>Ga0074193_1002519_pt1 | contig 16274 bp, 17 predicted proteins | sample EPASupsiteHSE605_FD_64523 | JGI IMG/M metagenome (GOLD analysis project Ga0074193, IMG submission 64523) | Bioremediated contaminated groundwater from EPA Superfund site, New Mexico - Sample HSE6-05 | ecosystem: Environmental > Aquatic > Deep subsurface > Groundwater > Contaminated ... | reverse complement strand
CTACGATTATTAATTATCCTGGAGAAGTGACAGTAAAATGGAAGCCACACTTGAATATCCTGAGAAAACTGCCGGATACAACATGGTAACAGAGGTCCCTGTTTTCAGTGCAGATGATACCATTGGGAAAATTAAAGAGGTCTTAGTTGATAAATCATCCCAATTCAATAGTCTAGATTACATATACCTCACTGATAAAATTAACACCCTGGTTGGGGTTATTTCAATTAAAGATATCCTGGTAACCGTGGATAAAACTGTTAAGGCCTCCGAGATCATGGTCCGTGATCTGGTAACCGCCGATGTCACCACTGATCAGGGAAGACTGGTTTATCTGGCATTGTCTCATGGTTTGAAATCCATACCCGTGGTAAATGAGGAAGGCGGGTTCATGGGTGTGGTGCCCTATGATACCATACTCCAGATTTTCAACCTGGAAGTGCAGAGTGATGTTTTTAACTTTGGAGGTATATTTCACCGTGTTGGGGATGAATACATATCCATACATTCATCAGCCATCCATATGATCCGTTCACGTCTGCCATGGCTCATTATTGGAGTTATTGGTGGTACACTGGCCGCATCATTAATTGCCCAGTTCGAGGAGCTTCTGGCCAGTTTCATTGCCCTGGCTAGTTTCATACCGGTGATGGTGTATATGAGTGATGCTGCCGGGGCCCAGACTGAAGCCTTGATTATTCGAAGTATGGCCCTGGACACACATTTAGATGTTCGAAAATATTTAACCAGGGAAATACTGGTAGCCACCGTACTGGCACTTGCATCCGGTGCTTTTGCAGCTTTACTGGCCTACCTCACCCGCCAAAACCTGATACTGGGGGTTATAATTTTCCTGGCACTGTTTTTTAGCATAATTGCTTCGGTAACCATCAACACCTTAGCACCCCTGATTTTACGGAAATTTAACTACGACCCTGCCCTGGCCACTGGTCCACTGGCCACCATCTTCAGTGATATTGCCACCCTGGCCATTTACCTGGCAGTGGCCATAATCTTACTTGGTTGGTCATGATCTAACCTAAAAATATTCAATAATTTTTTAATACATTTATGGGGAAAAATTTTAAGTTAAAAATATAGATCTAATCTAGAATTCTATCTAGAATATTTTCAGATTATATTAAAGGGGAGTATGAAATTCTTTTGGGAGGGGGGAGATTGTTATGGGCAGTAAGTTCATCTTAACAGTTTTAATCCTTTTATCATCTTCAGTAATGTTGGGTGGAAGTATTACTTCTGCATATTCTCCGGATTCATCCACTAATTCCAATGTTAATGTTATTGCTGCTTCATTTTCCTGGGAAAATGCCAAGTCCTGTGATCTCAGTATGTTCATTTTAAATTCGCCTCCGCCTTTTATCCTCATCTCCAACCAGAATACTTTCATCTTCACCAGAGCGTTTGCTTTCTGCATCTCCAGCTAGACCGGTTTCATCTTCACCGACTCGAACCCTTTCCATCTATCCTGAAAGACCTGTTTCGACTTCACTAAATAGGCCAGTATCTACTCACCAGAGCGTCCTATTTCTTCTTCCCAAACCAGGCCGCTTTAAGATTACTAGCTTGATTATCTTTTAAACCATGTCCCCTGTTTTGGTTATTCCTTAAACAGTCCCCTGTTTATTCTTAGGCCCATCTGATTTTATTATATCAACTGCATAATACTAATTGTTGTTATTATAGAATAATGTTGGAATATATTTATAATATTAAAATAAGATTATAATGATTGAACCCCATAATAATGTTAGGCACTAATATCTATAAGGAGGCGTTTGAATGAATAACAGAGAAACCATCACTATTGTTGGAATATTTTCCATAGTTTTACTAATAGGACTGGTAATGTGTCGCGTGTAACTAAACTTCTTTATTTTAACAATACAACTTGAATCAGAATGCAGTTCTATAATCAAATGGATAATTATTATTAGAGAATGGGGTAGAAATCATATTATAAGATAATTAATCCTTTATTAAGACAATTATTCATATTATGGAGAAATAATCCTTTATTAAGATTCTTTATCGTAATTGGGAATATTAATCATTTATTGGAGATAGAATCCTCTTTAATGAAATTATAATAAATTCACTCTCAAAGTTAGTTCTAAAAAAATAAGGTAGGTAAACTCTCAGCAGATAGTATCATGATGGTCTCTGGAAGCCTGTATATTTTCCTGATGCTTTGCATATCTTAGAACTTCATCAATGTCTTTTTCCAGGCTATCATAGGCATCCAACAGGTCATTGTAAAGGATGTTTACCTGTTCCCGGCTCATGGTGAGTCTGATTACAATGCGCAGTATGGCTTTATCCTCAGCATTTTTAGGTAGTGTGTAGGCGGGGATTATCCATCCTTTCTGTCTTATTCTCTCAGAAAAGTTGAAAACATCAAAATTACATTTTTCATCCAGCTCAAATGCCACCAGTGGCAAGATTCGGGTTTCGTTGTTGATTACCTTGAATTTTCCACTGGAATCCATCTTCCGGGCCAGGTATTCTGCATTATTAAATAGTAGTCCCATAATAGCCGTGTATCCATTTCTTCCAATTGCTAGAAGGTTGAAATACTGGGCAATAATTGTACTGGCCCCTTTGGAGAAGTTAAGGCTGTAGGTAGGCATCACACCCCCCAAGTAGTTCACCTCGAATATCAGATCATCGGGTAGGTCCGATTCGTTCCGGAATATCAGGAAACCAACACCTGGAAATACAAGACCGTATTTATGGCCGGAAACATTGATACTGCGAACATGGGAAAGTCTGAAGTCCCATTCCATTTCGGGGTAGATGAAGGGGACCACAAATCCTCCACTGGCAGCATCCACGTGTATGGGGATGTTCCATCCCTTTTCTTTGTTGATTTCAATTAGCATGTCGTTGATTTTACTTATGGGGTCCATTTCTCCAGTGAAGGTGGTTCCCAGTACTGTGCCAACGCATATAGTGTTCTCATCAATACTCTTTCTCACCAGATCCACATTCATCACGTAGTTATCCTCTTCCATGGGTATTATACGGGGTTCTACATCGAAGTAACGGGCGAACTTCTTCCACACTACATGTACATCCTCACCAAATATGATGTTGGGTTCATCCGTGGATTTACCTTCGCTTTCGCGTTTCTTCTTCCAGTTCCATTTATGGGCCAGTAATCCTAACATTATAGCTTCTGAAGAACCAATAACACTAGTGCCGATGGGTTTGCTATCTTCTGGTGCGTTGTAAAGACGAGCAAGGATGCTGATAACCCTGTCCTGTATTAAACTGGAGTAGGGATATTCATCCTGATCCACGAAGTTTTTACCAGCATTTTCCATGAACAATTTCTCTGCGTGTTCATCCATTTCAGTGGTTACAAAACTGGCCAGATTCAGTGACGGGTTACCATCCAGTTTCAGTTCATTCCGGATCATGTGGTAAACCACGTCAGTTGCTATTGGGTCTTCTGGTATTTCATACTTAGGAGACTCCTTGGCATAGTAGGCCATCAAAGCTTTTAACGTCTCATCACCAGAGAGTTCTTCAGATTCCCTTATAAATTCCTCAATCTCTTCATCAGTTAAAGAATAAGATAACATAATTTCACCCCCCATTTTATAAAAACTATTATACATTATTTTGTTAACATTCAGTATTATAGTTTTTTAAAAAAAGAGAGTTAGTTAATCCAATTTTAATGAATAAAAAGGTAAAATAATTCCTGAAATTTCATTTAAGAGATGATTTTAAGAGTAATTAATAAATAGAAAAAGTTTAAAGATTTATAACCTGATAACTAAATAAAAACTGTCAATAAAGCATTTTTGTTATAGTAATACACAAAAAATTATTCAGGGTTATGGTGGTGTATCTGCAGGGCTGGATTGGCATATGCAGTATTTGCACAGTGAAAGTTCATCTCTAATGAACATTTTTTTCCCGGTGCAGTAGAAAACTCCATCGGTTTCATAAACAGTGGTTTTATTGGAGAAAGTAATGCCTGGAGGATGTAAAGGTTTACGGGCAATGAAAGTTAAGTAAATTGAGATTCCTTTAATAAATTCTTTAAACTCATCATCACCTGATCCATGCAACTGGAAGTAGTGATCTATTCTAGCCTCCATGTCTTTTAAATCTTCCACATCAACCTCTCCGTTGTAATCTTCACTTGGTGAGTTCATTATTTCCGGGAAGTTATCCTGGTTGTACTGGGACATGGTTTTATGGATATCCTTAACTTCACCGGGAAGTTTATTAAGTTTAAAATCAGCAGGTTCCTTCTTCATTATTTCCTGATATTTTTTCAAGTCCTTCTTTATTTTTTCCAGTAATTGTGAAGTTTTCATGTACACCTCATAATCAAATTCATGAAATTATACCTAATGAAATTATACCTAAAAAATAATTTCATCCTTCAGTATAATTTTGCATATTAATACCAATTCCATTGTAATATGTTATCATTAAAAAATTTTAGATAATGGATGAAAGTATGAAAAAGGATAAAGTATTAAATTATAGATGATAATAATATACACTAGGTTATCATAGATTTTAAGTGAATTCTGCGTAAAATGAAAAGTTTCAAAATATATCATTTGATTTTTTTTATCCAGTATTCCTAAATTTTTCTTTAAAAAAATCCCGAATATTAAATTCCTCAAAATACCAGTAAAATGATCAGCCCATGTATACTAAACGGTTGAAATAGGGGTATTTCGGAGATTTTTATTTTTTTATACATTTTTTTTGTATTGAGGAGGGAGCTTGAATTTATATTCATTATATTTTTTTTCAGGTTTCTGGTGTTTTAATTGTTGAAATTAATAACATTAGACTATGATCATCCTATGTTTACTTTTTTTGGGATTCCAGTAAATTTATGAAACTATCCAGTCCATCTTTACTGGAATTAATGATATCAATTGCAGAGTCAAGTTCATCATCTTTTGATCTCTGGTCAACTATTAATCTGCGGATGATGAACCCCATTATTCCCAGTACAGCCATGAATATTAGAAAATAAAAAATAGAGGCAAAAAGGTACTGCAACCCGGTCAGGTTGTCCTGTGTGAGGAAGGTTAAGGTGAAAAGTACTAAAAAGGCGAAGGTGAAACAGCTGGCAACAACCAGTAAGAGTTTCTGGTCATCGTTCTTATCACGGAAGGCAGAGTAGGCGGCTATGGATAATGAGGATCCTGCCAGGCTGAAAACCAGAAATTCTGGTATTAAGTGGGTTAAATCCATTCTTTAACTTCCTTTTATTCTTTATAACACTGCTGATTTAACACGTCTTCTTTGGTTAATGGTTTTGCATGAGTTAAAATTTTATTGAAGGCTATATTGTAAATATTTAATAATTTACGGTTGCATTTTTTTATCCCTACTGAGCCTCTAGTTTCTGTGTGGCGGTGAGGCTTTTCAACGTACAGATGTGTGTTGTTGAAAATCATGAAATGTTTGGTGGGTCTTTCTGGTAAAATAAAATACTTTACATCATTATATTTATCAAGTAAAGTGTAAATTTCCGTTCTGTCCTCACAAAATACATTAGGCCCTGCAATGATAGTGATAGACTCAAAATTGTGGTTGGCTGCGTGTTTAACAATTTCCTGGGTGTTTTCACTGAATTCACCCACGATAACCTTAAGTTCTAGCCTCTCATTTATTTTCCCATTGGATTTTTTATTTTTGAAGTCCTCAATGAGGTTAAATCTCCAAACTCTCTTTTTATAACGCTCATCACTGTGAAAAAGAACAATTTCAGCACCATAATATTCATCACAAATAGGATTATGCTTGTATACTAATTTAAACAGGATGAAAACTGCCAGTAAGGATGATATGATTATAATGGCCAGTATCAGAACATGGTCAACTGGAATTTTGGACAACCCCCAGTAAAATCACTTTTAGTGTCATGTGTTACACTTGAAGTGTATGTCTTACTGGTATATAAATCCTGCCATGATTACAAATTTAAATTATAATAAAAAAATGACTATTAATAATAACCATTAAGAATTTAAAATCAACACTATTAATCAGATAAAATTATGTAAACTGCATTGATATAATAATAAGAAAACCCTAAGAATAATAATAAACCCGGGTGATTGATTTAAAGATTTTTCAAAGCTTCTTTAGCCGCATTTTGCTGTGCTTCTTTTTTATTCCCACCAACTCCAGTTCCATAATTTTTACCATTGATCATGGCAGCCATGGTGAATGTTTTCTTATGTGGTTCTCCTTCTTCGTTAAGTAAGTCATAGACTATGCTGAAACCATCTTGATTCGATAATTGTTGTAATTCGGATTTATAATCATAAAAAAAGACATCTCCATTATCTATATGGGGCATGACTGTTTTTGAAAGAAATTTTTTAACAGAACCCAGACCTAAATCAAGATACAATGCCCCGATAAATGATTCAAATACATCACCAGTAACTGAATAAAATTCTCTTCTGGATAATTCAGCACCAGCACCTAACTTTACATACTCATCCAGACCTATATCCATGGAATAGGTATAAAGAGCTTTTTTACACACATAATTTGCACGCATACGGGTTAATTCACCCTCATCTAAATCCTGATCCTTTTCATATAAAAATTCAGACACCACCAGATCCAGGACTGCATCACCTAAAAATTCCAATCTTTCATAACACTCATTGAGGTCGTTTTCATAGGAATAGGACTCGTGCAAAAAGGCTATATCATAAAGATGAATATTTTTAGGGTTTATTGAAAATTTTTCCAGTAGCTGCATAACTATCAGTATAATTGTTGGGTTAATAGTCTTATTAATGTTTATAAAAGTGTTTAGTGTTTTTATAAAAAAGTGTTAGCGTATATATTTTAAATTACATCCCAATTTTAAGATTCCCTATATTTTAGAGGTTCATGATTTTACTAAAATATTTATTAATAACAATGGAAGATTTAGACCCCAAATCTCCTTTCCCTCTGCTGATATGATCTTAAAGCCCTTAAAAAGTCCACCTTTCGGAATGCAGGCCAGTAGCTATCGCAGAAATAGAGTTCTGAATAGGATGCCTGCCATAGTAAAAATCCGCTAAACCGTTCCTCACCACTGGTTCTTATGATGAGATTAGGATCATCCAATCCTGCTGTGTAAAGGTTTTCATTAACTATTTTTTCATCAATGTCTTCAGGATCCAGTTTTCCTTCCTTAACTTTTCCTGAAATCTTTTTAATGGTATCTACTATTTCTAAACGCCCATCATAACCAATGGCTATATTCAAAAGCATATTGTTATAGGAAGCGGTTGATGCTTCCGCAATATTTATGGCTTCTCTCACATCCTCTGGAAGTAAATCCAGCTGACCAACTGCTTTCACTCGAACTTCATTCTTGTGAATTTTCTTATTTTTGGCTATTCCTTCAAAGTTTTCTTTAAAAAGCTTCATCAAGCCTTGAACCTCATCCTGTGGCCGGTTAAAGTTCTTACTTGAGAATGCATACACGGTGATAATCTCTATTCCCAGATCAACACACCATCCTAAAAAGTCTTCAAGGGTATTTTTTCCGTGTTTATGACCATCCAGCGGACTCATATTCCTTTGAATTCTTGCATATCTCCGGTTACCATCCATGGTAATGGCTACGTGCTTGGGCATATCCTCCGGCCGGAGATCTCTAGATATATACCATTCGTATGCACTGTAAAGTGGTTTTAAAATAGACATTTTATATTTCCTTTCAATTGACCCCCATCGAGTAGGGTATCATCTTTCACAAATAAAGTTTATGTTCTTACTTTTATCTTTGAAATAAATAAATTAATTGTGTAAATGTGGGAGCGAAATTATTGTAAATGTGATGGGAAAAATCCAGAATATTTGCAACTTCGTTATATCAGGGTTTAACGAAGTAAATTTATTAAACTTTTCACCAGTAGTTAATAATCCCAATTTTGTATACTACTAAAACAAAAATCATTGAAATTACCTTATTTAGGTTGTTGAGGCTATATGTTGTGGATCATTTACACAGTTTTCTCAATTTTTTATTTTCGGTTAGTTGGGAGTATCATTTTGTGTCCATAAACAGGTGCCCATTCTCCACAATTCCACTAATACGTTACTTGACTGTGGAGTTATCACACCACAAATTTGTACAGTGAATTTTATAGATTGGTTGTAGAAGAGTTGGGCTAACAGACATGCATTTTATATAGATATTTAGAATCCTGTGATACCAAGATACCAACATTATATAATAGAAAGGGATGAATATTAAGATAGGATACACTGGTGTACTTCATGTCTACCTCAAAGATATTCCTATCCAGTGTATCCCACATTCATACTCATTGTTTGATTCTTTAGAATTCATAACAAAATAGTAGTATTGATACTGCTGTTTTAGAATGTTTCTTTTAATAATGTCCGATATGTCCGTTATATGTCCGTTATCAGTTTATGTTCAATACCCTGAAAGTTTATATCTTCTTCCTTTTTTCTCTCCGATTGCTATGATAAGTTTTTTATCAACTAAATCCGCCAAATATCGCCGGAGAGTGCGTTCATTTATCCCTGGAGAAATACGCATGAAATCAGACATGGTTAAAGAACCATGTTCTTGCATAAATGATACTGCCTGGATTTGGCTACGATTAAGACCTAAACCTTTCAGATATTCCTTATCATATACGTTTTTCATCATGTAAACTGAAAATCCAGCGAACTCTTCTTTGAATTCAGGTTCATGGAGTCCTGCATTCTTTAAAGATTTCATTATCTGGTGTATGCCTGATCCATGGACTTCAACCAAACCAGCCTTGAAAAACATTTCTGCAATTAGTGGATTTCGGGTTGATGAAGGATGTAATTGTTTGAGTTTTTGAATGGTCATTCCCCCGAAGAGTTCGCCAGGATTAAAGAACCATATCTTATCGTCAAATATCTTAATCTGAGTCTGAATTCCGTATTTGAAATAATCCCTGTGGACAATGGAGTTTATAAGAGCTTCACGTATGGCTTTAAGAGGATAATCCCATACTTCATCCCGGGTTAATTTACCTTTTATTTCAAATTTCACATTTATAGAATTTTTTATAGCTTCACCAGCTTCTTCAACTTGTTGGAACAGGTTACCGCTAACTCGTCTATCAGAAACACTGACTTCTTCTTTGAATCTTAACACCCTAACTAAGGCATTGGTGAAATACTTCTGAGGATCCCGACCAAATAAAATAATAGCAGCATTGGTGAGCTTGCCATCAACTAAAAGGTTCAGTTTAAGGAGTATTTCCGATATGTCATCCGTATCATCTGCAACCAGTCTGCCTTTTTTTACAGCTCTTTGAGTGAATCTCTTAAGAGATTCATCATCTATTTCCTCCAGACTGTAATCATTGACCAGGCCATCCCAGTTACTTCCCTTTAAAAAGAAATCCCGTAGTTCATCCCCTAATATTACGGTAGTTGTGCTTCCTACTTTTTTATAGTATTTTCCATTGTATGAAATTGGATTGGGGCTTTTTTCAACATCTATCCTTAAAATCTTCTTCCCATCCCAGTCAAAGCAGGAAATAGACGGGTTAATCCCCATTTTATTAATTATTTTATTGGTGATGGTGTGGACTGGTTCCTCACTACTATTGAAACCGACGATATCGCGGGTATTGGAGACCCCACAGAACAAGGTACCACCCTGAGTGTTGGAAAATGCTGATACCGTTTTGAATCCATTTTCACCCATAGATTCCTTAAATTCTACCGTGGTTCCTTCTCCTTCTTTTAATATTCTGATAAAATTCATTTGAAAGCTCCAATTTCTTCATATATTATTCAAGATCTTATTTATGCTTTGTTGATAATTATATCTCTTCAAAATTTCTGAACCTTGTAAATTGAAAATCAAATACCCTTATTTAGGCCAGAGAATAGGAAGTGACCTTAAAGGAGTATAAGTTTCCTCAAATACTTAAATGGAACAATTATTATTATTTTAAGGAGCTTTAAGCCAGGAATATATGATATCTTAATCCCCTATAATCTGCCTATAAAAAAAGAGTTATAACTAGAGTCAATCTAGACGTTTCATGATTCTATCCACTGTTTTCCATGTTCTGGTGGTTAAATTCTTTCCAAATTCTTTTTCCATCCAGCGCATTAGATCAGGTGTTTTTCCCTTTGATAAATCAACTACGCTGCAGATAGCACGGTTATAGATCCCTACTACGGTAAATCCTTTATTTTCTGATTGATAAGGAAATTCAACATCAGTATTCGGTTTGTTTTTTAGGAAAGTAACATTCAATTTACTTTGGGCTGTGTCTTTCAGATTTTTAAAAGGCTTTTCATTAATAAAAGACTGCAATTCGTCTTTGCTGTAAACAATGGTAGTACTTTTAAAATCCATTGTTTTAGAAGTGCTTTTTCGATGGTGGATTCCAGTTCCTCCAAGTTTCGTCCAGTTTCAAACAGGATGTTACCGCTGGAAATTACCGATTGCACATTTTCAAACCCAATATCTCCAAATACACTTCTCAACTCTTCATTACGCATATTGGGATTTGAAGGGGTAATCCCACGTAGTAACGCCACATAAGTGGCCATGTAACTCCCTCCTACTATTCTTCATTTGTTTATGTTATTATCATAGAATAATAGAGTATATTAGATGATTTATATTGCTTCACCATCTCTGCAGAAATACCGTCCTGGTGAAAAGTCTTTTAGTCCATATTCTTTCCAAATATAACATTCATTGCATTTACAGACTTTTTTGGTGTCAATATCTTTACAAATAGCTTCCCCAGTATTACAGTAAACTCCCGGAACACGTTCAGCATCCATCCGCATGGGACTGTCCAGATCTTGTTGGGTTATCAACAACATGATTTTTTGTTTATCTTTAACACATTGACTTTCTATTTGTACAGCACACTTACTACAAAGACAATGGTTAATGTTTTCTATTGAAAAGTCGATTTTACTCATGTTACCAACATTTCCATAAATCTCGGTTAAAAAAAAGATGATGCGTGTTAAAATAAATTCTTGAATTTTTAAATCTGTGTTTATATTCTATATCCATGCCAATAATCATAACTTTGGATTTTTAATGAATTGAATTAGAAAAAATGAGTACAATAAAAATAATTGTTTAGTTATGGGTAAATTATTTAGTTATTGGTAATAAATTTCTTAAGTTAAGTGCTAATAATAAAAAAGAGATAATTAATTTTTAAATTGATTTAATTTTATTATGCAAGATGTAATGTGAAATTGGTAGATATAAACTCTAAAGTTATAAAAGATTAAAAGATAAATTGGATGTTTTAACCAATTGGTTAATAATATCCCTTTATTTTATCAAATAATATTTATTCTACTACTTCAGCAAAAGCGAAATTTCTTCTGGTAGAATTAACTCGAATTTTAACTTCTTCGCCGACTTTGGCGCCTGAAACAAAAACTACAAATCCTTCAATACGGGCAATTCCGTCTCCGTCCCTACCTGTATCTTCAATCTTCACATCGTATTCTCCGCCTTCTGTAATAGGAGACGAATTTCCTCTATCATTACTGTTACTACTTCCAAACAAACTTATCACTTCCAATTTTTTGCCAATTAGGCAATTTACTATTGAGTTTAAGAGCATATAAAGTTATTTAAAACCAATTTTTATTTTATTGATTTTCATCATTGAAATTTTCAGATTTTGCTGCTTCAAACAAGTTAAAATATCCCACATCCTGTTGGTGCTTTTTTATTCCTAAAATATATTAATTTTCTTCTTTTCTAGTTTTCTTAAATAGCCTGTTTGATTAAGTTATACATTAACTTGTAGATGATCAACTCTTTTGTAGGGTCTATAAACAGGCTTCCAGATGTTGGAGTTAACCAGTTTCTCAATATCTTCTTCCTGCCCGATTCTTGCAATTTTCTCTTTCACTGCCTGTTTGGATACAGCGATTGCTATATTTTTGCTCACTTGCTGCATCTGAGAAACTTCCGGAAGTAAACGTGCATGGGGATCATCCCCAATCTTAACAGAACGACTCAATACTTCAATACTAATATCAATCATTCCTGAGGTCACTTTCTCAGCTTCCGAACAAATTATACCCAACCCTAATCCCGGGAAGATGAAAGCATTGTTACATTGAGCGACTGATATTTTTTCCCCATTAATAATAACATCATCGTAGGGACTTCCGGCGGCAACCAGTGCCATTCCACCTGTCCAGTTAAGTATATCTTTCGGACTGGCCTCAGCCATGCTAATGGGATTGGATAGGGGGAAAATTATAGGCCTCTCCACACCCGAAGCCATAGTTTTTACTACTTCTCTGGAAAAGGCACCTTTTACAGCGGATGTTCCAATTAGAATAGTGGGCTTTGCGTTGCGTACTACATCTAAAAGGCTTACATGCATACTGACTATGTCCCAGTGATCTATTTCATCAGAAGGGCGAGCGTAAGTGTTTTTGGAATAATCTAAGTTCGTTCTATCTTCTGTTATCAGCCCTTCACTATCCATAAGCCAGAAACGGGAACACGCTTCCTGTGGAGTGAGTCCGTCTTTTATCATCCAGTCTCTGATCTCATCAGCAATTCCACAGCCTGCTGTTCCGGCACCAAAAATCACCACTCGATGATCAGATATTTTAGTCCGGGTCAATTTTGATGCATTAAGAATTGCAGCCATTGTAACGGCCCCAGTGCCCTGTATATCATCATTGAATGTGCAAATTTTATTTTGGTAATGATCTAGGTTACATCTGGCCTTTTCCTTTCCAAAGTCCTCCCACTGCAGGAACACACCTGGAAACTTTTGCTTAATTACCTCAATCACTTTACTTACAAAGTGGTCGTATTCTTTCCTGCTGATCCTTTGATGGCGCCAGCCAATGTACAGGGGGTCGTTGAGAAGTTTAGTGTTGTTGGTGCCCACATCAATCATGATGGGGAGCATTCTACGGGGATTAATACCAGCACCAATGGTATAAATCACTAATTTAGCCACTGAAATTCCGATTCCATTGGCTCCCTGGTCACCTATTCCCAGTATCTGCTCTGAATCTGTCAGAACTATAAGATCAATTTCCGGGTTAATCCGGTTGTCTAAAATCTCACTAACATTATCTAGGTCTGGATAAGCAATGTAAATCCCACGTGGTCGTCGAAACTCGTTACTATACTCCTGGATCGCTAGCCCCGCAGTGGGAGTGTAAATTATAGGCATCATTTCTTTGATATGGTCTGAAATGAGCCTGAAAAAGAGTGTTTCGTTGGTGTTGTACAGGTTATTAAGAAATATGTTCTTTTGCAAAGGATCACAGTTTAAGGAGTACTGTCTGTAAACTCTTAGCAATTGATCCTCGATGGTTTCTACTGATGGAGGTAGAAGTCCCTTCAAAGAAAATTTTTCCCTTTCTTCACTGTTAAATGCAGTTCCTTTATTAAGCTGGGCTGATTCCAGAAGTTCGATCCCATTAAGGTCTGTTTCAATGTATTTCTCCCCATTTTCAACTCTAAATTCTTTAGATCTAAACACAAGAAACTACCCCCTAAAACTAAAAATATGTGTAAAAATTTGGATGCAAATGGAATACTAAATAAAATAATAAAATTAATCGAATCTTAGAATGCAAATAAAGACAATAAACACATTAATAGTTTGTATTTTATATAGATCTATCCGCTAAGCTATTATTGGTCGTATTTCTCAAGATATTCAGCAATAGCTATTCTTATATGGTGACTAATAGGGCTTCCGCCTTTACGCTTAGCATACTCCCTAAGGTGTTCTAGTTGTTTTTCATCTAATTTTAAACCGATGGGAATTTTTTTAGACATGAGAACATCACACTTAATAATAATATGTAACTCATAGTATATAAAATGTACTATAATGTTATACTAAATATAGCTTTTAAAAACAAATTGGTTTATTCAAGATTTAGATAATAAACTGCCAGTTGAGAAATCCTCATTTTAATACACATACTTGATGATAATCACTTGATCGATAAATTTGGAATAATAAACCACCAACAATGGCAGCTACTGTTAAACTCATGAAAAACAAGTAATAGTAAGTTTCCATGTAAAAACCTCTTTTTATATTGAAGAGAAATGGATCTTAAAATAGTAATTAGACTCTAATTAGTGAAACCTTGTCAATAAAAAGAAAAAAGTGTGTTTAGAAGTTGTCTATGACTTCTCCTAACAGTTTGATGGATTTTTCTTTGTCTGGTCCGATTGGGGAACCTGCTACGTACTGGGTTACGCCCATTTCTCCGAGTGCTTCGATTTTGGGTACGAAGTCTGCGGGTGTTCCTACGACTGAGAATGCGTCCATGAGTTCGTCGGTTACTGCTCCGATTGCTCCTCCGAAGTCACCTTTACCTAGGAATTCTCCGAATTTTGCGCCTGTGTCAGGTGCTAGTCCGTGTCTTTCGAAGACTGGTGGTGGGGATCCGGCTGCGATGAAGGCTACAACGATTTTTGCTGCGCCTAGTGCTTTACCAGCGTCATCATCTATGGAACAGCAAGTGTATGCTGCAACGTCCACGTCGGAGATGGATTTACCTTCTGCTGCTGCTCCTTCTTTTATGAGAGGTACAGCTGCTTCAAAGTCTTTTGGGTTTGATGCGTTAATTAATGCTCCGTCTGAGAATCCTCCGGCGGTTTTGAGCATCATTGGTCCTTGTGCTCCCATGTAGATTGGGATTTTTTCCTGGACTGCTTTGGTACCCATTAGGTTTGCGCCGCTTTCGGTTTTTCCGCCGGACATTAAGGTGCTCATCATGACGATTGCGTCTTTGATGGTGGACACAGGTTTGGTCCATTCAATTCCTAAAGCATCGAAGGTTGCCTTGTCTCCAGGGCCAATACCTAAGGTTGCTCTTCCATTGGACAGTTCATCCAGGGTTGTGATTGCGGAAGCAGTTATAGCTGGGCTTCTCACATATGGGTTGGTTACACCAGGACCCATCTTGATGGTTTCAGTTCCGTCGGCAATTAATGCCAGTGTTTCGTACACGTTTTTGTTGTTGTAGTGGTCGGTGATCCAAGCGTATTCGAAACCGACATCTTCTGCTAGTTTGACAAGCTTTACAATCTTGTCTATAGGTTCATTTGGGACAAATTCAATACCGAATTTCATACTATCCATAATACCACCTCTGTAGGATAATATGTAACTCATAGTATATAAAATGATTTACAATATTTAACAAAATATAACTTTTTAAATATATTGTAATGTAAAATTTAAGTTTAAAAAAATATCATTTCAATTAAAAAAAATAAAAAAGAGGTTAATATTAGTAGTGAGTCCTGCTGGATTAAGAGTTCAAATGGATTAATCCCTGTATTATGATCCTCCCGTTTCCAGCAGCATCCCTCTCTCGAGATGCCTTAAGAATAGCCTGTTTAACCAGTTTTAACCCTTGACCACAGTGGTAATATCTTCACCCATATATTTCACCCACTCATTATATTGTCATTAAAACATCTTGAATCTAATTTCATTAAATTTAATTTGTTTGATCGAAGGATTAGTTATCAATAATCAAAACCATCAAATTATATGATAAAAAAGAAAAATAATAATGATACTACTAAAATGAACATAAATTCGACATACACTTCAAGTGTAAAACAGTTCATAAAAAATGAACAGGTGGTATAATGGATGGAAAAATAAATTTATCAACGGATATAAACGGTCATAAGATTTGCAAATTCGAAGATGAAAAAATCGCAGTAGCCATCATCCTTAAAAAGGATTACTCTGATGTTGAAGCTAAACTCAGAGATGCTAACATACTCAAAGATATTGAAAGAGCTTTAGAAGCTGCATCAGTTACTGATGAATTTAAAGAACTGGTGGATAGTTACGGTTTTCTCAGCGTTGACAAAATTGAAGGTTAACTCCATATCATGATGAAATCCTGAATTCACCACATGATTTATGGATTATTTTTTTTATTTAATAAAATCCCTGTTTTTGAAAAAATTTATTAAATTACACCCTACAATATAATAATAATATTTAATTTAAGGGGGTTTAAACTTATGAAAAATGAATATCTAATTTTCATGATCTTTGGAATTGTAATTGTTGCCCTTTCAGGCTGCACCAGTGAAAACTCTACCGGGAATAACAGCAGCAGTAACTCCACTGGAAACAGTGTTAGCATCCAGAATTTTGCCTTTAATCCATCCACTCTCACTGTTAAAGCAGGCACCACAGTCACTTGGACTAATAAAGATT
>Ga0074193_1002517_pt1 | contig 16280 bp, 15 predicted proteins | sample EPASupsiteHSE605_FD_64523 | JGI IMG/M metagenome (GOLD analysis project Ga0074193, IMG submission 64523) | Bioremediated contaminated groundwater from EPA Superfund site, New Mexico - Sample HSE6-05 | ecosystem: Environmental > Aquatic > Deep subsurface > Groundwater > Contaminated ... | reverse complement strand
GATGCCCGCCGACAAAGCCGCCCTTATCCTTGATTTCGTCGCGCTTGGGCTTCGGCAGCTTGGCGTATTCCTCTGCTGTTTCGGTCGTGCGTATCGGCGTTTTCAGTCGGACGCATATATCATCAAAGGACATGGTCTTATTTGACCAAAATTTCGCTTGGCGGGAGTTGCCGAGCGCAATCTTCAATTCACGCATGATTGATTACCTCCTTGTATTCGCCTTTGAAGGCACCATCGCCGGATACATTTATCATGTAATCCGCTATAGCATTTAACTTCTTGTAATCATCATCGCTGAGACAAGTAAACCCGGAAATAGGGCGGATACCTGCCGCTGCATCGAGCCCGCAGTAGTAGAGCACGGATTCCCGCAACGATGGTCCAAACGAAGTCCCGTCATCTGTTCGGAGCTTCTGCGTCGTACCATTGCTAATACCGAGCGCATTGCTTACAGCAGACCATTTGCCGAGCGCAGCGTATTCGCTTTCCACAATTTCGTGTAAGTCGTGTTGAATCGCATTTCTGACGTAGTGCTCGATTTGTGCCAGCAGAATTACTGTGACATGGCTTGCGATACTGCCAAGCATCATGGCCCTGCGATCTTCAATGCAGTTACGGGAGTACCGCTTCCTGCACAGGGCATCGACAGCCTTATTCAGTACGCTCCAGTATTTCTTCTTCTCCGCATCGTCCGGCTGACGAAGCGCCATTAGCGACTGGAAATCCGAGCCTCTGACTGAAATCAGGTATTCATAGACCTTCGGAGCAATTTGCATGGCGTCTACGCGCATAGCGGCCATAAAGTTATTGCCGTTTGGCTTAATTTCGTCCATCGCCCAAGGAGTAATCGCAGGATCATAAAAGCTCTCAGCTTGCATATGGCACATTCTGCAGAGACTGACCATATCGTCCATTGCCTCATGACCAAAGCGCTCATAAGTCAGATGATGAACATCTGTAGCTTCGCCGCCACATACAGGACAGATATGGTTATCAAGTTCAAGACGACGGTTTGCAATCTGCCGCCATTCAGCACTATGAATATATCTCTCATATTCCGGATTGCCAGACTTGAATTGCCATGTGTTAGACATTACTTCTGCACCTCCTCGCAGTTTTCTTTAAAGTAGCGCAAGCGGTAATCCTTCCACTTGGCGCGTTTGATTTCAGCCTCCATACCGGCTGAGATGTTGCTGCCGAACACCCAGACCTCGGCGCATTTGCTCATGAGGGCATTACCAAAGAACAGTCCAAGCTGGCGCTCCTTCGGGTCGTTGTCGTCAAGAAACTGAGGAAACAACAGGTGCGGCGCGAAGGGTATGTAGCCCTTGTCCACTGCAAACCTGCTGTAAACTCGCGCAGCCGTTACGTTTTTTTCAATGTCTCCCGCATAGGGAGAGCAGATATATACAATTGGCCGGAATGCGCGGAGGGCGCGTTCTTCTTTCTCGATTAGAGATAAGGCTTCGTAGGCGGTTGGGTCAGGGTAACCTTCGCTATTGTGTTTATCGATACTCATTGAGAGCCTCCTTTCACGATGGGCTTCTTGTCCATCTCTAATACCCACTGGAAAAAAGGAAGCCCATCGTACAAAACATCCTTAATCTTTTTTATAGAATTCCGTCTCGTATCCATCGGCACGGAGTTGCAGGCCTTTAGCCCACGGCGGCGTCCTGCCCATCTGTTCACAGATAGCAGCAAGGGACATACGCGGGTCGGCTTCGATGACAATCTCGTCGTGAATATGCATGACAATGGAACAGCACCGAAGTGTCTGCATCGCATAACAGAGAATATCGCGGGCAGTCGCTTGTACAATATTTTCCACGAACTTAGGTCCGTAGGAGTCCAGTCGTTCCCATTTCTTAGCACCGCCGACGCCCTCGTAGGTGATGCAGCTCCCACCGAACTTGTTTTCACCGATACGTGGCTTCACATAGGAAAGCCGTCTGCCGCATGGCAGCGTGATAAACAACATCCCGCTTTGATAAGTGAAGGTGATACCGTGTGTAGAGTTGGTGTGCTTGTAGCGAACTGCCTCCATAGCGGCCTTGTCCACATCCCACCAGAACTTCACGATGTGGGGATTCGACTGCCGCCATGCATCTACCAACAAAGGAAGTTCTTCCTCGGCAAGTCCCATATCAAGAGCGCCCATCGCCTTGAGAGCACCGACTGAGCCGCCATAGCCGAGCGCCAATTCCGCGATCTTGCCTTTCTGCCGCAGGTGACCATTTATGCCATGCTTCTCGACTGGCACTTTGAACATCTGGGATGCCGAGGCACAGTAGATGTCTCCTCCTTTAGCAAACACGTCCTGCCGCCACTGCTCATCGGCAAGCCACGCGATCACACGGGCTTCAATGGCGCTGAAGTCTGAAACGATGAACTTTGAACCAGCTCTCGGCACAAATGCGGTACGGATAAGTTGGGAAAGCGTGTCTGGCACATCATCGTAGAGCATTTTGAGAGCGTCAAAGTCGCCACAGCGAATAAGGGAGCGGGCTTCAGCCAAATCCTCCAGATGGTTCTGAGGCAGGTTTTGCATTTGGATAAGGCGACCTGCCCAGCGACCGGTGCGATTTGCGCCGTAAAACTGAAACATACCGCGAGCTCTGCCATCTGCACAGACCGCGCTTTCCATCGCCCGATACTTTTTCACCGAGGACTTGGCGAGCTGTTGTCTGAGGGTAAGCACCTCCGCAAGCTCATGCGGCGCGGATCTCAAGAGTTCCACGACTGCCTTTTTGCCGAGCGTGTCGGTCTCCATGCCATTGTCTGAGAGCCACTGTTTCATTTGCTGCACGGAGTTTGGATTATCCAGTTCAGTCAACTTCTTCATGGCCAAAGTCAGCTCAGAGCGGGAACGACCGTCAATGCTGATAGCTTCCTTCACCAGCGTTATATCCAGAGCGACGCCTCGGTCGTTTATCTCCTGGTCGAGGTGATACTCGTCCCACACACTGTCCGGCACAGGGAACTTGGCGAGTTTTGCCTGTATGGACATTTCGGTTTCCACATCGCGGACGTTATATCTCTTGAATGCCAACCACTTATCCGGTGCGTGATAAGGGAAATTTCTGATGCGCTGCCCATTTGCTATTGTCGGAGAGCATGGTTGGCTGAAGAACTTGATGAGTTCTTTTCCTTCGGTCAGCTTTTGCTTATCCAGATTAAGCACCGAGCCGACACCCTCCAGCGAAAGAGGCAAGCCCATCGCCGCCGCCCACACCATTGAGCAACGCCACGAACCAGGGTTAATGTATTCGCCAGTCGGCAGCCCAATAAATCGGGAAAGACAGATCCTCTCAAAGTTGGCGTTAAAAGCCCACTTTGTCACAGCCTCGTCGGTGAGAGCGGTTATAACCTCTCCAGGGATTTTCTCGCCGCAAGCGAGATCAATAACCTGCACGGCACCACCGTCCATGGAGTAGCCGAACAGTAATATTTCAAAATCCGGCGCTTCGACATAGCGATACACGCCGGTCTTGGCAAGGTTGACGCTGGAAAAGGTCTCTATATCTATACTGAGTGATTTCATAAGCACAGTCCTTTCATAAACCCCAGATAGGGTGACAGGCATGAAGCCCGCCACCCTTGAGGTTCTGGTTTTCAGGCGAGGAAGTCCTCGTCGTCCTCTGTTGCGAAATCAGACTCAGCAGACGCCTTGCCGCCAAGAGGCTCACCGTCACGTACCTTCTGCAGGTTGTTGAGACCGCAGGCGATGCCCTTATTGCCATTGCTGTTAAATGCATAGAAGCTGATGCTGGCACGACCGTATACACCGGAGTAGACCTCTGAACGGGTCAGAATCGGATTGCGGTCGACGTCCACAATGCCGGGTGCAGTGGTTGCATTTGCGTTAATGAAGTAGGCGTTGGCGTAGGCTTCGTCGTCCGGACGCTCTGTATCACCATCACGAAGAGGTGTCTTGAGTGCTGCCAGCGGAGGCACGGTCTTACCGTTGCCCTTGAGCTTTGACTCACCTTCGTGGTAAGCCGCTTCGATAGCTGCCTTGATTTTTGCGACCGTTTTGGTATCGGACTTGGGGATAATGAGACTGACAGAGAACTTCGGCGTACCGCCGTTGATACTCTTAGCCTCCCAGACGTTTGCGTAAGACCAGCGGGTGTTGGGACCAGTAATAACCTTCATCGGGTTGTTGACTTTCGTAGTGCTGTTATTCATAATCGTTTTCCTCCATAAAATCATTTTTGGCCTGCTCAGCTTGCTGAGCATGTTCATATGCCGGACGTTTATCGCTCTCCGGTACGAGCGTTGGCTTGCCCTGCGGCTTTTCGATATAGGAAGCGAGGAGTTCATCAAAGCGGGATTTGCCGAGCAATTTCTGCATGGCGGTGACGCCCAGCACCTTGTGATCATAGGGGTCAAAGCCAGCCTCGGTAACCACACCAGCCACCGCTGTTTCGTTTGTGTACCTGCGGTTTGAGCGGCCTTCGACCAGTTTCCAACCGTTCCACTTCTTACCGCTGATTGCCTGTTGAAGTGCGTATTCCTTAATGTCCGCCGCCCATGTGACAAGGGCATCAGCGTGAGTGAGGATTTCCTCGACTTCTTCGTCCGTCAGCAGTGGCGGCAGCTTGAAGTCGTAACGGGCGAGCTCCATATTGGCATCTGCTCTGGCGCGGCATTCGTATTTCGCTTTACAGAAGCCGCACCACTCACCGCACAGGAAGTTGCCGTCTCCCGCGAAAGCAAGGTCAGCAGTGGGCTTGAGTACATCATCCGCCCAGCGGTAAAGCTCGTCCTTTGAGATTTCGTAAGTGCTGACATTGTCTCGACGGGGCTGATAGATGGTCATGTGCACCGAGTTGATGTCGTAGATACCGTCGAACAGCTCAAGCGCGCCAAGCGCGTAACACTGCATCTGCGGATTTTCCTCTGCGCTTACGAGCACGCCCAGACCGTGTTTGTAGTCAATAATCTGTAAGATGCCGTCTGCGATAATGATGCAGTCCGCGGTACCAAAGCCGGACTCTACCCAGCGGGAAAAGTCCACACGCTGTTCGATTAGAACAACCGGATCGGCACATGTTTGCTTTGCGGCTTCCACCTGTTCGACTACATAAGTGGCATAGCCGGTGGCGCAGTCGCTCATTTCCTCGTTGAACCATGTGAGATTCTGGGTCGGGTCGGTTGCTTCCATGCCCAGCGCCTGACGGAGCTTGTACTCGCAAAGCGCGTGGACATCGGTACCCTCGGCAGCATAGTCGCTGCCCTTGTCGTCGTAGCTCTCACAGAGCCGAGCTGATGGCGGGCAGTGCAGCCATCGGTCAGCACTAGATGCGGAGAGCACTGCGTGTCCTTTAGGTGGCATCGGTCAGTCCCTCCACATCTGCAAGCAGCGCTTTGTAGTTTGCAGGGTCAACGCTCGACAGTTTGTCGGCACCGTACTTCTGGAGCAGAGAGCGAATCTGAGCAGTGAAGCCCGCACGAGACTTGTTTGCAAGAACAGCTCTGACCGCTTCCAGCGTCAACACGGGCTCGGCAGGTGCAGATTCTGGCTCTGGTTCATCGCTGCTGAACTGCTCTGCCAGCCAGTTAGCCGCGTCGCTGATAGCAGTAACACATCTGCGCAGTTCTTCGATTGTCGCGGACATCTCGCTCATTTTGCTCATCTGTTTTTCCTCCTTCCGTGGATTTGCTTTGGGCTGTGAGGAGAGTAAGATTTCTTGCCAGCCGCTTGGACACGACGCTGATCGCAAGCAAAGTGTCGATCAGTTCCTCGTCGGTGTCGTTCATTTGTCTGTTGTCGTTCATAAGGCTTCCTCCAATCTGGGGACTTGTCGTTTTTCCTGTCCTCACTACCCACTGGAAACAAGGAGGCCCATCGTACAAAAAAATAGAAAAATATTTTTGCCCTCCGCCAAATAACTCTGGCAGAGGGCAAAACCGTGTGATTACTTGAGACCTAATATTCGTTTACGAAGCCGATCGAGCACCTGCTTTTCGCGGTATACAGCTTTGGACTTGTACCAATCTCCGCCGAACTCACGCTGAAGGGTATCTGCGATTTCCGCCTTTGAACTCCCCGCCATGATAAGCTCACAGATGCGTTTGCCCTCGGGATCACGCTCCGCCAACTCGCCGAGAAGCTGTTCAAGCAGAAGCCTGTCCACAAGGATGTTGGCGAAGTTGCTGGTTGGGTCCTCAATGGTGTCTATGAGGCTGAACTCGTCGCCATCGGTATTTTCCATTGGTGCGTCGAGCGATACCGTGTTACCGGCTGCGTGATATTCGCACACGGCACAGTCGCCATCACATATCCAGAGTTTGGACTTGGGGCAAAAGCACTGACCGGCTTTTTGCGCTTCCTTCTGTAAGCGCCAGATGGGGCGGTAGTATTCGCGATAGATTTCTTCAGTTACGGGCACCCACTGTTGGGAGCTGCGTATGTAGATTTTATACTGCTTGTTCTGATTGTCTGTTGTCATAATATTGACTCCTTTGAATTTCAAAATTTTGAAATCCGCCGGAGTCGACTAAATCCGCCAAAATCAGAAAAAGACGACAGAAGGCATACTTATCCCAATGGGATGTTCTGCCCGCTCTGTCGTCTTGCGCTCTGGCGGATAACAATTATTTAGTTAAATTGCGATTGGTATTGCTATGGGAACATTCTCGATTTTTAATGTCCCGTCAGGGTTTGCTGTTATACGGGTAAGACAGCCTTTTTGCACGATTTCGATAACGCGCCTGTCCAAACTAACATCGCAGACGCGCTTTCCGTTCAGATTACGAACCTCTTCGATAGATCACCCCTCCTCTATTATTTGAACTCATGCGCATCACCTCACTCTAATATATATTACCAATAGGTTCAACTCGGGGTAAAAAATATGCGCCGTAACCGTCTGGGCTATTGCTCGTTACGACGCATAGTTGAACTTATAGGTTCAACTTTATTATATACAGCTCTTAAGGGTTTGTCAAGAGCATATTGAACCTATAAGAAATTTATTATAAAAAATATATTGCTTTTAGGTTCATCGCGTGATATAATACACTTGAAACCAAATATGAGGTGAGAATTATGACTTTAGGTGAGTTTATTAAAAATAGAAGAACCGAGCTCGGAATGAGCCGTAATGCATTGGGCACAAAGGCAAATTTAAGCCACACAGAAATCTTCCGAATAGAAACTAATGAAAGAAAACAGCCTTCTTTAAAAGTATTATGCCAATTGGCAGAGGCGCTTTCTTTGCCGCAGGAAGAATTGTTTAAAGTCGCTGGTTATGCTCCATCTGATGATACACCAGTTGTAGAGCGTGTCTTCCCGGGTTTGCGGACAGCAAAACAAAGAGAAACCGTTGAGAGAATCGCTGATGGCCTTTCCCGCAACGCTGACCTTAAAGACGAGGATTTGGATGACTTGTATCGTCAGGTGGAGGTATTCATTGAAGTTACAAAGAGAAAGAAAGATACCAAATAAACCGCGATTTGACTTCGTCACAGAAAAGGCTTATGACTTTCTCCTTGAGTATGGATACAACTGCTTTCCGATATCTCCATTTAAGGTGCTGGCGGACTTGTCAGATTATGTTGTGTGTTTACCCTGGTCGGAGGCAAAAAAGACGCTGAAATCCTCCGATCCGTTCCATCTCAGAGAGACAAAAGCTGAAGCAAGAACTATTCGTCCAAGAGCGGACGGGAAGTATTATATTATATATGATGATGTTGAAGTGAACAGCGATGCTCGCATTACGTGGACTATCATGCACGAGATTGGGCACATCGTTTTAGGGCACCTTACTGATTTTGGAGAGACCGCACTTGACCGAGGAGGTCTTACCAAAGAAAAGTACGGTGTTCTTGAAGTAGAAGCTCATTATTTTGCTGCAGAATTTTTAATGCCGACGGCATTATTGAAATTCTTTCCGGATATTACTATCGAGGAAATTGAGCTTCTGTTTGGAGTTTCGGAAGAAGCTGCGCAGAAAAAGTACAAGCGTGTGTTTAACGCATCTTATATGCCGTACTCCTCGTATGACGAGCTGCTCATTCGAAACTTTTATAGTTTCCTGGAGAACGACATTGATGGGACAATATATAAGAATATATATGGAACATGGGGCATGGCATACAAGGCTAAGTACATTCCTTTTTGTCGAAAGTGTCCTGCATGCTATACATACATCTCTGATAGAAATGCCATTTATTGTCCTCAGTGTGGAGCTGAAATAGATAAGAAAAAAGTCTACTCAACAATGTTTGAGCGGCTGAGTGAACAGCAGAAGTTCACTAAACTGCCTGGTTTTTCTCACCCCTCACTTCCATATACCGAAGTTGAGATTGCAGGTGGCACAAAGGTAAAGCGAGTGAAATTTTGCCCTAATTGCCTGAGTCACGATATCAGTAGCGACGCAACCTTCTGTAAAATCTGTGGAAGCCCGCTCTACAACGTATGCCGTGGGTGCGGTAAGTCGCTGGATGTTAACGAGCGTTTCTGCCCAGAGTGTGGTGCTGAATCAGCTTTTCACGAATTGTATGCGACAGTGGAGAAACGCCTGTGTGATATAAAGGACTGCTCTACCCAGCCTGAGTTTTCGGAAGACTGGTTTGTATATCCGTATTGGTCGTATGTAAAAATGAGACTCAGTTCAAATAGTGGGAAAGCAAATGACGATCTTGTGACAGCTTTGCTCTATAGTATGGCTTACGTCAATGACGATGACACATTTATTGTATATGCGGATTCTTTGTCCGCTGCTGCAGTGATTTATGATAATCAGCAAGCCGTCCTAAATTTTGTACGGAGGACTGACAAGGTGGATTATACACGCTTGGAGGTGTACTTATTTCAATGATATACAATGATGGCTTTCCTATGGATGAAAACCTACGAGTTACCCAGTGCCCTAAGTGTGGGAATGAGCAGTTCAGCGAAGATGCGGAATTCTGTCGTATTTGCGGTGTTTCGTTATACAATTATTGTGAGGGCGAGGACACCTTTGACTATAACGGGAATTTTGACCACACTGAAACTCATAAAAATTACGGAAACGCCAGATTCTGTGAAAAGTGCGGAAAACCGACATTTTTTTACAAACAGAATTTCCTGCTTCCATACGATGAGGTAAAAGGAGAATATGTCGAGCGCTTTCTTAAGTTAAACCCGACGGCTATATCGGGAAATACCGTTATGGTACTTGCAGGGAGCGACGAAGAAGACGACCTGCCATTTTAGATAAGAAAGGGTGAGTATGTATGGCAAAGAAAAATGATGATTTTTTTCTGGAAAAGAAAGCATGGTCTTTCGTAAAGGATGAACTGCTTGGCTGCTATTTCAAGCCGTATGTTTCAAAAATACTCCATACATATAAGCCGCTCGTGTATGTGGACTGCTTTGCTGGAAAAGGCAAATTCGATGATGGCAATCCCGGATCACCGCTTATAGCCCTTGATATCATAAGTCAATGCCAAGCCAACACAACCGCTACAGGTGCAAGCATTGAAGCAACGTTCATTGATTTAAACTACGCAGCGGATTTGCAGGAAAACCTGAAGGATTATCCGTGGGTTAAAATCATATCTGGTAAATATGAGGATAACATCCGTGGTATCTTGAAAAACAAGAGCGGATGCAATGTGTTCTTGTATATAGATCCATATGGAATAAAAGCTCTTCAATGCACATTATTTGATGACTTTGCAAGAGGCAAGTTTAATTCTATTGAGCTACTAATAAATATGAACTCCTTTGGCTTTATTCGTGAAGCATGTCATGCGATGGGTGCTATATTCGATGACAAAGAAATATTCGAAGACCTCGTAGAATACGAACCAACAAAAATGGATGCCTCCGAAAAATCAATCAAGGAGCTCAATGAAATTGCTGGTGGCGATTACTGGCAGCCGATTATCGTTTCATATAAAAAACATGAAATAAACGGGTACGATGCTGAATCCCAATTCGCCGAGCAGTATTGTATGCGCCTTATGCAGAGCTATACCTATGTTCTTAATATGCCATTGCGTATCAAACGAAATCAGCGTCCGAAATATAGGCTAATATATGCTACAAATCACCGGGACGGATGCCTTTTAATGGTCGACAATATTTGCAACCGATGGCAAGCGCTACAGGAAATACAGTCTGGCGGGCAGCTTCAGTTATGGGAAGAAAATTACGACAACCAAGTAGTAGATGACGACGATATTGAAATAAAGACTATAGAGCACTTTTCGCAGTGTGACAATTGGACTTCATTGCATGAAGCATTAGCTGTTTTCTTCATGAAACATGGCCCGATATGCTGTACAGGAACAGTTAAGAATATATTGAAAAAGCTTGAAAAAGATGGTCGTTTGAACGTTTTACGCAATCCAGATAAATCTGAAAAGACGAAAAAACCTACTACCTTTATGACGGAAAGCAGCAAGCAATCTGTATCTGTGAGGTGGCGGTCATGAAAACCATAACACGGAAGACTATGCTCTATAAAACGGGTGTAGAGTATGGCGACTACACGATGAATCATGTTCTTGGCTGCGCCCATGGCTGCAAGTTCCCATGCTACGCATATTTGATGAAGAAGCGTTTCGGTGAAATAGTAAGCTATGAAGATTGGCTGGAACCACGCCTTGTTTCCAACACGCTTGAGTTACTCGACACAGAGATTCCGCGTTTGAGAGACAAAATCAAGTCGGTTCAACTTTGTTTCACTACCGACCCATTTATGTGCGGATACCCTGAAATAGAAGAAATGAGTATTGCGGCTATAAAAAAGCTAAACGCAGCCGGAATCAAATGCAGCATACTTACAAAAGGTATTCTGCCAATCCAACTGGCGGAGTTTTCAAAAGAGAATGAATATGGCATTACGCTTATATCGCTCGATGAAAGCTTCCGATCAAGAATGGAACCTGGCGCTGTAGCATACGTTGATCGGCTTGCTGCATTAAGAGCGCTTCACGATATGGGATGCAAAACGTGGATTAGTATGGAACCATACCCGACGCCTAACCTTGTGGAGCAGGACATTGCTTCTTTGCTTGATGCTGTCTCGTTTGCTGATAAGATAATCTTCGGCCGTATTAACTACAACAAGGCAGTCACCGCATTCCCTGATCACAAGGTGTTTTATAACGAACAGGCTCAAACCGTGATTACATTCTGCGAAGCTCATGGAACCGAGTACCACATTAAAGAAGGTACAATAACAGAATAACGCGTTACCAGAGAATGAAGACCTGCCGCTCATTGGCAGGCTGTATCTCTCTTAATAAGAATAAAAATACAGGAGGGTGTAAGACTATGGGAAATATCGCTATAAATACTTTTACAATTCTGCGAACCATGTTTTTTGATGAAACAGGATCGCCAATCAAGTTTGACTTAAGAGAAAAGCGGAACACACAAGATGATCCTTTCGATGAATATATTGCTGGAACTCTTGATAGAGAACTTCAGCATGTTGGTGCGAGATGCCAAAAAGCATCAGGCCCTCTTATTAGTCCGGATATGGCAGTTTACATGGAAGGTATTGATGTTCTCGATCCTGCTGTACAAAACAATCCAGATTATATTATTGGCATAGAAGTTAAAAAGCTGGAAAGAGGAACAAATGGTAAAATTGCTCGTCCCACGGGAATGGATTTTAATTCCACCCCACCATGTGGAAAGATCCGCATATACACGGCTAATGATGCTGCGCTTGTGATTAAAGGGTTCTATCTGTTCGCGTGTCTTGAAAACAATCCTGATGGTAAATATTTTGTTAGTGCAATGACACTCTGTGACGGCAGTATACTTAATGATGATTTTGACTTATATATGCAAATCACGGGAGCACGCGAAAAAGGTATAGGTCTTGGTACATATGGTGATGGTGCAAATCGTAATAGACCAATGCTTCTTTTCTCAAACCCTCTAGGAGCCGATATCTTGGACAAAAAGATAACTCTGATTAGTGGACTTGACTTAGCCCCCGAATTAGTTAATATGAAACTGGCTTGGAGATTTATTCGTAAGGATATTAATGGGATGGATCGTGTGTTCTTCACATATATGGACAGCCGCGATCTCGTGGAAGACTATATAGCTTCCGATGTCAAAGAACCTTTTCCAGTGCCAAGAAATAGAGTGTCAGAAACCCAAGGGCGAGGAAAATTCAAGCTGATTACAGAATAGGAGAATCTACATGAGCGAGATGTATAAGAAAAGCCTTCTTGAACATGGCTTTCCTTTTGAACATTTGAGCGCCATTGCCGAACAGGAGTCTTGGCGTAAAGAAATTAATCGCCCTACATCATATATTCACAAATGGTGGGCAAGGCGACTTGGCAGTGTCTTTAGAGGCTTGATTATTGGTGGCATCGAAGAGGCAGACACTGACCTTTTTGACTATTTCTATAAGAAAATGAATTACAACAGTACCGTAGTTTTTGATCCTTTTATGGGAAGTGGCACTACAGTAACTGAAGCAGTTAAACTAGGAGCAAGAGCTATAGGCTCAGACATAAACCCCGTTGCAGCTGCAATCGTACGTACAGCGCTTGAGAGATGCAGCAGGGAAGAAGTTCTGTATACTTACCATGAAATAGAAAAGAAATGTGGGGAGCGAATAAAGACTTATTACCGCGCAATATTCAATAGCGAATCCGTTGATGTCTTATACTATTTTTGGGTCAAAACGATATTATGCGATGATTGCAAGAAAGAAATATCTCTGTATAAGACAACTATTTTTTCAAAGAATGCATACCCGTCAAAGAAACCTCAAGCCCAATCAGTTTGCCCGTGTTGCGGACACATTAATCAAGTATCGTATAATGATGAGTCTACAGAATGCATGTCCTGTCACAGAAACTATAACCCGCAAGCGGGAAATGTTGATGGGAATGAGTATGTTTGTCCGGGTTGCGGAAAACGCGAACGAATTGTAGACTATACCAGGCGCACCGGGGCTCCTCTCTCAGAAAAAATGTACGCGAAGATGATCATAGATAATACTGGGAATAAGCACTATCTTGGCATTGATCAGTATGATCTTGCATTATTTGCTGATACCCAAAAGCACCTCTCGGAGTATACGCATTTTATTCCTAGCGATTCAATACATGAAGGTATTAATACGAATCAGATATTGAACTATCAGTATCGCCAGTGGCGAGAAATGTTCAACAGCCGTCAATTATTAGCATTTGGTATACTCTCGCAAGCAATAAGCGAAATTGAAGATTTCACAATGCGAAGACTATTTGCCGTCCTTATGAGTGGTACGCTTGAGTTTAACAATATGTTTTGCTCGTTTAAAGGAGAGGGTACAGGAGCGGTAAGGCCACTATTTTACAATCATATTCTAAAAAATGAGCTTATGCCGCTTGAGGCTAATGTATGGGGATGCAAGGCTTCATCAGGTTCGTTTTCAACGCTTTTTGAATCAAGGGTTATTCGCATGCTTGATTACAAGGAACAACCATTTGAACTAAAACTACAAGAAACTGGTAAGGCAGATAAAGTGGTTGTTGAAGGATGCAACATAGAAACAACAACGACAGAGTCTATTAATGAGTGGGATGAGAATACGCCACTTATAATGTGTCAGGATTCAGCACATACAGAGTTGCCAGATAAGTGTGTGGATCTAATAGTAACGGATCCACCATTTTTTGACAATGTTAATTATTCCGAGTTGGCTGACTTCTTTTATGTTTGGCTTAAGAAGCTTAACATTGGAGTAGGAGATGGAAAAAGTGATTCTACCCGCATGGCAGAAGAAGTGCAGGACAACGATCCTTGCAGGTTTTCATCAAAACTGTGCGATGTACTAAAAGAAAGCAATCGTGTCCTTAAAGATGATGGAAAACTTATTTTCACATATCACCATTCAAAAGCCGAAGGATGGGTTTCAGTATTCAATGCAATATGCGGAGCTGGATTTATTATCTCAGAAGTAATCCCTATCAAAGCTGAGATGGCTGTTTCTGTTGCGATATCTGCTGCCAAAGTTCCGATTAATTATGACTTAGTGTTTATCTGTAGGAAAAAAGACAAATTTACTCAAGCAATAATTCTGTCTGATACTACTACGGAGTATGATAGCTTTCTGCATAGATTCACCAATAGCGGGCTCAAGTTTTCGACTGGAGATCAATCGGTATTATTGTATGGTCTTGTTCTTAAACAGTTATCACAGAGTGGAAAAACTTCAATTGAAATAAGGGATATAGAAAAGGCGGTCGAATCACTCGGACTGAAATAGACTCTATATGCAGTGAAAGCACATTTGAAATAGTTAGCTTGAACCTCGAACCATATAAACAGAACAAGGGCCATCGAAGCTCGCATCGAAAAGATGCAGAGCGCCGAAAGCCCTTGTTCTTCGGTTTTTTCAGTATCTGCTGCCGGAGAGGGCCTTTTTTGTTTATATTAAAGAATGCAAGAACATATAGGCGTGCTCCTACATAACCAGGTCACCGCTCGAACTCTCAATATTCCCGTTTGCCGTGTGCACACCCTATGCACACCCTCAAGTTACCGTTTGCCGAGTGCGATGCGTAATACATCGATATGCTACGTAGACAGGTCTTTTTTTACACTCTACAAACGGCAGAAAACAAAAAAACCGCCAGAAAGCCTTGCTACCAAGACCTTCTGACAGCTACCGTGTGCAAAATAAAAACGCCAGCATTGTATCAATACTGACGTTCTTATATGGTGGAGGCGAGGGGAATTGAACCCCTGTCCGAAAACCCTTCGGAAAGACTTTCTCCGAGCGCATCCGCCGATTTAAGATTCCCCCGAGGAGCCGCCCGGCGGCGGGCTGGACCTTTCGGTAGCTTCATTTTACAGGTTCCGCCTCAAAGCTTTGACGGACCCGTACCCCACGGTATGACGCCTGTGACCGGATCGTGGGCCCTCCGGGCAGGCGGCTGCGTTAAGCAGCTACAGCCAGATTGTTGTTGGCGTTTGTTTTTAAGTTTCCCGCTTTTATCGCAGCTCGGGTCTGCGGCTCGCTTATCCGTCCTCTTTGATCCCCGTCGAAACCAGTACGCCCCCATAAATTAAGATGTTTTCAGCGATGGGGAAGAATTATTCCCCGGTTCCTCGTTCCGCGCGCTCTGCGCTTCGCTTCGCGTCCCGCTCGGCGATCGACTGGCGCTTGTCGTAAAGTTTTTTGCCCTTTGCCACGGCTAGTTCCACTTTGACCCGGCCGTCCTTAAAATACATTGAAAGCGGGACGAGGGCAAGTCCATCCTGCATGGCTGCGGCGTTCAGCTTCCGGATTTCCGCCTTGTGAAGGAGCAACCTGCGGTCTCGGAAAGGGTCTCGGTTAAATATATTGCCCTGTTCGTATGGGCTGATATGCATGCCTACGACGAACATTTCGCCGTTTTTAACCTTTGCGTAAGAATCCTTCAGGTTGACTTTTCCGCCCCTGATGGATTTCACCTCGGTGCCCACAAGCTCGATTCCGCACTCATATGTTTCTTCAATGAAGTACTCGTGGCGCGCTTTGCGGTTTAAAGCCACGGACTTGATGCCTTTTCCCTTAGGCATTGGCCGCCCTCCTTTCCGGGCAGATACAGTATACCACAAAAATGCGGTATGGCGCTACTTGCTTCTTGAGGGTCCGCGTGTCCTGCGCGGGTGTCTGCCTTTCGGCGCTTCGGCAGGGATCAGTGTGAAGTCCACCCTGCGGGAAGCAGGATCCGCGTTAAGCACCTCGATCGTCACGGTGTCCCCTAAACGGTAAATGGAGCCGTGATGGCGGCCGACATAGCGGTAGTTCTTTTCCTCAAATACATAGTAATCGTCCGACATTTCGGAAACCCGAACGAGCCCCTCGCAGGTGTTCTGAAGCTCGACGAAAAGGCCGAAGGAGGTTACGCCGGAAATGACGCCGGAGAACCGCTCTCCCACATGATTTGCCATGTATTCGCACTTTTTCAGATCGTCAGCCTCGCGCTCGGCTTCCATCGCGGCGCGTTCGCGCTCGCTGGACTGCTCGGCATATTCAGGCATCAGGGCATGAAGCGCGTCGAGACGCTTCTTCGTCATTTTTCCCTTGAGCTGCTCCTTGACGACCCGATGCACGACAAGATCCGGATAACGCCGGATGGGGGAAGTAAAGTGGCAGTAATACTCTGCTGCCAGGCCGAAGTGCCCGAGGTTTTCCGGCGAATAGCGCGCCTTTTTAAGTGAACGCAGAGCTACCCGGTTGACGATGGATTCCTCCGGCTTTCCCTCCGCCTTGGAAAGGGCGGACTGGAGCGCTTTCGGGTGCAGGCCGTTTTTCAGTCCGCGCAGCGTC
>Ga0074193_1002515_pt1 | contig 16289 bp, 13 predicted proteins | sample EPASupsiteHSE605_FD_64523 | JGI IMG/M metagenome (GOLD analysis project Ga0074193, IMG submission 64523) | Bioremediated contaminated groundwater from EPA Superfund site, New Mexico - Sample HSE6-05 | ecosystem: Environmental > Aquatic > Deep subsurface > Groundwater > Contaminated ... | reverse complement strand
ATATTGTGCAGCTTTTTTGTACCTCCACCGATGAAACTCAATACCTTCGTTCAATTGCTGTGTCACACTTTTTTCAGGAAGGCAGTAGGAGGGATTGAATGCATCGTTTGAGCAAAAGGTGCAGCCTCCGGTTCCTTTACTTCCGTCGCGGTTAGGACAGGTAAAACCGGCATCTACCGAGAGTTTCTGCATCCGCGTTCCAAATCGTGACTGAAAGTAGTTGGAGTAGGCATTAAACCGACGATGATGCCCCCATGAGTAAAGTTCATTATTCATGAAGCGAAAATACAAAAGGCCGCTGATGTAGCGGCCTTTTGTAAGTAGAAATTCAAATTTCTTATTTTGCAATTCTTTCAAGCCATTTGAGCATGAAGAACATCGTTAACATTGAAATTAAACATGCAACAACAAAAATTGCCCATGTGTATGAAATAGGAATACTCTTGTAGAAAATAGCACCAATGAATAACAGTGAGTTACCGATAGCAGTTGCACATAGCCACAATCCTTGCATCATGCCCTGATATTTTGGAGGCGCAACTTTCGATACAAATGAAATACCCAGTGGAGAGATAAATAACTCAGCAACAGTTAAAATAAAGTAAGTGCCAATTAGTAGCAACGGTGTTACTCGTTGTGCATCGGTTAAGCCACCCATGGTGCTTAAATCCGCTTTTGTAGGTAATCCCATCGATCCCAATACCATTACAACATAACCTAATGCAGCGATCCCCATCCCAATTGCAATTTTCTTAGGAGTTGATGGTTCCATGTTACGAGCTCTTAAAAATCCGAAAACTGCTAAAATAACTGGAGTTAAAAATACCACAAAGAAAGGATTGATAGACTGGAATAATTCAGCCCCAACCAATTTGGTAAATCCAAGATTAATGTTGATACTACTCAGGTCAGTATAGTCTTTTGCAAAGAAGGTTAAGGTTAGACCGTTTTGATGAAATGAAAACCAGAAGAAGATAACAACTGCAAAAACAGCGAATAAAGCAGAAAGACGTTGAGAAACTTCTTTGGCATCCATTTCAATAATATTGGATGTGCCGTTACTTGCTTTTTCTTTATTTGCAGGATCTGGAAATCTATTTTTATTCACTAAGTAAATTATCAATGAAATCATCATTGCAAAGATAGCTATACCAAATGCATAGTGGAATCCAGTAGCAAATACGCCTAAGTATTCGTTAGCGAAGGTCGTTAAATCAGTACCTTTATAGCCAACTTTTGAAGCTAATTCAGTTAAACTTGTAGTGCTTTCGGGAGTGATTGTGCCATTTAAAAATTTATGACATAATTCAGGTAACGAACTGTTGTATTCAAATCCGTGAGAGCTAACCCACCAGTTTCGAACCCCAACAGCTGCTAATGGAGCAAAAATAGCACCTACGTTGATAAACATGTAGAAAAGTGAAAAGCCAGAATCCCTCATTTTCCCATATTCAGGATTATCATACATTTGGCCTACTAAAGCTTGTAAATTCCCTTTAAATAAACCGTTGCCAAATGCAATCACAAACAATCCAAAGCAGGTCATCGCCATAAATAAAATGAATTTACTAGCAGGAACAGGTGTTGGTGTTGGAATAGAAATTATTAAATATCCTACCGCCATTAAAATAAGTCCGATAAGGATAGTGCCTTTATAATTTCTTGTTTTGTCAGCAATTAAACCTCCTACAAAAGCAAGAATATAAATAGAAAAATAAAAAATTGAGTAAATAATTCCAGCGTTTGTTTCATCGAGGCCGAATTTAGCCATCAAAAACAATGATAAAATAGCCATCATGGTATAGAATCCGAAACGTTCTCCCATGTTTGCAAGTGCTGCCGCTAATAATCCCTTTGGGTGATTTTTAAACATGATTTTTTTGTTTTAGTGAATATTGCTTTTCTACTTGAAGAGGACAAAAATAATGAAATAAATCACTTATCAAAGTATTGTATTTTCTAACTATGGGAATTAACAACTTATTGGGCATTTTTTTTACATAATCCTAGCTTGATTTATCGAAAAAGAATACTTTTGCAGCTTTTTTAAAAAATGTGACCTTCAAAATCTTAAATATGGATTCAGAAGGTAACCTTTTTAATGGAAACTTGTTAGTAAATAGTTAACTGAAATCATATGGAAAATTCTCGTTTCAGAGCTCTGGAAACCGCAACCTCCCGTGAGATTGTGAATCCAGCCATAGGAAATTGTGATAAAATTTCCTGCTTCTATGGTGAAATGACTTTTAATGCTTCAACCATGCAGCAATACTTAAGTCGCGAAGCGTACAATAAAGTATTGGATGCAATGGAAAAGGGAGAACAAATCGATCGCAAAAGTGCTGACGAAATTGCAGCCGGAATGAAAGCCTGGTCAATAGCCAAAGGTGCAACACACTATACACACTGGTTTCAACCTCTTACAGGAAGCTCTGCCGAAAAACACGATGCATTTTTAACCATCACCAAAGATGGCCGTGCTATTGAACATTTCAATGGCAGTAGTCTTGTCCAGCAGGAACCCGATGCATCCAGCTTTCCGAACGGTGGAATCCGTAACACATTTGAAGCTCGTGGTTATACCGCGTGGGACCCAACTTCTCCGGCATTTATTATCGAAAAAACACTTTGTATTCCGACCATATTTGTATCCTATACAGGCGAAGCTCTTGATTATAAGGCTCCTCTGATTAAATCACTTCACTCTCTCGATGAAGCAGCTACCGAGGTTTGCAAAATGTTCGATTCTTCAGTACGTCGTGTGAAATCAACACTGGGTATCGAACAGGAATATTTTTTGGTGGATGAAGCTTTGTACTATGCCCGCCCCGACTTGGTCTTAACCGGAAGAACACTGTTCGGACATGCATCGGCAAAGGATCAGCAACTGGAAGATAACTACTTCGGGAGTATTCCAGAACGAGTGGTGAATTTTATGAAAGATTTTGAATACCAGTCATTCCGCTTGGGAATTCCTTTACATACACGGCATAATGAAGTAGCCCCCAATCAATTTGAATGTGCTCCTCAGTTTGAAGAGGCAAATCTAGCCATTGATCATAATGTGTTACTGATGGACTTGATGCAGAAAGTATCACGTCATCATAAATTCAGAGTACTGTTTCACGAAAAACCTTATGCTGGGGTAAACGGTTCCGGAAAGCATAATAACTGGTCGCTAATGACTGATAAAGGTGAAAATTTGCTTTCACCCGGTTCTACTCCTCATTCAAATCTTCAGTTTTTGACATTCTTTTTAAATGTGATTAAAGCGGTGAATGATAAGAGCGATCTGCTTCGGGCATCCATTGCCTCAGCAAGTAATGATATGCGATTAGGAGGGAATGAAGCACCTCCGGCTATTATGTCGGTATTTATCGGTGATCAGCTTACCCGTGTTCTTGAAAGCATAGAAAAAAGCAAAAAATCCATTGCATCATTCGAGGAAAATGAATCCCGGCTGAGTATTAATGTTGCCCGTATTCCGGAAATTTTACCCGACAATACCGACCGTAATCGTACGTCACCATTTGCATTTACCGGAAATAAATTTGAATTCCGGGCTGTGGGTTCTTCAACAAATCCTTCGGCAGCAATTATTGCACTTAATACAATAATTGCCGATCAATTGTTGAAGTTTAAAGACGAAGTAGATGTGTTGATGAGGAAAAAGCTTTCGCGCGAAGAGGCTATTTCTAAAATTCTGAAACGTTACGTTACCGAAACATGTAAGATCCGCTTTGATGGGAATAACTACAGTCAGGAATGGGTGGAAGAAGCCGAACGTCGTGGATTGTCGAATATAAAATCAACCCCCGAAGCTCTTAAAGCTTTTGTAGAAAAAGATGTGATACGTGCATTTGAAGAACATAAGGTGCTTACCAAGCGCGAGCTGGAAGCCCGTATGGAAATTAAATATGAAAACTATGTAAAGAAAATCCAGATAGAATCACGTGCAATTGGCGATTTAGCCTTGAATCATGTAATTCCGGTTGCCATTCGTTATCAGAATGTGTTGATTGAGAATGTGAAAGGTTTACGTGAAATTCTGGAAAAGAACCTCTTTATGGATCTTTCGAAAAACCAGATGCAGAATATTCGCGAAATATCGGAACATATCAGTCAGATTATTTCGTTGGTAAACCAGATGGTAGAAGAACGTAAAGTGGCAAATCGTATCGAAAGCTTTGAAGAACGGGCTATGGCATATCGCAGCAATGTATTGCCTTACTTTGAAAATATCCGGTTTCACACAGATGCACTGGAGCTGCTGGTCGATGATGAACTTTGGCCATTGCCGAAATATCGTGAATTGTTGTTCGTGAACTAGTGATTAAACTGATAAATCAAAAGCCTGATAATCCATTCCGGATTATCAGGCTTTTGATTTTGAAGCAAATAATGCGTATCGGAAACTCTTTTTGGAGAACATCCGGTTGCTATTTATTCTTCCAGGCCAGAATACCAACTTACTTTTCTCGACATATACATAATCAGCGAAAGCACGACAAACAGTCCGATGCTTCCCATCATAAGAGAGTAATCTTCGAGTTGCAGAATGGTGAACAAAAATCCATAAAGTAAAGAGAGCAGTATTCCCATTAACAGAGTTAGGCGGGTATTTTTGAATATAGTGGCCGCATAGGCACTGATTAATCCTACCGTCATCAGCGATGAAAGGATGTAAGAACTGGTAAATCCGATTTGTTCGGAGAAGGAGAGGAGTAAAGTGTAAAATACACACAAGGCAATACCTACCAGAAAGTACTGTACGGGATGTATGCGGGTTTTGTTGATTTTCTCGGTAAAGAAAAAGATAAGGAAGGTGAGCGAAATAAACATGATAGCGTATTTTACAGAACGGTTGGTTTTCTGGTAATGGTCAATCGGGAAGAGGAGTTTGATGCCAAACCCTGAATTTTCAACTTCATAACTGTCGTTTATCCAGTGTTGAGGATAGTTGCGGTTCAAATGAAGAACCTTCCATTTGGCGGTAAAACCATTTTTGTCAACAACACGCTCATCGGGAAGAAACTCACCGTCGAAACTGGGCGTTTTCCAATTAGATGAAAGAGTGATGTTTGTTTCCTTCCCAACAGGAATAAAGAAGAGGTTTTCACTTCCTTTCAGGTCGAGGTTGAATGAATAGTTGTTAAGTCCGTCGCTATTAAGTTTTACAGGTATGGATACCCCTGAATTTACAATATCAGTGGTTTTAATACCTGGATTTGCATCTTTTATTTCTTCATTCCAGTTAATTTGAATGGTTTTATTAATGCCACGCATGTCTGGAATTCCAACAAACAGAAATGCTTCATCCCAGAGTATTTTATTACTGTCGGCTTTAATGTCAGTGAAGTCTGGTTTCGGGAAATTTCCTTTGATGTTGAGGTTTGCGTTATAGACAATCATCTTGTATATCCCTCTATAGCGGATTTCGGGATTGAGCTTTCCTTTGATGTTCAGGATATCAGGGAGAAAATATGCATGAGCAATTGATTCGGTGTAGTCGCCTTTTTCAGTTACAGTGGTAAGTTTGTAAGGTATGCAAAGTATTGGTCCGGTGATGGTTTGTTCTCTGCCCCATTTGGCGGCGATTTCTTTTTTTACTTCGTTGCTTGTTTCTTCGCGCTCGCGAATAATTCCGCTGATCATGCTTGCCGGAATAAGAAGAATTAAGGAAAGAAATCCGATAATTGTTAGCTTAAGCGTGGTAGATTCACGCATCCAACGTTTAAAATCTGTAATGCCTGACATTGATTTTGGGTTTTGATTGGTTTTGAAATTGAATACTAGAGAATAACGGAAAGTTGTAAAAAAGCAATATCTGCATGTTAATTATTTAAGATTTATTAAGAAATAATGGTAGGGGTAATAAAAATGGTAACCACAAATGCCGAGGTTATTCGCCACAGATATATATACGGAAAGCTTCTGTTTTTTGTGAACGTTGTTGCAACCCCAAAAACGGTCGCAGACCCTTTGGGAGCTTTCGTTACTTCGCCAATCAATCCTCGAAAGAACCAGTCATCGAAAGGGTCTTCGACCGTTCGTTTGGAAAAGGTGTAGCGCATGGAGTGTTACCCCTCATGATTTGGAAGTGATTGGTTGTCTTTTCTTCACTGATTGTACAGATAGATGAACATGGACAAAATCATATTAAAATTGAAGCACCCAAAATAAACGGAAATTGTTTTTGAATTTAAAATAATCGGTTTTTTATCCAATGGAATCTTTTTTGCACGTTATTTGTAATATTCTGTTTTTACTGCATTCAATCTATAAACCAAAACTGTGCAGCTATGAATAAGCCCCCGATTTTTCTAAGTGCATTAATTGTATTGCTCTCCTTTTTTGCGAATGCACAGCCTTCCGGAACAGTTGAAGCCAATCGTATATCTTTAAAAAGAACTGCCGACACTGTTGGTATTTCTCCAAAACCTGCAAATCGAAAATTTGGAACCATAAAGGCTAAGCCTACAGATGTAGTCCTTTATTCTGGTTCTTATACCCGCTTTGCAAAACTGGTGGAAGTGCCGTCACGAATGTATGTGTATGATTCGCTGTTGTTTGATGAGCGTTTCGAAAGTTATAAATATAAAGGGATTTACCGGATTAATAATTGGCAGACAGGATACAGGCTGGATGTGCGGAAAAGTTTTATTAAACGCAAAGCTTGTTTCTTGTTAAATTATAATTTGAAGAAGAATAAAGCATGGAAATCACTAATAAATACATGCCCTGAGCTTATCGTTTTTGGTCGAGGTTTTTGGGTAGTGGAAGATGCGATAAAACCCTATGAATTTCGAAAACTATACCGGAAAACCCACTGGAATGATTTGCGGATTACCTATAATGAACAGGAGAAAAACTTTACATTACTTTTTAAAGGAGATACCTCTTTTTTTACTATAGTTGCGAAACCTATTGGTTTCCGTAATGTAAAAAATCCAGAACGTGAAATTGCTTCTTATACAGAATTATACCGGAATTATCTCAGAGCACTTGAATCAAGAAGAATGAAAATAAATAAGAGTGTTGTTGTCAATCGTTTGAAAATGGAAGCTTTGCGTAAGAAAATGCTTGACGAGAACTGGGAGATTTTTCGTAAAAACTATTTTTCGGAAGAAGAACGAAATTTGAGTAAAGAAGAATGGCTGGCTCTTTATGAAGAGATTATTGCGGATGAAGAAAAAATTCTGAATCAGGCATATCCTCAGATTGATATTATGGAACGTGCGCTTACTCTGGTCGGATTTAGGGAAAAGAAACTCCCCGATTTTAGAGGAGGTTCTTCACGTAAGCTTATAATCACAGACGAGGAAAATCATAAACTGGCCGTTAAGGAATTAATCTGCCTGATTCCTGAACGGGCAGGCTATTTCTCTTTCCCCGGTGGTATGGGAATAGATAATGAAAATTTGTATAATGATCTAAAGGAGACTTTTTCATTGATAGCTGTTACCGTGAGCGGAAAAATTGCCATGGTGAAAGATATCCGTCTGTTGGATCTTACTCCTGATCCTTTTAATAATTATAGAGTAGCTGCAAAGATTTTTGACTCTGATTTGACATCGGTGCAGCAGGTTTTGTCTTTTTTGGGCTATAAACTGTAACATTTTCTTCTTATTGCATTAAGTATTGAAACACCAAACATGGAAACGATGGAAACACGAAACCAAATCCAGACGTCCGATATTGCCGATCATTTGCTGATAGAAGCAGCCAGGCAGAATCTCAACGATTTTGAACCGCTCTACCATAAATACTATATTCCGGTATTTCGCTTTATCTACCAACGAATGGATAGCGCTGAAACTGCTCATGATCTGGCTTCGGATGTGTTTTTGAAAGCAATGGAAAAGCTTTCGGTGTATCACGACCGTGGATTGCCTTTCCTCTCCTGGCTTTATGTGATTGCCCGCAATGAAGTAAATCAGTATTACCGCAAACAGAAAAGTTTCCGAAAGTATTATGTTGAACAGTCGGCACTTAAAGAGGCTTTTGAAGAATTGAATGAGGATAGCCACCACGAAGAATCGGTAAAGCTTTACCAACGGTTTTTGGCAGTACTCGAAACTCTTCCCGAAAACGAATATGAACTGTTTCAGCTTAAACATATAGAGGGACGTTCGTTTGCAGAAATTGCCCTGATTACCGGGGTTAATGAAAATAATCTTCGGGTAAAGCTGCACCGTATTCGTCTTGATATTCGCAAGCTACTGCTGAACGGGAAGGTGAAAGTTGCTGTTGTCCTGCTTTTAATGCTGGCTTTGCTGCTTTGCGCTCCAGCTCTTTTTTCTCAAACACATCACCTTGTTATTGCAAACGAAAAGGGAGATACTTTGCAAACGGAGTTTGCGAAAAGTGCCGGGTACGATGCCATTGGTTGCTTTCACGATGGTCGCGCAAAGGTGTACCGCGATGGGATGGAAGGAATGATTGATTTGGATGGAAACATTATTGTGGAGGTGAAGTATGACAGGATTTTCCGGTTTCACAATGGTCGTGCACGGGTTCAGATTAATGGTGTGTATGGTATAATTGATTTGGATGGGAATGAAATTGTGCCGGCAAAGTATGACTCTATCGGACGTTTCAGAAAGGGGCGCGCACGGGTTACCCTTAATGGATATACAGGGTTGATTGATTATGATGGCAACGAAATAATAGCGGTTTCGGAATAAGTACTGAATGTGGGTTTTAAAATTATCAACACAATGAAAAAGCAAAGAATTATCGATACCGAAAGAGCTCCGATCAGTAATGAAGAGATACTTTCGCAACAAAAAGGTTTTCAACAAATACTCAACAGCGTAAATCCGGTGAAAGGTTTCAAATCCGGAGGTCAGGGCTTTCCGGGTTCGAGCCTGATAATTGGAGGTGGAATAATTGCCGGAGTAGCAGGTGGTATCTGGTTGTTGACTTCTCTCTTGCAAAATGAACCAAAAGTGGCCGACTGTAACTTGCCTGCCGATACTGCTTCCGTATTCCAGTCGCCGGTGCCGGAAATGCTCCAAACAGAAGAGTTTGTGATAAACAATGAACGTGACACTGTTCTGGTGAGCGAAAAGGGTAGTCGCATCACCATTCCTGCACACAGTTTCGAAGATGCAAATGGAAATCCGGTGGAAAAACCAGTAAAGATGCAGTTTCGCGAATTTCACAATCCCGCCGAAATCTACCTTTCGGGGATTCCTATGAGCTACGATTCGGCAGGAGTGAACTATACCTTTGAAAGTGCCGGAATGTTTCAGTTGTACGCGTATCGCGACAGCGAAAAATTAAAACTCAGACCCGATAAGTTTGTGGATATTGACCTTGTTTCGAACGATAAGGAAACAGCAAATTTCTATCAGTTTGACGAAACAGCGAAGCACTGGAGTTATCTGCGCACCGAACACAGGGCGGATTTGGAAAAGCATAAACCTCTAAAACAGGACGATTATACGGTGATGCCTCAACCACTGGCTGAAGCAGGAAATCAATCAGACAGGGATTCAGCGATTACCGAAAAGATAGTTCCCCGTAGAGCTAATACGGAAAACTACCTGTTCGATTTCGAGGTGGATACTGTGAAGTTCCCGGAACTTTCGCGCTACAAAACGCTGTTGTTTGAAGTAGATCCTCTGGATAAAAGTTTTAATCCCGACTATTACGATGTAAGCTGGTCCAAAGTAGAGATGGTGGCTCTCAGTGATGGAATGTATCAGGTATATCTGAGTCGTTATAAAACCAAGGTTTCATTTAGAGCTTACCCTGTTTTGAAAGAAAATGAGTATGCCATGGCTATGAAAAAATTTAATACTCAGAAGAGAAAAGAGCAGGAACAACTGGCTATGAATAAATCAAAACTTGCGTACGCGGCAAAATATAGTGTGTCTTTAGCCAATGGATCCATCAATGAGTTCTCTGTCGATCGCGATATTCGGATTTTTGATTTGGGAACCTATAATTGCGACCGTCCGATCCCTGAACCCGATAATCCTGTATTTATTCAGGCATCACTAACCGACAGTAGTGGCTCACGACTGGCTTATACCGATCTGTATGTGGCGAATATCCGCTACAATGTGTTATGGAGTTTTCCAATGAATATCAGGCCGCAGGCCTATGGCTCACTCTCCAATATGGTGTGGTTTAAAACCCGTAACAACAGCATTGCCCTTATCCGTAATGTAAGCGGACAAATACTCGGAAAACGCAAGCCAATTGCTTGCGAGGTTTATCCTGCCGAAGAAGCTATGATCATTATCCGGCGATTGTTTGCCGAAGCCGGCTGATTTCTTTCTCATAAACAAGCTATCCAGCCCGGTAACTTCTTCGGAGTTTCCGGGCTTTTTTTTACTCCATCACCCAACTTCCGGAAGGTTTTTGATCGCTTCCAGGGATTGTGGTTTAATAACTGGAAAGGTTCATCGTGCTGTAAACTTTGAAATTTTAAGGTTTCATTTGTTTGGAAAAGGCTCAACTTACGAAACCTGAATTAAAAATTATGGTACGCTGCATTTGACGTTGTTCCGTAAAATATTGTTAGGGGAAAGGATACTCCTCCAGAGTTTTTGAAAAGAAGAGTTGCTATTTTCGTCCGGTTGAAACCTGACGGGTATATACAGGCGGCTCCTTCGGAGTTAGGACTGTTATGTGTGATGTATCTGTTGGATTGGAGAGATTGATGATAGCTATAAAGGCAGAACCTGTATTTGAGCATTAATGTATTCGTTGTGTACAGGTTGAATTTTTTTCAACAGATAGGGTGGAGTGCTTCCTCGAAATACGGTGCCTTCGGCTTGAAAAAGTTCGTCGTCTTTGTTTTTTATCATGGCTGATGAAACGATATCGAGTACTGATTTTATGACCGATGCAGCGATAGTTGCCGTAGGGTTTAGCTTTAAGGTGGAAAGTATAGTATCTATTTTGGGTGACGTAATCAGTTCGTTAAGGGTTTGTCCTGATTCGCGGATATCTTTATCACTTTCGATGATTTTTATTACATAGGTAACATAGCTTCCAGGATTTCCGGGGCCATAAATTAATAATCCGTTACCGGCGATAGGTAAAATTTTGCCCGACTTAGCTTCGGGAAAATAAGCTTCAAGAATTACCGGAGTCTTTTGTGAATCGTCGGTTTCAGCAAAAGCAGCCCGTAAAACGCAAAGCTCGGAGTTTCCATGCAGGAAGGAATCACCACGCTTAAGCAGGCGAATTTGTCGCAGTACAATGCCAATTGAAGTTGGTTCTGGTGTCATAAAAATAGATTTATTTTGGTTAATTATTTTTAGAAATGTAAATTCTTATTTGTAAATCTAATTTTTCAAAGCAATAGGTTTGTCAATAAAAAAATATTATCTCTATCTAATGTTTATTTAGTTTAATCTTATAATAAATTTTTTCACTGATATATAAAGCTGCCAGAATAAGCAATATAGTTAGTCCTCCGTCTATTGGAGCACCACCTCCTATCGGAGGCGCTCCTACGGGTGCACCTGTTCCGTTTGAGCCAGTACCGGGCCCTCCCGGGCCATCGGCAAGGGATAATCCTGTGCTACTCACAAATAGTACAAATGTGATGATTGCAATTTTGAAATTATTTTTCATGACTAAATAGTATTGATGTGTTTAGTATACGAAAATCTTTTGTGTCATCATTTTATGGTTACCATATATCCTGATTAGATAAATATCGGTTGTATAATTTGCAGGGATCGTTGTTTTTCCATTTCCATTCACGTTAACGCTGTTTAGTAATTTCCCTGTAGGATCAATTATTTCAATCTTTATGAAATGATAGTATTTTGTTAAATGACAGGAATACCATTCCATGGCGTTTGTGTGTTTCGCCAGTTAAAATATTCCTGTGTGCATTTTTTTCCGCTCTCAACCAATGCTTTTTTCTCAATTGAGTTCAGGTTGAAATCGGTGGTTCTCACTTTTAATGTATCAATAAAGATGGTACGTCCCCAGTCGTTTTGGTGCAAATGCTGCCGGTTTGCGGATTCCATCAGGAAGTTGAGTAATGCACTGGTATAATCTTTAATGTTGTCTATTTGTTCGGGAGGAAGTCGCCAGTGGTCGCGGCTGTAATCGATTACCTCTTTCGAGTCGAGCCGCATACCGATAGTTTCATAGTTAAATACATAGTCTTTATCTTCAATGTAATCTACCAGGACCCCATTAGCAGGATTACTCAGGTATTTTATATTGTCGAAAAGGTTAATCGGGTAATTCCATGTAACGCCGCCATCTACCATAATGTCTTTTTTGTATTTGTACGACTGAAAGAAAAGTGGAATACCCATCGACATACGTACAGCCTCTTTTACCGGCAGGTTTTTAAACTCATCACTTTCATGACTCATGACCACCGCCGTTTGTTGTGAAAGATTGGTTGCCACAACATAGAGATCACGGAAATTGAGCGAGTTTTTCATTTGCTGAAGCTGGGCAAAAGTTGTGTCGGGGCTTCCGGTTTTTTCTTTAATCAGTTGTCCCATCCATTCAATAAAATTATCTCCTTTGTAGAAACCATATTTCCGGAGCAACCTTGCAATTGCAACAGGTAAAAAGGAACCATCCTCAAACGACTTGAAATCGGTATCAGAAATAATACGCGATAGATCAATATAATTGTAGTTTAGAGCAAGTAAGGTGGCCGAAATAGCGCCTGCCGATGTGCCTGCAACTCGTTTGATGCTTTTCAGATATCCCATTTGATCCAGGATTTCTAACGCTCCACCATAGGCAATGCCTTTTACACCGCCGCCTTCTAAAATCAGATTTTGAAAATTATAATTCATGGTTGATTGTGTTTTTTTACCACAGAGTTCGCGGAGATTTTAATTGTGCTCTTTGTATATTCTTTGTGGTTGTAGGTGTTTTAACTGTTTTTCTTCTTTTTTAGTGGTGAGATTTTCTGCAACAGGTCGAACCAGAACGGTGCGCCCATCGAAGCGGCAAAGGCTGTGGCTGCTATTCCGAAAAGCTTTTGTATCCAAAGCAATATAACAAAGATCCAGGATGCAGCTTTGTATTTTCCGCTGGCTTCATTGGCTTGTTTACAAATGGTTTTCGAAACATTTTTCCATCCTAAAGGAATAGGTAACGATTGTAGCATTACAGCATAGGTTGAAAAAGTTTTTCCTGTATCAATCTTTGTAGGTAGTGTCATGTTTGTGCTCGCATTCATTGTGTCGATAGCAGCAGAGTCATTTGCTTTGGCTTGTGCTGTTACGCGAGCCCCCACAAAAATTGTTTCGCCGTTCATGGTTACATACATTGTATCTATTTTTCCATTATCGGCTACAAAAGCAGCTTGTTGTGCAATGTTGTCGGCCGCTTTCGGATTGTTTATGAAATGTTTCGTAAGCTGAATCACGTCGATATTGAAAAACACACAAATGCCAAAGGCAACAACCATCGACCATGTTTTGGCGTAACGTTTGTAAATGCCTGTTACTCTGTCCATGGCTAAATTAAAGAACTCTTCAATTTTCTTTTGGAGATCTTCATAGGTTTTGCTTTGAATAGCCAGTTGATAGATAAAATCGCCTACTTCACCTAAGTTGGCAAGATTTGCTTTTTTGAGTTTTAGAAGAGGATCTGTTATATTTTTAAACTCGTCGGAATGTGTATCCAGTTGTTTAATGGCTGTTTCAATTAATGCCTGACTGAAATTTGAAGCAGGAATGTAGTTTGGTAACTTTCGGCTATCCTTTTGTAAAACTTTATAAAAAGGAGATGTTTTAATGTTTTTCAATACTTCTTTCCAATTAGTATCGAAAAACAGGTGGTCCATTGCATGTTTCAAAAGTTTGTTTCTTGATTTCAAACTGGTGAAAATTAATTCGTTGATTCCGGTAACCATGATGGATACCAGCAGAATGATGAAAATCAATGACAAAATAACGTCTAAGATAGGACTGTCGATCATGGCAAATGTTTATTGGTTAATACTTGATTGTGGTGCTGAATTTTTCACAGCAGACCATTGATTATTAATTACAGACTATTGGTTACATACATACTTACTGTGAATAAACTCTTTTTCAGTAGGGTGTATGCAATACCATACCCCTTCGGTTTTATACACAGGGATTATGATTCCACGATTAAGACTACGCAGAATTTTAAATTCGATACCAGCACCAGCTCTTACATTTAATTTGTTGGCAGTTATTTCGACCGTAAAGAGTGGGATGGGCGCAGGAGTATAGTTGTTGAGGTTTGTAAGCTTTTGGGTGATCAGTGGATAAAAATTCAGTTCAGCACTTTCTGTCGTATTACCGCCGAAAAAAGCCGTTCCTGGACAGCTTTTGGTAATTCCGCTACCGTTGGTTCGTTTCCCGGTTTTTAGGTCGTACCAGTGATGATAAACCACGCTGTTTTTGTCAGGAATCAGATTGAATTTCCGGCATAACAAAGCGTTCAGCATGAGGATAGTTTCGTGGTGTTCAGGAGTCATGATGTCTTTTCCGCTGTCGAAATTCCCCAAATGTTCAATGCAGATTCCCGTTTGATTGGCTCCTTTGATTCCTGCCGGAATCATATTTAAGTTTCTGCAAACAGCAATCATGCCATCCGGAAAAGTGGTAAGGTTTTGTGCAATGGCAGCATAGCCGCAATTTTTTACATGATAGTTTTCCATTCCCTGAAGCAGGGTAAAATGATTTTTTCCGTTAAAACCTTTGTGGTCGGGCTGGTAAGTATGGTGATTCTGGATAATTTTAATTACCCGGTTCGCCTTGAAATCAGTAAGCCAACCACTGAATTCTATGCTGTCCATCAATAAAAAAGTGCCATTTTTTTTCATCTCAATCTAAAATTTGGCGTAATGTTTTCCGAAAAGAAAAATCTCAAACATTCATCACGGTCCTACTGTTGAGTATTTTTATTTTGTCTGGGACACCCTGTAGAGAAAAAAAGCAGACAATAACAGAAAAGAAGAAATACAAGGCTAAAACAAAATGTATTTTAAACAAATGTACATTAATAAAATGTGAAAATCGTAATTGTTGAAAACTTTTTTCACAGGTAATTAGGTAGTTAAATACTTGAAATGATTAGATTTTTAAAGTTTGATCGATAGATAAAAATAATACAGATTCAAAAAATAATATAATTATGAATAATGGAGTTTGAATTTATTTTAATAAAAAAAAGGACTGCAGTGCTGCAATCCTTTTAAGTGACTCCGGCAGGATTCAAACCTGCAACCTTCTGATCCGTAGTCAGATGCTCTATTCAGTTGAGCCACGGAGCCATTTTGTGAGTGCAAAAGTACACTTTTTTATTAATCTGCAAGCGTTTGATGTACTTTTTTTTCAAAATTCCATATCATTATAGTCTGAGCAATTCATTTTCACTACATTTGTCCTTTGTAAATCTTTTTATACTATGCGCAGTTTATTCGCTACGGTTTTTCTGTTCTTATATGCATGCACTTTTTCGCTTTCTGCTCAGAATTTCTTTACAGAAATAAAAGAATCTGATTTGAAATCATCTCTTTTTTATGAAGAGAAGAAAAAAGATCCAAACGAAACCACTTTTGATAACAGGGGCTTAATGTTTGGCTTAAACCTGGGGATGTTAAAGGCAAATGGGTATAATGCAAACTATTACAATGGAAGCTCAAAGAATGTAAATACCATTAATTACATTCTGAACAACCAATATTACTATAATGATATTCGTCGTGAACTGAATAATCGTGATTTTGAATTGTATGAACTACCATCTCAAATGAAGTTCGATCTTACGTTGAGTGTGGGTTTTTACCTTCGTTATCTTTTAAATCAGCACAACGGATTTTTTATCCAGTTTAACTATGCAAAACTTAGTACAAATGATGTGTTTACCCTTAAAATAGATTCGGCTAATTTTACTTCTGAACCATCGCTTCGTCTTTATAATATTTATGGACAGGAAGAGAGAACCTATATTGACTTTGGATTTCATCACGAAAATCGCTTGGGCAATAAAACCAATTGGTTTATAGAAACAGGATTCAATATTAATAGTACTAAAGTATTGAAATCGGGAATTACTATTGGAAGTCTTGATTACAGTATTATCAATGTATATGGAAGTCAGGGATATGTGCCTGGCTCAGGAGTTTCCCCGTATAGTGTAACTCAAACCGGAATAGGATATGGTTTTTTTGGGACTGCAGGCATCCGGTTACTTTTCAATGAGTATGTATCGATAGACCCTTATATGTCTTTGTATTATCAGAGGACAGGCCTTGATGGATACTCGGATTTCCAACTTTCATACACCTTTATGGTTCGTAT
>Ga0074193_1002514_pt1 | contig 16297 bp, 16 predicted proteins | sample EPASupsiteHSE605_FD_64523 | JGI IMG/M metagenome (GOLD analysis project Ga0074193, IMG submission 64523) | Bioremediated contaminated groundwater from EPA Superfund site, New Mexico - Sample HSE6-05 | ecosystem: Environmental > Aquatic > Deep subsurface > Groundwater > Contaminated ... | reverse complement strand
TATTTAGCAAATGGAATGGTTATTCCCCCCATAAGAGGGCACAATAATTACCAATCTTAACACAGCGGATTGTTCATATTCGCTATTAAGCAAACTCGGCATAAGGAACTTGATTCGACAGGAGACAAGTCACCATGGACACAACGCGGGAATTACTCATCCAAATTGGTGAAGCTCATACTCTATATGTACAGCTCAGCTATAATTACTGGATACTACATGCTCTTTTCACCTGGCAGTGGTGGCTTTTGCTGTTCCTATTGCTAATGCCTTGGTACTTATGGTGGCTGATGGTAGAGAAAAGGCGGCTATTAGAAATCTGGTGCTATGGTGCGCTGACTTGCATTACAGTGCAAGCGGCGGATACGGCAGGAGTAACCAATGGCTACTGGATGTACCCAATTAGATTTATCCCTAATTTTCCCCATCTATTTCCCATAGACATCACCATATTGCCAATTACATACATGCTGGTTTATCAATTCTATCCGCAATGGATGAGATTCATAATCGCTTCAATCATTATAGCTGCATGTCTGGCGTTTATGGCTGAACCCATTTTAGTTTGGATGGAAGTTTATGAACTATTGAACTGGAAGTATTATTATAGTTTCCCGATATATATTCTCCTTGCAGTAACGCTAAAATTTACCATGGAGACTATAAAATCTCTGCAACAAAAAAATACTATCCGCTAAAATGAATTTCTTTTAAGTAAGGGGCATATCATGAGCAATAGTTACACCCCCGTCGAAAAAGAGTAGACCTCTCCAGATTCGACACCATGCAGATGCATGTTAGACATCCGTTAATAGCAAAGCATACTCTTCGACAGTAGAACTTAATAAAATCTTTGATATAGAATTACGTGAATTCGTAGCGAAAAGATATCAGGCGTTTGCGCTGAAACTTCCTATATTGAGAGTAGAGGAGATGGCAGAGGTGTTAATTACGTTTGGGGTTGGAAAAGTAATGGCGTAATGAACGGTCAATTTATCGGGAATAAGTCCTGACAAATGGGTTAGATTAGCACAAAATATTTTAAGGGTATCCTTGAAAAGGAAGTATATTGAAAAACCAAAAAAGCTTAGCAGAAAGCTGAAGCTTTTTCGTATGTAGAAAGAAATGTAATTTATCCAGTATTGCATGCTAAAGATAGCTTAGGAAACGATATCTTGGACATAAGTAAATTTCCTTCCCTAGAGATCTAGAAGGATTAATAGTTATATTCAAGAATATGGAAGGAAGGACGGAATTATCACGATGTTAGTAGGAGTGTTTTGATGAAAAAGCAGACCGTTGTTGTATTGAGTGTATCGGTTGGAGCTGGTCATTTAAGGGCGGCTGAGGCGCTCAAAGTGACTGTAGAGAAATTATATAATGATATTAAGGTGATACATCTTGATGTCATGGACCTGGTACCGGCTCAGTTTCGGAAACTTTACGTAGACACCTATTTAAATATAGTACAGCACCATCCTTCGCTATGGGGGCAGGTATACAGATTTACCGATCGGCAGAAAAAGAGTTCTCGCTTAAATAACATGCGCAAGAATATTGAACGTTTCAATACCCAAAGCCTTCATAAGATGTTGGTTGATTTACAACCAGAACATGTTATTTGTACTCATTTTCTTCCTGCTAGCATTTTGTCGCAAATGATTGAAAAAAAGAAGTTTGCCGGTTCAACCTGGGTGGTTGATACAGATTTTGATATCCATGCCATGTGGATACACGAAGGAATGAGCGGTTACTTTGCTGCCGACGATGAAATTGCCTGGCGTATGCGTGGCCGCGGCATTGACTCTGCCCGAATCCATGTTACGGGTATCCCCATTATGCCGGAGTTTAGCAAAAAGCTGGATCGCGAGTCTTGTGCCGGTGAGTTAAAAATAAATCCAAATAAAACCACGGTATTGATGATGTCAGGAGGTACTGGACTGGGGGAGATTGATATGCTCGCTGAGCAGTTGGTCAAGCTTCAGGGAGACTTCCAAATCATTGCATTAGCAGGAAAAAACGCGAGTTTACTGGGAAAGCTCAATAAAATTGCGCTACAATATCCCGATCGCCTTTTTCCCATGGGGTTTACCAACGCTGTTGAGCGAGTAATGGCAGTTTCCGATCTAGCTATAACCAAACCGGGAGGATTAACAACTTCAGAATGTCTTGCGATGGAGTTACCGATGATTATCGTAGCACCTCTACCAGGGCAGGAGGAGCGTAATGCTGACTTTCTGCTGGAACATGGTGTGGCGATGAAAGCATATGATGCACCGGGCCTTGAATATCGAGTGAATAAGCTTTTAAAACAGCCTAACTGTCTTGCGGAGATGCGTCGAAGGCTACAGGGAATAGGTAAGCCTCATGCTGCCCGGGACATTCTCCGAATTATTTTAGAAGAATAGTTGCGACGCGTATTTTATAAGTTTAAAGCAAATGATTTAAAGCAAATGATTTACAGTTGACAAAAAAGTACCTGGGTGGTAAAATAAAAAACGTCGCAACAGACAAAATGACCTTTTAGGTGCGGCATAAGTTATTTGGTGACAATGGCAGAGAGGTCACACCTGTTCCCATTCCGAACACAGCAGTTAAGCTCTCTAGCGCTAAAAGTACTTGGGGCGCAGGCCCCTGGGAGGATAAGACGTCGCCGGAAAAAATCAAAACAGGCTGTTTAATGTAGCCTGAATATTCCTCGATAGCTCAGTTGGTAGAGCAATCGGCTGTTAACCGATTGGTCGTAGGTTCGAGTCCTACTCGAGGAGCCAAAAAAGAACCCGTCTTCGAAAGAAGACGGGTTCTTTTTTGGCTATGTGATTAAATATTTATTTCTCATTTTGTTGATCATCTTCATTATTGAACTGAGCTAGTTCGCATTTGGTCTCGTGTTTTAACAAGAAGGCAGCTGTTGCGGCGGTAAGGGGGATGGCAAAAATTAAACCGACACTGCCAGCCATTGCACGGGTTATCTCTGTGGCGATCAGATCCAAATTCATGATTTTCATCCAAGGCAGGTTTTCCTGCGCGGTAAGAAGCAACATCAGTGGTAAGGAACTACCCATGTAAGCCAGGATGAGCGTATTGGACATCATGCCCATTGTATCATTGCCCACGTTCATACCAGCATTTAAGAGATCCCAATATTCAATTTCAGGGTGGACACATTTTATCTCGTAGACGGCGGAGGCAATAGAAATAGTTGTATCAATAATCGCACCCAGTGCGCCAATCATCATGCTGGCAAACAACAAACCCTGAAAGTCAATTTGGGAGCGCAGAGCAAATTTCAGCATCATCGATTCTTCACTGGCAAGTCCGGAAAGGTGCATCAGTTTTATAGCAAGGGCGGAAAGAAAACCGGCAATAATGACCCCTCCCACAGTGCCGATAATCGCAGCTAGGGATTTTCGGTTCCAACCGGTAATAACCACCAGAGAAATAGAGGCAATAAGCCCACTGAGCAAAACGGATAACACGGACAGACTAATCCGGTTCTTTAAAACTTCCGGTAAAAATACTCCAAATACAATGAAGACCGAAAAAGTGATTACAAATAGTGAGCGCAACCCTATTTTACGCCCTACCACAATTAACGACAAAGCAAACAGAGCAATAAGCCAATAAATATAATCGGTACGCTCAAAATCACTTATATGGTAAGCAGTCCGGCCTCCATCATGGGTGATGGAGACAATAATTTTATCACCTGGCTGAACTTTGATATCATAAGGAGAATTTTGACTTAGGTAATGATAGGAATCTACAATTTCGTCTTTTTGGGTACCAGATAGCATTTTTACCTTAACAACTTCTACCAGAGTTACGAAACTAGTGTTTTTTTGCGGGTTTTCGAGGGGAATAATGCTAATTACAAGTCCCTTTTCATACTCTATCTTAGCATCCGGAGATGACGGGGCGGATTTAGCTAATACGGTGGCAGCCGACAAGCAGAACACTAACAGGAATGTAACCAATACATTTACTGCTCTCATATTTTTCGTCCTTTCATAGTAGGTTTAATTAAACGAAACGGGGAAGGCTTGAAACTATTTTCCTGCCAGTATTTCAGCTATGTGTTTAGTTTGAATAGTAGATGCTTTTTTATCCAGGCTGCCGCGAATTTGCATCATGCAGGCCGGACATCCAACTGCGACGATCTCTGCGGTTGAGGCCTTAATATTATTGATTTTCTTAACCACAATCGGGTCGGATAATTCTGGAAATTTTATACCGAAGGAGCCACCCATTCCGCAGCAGACATCCGCATCTTTCATTTCAATATATGTATAGCCTTTAGCTGCGCCTAAGAGTCTGCGGGGAGCCTCAAAGATACCCAAAGTTCGCTTTAGGTGACAGGAGTCATGGTACGTTACTTTGATTTTACCGGAGCCTTCCGGTTGAAAAACCAGCTTGTCGTCTTGCTCATAATATTCGGAAACAACCTGGGTGAATTCACGGATTTTTTGGGAAAATGCCCTTGCCCGGTCAGCCCACTCGGGATCGGTGGTGAATAATTCATGATATTTGTGACCGATATATTCGGCACAAGCGGGGCAGGCAGCCACAATATAGTCTACCTGTGTATCTTCAAAAGCTTTGATATTTTGCTTGGCAAGCTTTAGTAATGTCTCAGTGTCGCCGGCTCCGGAAACGGGGGCACCGCAGCAACTTTGCTCGAACGGGTAGACTAACTCTACACCACAGTCTTGAAGTACTTTGAATACGGACTCACTAACTTCAGGATATACGAAATCGAGGGTGCATCCACTAAAGTACGCCGCCTTTGCCCGCGGTGATGCGATTTTTCTAGTGCTTTCACAAACACGATCCCGGAAAGGTTCGGCGGCGACAGCTGGCAAGCTGCGCTCTCTGGTCATGTCGGACAGGAAAAAGGGAAGATGACGGATCATGTTGTCCGATTTAAAGGGAGCTTGGCCGATAGACGCAAGGCGCAATAAGGTGTGGAACAGCTTGCGGTTGGACATAACTGTGCGGAACATGATTCCCATCGCAAAGGGCAAGCCGTCTTTTTGGACAAACTTTTCCCGTAGTTTATAAATGAGTCCCGGGATATCGATTTTACCAGGGCAGATTTCTTTACAACGCCCACAGCTTAAACACAACTCCTGTATCTTGTTTGCTGCGTCTGCTTCATTCTGGTCATTAAGAAACGCGGTAAGGATAGCACCTATACCACCGGCATAGGTGTGACCATAGACGTGACCGCCTACGAGTTGGTAGACGGGGCATACATTGAGGCAGGAAGCGCAGCGGACACAATTATAGATATGCTTGAAATCTTGGTCTCTAGCTATATTAAGACGGCCATTATCAACGAGAATAATATGCAGTTCTTTTTGCAGAATTTCTACGTTGCCATTTTTTTCGATGGCGCAAGTTGTAGGTCCGGAGATCATGCTGACATAGCTTGTAATTAATTGGCCTGTTGCACTACGGGGCAGAGTCATCAAAATGGGCACTGCATCTTCAATTTTGGGGATTATTTTTTCATAACCGATGATTGCAATATGTACTTGCGGCAGAGTAGTTGTTAGGCGGGCATTACCTTCGTTGCTAACTAAGCCAATTGCTCCATTTTCAGCGATACCAAAGTTGGCTCCGGAGATACCTAGCTCGGCCTCTAGGAATGCGGCGCGTAGAGCGGTGCGGGCTTCCTGCACCATGACTCCGATATCGACGGGGATGTCTTTTTCTAATTCTTGGGCAAAATAATCCCGAATTTGATAACGATCTAAATGAATTGCAGGCATAACCATATGGGATGGTGTATGGCCGGCAAGGGAAAGTATCCACTCTCCCAAATCCGTTTCTTTTACGTGGAGGCCGGCGGTTTCAAGAGCGTGATTTAAGTGAATTTCTTCAGAGATCATGGATTTGGATTTAACGATGCGGTGGAAACCCTTGGATCTGCAAAGATCAAGGATATACTTTTTGACATCGTCGCCGCTTTTGGCCCGATAAACTATCGTACCCCGTTTAGTGGCTTCTGCTTCAAATTGGTCGGCATAAGCGTCAATATTTGCGACGGTATGAGATTTCATTTTCTGAAGTTTTTCGCGGGTTCCCTCACAATCAATGTTGGCATAAGCTTTAGCCCGAGCAAGAGGATAAGCCTCCGCGAAACGGTCCAATGCACCACGCAGTACAGTATCCTGTAATTTTTCCGTGATTTCCCGTCTTAATTCAGCATTTGGCATTACGCTATACCTCCAACATGATCGATAAAAATGGGAATCATACGGGCAGGCCCATGTACTCCAATCGTTAATACCCGTTCGATGTCAGCCGTCCGACTGGGTCCGGTGATAAAACTGAGATATCCACAGTCAAATGTTTTTGAAAAAACCGTAAAAGCATCAGCTATAGTAGCAACAACATGGTCTGTTTTTAACAGACCAATGTGTAAGTTAGTAAGGGTTGAACAAAGTCTTTTTTCAACCTTGGCGCTGTTTTCAACACAACTACCGGTTTCAGCAACAGCAAATTCCATTTCTGTAATGCCTGCGTCAGCTTCTTTAGCATATTTGGCAATGTCCTCGGGCTTGGTATAAACGGTTATACCCGTTTCTTTAATGATATTAATTAAATTGATACTTTCCATGATTACCTCGGGAATACAGACGATCATTTTTGCATCAACAGCATGCAATGTGGCTAAAATAGATGCTGCGGCCTCTTGCCCGGTGACAACACGGGTAACCTCGGCAGAAACAGCCTTTGCACGGTTTTCGTATTCTGGGAAATACTGAATTCCGTGCTTGCCTGCGGACAAGTAACTTTCCCAATGCTTCAGGTTTGACATAAATTAATCACTCCGATATTATCACAAATAGACTACAGTACTAGTATTAAAATTCATAGTATATATATGGTCTGCTCTGCAGAAATAGATAAAAAATAACAAACAAAAAAATCGAGGTATGATCGAAAATGCTTTACGAGGGAGTATCTTTAATAATGTTTGGGGAGAGTATTTTTAACAGTATCTGCGCTTGGTTAGCTGTAATTGAAGCTCTTTGGTCAGCAATAGTGGTTGTATAAATACCTAATTGTTGATATAGCGGTAAAAGTGAGGGGCAAAACTCACCTATTGCGTCAATATGGGCGGTGACGGTTGTAGTATCACCACGGGAAATAGGTCCTGTTAAGGCTTCTGTTACGCCGTTTTCTTCAATGTTTTTAAGGGTGCCATGAACTAGAGGCAATAAAGCTGACTGGGCTACCGCTTTGGAAAATCCGGCAGTCATCAACAGACTTATGGCAAGATGAAGTACCGAGACAAAATAGTTGGAAGCGGCACAAGCTCCGGCGTGGTATAACGCTTTCTGATTTTCTTGTATAATTACGGGTTGACCACCAAGTTCTTTTGCGATCTGGGTTCCGGCAGCTAAGGCGTAAGTGTCTCCTTCTAAGGCAAATACACAGTTTTTGAGGCTTACAAGTTTTTCCCCCGGTTTTGTAAAAGACTGTAATGGATGAAAGGACATAATATGTGCTCCATAATTATGTGCGATTGCTAATAGATCTGCGGCATGAGCACCACTGGTATGGGCAACAATCATGCCCTTATGAAGACTTTGGGTGTTCGATAAGTGGGTAATTACACTGGCAATTTCCCGATCGGGGGTGGTAATAAATAGTATATCTGCGGCCCGGCAGGCATTTTCAATCGATAAAATAGGTATTTCCAAGCATTCAACTGCTTGCTGGGCGGATGCGTAACTGCGGCTGGCTATACCGGCTAAAGGGTAAGCTGCCTGCTTTAACCAATAGGCTAGGCAAGTGCCAACTGCTCCGGCTCCAATAAAAGCAATGGTTGGTTTTATCATTGGCCTCCCCCTTCCGTGTATGGATACATTTTACCAACTCATACTACACTATGCAATAACAGCCGTAGTTATGGACTACTACCCAAAAAAGGGATTTATCACAGAATGTCGAAATAGAGTCAGATTATAAAAATATTACTGCGTTAAGATATGCTAGATCATAAAAGTATATACAAGGGATTGGGTGCGCAAGCTTAATTGGGAAGCCCGGTGTGATACCGGCGCGGTCCCGCCACTGTAAAGGGGAACCTATCCGCATAATGTCACTAGGAACTGCCTGGGAAGACGCGGAATGGTTATGATCCTGAGCCAGGAGACCAGCCTAATCCAACACACACCGATTGTACCTACGAGAGATGGGGAGGTGGGTAGTTGAGATAATAGGGATTACCTAATCCTAATGTTATGTCAATTGCCACCTCCTGCCTATAAGGTAGGAGGCTTTCTATTTGAGTTCAAGGAGTTATAAATGAGTAATTTTGACTGGTATACCCAAATCGAGGGCCAGAAATGGAAGCGTGGAGTAACAACCGGTACCTGTGCTGCAGCAGCGGCGAAGGCGGCGGTTTATGCTCTGCTGCAGCAAACGGAAGTTCATTTTATCGAGGTAACTACACCACGGGGGATTACTGTCAGGTTACCTGTGAAAGAATGCAGCTATAATAACGATGTAGCCCGCTGTGGTGTGATCAAGGATGCCGGAGACGACCCGGATAATACGGATGGGGTCACAATTTATGCCACGGTTTGCTTGCGGGATGAGCCAGGTATTTCGCTGAAGGGTGGCGAGGGGGTGGGCGTAGTAACAAAACCGGGTTTGCAGGTTGATGTAGGTGAGGCTGCGATTAATCCCGTACCGCGGGATATGATCCATCGGTCTGTTTTGGAATATTTGCCATCAGAGCAGGGACTGGATATCATGATCAGTGTTCCCGGCGGCCAGGAACGGGCGCTGAAAACTCTAAACCCGATGCTGGGGATTATGGGGGGAATATCCATTCTCGGTACTACGGGTATCGTGGAACCTATGTCTGAAGAAGCCTTCCGGCACTCTCTTGCGCCACAGCTCGATGTGGCACTGGCTGCGGGATATACCAGCCTAGTTTTGACGCCGGGTAAGATAGGCGAGAACATTGCAAGACTTTATCAGATACCGACTGCAATGACGATACTTACCAGCAATTTCATCGGCTATATGCTTGGCGAAGCAGCCCGGCGTGGAGTAAAAGACGTGATACTGTTTGGACATATTGGCAAACTCGTTAAAGTAGCGGGAGGTATCTTTTATACCCATAGCAAGATCGCTGATGGACGTATGGACATCATTGCAGCGGAAGCTGCCCATATGGGTGCAACAGCTGCACAGGTCGGTGAAATTTTGGACTGTGTTACCACGGAAGCAACGCTGCCGATACTTGCAGCAGCAGGCTTGCACGGCATTTTTGATCGACTGGCCAAGCGGGCAAGTTTCCGGGCGGCACAGTATGTGCACAACGAATTGAGAGTTGGTACGGTGATGGTATCCCTGCAGGGGGCAGTGTTGGGGATTGATGATCATGCACAAAAGATAGGAGGCGAGGCAGGATGGCATCTAAAATAGTAATAGTAGGAATTGGCCCCGGACACCCTGACTACGTTCCTCCGATTGCGAGTAGAGCGATCCGTGCAGCTCAGGTTTTAATAGGCAGCAGGCGAGCTTTAGAAACCTTTGCGGATCCATCGCAAATACAAGTTGAAATCACAGGAGCTTTGTCTGCGGTAGCGGAAGTTATCCGGCAGCATCGGGAGATAAGGTCAGTGACAGTGATGGTTTCTGGTGATCCCGGATTTTACAGTCTGTTGTCCTATTTGTTAGAAAATTTTAGGCCAGCTGAATTAGATATTATCCCTGGCATTGGGTCTATGCAGATGGCTTTTTGTCGGGCAAAAACAGTTTGGCAGGACGCCAGATTGGTTAGCCTGCATGGGCGTAAGCTTGAACATGTCGGGCATCTATTAGTTACGCCTGGCAAGACTGGGTTTTTAACCGATAGTAAGCATAGTCCCGCTGTGATTGCACGTTATCTTCTTAATTTGGGCTGGCCTAATTGCAAAGTTTATTTGTGCGAACAGCTTTCTTATCCGGACGAACGGATTGTTCAGACCGATTTACATGCCGCAGTCCAAGAAGTTGGCTTTACCCATGGGATCATGGTGGTGATGGAACATGCATAACAGGACACATATTCCAGGATTACCCGATAGCTCTTTTATCCGGGGCGATGTTCCCATGACCAAGGAAGAAATACGCGCATTGACGCTCTGTAAGGCTAAAATTGGGCCGCAGGATATTGTTTATGATATTGGAGCTGGTACTGGCTCAATCAGCGTGGAAGCAGCTTTGCTGGCTTATAGGGGCAGGGTTTATGCTATTGAGCGGGATAGTAGTGGTATAGCACTGATCACTGCTAACACGACAAAGTTTGGTTTAACAAATGTCGAGCTTGTTCAAGGGGAAGCTCCAGCAGTACTTAAGGGATTGCCGGTGCCGGAGGTTGTAATCATCGGCGGCAGCGGAGGTAAATTAGCGCAAATCCTTGACATCTGCTGCATGAGGCTACGGGTAGGCGGTAAAATAATTATTAATGCCGTAACCTTGGAGACTCTTTGCAGTGCTCGACAGTATTTTGCGGCTTGCGAGGGTTTTTTGTTAGATGTCACCTGCGTATCTATAACGAAGGCGGTGCCAATCGGCACTATTCATCTCTTCCGGGCGCATAATCCAGTCTATATTATCGTTGCAGCTAAGGAGGCGTGCTAATGAAGGGGAAATTTTACGGTATTGGCGTGGGGCCGGGAGATCCGGAACTATTAACGCTAAAGGCGTATCGGATACTCAACGAAGTGGAGATAATTTGTGTACCAAAATCAAAAATGGAACGGGATAGTGTAGCTCTTAACACCATAAAATCATTACTAAAAAAGGAAAAAACGATTGTGGAACTCCACATGCCAATGACCCGAGATATGGAAGTTTTGGAGCAGGAATGGCAGAAGGGTGCGGCAACTGTCGCCTCGTATTTACAAAAGGGACAAGACGTTGCCTTTATAACGATTGGTGATGCGATGTTGTATAGTACTTATTCATATCTCATGTCCCGGGTTCAGGCGATTGATCCAGAGTTTGAAATTATTACCGTGCCTGGTGTAACATCTTTTGCCGCTAGTGCCGCGGCACTTAATGTCCCTTTAGCAGAAGGCGAGGAGCGTTTAGCGATAGTACCGTCCATTGAGGATCCGCAAAAGCTGCCGGAAGTGCTGGCCCAGTTTCCCAATATTGTGCTGATGAAAGTCACGCCACATTTTAATGAAATAGTAGATATTCTAGAGCAGCATAACGTCAAGGATAAAGCTGTGTTAATCAGCCGATGTTCTACACCTTTGCAGCAATGTGAGCGCAACTTGGATAATTTAAAGGGAACCACCCCGGACTATCTTTCGCTAATCCTGGTTAAGCAGCAGGGGGAATGGTTAAAATGATCTATTTTATTGGTGCCGGTCCCGGCGATCCGGAGCTTATTTCCGTAAAAGGAGCTCGGCTGATTGGTGAGGCCGACGTCATCATCTATGCCGGTTCGCTGGTAAATCCGGCTGTGCTGGCATATGCAAAAGATACTGCAGTTGTATATGACAGTGCGGGTATGACCTTGCCGGAAGTATTAGAGGTCATGCGAGAAGCTCATAAAGTAGGGCATACAGTGGCCCGCGTGCAGACCGGAGATCCTGCTCTATACGGAGCGATCCAGGAACAGATGGATGCGTTGGAGTTAGAAGGTATTCCCTATGACAATATACCCGGTATCAGTTCTTTTCTGGCAGCGGCGGCTGCCTTGAAACGCGAATTTACGCTGCCTGATATCACTCAAACCGTGATTATTACCAGGCTTGAAGGGCGCACTCCAGTGCCGGAAAAGGAAAAACTTTCTTTATTGGCTGCTCACAACGCCACCATGTGTATCTTTTTGAGTGTACATATGGTTGGCACGGTGGCGGAAGAACTAAAAGCGGGCGGCTATGCCGATGATACTCCGGTGGCTATTGTACAGAAGGCGTCCTGGCCTGAACAGAAAATAGTGCGCGGCACGTTGGATAATATCGGGGAAATCGCTCAAAGGGAAGGCATAGATCGTACTGCTTTGATCATTGTAGGTGATTTTCTAAGGGGGACGTATAGTTTATCTAAATTATATGACCCATCCTTTTCCCATGGATACCGTGAGGCACAAGTATGAAGATTGCCATTTTGGCCTTAACCAGAGATGGGAAATGTTTAGCCAGAAGTATTGCGGACAGATTGCCCGGGCAAACGGATTTATATTTTAAAGAAGGCTATGCGGTAGAAGGAAGGGAATGCAGTTTTACCAGCTTATCACAACTTGTACAGGATTTGTTTAAGCAATACGAAGGCTTGATTTTTGTGATGGCTGCGGGCATTGTCGTTCGAGTCATTGCCCCCTTGCTTAAAAACAAGGCTCTAGACCCTGCGGTAGTAGTAGTTGATGAAAAAGGCTCTTTTGCGATCAGCCTATTATCTGGACATTTAGGAGGCGCCAACTCACTGGCAAATCAGATTAGCGGACTGATTGGTGCCATGCCGGTCATTACTACAGCCTCTGATGTACAGGGCCTTCCGTCCATCGACCTGGTTGCTCAAAAATTAGGACTTTATATCGAGCCCTTCGGGCATTTAAAGTATATTAATGCAGCAATTGTCAACCGTGAAGAATTAGGTATATATGCCAATATCGATAAAGCATTACTGCTAAAACGCTGTCCGGAGTTGGGGATAAAGGACATTAATATTGAGCCGTTGGAGCAGTTCCCTAATTCCGTAAAGCAATATCAGGCTGTTGTAGTGATTAGTGACTGTATCATGCCAAATATCGATCAGCCCGTGTTGTTTTTGCGACCCCGGATTTTAAGTGTGGGCCTTGGCTGTCGCAGAGGGATGCCGGTGGACGCGATACTTGCTGCTGTAAAAAAGGCCTGTGAGCAGGTTGGCCGGTCGCCAGGTGCAATTAGAAAGCTTGCTACTGCTTGGGTTAAAGCCGATGAAGAAGGTATTTTGCAGGCGGGTCGGTTCTTAAATGTACCTGTACAAACCTTTACAAAAGAGCAGCTTCAAGCGGCGATTATAAGCTACAGTATCACAAGCTCACCATATACTTTGGAAAAGATAGGAGTGGGAGCAGTATGCGAACCAACGGCATTGTTAGGGGCGAAACGGGGGCGTGTGATTTTGCCCAAGCAGAAGTACAACGGAATTACGGTGGCGATAGCAGAGGAAAGCTGTCCGTGGTGGGAATTGGACCCGGTGACTTGGAACATCTGAGCTTCAAAGCCCATCGTACCATTCGGGAAGCGGAAGTGATTGTCGGTTATAACACCTATATCACTTTAATTCAGGAATTAATTTCTCCGGCACAGATTGTGTTCAGTACTGGCATGATGCAGGAAGTTGATCGGTGTGAAACAGCGGTTCAACAGGCGGCTAAAGGTAAAAGAGTGGTAGTTATATCGAGCGGTGATGCCGGAATCTATGGTATGGCCGGTATCGTATTTGAATTGATCGAGAAGTTAGGTGTATACGACAAAGTTACATACGAAGTCATTCCTGGCATTAGCGCCGTAAACGCAGCCGCCGCGACTCTGGGAGCTCCGCTCATGCATGATTTTGCAGTAATTAGCCTCAGCGATTTGCTGACTCCTTGGCAAAAAATCAGGGAACGGGTGGAACATGCCGCCCAAGCCGATTTTGTGATTGCCTTATATAACCCCAAGAGCCAAAAAAGAGTTCAACAGATCGAAGAAGTGCGGGATATTCTATTGAAGTATAAACCGACAGCTACACCTGTGGGTATTGTCAGAAATGCAGCACGGGCAGATGAAAGTATGATCATTACGAACCTGGCGGATTTTACGCAGCAGTCCATTGATATGTTTTCGCTGGTGCTGATTGGCAATTCGCAGACCTATGTGCTTCATGGCAGGATGGTCACTCCGCGGGGTTACAAGTTATGATTATCCTATTAGCGGGCACCCTGGACGGTAGGACAATCGCCGGACAGCTCACTGCCGATGGTTACAAAGTGATTGTTACCACCGTAAGTGAGTATGGGGGGGTACTGGCCGCCGAGAGTGGTGTTGAGGTACTGGTAAAAGCGCTGTCCGACAAAGATCTAACCGCTCTAATCAAAACTAAGGGCGCTGATGCCATTGTCGACTGTACCCACCCATATGCCTGTGAGATATCGACAATGGCTCAGGTCGTTGCCAAGCATACAGGCATTCATTATATCCGCTATGAACGACCTCCTACAGAGAAGCGGGAGAAGAAGCATATTTATTATGCCACTAGCTGGAACGAGGCTGCGGAACAAGCCGCTGCTTTAGCCGAAGTGATATTTTTAACAACAGGCAGCCGTAACCTAGCAGATTTTTTGCAGCAACCAGCAATACGGAGCAAGCGGGTTATCGCCCGAGTGTTACCGGACCCGGAAGTAATGTTACGCTGCCAGTCTCTGGGGCTTTTGCCCCGGGATATTATTGCGATGCAGGGTCCCTTTTCCTATGCAATGAACAAGGTCATGTTTGCGGATTATGAAGCGCAAGTGGTGGTTACTAAAGACGCTGGCGTAATTGGGGGAACGGATACGAAAATGGCCGCTGCCCGGGATCTTGGCATTCCGGTGGTGGTTGTCCGTCGGCCGGAAATTGAGTACTCTTGTGTAGCTGCCAATTACACAGAAGTAAAACAAATACTTGAGAACTGTATGAGGAGGGGACGGTAATGACTACAGAGTATATGACTGATCCGCAGGGCATCGAGCGCAGGAGTATGGAAATTATCGCACCCTACCTTGCTCCTTTGCAGCTTACAGCGGCACAAACGAAGGTTTATGAACGCATTATTCATTCCACCGGGGATCCCGATTATGCAAAGCATATCATCTTGCACCCCCAGGCTATCGAGGTCGGCATAAACGCCTTGCGTCAAGGAGCGAACATCTTCACAGATGTACAAATGGTGCGGGTGGGGATCAATGCTCGCAAACTGGCTGAGTTTAGTGGTTCCACCCAGTGTCTTATTGCTGATGAAGCAGTGGCGGCAGAGGCTAAACGTTTGGGTATTACCCGTTCGATGGTAGCAATGCGTAAATTTGGCAACCTGCTTGACGGACAGATTGTGGCCATCGGCAATGCCCCCACAGCACTATATGAACTATTAAAACTGATGGATGAAGAGCACATACGTCCAGCGTTGATCGTGGGAGTACCTGTTGGGTTCGTTGGGGCCGCCGAATCCAAAGATGCTTTGGTAAGGCGTAGTCCAGTACCATATATCACGGTACAAGGAAATAAAGGCGGCAGCACCGTGGCGGTGTCGGTGTGTAATGCATTAATTTATATGGGCGGCGGCTGTTGATAAACGGCGTCTAGCTTCGTCATTGCGGACGGGAGGCATCCTCAACGTATTACCAATACGCCTCCGGTGCCTCCCGTCCGCATTCCTTGCTATCTTGTTTCTGAACAGCCGCAGACTTGTTTAACTAAGAAAAAGGTGAGCGATTATGGAAAATAAAGGCCTAATCCAAGTCTATACAGGTAACGGAAAGGGTAAAACCACAGCCGCTCTGGGTTTGGCGCTGCGGGCGGTTGGTTGTGGATGGAAGGTTGCTTTTATACAATTTTTGAAGGGCAGTAGTTATACTGGGGAACTATTTAGTACAGCCCGCTTTGGGGAGCAGTGGCATTATGCCCAGTTTGGCTGGGGATGGCCCTTTAGTGCGCTCATTCGTCATGGGCAAATGGTTTGCAGCAAGTGCGGACAGTGTTTCCGGGAAAACCGGAATCACGCGCACAATTTTGCACCTCTGGCGCTGGCATATGCTAAGAAGATGGCAGCAACGGGTCAATATAAGTTGCTGGTATTGGATGAGATCAGTCATGCCATCCGCTGGGGCCTACTAACAGTAGATGAGGTGCTTGAATTTTTGCAGCGTAAACCTTCGGAGTTAGAGGTGGTACTGACGGGACGTCAGATGGCACCGGAAATATTGGCCGCAGCAGACCTGGTCACTGAGCTAGCCGCACTAAAACACCCGCTGGAAAGAGGGATACCAAGCCGCAGAGGCATAGAGTATTAGAAAGAGCGGTAATCGGTAATCAGTAATCGGTAATCAGTAATCGGTAATCGGTAATCAGTAATCAGTAATCGGTAATCGGTAATCAGTAATCGGTAATCGGTAATCAGTAATCAGTAATCAGTTCAGCTAAAGCTGAACTGGTTATTGATTACTTGAGGATAAGACGTTTGAAGGAGTCTGGAGCAATGTATCATATTCCACGATTAATTATTGCCGGCACCCATAGCGGTGTTGGTAAAACAACTATCGCGACTGGTA
>Ga0074193_1002510_pt1 | contig 16302 bp, 14 predicted proteins | sample EPASupsiteHSE605_FD_64523 | JGI IMG/M metagenome (GOLD analysis project Ga0074193, IMG submission 64523) | Bioremediated contaminated groundwater from EPA Superfund site, New Mexico - Sample HSE6-05 | ecosystem: Environmental > Aquatic > Deep subsurface > Groundwater > Contaminated ... | reverse complement strand
CCGGATCTTTGAATTCCAGGAAGATGGGACACTGCGGCAATATGTCGGCGGCTATTCCGATTATCTGGAACAAATTACGGATAAGGGCAGAGAAGAAAAAGATAGTTCTAAGAGAAACAGCCCTTCAAGTGGTTCAAGTACTTCAAATACTTTAATCACTTCAAGCAACATGGGCATTTCAGACCAATTTAATTGTACTGATCCCCAGGGTGAAGCCGCCGAACCCAGGAAAAAATTGAAGTTTACCTACAAGGAAGAACAGGAATACGGAAAGATCGAAGAAGAGATTGCACAGCTCGAAGCAAACTTGCGTACACTGGATGAAACCATTTCGCGGGAGACCAGTAACTATGCCAAATTGCAGGAATTGCTTTCCGAGAAAGAAGAGCTGGAATGTGCCATTGCCTGCAAGATGGAACGCTGGATTTATCTGAACGATCTTGCTGAAAAAATTGCTGCTGCGAAATTATAATCCTTCGACAAACGCTGATTACTTATGTTATAATGACTACTTGATTGTATTATAATGGCGACTTGGTTGCACGAATAAGGATGGTAATAAAATGATCAGTACGACTGGAATATCTCTTCGTTACGGCGGACGTGCGTTATTTGAAAATGTCAATATTAAATTCATTCCTGGGAACTGTTATGGACTCATCGGCGCGAACGGCTCCGGCAAATCGACCTTTTTAAAAATTCTCTCCGGTGAGATTGAAGCCAATAAAGGAGATGTCTCGACTGACCCCGGCGAAAGAATCGCTGTCTTAAAGCAGAACCACTTTGAATTTGACGAAGTTGAGGTCTTAAAAACCGTCATGATGGGCCACAAAAGGCTCTGTGAGGTTATGGATGAAAAAGAAGTTCTCTATGCCAAACCCGATTTTTCCGAAGAAGACGGCATGAAGATCGCCGAACTGGAAGCGGAATTTGCGGAAATGAACGGCTGGGAAGCCGAATCCGAAGCGGCAACCCTCTTAAACGGACTCGGTATCGGCGAAGAGTACCACGCGAAAAAGATGAAGGAACTCGACGGCAATGAGAAGATCCGGGTCCTTTTGGCCCAGGCCCTTTTTGGAAGTCCCGATATCCTGCTGCTGGACGAACCCACAAACCACCTCGACATTGCCTCTATTACTTGGCTCGAAAACTTTCTGTATAACTTTGAGAACACCGTGATCGTCGTTTCTCACGACAGGCACTTTTTAAATAAAGTCTGCACGCATATTGCCGATATTGACTTCGGCAAAATCCAGCTTTATGTCGGTAACTATGACTTCTGGTACGAATCAAGCCAGCTGGCGTTGAAGCAGATGAGAGATGCCAATGAAAAGACGGAAGCCAAGAAAAAAGAATTGCAGGAGTTTATCCAGCGGTTCAGTGCCAATGCTTCCAAGTCCAAACAGGCTACATCCCGCAAAAAACTTCTGGAAAAACTGACGCTAGAGGACATCCGACCGTCATCCCGCAAATATCCGTTTGTTGATTTTAAACCGGACAGGGAAGCAGGGAATGACCTGTTGGCCGTGAACGGAATCAGCAAAGAAGTAGAAGGGGAGAAGATCCTGAACAATGTCTCATTTATCGTTAGTAAAGGTGATAAGATCGCGTTCGTAGGTCCTAACGGTCTGCCTAAGACATCCCTGTTTAAAATATTAATCGGGGAAACAACTGCCGATAGCGGGGACTTCAAATGGGGCGTCACCACATCTCAGTCCTATTTCCCGAAAGATAACGCGGCCTATTTTGACGATGTTCATCTGAGCCTTGTCGACTGGCTCAGACAATATTCCGGTGACCAGACCGAAACCTTCGTCCGGGGCTGGCTGGGCAGAATGCTTTTCTCCGGCGAAGAAGCGCTGAAGGAAGCAGCCGTGCTTTCCGGAGGCGAAAAAGTCCGCTGCATGCTGGCAAAGATGATGCTTTCCGGCGCCAATGTGCTGTTGTTTGACGAACCGACCAATCACCTCGACCTGGAATCGATCACGGCCTTAAATGATGGGCTGATCAATTATAAGGGAACGATTCTGTTTGTCTCACATGACCACCAGTTTGTCCAGACCGTGGCCAACCGAATCATTGAAATCACGCCGAACGGAATTATTGACAAGCAGATCACGTATGACGAATATCTGGAAAGTGAAGATATTCAGGAGCTGCGCAAGAAGATGTACGAGATGTAGGCTGATTTTATTTCCTAATATAAAATGTAAAGTGGCAGAAAAAATTGATGCTGTTCATCGTTTATTCAGACGATTGGCAGCATTTTTATTTTGAGCAATTTGACTTTTTGGGTCATATTTGCTTGTGAGAAAATTCCTATTTAAAATGATGATGTGGTACAATTTGGAAAACCCGAGTTAACCATGTGAAGCAGGGTGACACCCCCTGCAACCTAAGTTCCCGAATTTTGTAACGAGGGAGGCTCCACCCCCAGCGAAGTATAGATAACCCGTTGCTTTTCAGTAACTTCACCTAAAATGCGGCCATGTTCAGGAGCTTCAAATAATTCAATTGTGTCCAATTCATCAAGTAGTCCTTGCAAAGTCCAGGTTTCAAAGAGCTTTGCATCCTGCATTTTCTTTTTTACATAAGAAAGATAGATGAGAGCAATAAATTCGACGAAAAGCTTTCCGTTCAGGGATAATTCTGAAGAAACCTGCATCCTGCGGAAGTTCAGTCTTTCCTTCAGATTTCCAAAAGCTTTTTCAACAATATCCTTGCTCCGGTAAAGAGATAAGGCCTCATAAGGATCTTTTACCTCATTGGAGAGCAGCGCAAAATAACCGTAATTCTTCGCTTCTTCACGCATCACATCTTCTTTTGGCGCGATTTTCAATCCCCGTTTCGGAGTCTCTGTGACATCAAAGTATTTGTCGTAATCCTTAAAGCGGTAATCGCGACGATTCCCTTTTTTCAAATCATTATATAGGCTCGTCAAATACGCGTTCATATCCATCTGATCCTTGGCAGCCTTTTCAGGATTATAGTAAATTAGCAGATAAGCTCTTCTTTTGTCTTTGAGGGTATCACCTTTGTAAGGACGTTCCTGCTCATATTCCCATTCAATGGATTTGCACAAGCCATATGCGCCAAACTGTGTCTGCAGATTGGACCAAAGCTTGAGATTTTCACGTTCATCGTCCAGAATTACCTTCACATATTTAAGTCCTAACTTCACTCCGATGACAAATTTCTGATGGTTTTTATACAGCTCATCAATGTTGCTTTTGCTATAGAAGCCTCGATCTAAAATAACGTTGACCTTTTGATAACCCATGACATCAAACTCATGCATGAGCTGTTTGATTGTTTTCACATCGGTGATATTGCCAGGAAGTTTACGGTAATAGAAGGGCAGTCCGGATTCTTCTCCAAAAAGAAGTGCCAAATTGATTTGAGGCAACCGATCATTCTCTTTGTTCTTTCCATTCTTGACCTGCTTTAATACCTCTGAATAACTGGAGATTGTTGTAATGTCAAAAGCCCAATACTCTTTTTCGATACGCCGCTTACCCTGTTTTTCAAAGAATAATACCCGTTCTTTTTCGTCAATGGACTGGAATAGCTCGCTACTGCGTTGGGATGGGATGTCTTCTCCGTAGGGGTGAATATGCAGTCTTTGCCAATGGGAGAACCGACTTAGGGAGTTATTTTCTTCAAGTATAAGATAGTAGGCTATCGATAGAACTTTCTTGTATGTATTGGGGAAGCAGGCTTTCAGGTCGGTCTCAAGACCTGTCAATTTACCAATTTGATCAAAGAGGTAACTTGCGCCATAGAAGCTTCGTCTTGTTATCGTCATTGGAACAGGCCCAGGTTTGGGCGTAACCGGATCAAGCTCTTTACTTCTTTTTGTGTATGCTCTGGTTGGAATAATTTCGCCGGTTTCAGGGTCCACCTTGCCGATAAGTGTGCGTTTAGCTCTTGACTGTTGTTTATCCTTGTCCCAATAAGCAACATTATCATATGCATATGTGATTTTGGTCTCTTTATTGGTTTGATAAATAATAGCCACAAACATCATCTCCTCGTTATATATTATAATATATAACGAGGAGATGTGCAATAAAAAATGCCCATAAATCCTTATTTTCCAGCATGTTTCAGCATTATTTATGTGTTTTCATCGTTAGACATTTCGGGAACTTAGGCTACAAACTGAATTTTTAAACCCTTGGGATCAAGGATAAAGAGAAACGTGAAAAGCAAATCTCAGTACTCGGGTCTGGATGTAGTCTTTGAACCAAGGGCAATCCAACAACTTCCTGATAAAATTTTAAAGATTCCTCCAGGTTGTTAACGTTGACCGTGGTCAAACAAAAACCCATTTTCTTGTTTCCCCTTTATTTATTCATCAGACTTACATAGGCACTCAGTTCAATATCATCAATCAGGAAATTTACGACAATCGATTTTGGCACGGGTAGGGTTGCCTCACCGTTCTCACTGATCATAAGGGTCGGAGGCGAGATATCCAGATCAGTAATACCAATTTTTGTGAACTGCGTGCACGTATTAGCACAGACCATATTTCCCATTTCAGAAATTGCACTTCTGGCCATAACATCCAGTTCAGCAACCGGCATATCCATCATCATTTTCGAGGCAAACTTTTTGGCAGCTTCAATATCCATCCCGAATAGGATCGCGCCTTTCACTGTTCCGAAAAGTGAGATATTCAGAAGAATACCATTGTACTGAAAGGCCGCTTCTATTTTGGATACCTTGCGCCGTTCGACCGACTGGAAGCCGAGCTGCGGCAGAACTTCTGTAAAAGCAGTCAGAAGAGGATTAATGATACTTACATCCATATACTCGACCCCTTCTTAAAACCAACACCTAGGAAAATATTCCCGAAGTTGGTTTCTGCTGTCACGGCATCCATTTTAAGATTCGGACTCATAATTTCGGTCCCGGTACCGTAAAAGAGACTGGGTGGAGAAACGCTCAGACTATAAGTTTTATCGGACTTATTCAGCATCGAGCAGGCAACTCCGGCAATAATATTGGCCAATTCGGCAACCATGGCCAATACCTCTTCACGGTTTCTATGAGCGCGTTTCAGGAGCATCTCAACAATTCTTTCCGCTGTCTCCATCGACATATCTAAGATCATAGATCCGGAGTGGCGGCCGATCAGCCCGGTAACAGCTGTAATTCCCTGGGATAAGTAATGGTCTCCAAAATTTTCGTATGAAGTAAAAGAAACGGGTGATTTGGTCATCCGGGAAATATTCTGGGTTAGAGATTCCTTAAAGATTTCCAGACCATAGGCGAGCAGATGGTCATAATGAATATCCGGTGCCATAACGTTGTTGATCATCTGGACTAGGTAGTCGCTGTCAACAGGTTTTTGAATGTATCCGGAAATCCCGATGCGGCGCGCTTCAGCTTCCGATTCTTCGTCTTTCATCGAACTGACAAGAATAATCTTTGCATTGGGGTCTTTTACAAAAAGAGCACGGCTGCACTCAAATCCGTCTATATCCGGCATAACAATATCCATAGTTACTACGTCGGGTTTGCACCGTTCATATGTTTCGATTAAGCTGTCGTAGGAATCGGCTTCCCCAACGACTTCCAAGCCGCTGTCGCGAAGTATTTCCACAATGAACGTTCTTGAAAACAGAGAGTCGTCAACGACCATTACTTTTATTGCACTCACTTTTTCGGATTACCCCCATTCAATGCCAGTACCAAGGTATAGGTATCGGTCAATATGCACTCTAAATTATAGCAAGTAATTTTTAGGATTGCTATCATTAAGATGGGCTTATTAATATAAATAAAATATAAAATATATTTAACCGGTCTAACACAAAAACAGCAGCCAGGCTGTTGCCTGGCTGCTGTTTTTGTGGATCATTCATACTCACTTTGTTTATCCAGGGCTTCATCCCGGATTTCCGCCCTCATTCCGTTTAGCGCATCACGCCTCCGTTCATTCTTTCCTTTCAAATCTTTCTTACTTCTAGGATCATCAGTTTTCGCAATCATTTCATCAGCAAGCTCCATATTTTGGATCGTGTGATTAATATTTTTTTGGATTCTGTCGACATTATCTCTGCGGTCATCCGGATTGTGTTTCATGAATACTGTTCCTCCTTTGGTCTGCACTTGAAAAGAATTTGTTTCAGTATATTGTTTGAGGAGTGAACAAGTCTTATACCATAAAATTTTAAAGCAGTTTTTTTATACTGTATAAAGACCTCAAAACAAGCCAGTTCTGGGGAAAATATCTTCCAATCGTCCAATAGCTTATGCCCTCGACCCGAAATTCTTTGGCCAGGGTCAGTTTGGCATAGATGCTTCGGGCATCTTCAAACCATACTTCGTGCTTTTTGCCGGCATCGTCGTAGTAGGTGAAATACGGAGACTGCGCTGTTGAATCATACTGGATTGCTGTCTTTTCAGTTCTGGCCAGATCTACCGCCCCGCAGTTGGAGACTGTTCTGGCGGCAGTACCGGAAACGTATGGAAGGGTCCAGTCATAGCCATAATTGGGGATACCCATAAAGATTTTTTGTCTCGGAATAGCCGACACCGCATAGGTCAATACTTTGCGCACTTCATTTACAGGAGCGACTGCTTTGGGCGGGCTGTAGGTGTAACCCCATTCATAGGTCATTAGGATGACGTGGTTGGCCAGAGCCCCGTGAACAGGATAGTCATGGGCTTCGTATAGTAGACCTTTTTGATCGGCAGTCAGCTTAGGAGCGAGAGCTGTCGTCACAGGATAGCCTAAAGGGCGGAGCGTATTAACGATTCTTCGGAGAAAGTTGTTATAGTTTTCCCGGTCGGATGGGTAGATGTATTCAAAATCAATATCGAGGCCGTAATAGTTTTTTTCTCTCAGCGTTCTGATAACCTGACTAATTAAAGTATTCTGAGCAGTCTGATTTGTCAGGATGGATCTGGCCAGCGTACTGTTGAAGCTTCCGCCCTGCTGGATATTCGTGATGACCATTAGTGGAGCTGTCCGGGCTTCTCTCGCTGCCTGAATCAGCGGTTCATCCGGAATCGTATTCAGGGTGCCATCCGCGTTGACCTGATAACTGAAGATACTAAGATATGTAAGATGGCGAAGACTTTTTCGGAGAATGTCTCTGTTAATATTCGGAAAGGCATACCCGTTCACTTCTATCGTTCCATAGCTGGCAGCCGCTGCCGGAATGGCAATAGTCTGACCGGCATAGATACGGCTCGGATTTGTTATCCGAGGATTGGCGGCGAGTAAAGCATTCACAGTTACTCCGTGTTTTTGGGCAATCAGATAAAGAGACTCACCGGCGGCAACCGTATGTGTTCCACTACTTTCCAGAATGACCAGTGTCTGCCCGACAACTAGCTGGTTTGGATTGGTCAGTTCATTATCTGCAATCATTTTCTGGGGTGAGACCCCGTATTTGCGAGCAATGGAATAGATGCTCTGTCCTGAGCTCACAACATGAATTTTCAAGAAACACACTTCCTTTTTCATACTGTATGCTTCAGAGAAAAAAGAAGTGAGTCCGGGTTTATTATTCGGGATGGGTTGTGTTATCATAAGACAATAAACATAAAGAATAAACCTTAAGGAGCTGTGGAATGAATATCGGAGCCAGGACGTTAAAGACAGGTCTCGCTGTGGCGGTCAGTGTTTATATCTGTATCCTTTTGGATATTGAGCCGTCTTTGTTTGCTGCGACATCGGCAGTGGTCTGTATGCAGCAATCTCTCGGCAGAAGTTTTCGAAATGCGCTGGAAGAAATTATAGTAAACATCATTGCAATTATTGTGGCTGTGGCGATCGGATTGGCCATACCCCTGCAGTTTCTGAGTATGGCACTTGCAACGATTATCCTGATTATTATTTTCACCAAAGTGATCAAAGTGCCGAATCAGATCGTTCTTGCAGTGATCTCGGCCATTTTTATCCTGGCTTCACCGCAGGAGCAGTTTTTGTCCCACGCGGTTTCACGGTCACTGGCTATCCTGATTGGTATGGTGACTGCAAATGTGATCAATTTGACGATCGCACCTCCGCGTTACCAAAAAGTGCTTGAGGATAAATTGATTGAACTAAATAATTTTGCTGTCCGGATGTTTGTCGATGCAGTGAACCGGTATCTGTACCTGAATCTGGCTTCGGAAGAAGAAATGCATAAAAATAAAGCGGAATTCAACAGCTTGTTTCAGGAAGCTGAGAATTTGTATGATTTATACCGCAAAGAGTGGAACGTCTTGTGGTTCGGTAAAAACAAGAAAGACCCCAAGGCCCGTAAACCATTATATAAGGAATATTTAAATTACAGCCGGGGCCTCTGGCAAAGATCACAGGACTTACTTTTTCTTGCCGCAGAACGAAAAACCCGCCGGGAGGAAGCCAATGATCCGGCGGTGAGTCCTGAATTTGAACATGTTTTTGAAATGCTGCACAATGTGATGTTCAGTGCGACAAGCTACAATCTGCAGCTTCAGAAGAAGGTCAAGGGAGAAGAGGCAGCTCAGTTTCCCGAATTGCGTGTCTGGAGCAAACTGCACGCTATTTTGAATGAATGGCAGGAGAATACACCCTCGACAAGCTTTTACTATCATGCACTGATTGAATTGTCTGTTGTTACCTACAGCATTCGCTGGTTTGCGAAGGAATCCTCCCGGCTGCTGAATCTGGAGATGGAAATGAGTGTCTGAAGAAGACTAGATGCAGCTTGATTTCATAGTATTGTAGGGTTTACAGCTGCAGGCCAAACAGTTTTCTGCCGTTTTCCCAGAGGATTTTCTGATTTTCCTCTTTCGTCAAGCCAAGAGATAGGAAACGCTCAAGTTCGGCTTCGGGAGACCACATCGGGTAATCCGTGCCAAACAGGACTTTGTCAACACCATGGGAGCGGATAATTTCAACGGCTGTTTCTTTTTCTGTTAACATCAGGGAACTGGACGTATCGATGTAGACATTTCGTTTGAACAGGCTGTGGTCAAAATCATCCCACAGACTCCAGCCGCCCAGATGGGCTGCAATGACCACCAAATCGGGAAACATTTTCAGAATGTGGGCAAGTCTGTGCGGATTGGAGTAATCCGTGCGCGTATCTCCGACATGAAAAAGGATAGGCAATTTGCCTTCTGCTGCCTCGTATATAGGAAATAAAGATGGATCGTCAATGTTATATTCCTGAAAATCCGGGTGAAGCTTTAAACCTTTTAAACCGAGTGAAAGTACTCGCTCGATTTCCAGTTGAGGATTAGGAAATTCAGGATGCATGGTGCCGAAGCCGACGAACCGCGAATCGGTGCAAACACCGGCAATGAAATCGTTGATTGACTCGACTTGTTCTGTTCTCGTAGCGGTCGAGGAAATCAAAAAACGGTTGATCCCGATGCCTGCGCCGGAAGCGATCAGATCGGAGGCGGTTCCTTTTCCGGGCTCCATATCTTGTATAAGTTCGTCGTAGAAGGACAAGATGGAATCGACTGCCCTGGGAGCTACCTTTTGCGGAAAAATATGGGCATGGGCATCAAAAATGTTTGGATAATCTGGATTGGACATAAGACAGACCTCGAATTCTTTTTTTATTTTCTAAGCACAGTTATGATATAATGAATAAATATCGACAATAATACAATCCTAATTCGTTCTGCCTATTTTGGCAAGAGAATCTCACAGTTTATTTGCGGCATACAAAGGAATCTTCCTTGACAAAGACTTTATTATTGTGTTAAATTATTCTGTGCGACTTGTAAAATATGCAGTTTAATGCCATTGCCGGGGGGGTGTTCCGAATGCGTGTTGCAATCACATTGGCTTGTACTGAGTGCAAAAACAGAAATTATCAGTCCAATAAGAATAAGAAAAATGACCCAGATCGTATAGAGATCAAAAAATATTGCAGAACTTGCAAAGCTCATACTGTTCATAAGGAAACAAAATAGTACGAACCGGAAGAATATTCCGTTAAGGATGTGAAGATATGGCAGTGGCAAAGAAAGCAGATACCACAGGTGCAAAAGGCGGCTTTCTTAATAGGTTTAAGAACCCCGGAAAACGGTTTGCTTTTTTTCGTGAGGTTGGGCTTGAGCTGAAGAAAGTACATTGGCCGACTCGTCAGACGTTGCTGACGTATACCGGTGTCGTGCTTGTTTCTGTGGCAATTGTTGCTTTGTTGATTTGGATTGTAGACAGTGGTCTGACGTACGCAATGACCAACCTGCTTGGTATTTAACAATTCATTTGACAATTGGATGAATCTTTCTTAGGAGGCTTTCGGTTAATGACGAAGAACTGGTATGTTATTCACACTTATTCCGGATATGAGAACAAGGTGAAAACAAATCTGGAAAAACGCGTGGAATCCATGAATATGGAGGATAAAATTTTTCGCGTTTTAGTTCCTATGGAAGACGAGATCGAAATAAAGAACGGCAAGAAAAAAATCTCCAAACGTAAGGTGTTTCCAGGTTACGTTCTAGTGGAGATGGACATGACTGACGACTCTTGGTATGTGGTCCGCAATACACCTGGGGTGACCGGGTTTGTAGGAAGCGGCAGCAAACCGATTCCGCTTCTGGATCAAGAGGTAGCTGTTATTTTACGCCAAATGGGACTCGAGAAAATCCGCACCAAGATTGACGTTATTGTCGGGCAGTCTGTCCGGGTCATTTCCGGTCCGTTCAAAGACTTTATTGGTGTTGTGAAAGAAGTCCTCGAAGAAAAGCAAAAAGTCAGAGTCTCGGTTTCCATGTTTGGGAGAGAGACGCCAGTCGAACTCGAGTTTGGGCAAGTGGAAAAGCTTGACTAAATAGATATTCCACAGCAAGGAGGTGTAATTATGGCAAAGAAAGTTATTGGGCTGGTAAAATTAGCAATCACCGCAGGTAAGGCAAATCCGGCACCTCCGGTTGGTCCTGCTTTGGGTCAGCACGGTGTTAATATCATGGGATTCTGCAAAGAATACAATGAAAGAACGAAGGATCAGGCTGGACTGATCATTCCTGCAGAGATTACGATTTATGAAGACCGTTCCTTTACTTTTGTTCTGAAGACTCCGCCGGCATCCGTATTGCTTAAGAAGGCAGCCAACATTCCGTCTGGTTCCGCTGTTCCGAACAAGCAAAAGGTTGCGAAAGTGACCAAAGATCAGGTTAGGGAAATTGCTGAACAAAAGATGAAAGACTTAAATGCAGCAAGCATTGAAGCTGCAATGCGTATGGTCGAAGGTACTGCACGCAGTATGGGAATCGATATTGTTTGATTCCGTTGAACAATGTGGGAGGGTTTGGCCCGAAGACCACAAGGAGGTTAAAGAAAGATGCCAAAAAGAGGTAAGAAATACCTTGATGCTTTAAAAGCATTTGATAATCAGGCTGTGTTTGAGCCGGCCGAAGCAATTGGTGTTGTAAAAACCAATGCCAAAGCAAAATTTGATGAGACAGTTGAAGTTGCTTTCAAATTAGGAATCGATACCCGCCATGCTGATCAGCAGATCCGCGGAGCGGTTGTTCTTCCACATGGAACAGGCAAAACTTTAAGTGTACTTGTTTTTGCCAAGGGAGACAAAGCCAAGGAAGCCGAAGCTGCCGGCGCTGATTTTGTCGGAGCTGAAGAAATGGTTGAGAAAATTCAACAAGGCTGGTTTGGTTTTGACGTTGCTGTAGCGACACCGGATATGATGGGTACTGTCGGTAAGTTGGGTAAGCTTTTGGGACCTAAGGGCCTCATGCCGAACCCGAAGACCGGAACTGTATCGTTTGATGTCGAAAGAGCAGTTAAAGAAATTAAAGCCGGTAAAGTGGAATACAGGGCTGATAAAGCCGGTATTATCCATGTACCGATCGGCAAGGTTTCTTTTGATCAGGATAAGCTGATGGACAACTACAAAACCATTGCCGAAGTTGTCACAAAAGCAAAACCTGCAGCTGCCAAAGGACAGTATGTCCGTAGCGTAACGGTATCTTCCACCATGGGACCAGGAGTGAAAATCAATCCTTTGAAAATTGTCTAAAGACTTTTTAAGGGCTGAGATATACCGACTAGACTGAAAAAAATTAAATAACATTTTCCGCTGTAGAAAGCAGGCGCTTTATTAAGCTTAATATCCTGCCGAGGTGGAGACAAGATCGTCTTTTGAAGACATGAAAGACATTAATAATCTTGCCTCTGCGCCCAGCAGAGGCTTGTTTATTGACAGCCATGGATGGCAACGAAACGCATACGACAGTATGCGTTCGGAAGGAGGTGTGTGTATGCCAAATTTTGAAGAGAAGCAAAAAGTTGTTGAAGATATCAAACAGAAGTTTGAAGGTGCAAACGGAGTGATTCTGGCAGACTACAGAGGTCTGACGGTATCGCAGGTGACCAATTTGAGAGTGGAACTGCGCCAGGCCGGTATTGAATACCGCGTATTGAAAAATACAATGGTTCGCCGGGCTGCAGATGAAATCGGGATTACCGGTTTGGATGAATTTCTGGAAGGTCCCACTGCTTTAGCCTTTTCTACAGATCCTGTTGCTCCTGCGAAGATTCTCAGTGAATTCAGCAAGAAAAACAAGAGCCTGACCATTAAGGCCGGGGTTCTTGACGGCAAGGTCATTAACGCTGAAAAAGTAAAAGATCTCGCAAATCTTCCGTCCAGAGAAGTTCTTCTTTCCCAAGTACTTGCTGGAATGCAAGGCCCGCTTCAAGGAATGGTCAATGTTCTGCAAGGGCCTATCCGCAAATTTGGTTATGCTTTGGAAGAAGTTCGTAAACTTAAAGAAGCCCAGGCATAGTCGAGGCACGGGATTCGATGCCCGAGGCCCGATGCATGCGCAGACTCTGGGACTATCCAACATCTGACACGAAGGTTTGGACGGTACCGGGTACCGGATGTTAACAGATCTAATGACTGGTCAAAACAAAAATGAAAAATATGTGAATTATTTTAAGGAGGATATTCTAATGTCCAAAACTGCTGAAATTTTAGAAGCCGTAAAAGGTATGACCGTTCTTGAGCTTGCTGAGCTCGTTAAAGCTTTCGAAGAAGAGTTTGGTGTAAGCGCTGCTGCTCCCGCAGCTGTTATGGCTGCCCCGGCAGCTGGTGCTGCTGCTCCTGTTGCTGAAGAGCAAACAGAATTTGATGTTATCCTGACCAGCGCCGGCGCTGCAAAGATCAACGTCATCAAAGTTGTCCGTGAAATCACTGGTCTGGGTTTAAAAGAAGCTAAAGATCTTGTTGACGGTGCACCGAAACCTGTCAAAGAAAAAATTGCCAAAGAAGAAGCTGAAGCCATCAAAGCTAAACTTGTTGAAGCTGGTGCCGGCGTAGACGTAAAATAATCTGAAACGAAAAGTGTACCGCAGACTGAACCGGCCATGCTTAAGCCGGTTCAGTTTTTATTTGACGCCGGGTGCTCATGGATGCCAAATGTGTTCTGAACCAGACTAATGGAATGTAGAAACAGGCAAAAAATATCTAAATGCCTTTAACTTTTTGGAATTTAATATATAATAATAGATATTTAACCTATAATGCCAGAAAAATGTTGCAGGAATGATGATTAGTAAATAAAATATACTTGACAAATATCGGTATACTTGTTAGGATTAATAACTGTCACTGTGATCTTAAGCTAAGACAAACCAATAAAGTTGGGAGATAATAGTGTGGATGTATTGCATCTCATGTGAGGCAGCTCCATAAGCATTGAAGCGAGGTTTTTTCCCAAAAAGCCTTGCTTTTGGTTGTTTATGCCTATCTGCTCTTTACTTTTTGGTGTTTGGATAGTAATGGATATTTGTATTAAGGTATTCGCAAACAATTATAATTATTTCTTGATTATCTAGTTTTCTGTTGGAACGATCAGGAAAAAACACTGGAAGGGTGAAACGGCATGGTGAATCCTATCAAAGTTGGAACAAGAGAACGGGCAAGTTATGCGAGGCTTCGGGAAGTTCTGGATATGCCCAACTTAATCGAAATTCAACAGAATTCCTACGAGTGGTTTCTGAAGGAAGGGCTTCGCGAAATGTTTCGCGACATTTCCCCGATTCAGGATTTTACCGGAAATCTGGTTTTGGAATTCATAGACTACAGCCTCGGCGATCCAAAATATGAGGTCGAGGAATGCAAAGAACGTGACGTTACGTTTGCAGCGCCTCTCAGAGTCAAAGTACGCCTTATTAATAAGGAAACAGGAGAGGTTAAGGAGCAGGAAGTGTTCATGGGGGACTTTCCCCTGATGACCGATAAAGGCACCTTCATTATTAATGGTGCGGAACGTGTTATTGTCAGTCAGTTGGTAAGATCGCCCGGTGTTTATTATTCTGAAACAATCGACACCAGCGGTAAAAAGCTTTACGGCGCAACAATTATTCCGAACCGTGGTGCCTGGCTGGAATTTGAGACAGATATTAATGATAATATTTTTGTCCGGGTTGACAGAACCCGTAAATTACCGGCTACTGTACTGGTCAGAGCCCTTGGCTATTCAACCAATGGCCGGATCCTCGAAGCGTTCGATGACAATGAGAACGTTAAAATTACGCTGGAAAGAGACAATACGGAATCAACGGAAGAAGCGCTGGTTGAGATTTATAAACGTCTTCGTCCTGGAGAACCGCCTACGGTGGAGAGTGCCCGCAGTCTTCTGGAATCCTTGTTCTTTGATCCCAGAAGATATGACCTGGCAAAAGTAGGCCGTTATAAGCTGAACAACAAACTGGGTCTGGATATTCCCAAGAACATACGGCATTTAACATCTGAGGACATCATCGCATCGATTTCTCGGATGCTTAAAATAATTAATGGTGAAGGACATATTGATGATATTGATCACCTTGGCAACAGACGTTTGCGTTCGGTTGGCGAGCTTCTTCAGAATCAGTTCAGAATCGGTCTCTCCCGTATGGAGAGAGTGGTAAGAGAGAGAATGACGATTCAGGACATTGAGGGGATTACACCTCAGGTGCTGATCAATATACGTCCAGTCGTGGCCGCAATTAAAGAGTTTTTTGGAAGCAGCCAGTTATCACAGTTTATGGACCAGACCAATCCGCTGGCCGAGCTTACACATAAACGCCGTCTCAGCGCGCTGGGACCTGGTGGTTTAAGCAGAGAGAGAGCCGGATTTGAAGTGCGCGACGTGCATCATTCCCACTATGGCCGGATGTGCCCGATTGAAACGCCTGAGGGTCCGAACATTGGCTTGATTGGTTCACTCAGCACATATGGACGCATTAATGAGTATGGCTTTATTGAGGCACCTTACCGCAAAGTAGAAAATGGCAAAGTGACGGATGAGATCCATTACTTAACAGCTGATGAAGAGGAAAAATATATTATTGCCCAGGCCAATGCCGCTGTTGGTGAAAATGGGGAGTTTTTAAGCGAAAAGATCGAAGCGCGCCACGGCGAAGATTTCGTCCTGGTTCCGCCGGTAAACATTCAGTATATGGACGTTTCGCCGAAGCAGATGGTATCGATTGCGACCGCCTTGATTCCATTCCTCGAGCATGACGATGCTAACCGTGCTCTGATGGGTTCCAACATGCAGCGTCAGGCTGTGCCTCTACTCAGAACAGATGCGCCGTATATTGGCACCGGCATGGAGTATAAGGCTGCTGTTGATTCCGGTGTTTGTCTGGTTTCTCCAAAAGAAGGAACTGCTTTACGGGTTACTTCCGATGAGATCATCATTCAAAACAATGACGGTACAACAACCCGGAATAGACTTTTGAAATACACGCGCAGCAACCAGGGAACCTGTATCAATCAGAAACCGATTGTTGTCAAAGGCCAGAGAATCGATGCTGGTCAGGTAATTGCCGACGGCCCGTCAACAGATAACGGAGAACTTGCCCTCGGGCGAAACGTTCTGGTAGCGTTTATGCCCTGGGAAGGATACAACTATGAGGATGCTATTCTGATCAGCGAGAAGCTGGTGAAAGAAGATTATTTTACGTCCATTCATATTGAGGAATACGAAGCAGATGCCCGGGATACCAAACTTGGGCCTGAAGAGATTACCAGAGATATTCCAAACGTCGGAGAAGATGTTTTGAAAGATCTTGACGAACGTGGTATTATCCGGATCGGTGCCGAAGTGCGCCCTGGAGATATCTTAGTGGGCAAGGTTACTCCGAAAGGGGAAACGGAGCTTACGGCTGAAGAGCGCCTGCTAAGAGCAATCTTTGGTGAGAAAGCCAGAGAAGTCAGGGATACTTCTTTACGTGTTCCGCATGGCGAGGCCGGAAAAGTTGTTGATGTTAAAGGATTTAAGCGTGAGAACGGGGATGAACTGGGCCCTGGGGTTACACAGCGTGTAAAAGTGTATATTAGCCAG
>Ga0074193_1002509_pt1 | contig 16308 bp, 12 predicted proteins | sample EPASupsiteHSE605_FD_64523 | JGI IMG/M metagenome (GOLD analysis project Ga0074193, IMG submission 64523) | Bioremediated contaminated groundwater from EPA Superfund site, New Mexico - Sample HSE6-05 | ecosystem: Environmental > Aquatic > Deep subsurface > Groundwater > Contaminated ... | reverse complement strand
TACGGTACACGCTTTTAGTGCCGTTGGCATACTCGCGGATAAGCATCACATTTTCGCGCTTGCCATAAATGGTAAGGTCGCCCGCCATAGCCAGGGCATCAAACAAGGTGCACTGTTCGTTCTGAACGGTGAACGATCCCGGACGGGCCACTTCGCCCAGCACGGAAACCTTGTAATTCTGGAAGCGCACGTTTACAACGGGCTCTTCCTTTAGGAACTCCGGATAAATCTTGTTTTTAATAAGGCTCTGCAACTCTACGCGGGTAAGTCCGGCAACGCTGATTTTGCCCAACACAGGAAATTCGATATTACCGGCATTGTCCACAATATACGTCTGCAGCCCTGCGCCATAACTTAACTGGGTTGAGTTGATAGAGTTGGCATTAGCCGGAGCCAGTGGAAGGTTAAAAGGCACGGCAGCCTCGGCCACCGTAGTGTTTACCGTTACGGTAAGAATGTCTTTAGGCATAATCTTAGCCTCGTAAATACGGGCAGTTTCCTGCAGCTGCTTATCCGAAAGCTGCTCTGCATCGACAAGATAAGGTATGTTCTTGGTTGATCCGCAAGAGACAAGGGCAGTCATCGCGGCAACGAAAAGCGTAAGTTTAATGAGCTTCATATCCGTTAAAATTCTTTTTTTGATTCTAAACCGTTAATACAAGACGCAAATGTAGCTTTTATTTTTAACTCTGATAACACTTTAATGTTAAAAGACACCTACCCCCTACCCATAATCATTAAATAAAAATTGTTACAGATTACAAAAATGTATCAAATGAATGACATTTACTATGCAATTAAAAAAAATAGTCCCACCTTTGCAGCTTTAAAATACAAAACGTCGTCTTTCTGAATATCACCCAATAGAAAGTTACCCCCCGTGGGAGTGACGAGACCTTGGTATGTTTGGAAATAGCCCAACAGACCACAAAGAATAAGACGAACAAATCAACCTGAATTATTAATTTACCAATGAAAAAAATCTTATTACACGTATCCTCCGGCTTTCGTTTTTTACAATCCACTCCTAGATTTATTTATTACCCTAATTTATGTATGCCACACTCAAATGGTGTATATTGCACTGATTATATAATTTCATTATAAAACTAAAAGTTGCAATAGAACTATGGGTATTAAAAAAAACTTCATATATAATAGTATTTTAACTCTTTCGCAGTATATAATAGGATTGATTACATTTCCCTATATATCACGTGTTCTTGGAGTTTCTAATATCGGCATTGTTAGTTTTATTGACAATTCTATCAACTATTTTATTCTATTCTCAACGATGGGAGTTGGTATAATAGGAGCCAGAGAAATCGCTAAATACAAACAAAATAAATGCAAACTTAATTCTGTTTTTTCGAGTTTGCTGTCTTTATCGATGATATATACAGGAATTGTATTAGTCCTTTTTTTACTCGCCGTTCTTTTTATTCCCCAATTTCACAATTATAAGTACTTGTTTTTTATTGGTAGTGCAAAACTTATTTTTTCTGCATTTTTAATTGAATGGTTTTATAGAGGAATTGAAGATTTTAAATATATAGCATTCCGAAACATTGCAATAAAAATTGCATACGCATGCGCTATCTTCATTTTTGTTAACGAAAAAGAGGATTATACAATCTACTTTGTATTAACAATTGGCACGGTAATTATTAATGCTGTTATAAATTCGTTTCATGCAAGAAAGTTTGTTGATTTTAACACACAATCTATTTTCTTGAAACCTTATTTTAAACAATCCCTTTGGTTGGGCTCGTATGCTATTTTGACCTCTATGTATACAACATTTAATGTAATGTATTTAGGTTTTGCAACAGACACAATCCAGGTAGGATATTATTGGGCTGCACTAAAAATATACACAATAATTCTTGGTTTTTTTACTGCATTTACTGCTGTTATGTCTCCAAGAATGAGCTCTCTTTTATCTCAGGGGGATGAAGAATCGTTTAAAATCATGATCAACAAATCGCTTCGTATTCTATTTACAATATGCTTCCCTCTTATTATTGCATCTGTTATGTTTTCGAAGGAAATTATTTTAATTCTATGTGGAAATGGTTATGACGGAGCTGTTCTACCAATGCAAATTATAATGCCTTTGATTCTGGTTGTTGGAGTAGCTCAAATATTGGCTATTCAGGTATTGATACCCCTTCAAAAAGATAAATTAATATTGAATGCTTCGATAATTGGAGCAAGTTCTGGCATATTGTTAAACTTATTGATTGTTAAGTTGTATGGTTCTATTGGAACTTCTTTCGTTTTAGTATTTTCAGAATTGCTCGTGACATCTTATTATATCTACAAGGTAAGAAAAAATAAAATAATTGATTTAAACTGGAAACCATTGGCCCAAAATATAGTATATTCCATTCCTTATATAATTATTTGCACTTCAGCTAAATATATATTCGACAATGAGTTTTCTATAATAGGGTTTTCATTTGTATTATCCGGCGTCTACTTTGTTTTAATTGAACTATTCGTTCTTAAAAATACAAAATTGAATAATATAATCAAATCTAAAATTAGTTCTAAATAGTAACGCAACATGAAATTTAGCATTGGCATACCTGCATACAAATCGAAGTTTCTAAAAGAGAATATTACGAGTATATTAAACCAGACGTACAACAACTTCGAGCTTATTATCGTAAACGATGCCTCTCCTGAAGATATTGATAGTATCGTCGCCTCTTTTAATGACCCTAGAATTAGATATTATAAAAATAAAATCAATGTTGGGGCAGAGCATGTTGTGGATAACTGGAATATATGTCTTTCGTTTGCTGTAGGTGAATATTTTATTTTAATGGGTGACGATGATATGTTTGCGCCAAATTATCTTGAAGAATTTGTGTCATTAATTGATAAATATCCTCTTTTGGATGTTTATCATTGCAGAACAATCATTATTGACGAAAAATCTAATCCTTTAAGATTAACTGAACCCAGACCTGAATTTGAGAGCACATACGACAGTATTGTTGAGCGAATGAATTCGCATCGAACCTTTTTTATCTCGGATTACGTATATAAAACTAAAACACTAAACGAAAACGGTGGGTTTTTTAAGCTGCCTTTAGCCTGGGCTTCAGACGATATATCATCTTATATAGCATCTGGCGAGAAAGGAATCGCTCACACAAATAATGCGGTATTCATGTACAGAGAAAATTCATTGAATATTACGTCTACGGGCAATTGCTTCTTAAAAATGGAAGCGGTAAAACTAGAAGAAAATTGGTTTAAAAACTTCTTGAGTAAAACACCACAAAATGAAATGGACTTAATTACCAGAAATTACATACAAAAAAGACTTGTATGGCATATACAAAAGAAAAAAATTGCCATCATATCAAAAGACATATGCAATACAGGATATATGTCTGTTGGGAAATGGTTTATTAGAAGAAAAGATTTTAAGATTTCAACAAATGAAATAATCTATGCTTTTATTGAAAGTATAAAAAAGAGAAAGGCTTTTAATCAATATGCAAAATAGAAATTAAATTAGCTATAAGAGAATATGAATGAAGATTTAAAAAAAATAATTTGGATTTGCCTCGCATTGTTTCCTGTGCTGGAAGTATATGCGTTAATTCCTGGATTTTCATTAGGAATATTTCTTATTATTTTACTATTCCCTTTTAGCTATTTATTATATAAGAAAGTGTTTAATGATCGGGACTTTCTTTACTTATCAATAGCTATAATACTTCTAGACATCATTTCGTATATATTTTGCGCTCAAAGCTACAGAGAAAGCTCTTTATTCTGGAATAATCTCATCTGGTTTATAATTTTTATTGTAATACTGGCTCACTATACTTCAATAAAAGTTGATCCGATCTATTTTAAAATTACCATTTTTATATCAATTATTGCTACGATTATTGTTTATTATCAATCGTACTACTTTTATTTAAAAGGAGATATTCCAAAATTCTTTCTTCCTTTAGCTCTTAAAGACCGTACATACGACGAATTAAGCATAAACAGACCATTCTCTTTTTTTCTTGAGCCTGGTGATTATGCGTTATTCATATTGCCTGTATTCTATTACGCTTTGACACAAAAGAAAACAGGACTGTCTGTTTTTCTTTTTTCAGGATTGTTGTTATCACAAAGTTCTACTGCTCTGGTTATGGGAGCCATTATCATTCTGTATTCTTTCATGAATAAGACGATGCTAAAACAATTCTATATTTTGTTTGCATCCATTTTCGTCGTTTTTATTGTATTTAAAGATCCAATTACTGAGATGCTGAGTTCGAGCTTTAAGCTTACACAGGAAAAATTCACTAATGCCGAGGATAACTCGCGTTTGCTTGGAAATCTACCTGTTCTTTTCTCAATGGATTTAAAGCAACTCATTTTAGGACTAAGTATTGGACAATACCAAAGTTTCGCTTACTATAAAAATATTATTAGCTATCCTTTTGCAAACATGATATTTTATACAATATTTAATTGTGGGTTAGCTGGATTAGCTTTCATTTTTTTCTACTTGTTTCGCTTGATGTCAAAAATCAAATACAAAGGATTTATTATCATTTATCTATTCCTCTCTTTTTCTTCCAGTCTTTTCTTTAATACCTGGATGTTTTACTTATTGTTGTTCTCATATGCAGTAAATTCATATGAATCGCAAGCAATAGACCAGGAAGAAAGCGAAGTTAATCTATAAAAACAATATGAAGATTGCTATTATTGCCTATAATCATCCCGAAAGCTCATTACCATTAGCTAAGTATTTATCTGATCAGGGGAACCAGGTTGATTATTATTACATAACAAGTATAAGAGCTAGCTCTACTTCCGCCTTTGATTTTTCAAGGGCAGGAAAGAAATATGGAATAACTGAACTGAATAGAGATGATATTCCCGATTTATATGGGTTGTGGCCCGATAATAAAGTAAAAATACATCTAATACGTATTTACTTTTTGCCTTTCCGATTTTTCCCTTCTGTTAATCGTTTCTTTCAGAAACCGATGTTAACCGATACTATAAACGAATTAAACAACAAAGGATACGACATTATTAATTTAATTGGACAGAACCCTTTACTAATGTATTTTCACAAAAATCTGACCAATCAGACAAAAATACATTCGTTACATGAAGTAGTTCCTCATTATGCAAAGCAGAAACTTTCGGTCCGTTTTATTCAATATCTGATAGACAACAATATTCCAATTATTGTTCATTCGCAGGCTTCCTATATATCTATACTTAATTATGTTCCCAGAGAAAAGGCTAAAAACATTTTTAATGTACCTTTTGGCCTTTTTAAAACTTATTTGAGCATAAAGAGCAGTGAAAGCATAAACATCACTAACTATCTTCTTTTCTACGGGATGATACGTCCTTATAAAGGACTGGATATCCTTTTGAAGGCTATTGATAAACTTAAAACCCGATTACCTGATCTTAAAATAATTATCGCTGGTGGAGGAAAGGATAGTTCTTTATCAGAATTTAAAATGAACCCGAATTGTACTGTTATAAACCGACATTTATCAAATGAAGAATTAGTTGAACTTAATATAAAAGCTAAAGCCATCGTCTGTCCTTATAAATCAGGTTCTCAAAGTGGCATCGTTACAACTTCCTTTTTATATGGCAAACCAATTATAGCTACTAATGTTGGTGGTTTTTCTGAGATTATTAAAAACAATGAAAATGGAATTTTAGTACAAGAAAACTCGGTTGAAGAATTAGCTGATGCAATATATAAAATTTTTACTGATCAAAGATTCTATAATTCACTTAAAAAATCTGTAAATGAATTTGAAGTAAACAACCCCGAATATTGCTGGGAGGCTATTTCAAAAAAGACAGAAGCTATATACAAATCGATCCTCTTTAATAAACCCGATAATCCTACCAATTAATTACATTATATGAAAACATGCAGTACCCTTTTCAAATCCAAAATTACACTATTCTTTATCGGTTTCACATTAATTGTTTTTAGTAACTTATTTTCGGGTTGCAACAAAGAGGAGCTCCCGGACGATTCTGATATAGAATTAGATGAAAAACAATTACATTCTGATAATACAGACTCTTTACCTGATATATATTATTTATATTATAAAGACAGTATATTACTTGACAGTATAATTAAGCCTTACAAACCAGGAAAATATTCATGTAATACAGAGAACTTTGGAATTGAAAATAATAAACTATTTTTGAAAACACCAAATAGTTTATCAAAAGTCAACCATAATGTTATGTTGACAAATATTGAGACAAAAGAAACTTACAAAGTAAAACTTAAAATACGATGTTGGATTAAAGATGTATATTCCCTCTATTCATTACAAAACAAAACTGCGCCTCAGTTTATTTACACATCTGGTGACACCACCTACAGTATTGAAAACGGGAATCTTTACTATACTTCTAAAAAGAGTATATACAAAACATTTTGTTCTAAATTAAACCTGGAAGATCAGATGTACAATCAAATGGTATCCAAATATGGTTTGTATGCCTTTAGAACCGGAGGAAAGGTGTATGTAAGTACGAATTTAAAAAATTGGGATTTGATATATGATGGAGCACGAGGAATAAAAGAATCAATGGTTATCGTGAAAAACAGGAATGGGTATGAACTATTATTCTCTGAATATACACCAGGTAACGTCTCAGTAAGACATCACGTAAGAAGTTACAACTTCAATTCAAAAAAATCAGACATTAGAAAAATATTTTATACAGACAATGATTTTCAAAAAGAGGGTTTATATCCGTTTGCAAGACATATACATTTTTTTGTGCAAGATTACTATTCTGATTTAATCTTTTTGGGAACAGGAGACAGCGATTTGCAATCAGCGATTTATTATTCTGAAGACGGGGGCATTACTTTCAAACGTATGGGAGGCGGCAGTCAAAGATGGAGATCTTTATCCGTATTTTTAACCAAAGAAAGTATTTTCTGGAATATGGATGCTACCCATACACAATATTTGATAAGATTAAAAAGAAGTGATATTGAAGAAAATGTGAATAATTCGAAGTTAACATTTTTCCCATTGATAAATAATGCTCACTGGTGTTCAGAGAAAATTACTATTAGTGACAAAAAGCATAATACAGACATGTTTGTAATGAGCTCCAATAGTGAAGGTAATTTATATGACAGCAATTTTAGAAACTACGGAATTATAATAAAGAATAATGAACCGGTTGTTTATGAACTATTTTCAAAAAAAGCCTTGAACAAATATTCGCAGTGGTATCCAATAGGAATTGATTATAATAAAAACATACTATATCTTGATCTTGAAACGATGAAGACAGCTAAGTATAGAGTAAAGCTCAATGATCCAAAACGAAATATCTAGCTTATTCTGAAATTTATGAAACAAATAGATACGAAAAGAATACTTTACATAGGAGGTTTTGAACTTCCTGATAAAAATGCGGCGGCGCAACGTGTAATTGCAAATGCCAAGATTTGGAAATCGCTGGGATATTCGGTATTCTTGGTTGGTACCGACAAAACCAAAAGTAAAGAAATTAAAATTAAGGATACGAAATTTGAATATGAGAGCTTTACGTGTTATAGCATTTCTTATCCTATTTCACTAACCAGTTGGCTTATTTATCTTACTAGCATTAAAAGTATTATTGAGCTGGAAGAAATCCAACCATCTCATATTGTTGCCTATAACTATCCGGCTTTTGCTTTATTCAGGTTAAAACAATATTGTGCAAGCAAAAACATCATTTTATTGGCTGATTGCACGGAATGGTATGAAGCAACAGAAGGGAATTTTGCTTTCAGGTTCATAAAAGGTTTGGATGTGTATTTCAGAATGAATGTTCTCCACCCTAAAATAGATGGACTCATTGTTATAAGTCAGTATTTATATAATTACTATGCCTCTAAAAACAAGAATGTAATTATTCTACCTCCATTGGTTGATCTTACGATGGACAAATGGAAACAAAATTCAAATATTGATAGAGAAAATATCGAAATTGTATATGCAGGTTCTCCCGGATCTGGTCATAAAGATCGGATTGACAAAATAATTAAAGCCCTGTTCATCATCGAAAAGAGTATTGATAGAAATATTAAATTCATTGTTTTGGGGTTAACAAAGGAAAACTATCTTGAAGCATTTGGCCCTGATTCATTTCATAATTCGATGAATGATATAGTAACATTTAAGGGCCGGGTACCCCATACAGAAGCTTTAAAGATTATTTCTAACGCTGATTATGAAATATTCTTCAGGGATAACAACCTCACCAATACAGCAGGTTTTCCTACAAAGTTTGTTGAGTCAATTTCTTGTGGCACTCCTGTTCTTACGAACTTATCAAGTAATATTGAAGACTATTTAATTGATGGGAAAAATGGTTTTATGATAGATTTATCTTCTCCTCATGCGATAGAAAGCACTTTGCTTCATGCTTTAAAATTAGAGATGAATCAAATAAAGGAAATGAAATCCTATTGCAGGAATTCTATGGTTTTTGACTATCCTAAATTTGTTGATAGATTTAAACTCTTTCTTGATAAATTACACTTGAAGAAATGAAAATTAAAAATACAATTAAATAGTAGCATAAATGAAAATATTAGTTACTGGTGGAGCTGGATTTATTGGCTCAAATCTTTGCGAAGCTCTATTAAAGAAAAATAATCAGGTGATTTGTCTTGACAATTTTGCTACAGGCAAAATTGAGAATCTGCTTCCTTTGGTAAAAGAATATCCGAATTTATTCAAAATCTTAGTTGGAGATATTCGAAAAAAAGAAGATTGTGAAAAGGCTATGCTTGGGGTTGATTATGTTTTTCACGAAGCGGCTTTAGGTTCTGTGCCTCGTTCTATAAAGGATCCGGCTACAACTAATGATGTAAACATCAGTGGTTTTTTAAATATACTGATTGCGGCGCGCGATGCCAAAGTAAAACGTTTTATATATGCCGCAAGTTCTTCTACATATGGTGATTCAAAATCGTTGCCTAAAGTTGAAGAAGTGATTGGCAAACCGCTGTCACCATATGCTATAACCAAATATGTGAACGAACTTTATGCAGATGTCTTTTCCAAAACTTATGGAATGGAATGTATAGGGCTACGTTACTTTAATGTTTTCGGACGAAGACAAGATCCGCACGGTGCCTACGCCGCTGTAATTCCTCTTTTTGTCAAAAAGCTAATAAACCATGAAGAGATACAGATAAATGGTGACGGTGAATATTCACGAGACTTTACCTATATTGAAAATGTAATACAGATGAATCTACTTGCCATGGAGACAACAAATCCATCTGCTGTTAATGAGGTTTACAACACTGCATTTGGAGAAAGAACAACTTTAAATCAGCTTGTTACATATTTAAAAGAATTTTTAAAAGAATACGATAAAGAAATAGAAAAAGTTCCGGTAGAACACGGGCCGAATCGGATTGGAGATATTCCCCATTCGTTGGCATCCATTGAGAAAGCAAAAACTCTTTTGGGTTATAATCCCCAATATAGTATGAGAAATGGGTTGAAAGAGGCTGTTGAATGGTATTGGGAGAATCTTAAGTAATATATTTACAGGTCATGAAAGAAATTAAAATTGCTGTTATAGGCTTAGGGTATGTTGGTTTACCTTTAGCTCGTCTATTTTCCACTAAATACAAAACTGTTGGTTTTGACTTAAATCCCAATCGCGTTGCAGCTCTAATGGCTGGTCACGATGCAACATTGGAAGTTTCGGACGAATTACTTGCAGAATCAATTGAGAACGGCTTGATATGCACTTCAGATATAGAAAAAATTGCATGCTGTAATTTTTATATAATTGCTGTGCCTACACCCGTTGACATTAATAATAATCCAGACTTGACTCCTCTGTATCGCGCAAGTGAAACTATTGGGAAAGTATTGTCGAAAGGTGATATTGTTGTTTACGAATCGACAGTATATCCCGGAGTAACAGAAGATGAGTGCATACCTGTAGTTGAAAGGATTTCCGGATTAAAATTTAATTCAGATTTCTTTGCCGGTTATTCGCCCGAAAGAATAAATCCAGGAGATAAACTTCATACAGTTGAGAAAATTAAAAAAGTAACCTCTGGATCAACACCAGAAATAGGTAAAATTGTTAACGATGTATATGCTTCTGTTATAACTGCAGGGACTCATCTGGCGCCAACAATTAAGGTTGCTGAAGCTGCAAAAGTTATTGAAAACTCGCAACGCGATATTAATATCGCTTTTGTGAATGAACTGTCAAAAATTTTTACAAAGATGGGAATCGACACTCAAGATGTGTTGGAGGCTGCAAGTACTAAGTGGAACTTTCTTCCTTTTAAACCAGGTTTAGTTGGAGGACATTGTATTGGAGTTGATCCATACTATTTGGCACAGTGTGCCCAACGTTTTAATTATAATCCGGAAATCATTCTAGCTGGACGAAGAATGAATGATGGTATGGGAGAATATGTTGCTAATCAAGTTGTTAAACTAATGCTGAAAAAAGGAATTCAGGTTTTAGAATGTAACATACTATTACTTGGTTTCACTTTTAAAGAAAACTGTCCTGACGTACGTAACACAAAAGTTATTGACATTGTAAACTCTCTTAAAGAATTTGACTTAAATATAAGTATATATGACCCATGGGCCAATCCCGAAATTGTCAATCATGAATACGGCATTAATGTAACAAACGAACTGCCAAATGAAAAATACGATGCAGTAATTTTAGCTGTCGCTCATGATACGTTTGCAAACATTGATATAAATAGGTTTGTAAAAGACAAACACATTATATATGACGTTAAAGGGATATTATCAAAAGATATAATAGATGGACGGTTATGAGCAGTAAAACAAAGAAATTGTTTATTGTTGTGAATGTCGATTGGTTTTTTTTATCGCATAGATTACCTATCGCATTGGCTGCTAAAGACAGAGGATTTGATGTTACAATTGTAACTCATAATACAGGGAGAAAAGATGAAATTTTATCAAATGGACTCAATTTTATAGATATTCCTTTCCAACGTTCAGGCTATGATTTCTTTCATGAACTAAAATGTATATTACTTTTAAGACGGATTTATAAAAAACATAAACCTGATGTTATCCATCACGTTACGTTAAAAGCTAGTTTACTCGGTTGTTTTGCATGCAAAACAGCCGGGATAAAAAGTGTTGTTAATGCAATTAGTGGTTTCGGATATAACTTTACCGGAGGAAGAAAAAGTTTGCTCCAGAAAACAGTCTTATCAATGATACAGTTCGCTTTTAAAAGCAAGGACTTTAAATTCATTCTGCAAAATCCTGATGACAAAAAACAGCTGGAAAGTTTTTCAATAGTTAATAATGAAAATATATTCATTATTAAAGGCTCTGGCGTTGATTTGGACGAATATGCATACTCAACAGAACCGGAATCTGATAAAGTTAAACTCTTGTTCCCGGCAAGAGTTCTATACGATAAAGGAATCTCTGAGTTCATTAAGGCGGCAAAAGAATGCCGAAGTGAGCTAAAAGGAAAAGCAATTTTCACAATTGCAGGGAATTGTGATTCCGAGAATTTGGCAAATATGCCTGAATCCGTTTTAAACTCTCTTTTGGAAGATGATTACATCGAATGGATCGGATTTCAAAAAAATATTTTTAAAACAATGACTGACTCTCACATAATAATTCTTCCATCTTACAGAGAAGGACTTCCAAAATCCTTGATTGAGGCTTGCGCTGTGGGAAGGCCTATTATCTCGACAGATGTTCCGGGGTGCAGAGAATGCGTAATAGACAATGAGAATGGCTATTTAGTCCCTGCTAGGGACAGTAAACAACTGGCCGATAAAATACGGATACTGGTTAACGACAAATCTCTAAGATTAAGTATGGGGGAAAAAAGCAGAGAATTGGCCGTTAAAGAATTTTCGATAGATAATGTAATTGAAAAAACAGTTTCAATCTACAACAAAATCTTGTCATAAATATATTTCTATTGAATATAGAGATCTTATTATAATATGCATTGGTTCTAAAATGAAAAGAGTATCATTTCTACTTTTTATTATTTCCTGGAGTTGTCTATATTCACAAAACACCGATTTTAGGTATAAAAACAACCCATACAATCAAGGAAAATCTATAATTCCAGCGCAATCACTATCCAAAGAATCTATTGATATTACAAGTTATCTTCCAAATAACTATTCAAAAGACGGGAAAACAGATTATACGTCTTATATTCAAAAAGGAATTAACGAAAATAAAATTGTAAAAATGCCTGATTTCCCAATATTGATTAACGAAAAAGGCATTCATGTTAATAGTGGTTCAAGAATTCTATTTCAAAAAAAATCATCTCTACGCATGAACCCAACTGCATCTGGGAATTATGGTTTACTAAAGATTGACGATGTTAGTGATGTTGTGATATACGCTCCAGTACTTATTGGGGATAGAAAAAAACATCTCGGCGACAAAGGGGAGTGGGGAATGGGGATTTATATTTTAGGTGGAAAAAACATTACAATATATAATCCGAGAATTCTCGATTGCTGGGGAGATGGTATCTATATTGGTGCTGGAAAATCGGGATCAAGTAAAAAGATTAAAATAGTTGATGGTTATATTGACAATTCAAGAAGAAACGGAATTTCAATCACAGACGGAAGTGATATTGAAATAAGAAGGATCATAATTTCAAATTCTAATGGCACTCGTCCAATGAGTGGAATTGATATCGAGCCCAATCACAGTAAAGCTGTAATTAATAATATACACATCATTAATCCTATTACTTTTAATAATGAAGCAATGGGAATAACGCTTTATATGGAAGAACTTCTTGGTGTAGATAGAAAAAATGTAAACATAAAGATTGAAAGTCATATTGATAATGGATCTGACGTCGGACTATTTCTTGGAGATTTTAAAACAAAAAAAGAGAGTAAAACAAAACTGAATCTAATAGGAAATTTAGAAATTATTAATCCGTACTGGATTAATAACAGAGAACCTATCGTTGGTGGGGACATTTACAAAATGGGACCTACTATTAAATTAAAGAATATTAAAATTCAGCATTCTTCAAAAAGAGTGGATAGAATTAAAAGAGAGTATTCCAAAAAAGAAAATGTATTGGTTGAATAGCTTGGTTCTGTCTTGTTTTCAATTAATATATATTTTACACAACATGATATTTTAAATTAATGAAAGTACTTATTACAGGCATTCATGGATTTGTGGGTTCAAATCTTGTAAAGGCTTTGAGCGAAAAGCACACTGTGTATGGATTAGATATTAAATCTAATCCAATAAAAGGAGTTGTACAAATTTATAATTGGAGTAATCTGGATAATAAAACAATTCCTGAGATAGATGTAATTATTCATCTTGCCGGAAAAGCTCATGATACAAACAATCAAATCTCAAGGGATGAGTATTTCAGTGTAAATACAGGATTGACAAAGCGAATATTCGATTATTTTCTCTGTACAAAAGCCCGCAAGTTTATATTTTTCAGTTCTGTTAAAGCTGCTGCAGATAAAGTTGCAGATGATTTTCTTACAGAAACTGTAATTCCATCTCCTAAGGGACCATATGGAGAAAGTAAAATTGCTGCAGAAAAGTACATTCAACAGCTTTTTGATCTTGAAACTCCCGGAGAGAAAATGGTTTATATACTGCGCCCCTGTATGATACACGGACCAGGAAATAAAGGAAACTTAAATTTGCTTTACAAAGTAATAAAAAAAGGTATTCCTTGGCCATTGGGATCTTTCGAAAATCGTCGTTCGTTTTTGTCTGTAGAAAACTTATGCTATATCATCAACAATCTGATAACTAACTCAATTCCATCAGGAATATATCATCTTAGCGATGATGAAGCTATTTCAACAAACGAACTAATAAAGGTTATGTGCAAGGCTTTAAAACAAAAACCTATAATATGGCACTTACCTAGTAAATGGATGATTCGTTTTGCAAAATTAGGGGGATGGCTTAGATTGCCACTTAATAGAGAACGCTTACGCAAATTAACAGAAAACTATGTTGTAAGTAACAAGAAAATCAAAACTGCTTTGAATATTGAAAAGTTACCAGTTTCTGCTATGACAGGATTAATGAATACTTTTCAATCTTTTAGAAAATAAAGAATTAAGATACAATAATATAATAAGGGATAAATAATGCAAACCTTTGGTTTGCATTATTTATCCCTTATTTATTGTTCATTTTAAATACTTACGTGATTTTTCCTTACCAACCAATATCCATCCTACACTGAACACAAAAGCTAGAAAAAGAAAACCAACTAGAATCATTGGTTTGTTAGGTTCTGAAGCTTTCAAAGGAACGATTGCGGGTTGAATTACTGTAAAAATTGGAGTAACTTCCTGAACCTTCGCTTTTGCTAGTTGAAGTTGCTGGGATATTTGATTATAAAGCCCATATGCTAAAGTTGTTTCATTCTGTAATCTTTCAAGACGAGTACGATAACCGGAAGAAATAATATCACGATTCCCGTCCTCAAAACTAGCATATCTTTGCTGTGCTGCATAATATTCAGCTTTTGATTCTTGGTATAGTTTCTCTGTATAATCAAGATCATGTTTTGCTTTATTAGTCCTGTATCCGGTAATATATGTCTGAAGATGAACCATTACAGTATCAGTAATAGAAGCGGCAACAAATGGGTCTTGCATTGTAACACTTAAAGATAATACTCCACTTTTTTTATTTACACCCACCAGTATACGATCGCTGACTGAATTTAAAATCAAAGTTTGTTCCTCTGTTAGATTTGATGTTTGGATCTTTGCTTCTAACGGTTTATTTTCTGTTTGACTAAATAAGGAAGCTATTTTACCTACAGCCTTGACAGGAAAAGAAGGTATTGCACTCCACCAAGATTTACGCTGATGCTTTTCCATATATTCGTAAAGAGAATAGCTTTGATCACCCTTCTCAGGATTTACCTTAACGGCTAATAAATCTACAATAAAAGGAGTAGATTTTACAATATCCGGGTATAGATCAGGAGATAAAGCCTCACTCCCACTCCCTCCCGACAAATTAATACCTGCCATACTAGCCAGCATTCCTAAATTCCCGACTCCACTTTTACTGCTAATCTCTGGCGCCATCGTTACAGATGTAGTATATTCTTTTGGTATACTAATAGCAACTATAATACCCAAAATTAAAGCAATGCCGCATACTTTAATAATAAAACGGCGACCAGCCCAGATTTTTAAAGCCAATTCCAAAAAATTTACTTCTTTTTCCTGAATTACACTATTCGGTTTATTTTGTAAATTACTCATATCATCCTATTTAAACAACGTTATCATACTAGCTATAATTGCTCCCAACGAAGCAGTAGAAGTTCCTATTGAAAGAATTTCGCCTGTAGTCATTCCTCGTTTCTCTGGTTTGCTTGGCACAATGATTTCACAGCCTGGCTGAATAGCTTTGGAGGAGCCTCCCGACACTTCGGCTACGGTTCCATTCATATAGACTACGTATACTTTGCTTTTCTTTGCACGGGGTCCGAATCCTCCGGACTGGTGGATATAGTGTTTCAATCGTTTGCCTTTCTGATAAAGTACGGTGTTGGGGTACATTACTTCGCCGTTGATCTTTACTGTATTGATGTACTGAGGAACGATAAGCTGGTCGCCTTCGCGTATTACAAGGTCAAAGTCTGATCCGGGATTTTCAAGGGCTTTGTTTAGCTGAATACCTACAGGGTAGTTGGTTTCCATATCCAATGCATCCAAATCAATGGAGTCTTTGGCTGTGCTGTTTTGCTTAGCCATCTTCAGTGTACGTTCCATACGGGCCTGTTCTTCTTCGTTCATCTTTCGGATCAAACGGGCTCCTGCCGGATAGGCTTCGGGGGTAAGTCCTCCTGCTTTTTTTACCAGGTCGCTAAGGCGTTCGTTCTTTACTGTGAGGGCGTGTGTTCCTCCAAAAACAACTTCGCCGGTTACGATTACGTTGGCTTGTTCCTGATAACCGGGGCTGCGGCGCACGTACACTTCGTCGAAGGGTTGAAGTACGAATCCTTGAGTGCCATCCACAATTAATCCGTCTTTAAGCGAGAACGAAAAGGTTTCGCCAACTTCGCGGTTTACCTTGGTGCTTTTAGGGTCTTTGATACGACGTGCCACGTCTACACGAACGGTAGAAGCTGATTCGAGCAGTCCGCCGGCTTGTACAACAAAGTCTTCGAGGGAGGTATTCCGGGCATAGGGATATACACCGGGAAGAGCTACTTCCCCATGAA
>Ga0074193_1002507_pt1 | contig 16312 bp, 12 predicted proteins | sample EPASupsiteHSE605_FD_64523 | JGI IMG/M metagenome (GOLD analysis project Ga0074193, IMG submission 64523) | Bioremediated contaminated groundwater from EPA Superfund site, New Mexico - Sample HSE6-05 | ecosystem: Environmental > Aquatic > Deep subsurface > Groundwater > Contaminated ... | reverse complement strand
CCCATGCTAACCAGCCAAGAATCAGGAAAAGGTATCCGAGAGCTGGTTTTGTCTTCCTTTTAAACCATCTGAAACCTGCAAATACAAGTGCCATCTGAAGTGCATTCAATACTATTGCAGCAATGGCTCCAGCAGGGGTGGCGTTATATATCCAGAAAGTAGTAATGAAGTTCCATAAAAGAAAAGTAGAATAGTAATAAATCCAGCCTCGTTTTAATGATTTCTCGGAAAGTATCTTTTCCACTTGCAACAGAGGAACCAATGCCACCAGCATAAGTAACCCTGTATAAGGAACAATGAAAGGAACGGACAGAAATATTGCCGAAACAAGTGTAAGCACCCATAAAAATAAAGTCTCCTTCTTAGCCATATTTTACTACTTTTGCGAACTTTTAAAAACAGAACAGAATATATATGAAGAGAATTTTAAAACTAGCCATACTGTCGGCACTGGCATCATTTCCAATACTACTCCCGGCACAGACCAACGACAAAGATACAACAATCTATAACTTCAACATAAAGGAGCTAAGCATAATTTCTACTCCAAAAGAGACTTACCTACTACGTCAGCTCCCGGCTTCCACATCCATCCTAAACTCCGATTTCTTAGAAAGTACCAGAACTGCTTCTATAAAAGGGATTTCATTAGTGATTCCAAATTTATACATTCCGGAATATGGATCAAAATTAACATCTGCAATATATCTCAGAGGTGTTGGTTCCAGATTCAGCCCCTCTCCTTCTGTGGGATTATATGTAGACAATGTTCCATATATAGACAAAAGTGCATTTGACTTTGAATTCCTTGGCATAGAAAGAGTTGAAGTATTAACAGGGCCACAGGGAACCCTTTATGGCAGAAATGCTCTGGGTGGAATAATCCATTTGCGTACGAGATCTCCGTTTGCACCCTCTTCTACAGTTGTGAACCTTGGAGCCGGAAGTTTCGGACAGTACAAAGGAAGTTTTGTCACTAATCACAAACTAAATAAAAATATTGCATTTTCGCTGGGTGGGTTCTATACCCATAAAGATGGTTTTTTCACCAATGATTTTTCCGGCAAAAAGGCTGACAATGAAAACTCTGCAGGAGGAAGATTCAAGCTTGGCTGGAAGATATCACCGGAATGGTCAGCCGAAGCTACATCGCACATAGAGAATTCTGACCAGAATGCATATCCTTACGGGGTTTACAACAAGACAACCCGGAAAACCTCCAATCCCAATTATAACGATACCAGTTCGTACAAGAGACTGATGAGTACTAACAGCCTTGTAATAACTTATAATGCAAAAAAATGGAAAATGAACCTGATATCGGCATATCAGTACTTAAACGATACCATGAAGCTTGATCAGGATTTCTCTCCACTGTCTCTTTATACAATGAAACAGGCTCAGAGAATACACAACTTCAGCCAGGAGGCTGTTTTTAAATCTGAAAACAATAAAAATTACCAGTTCGTATCGGGTGTTTCGGCTTTTTTTCAGAAAAACCTTACCGATGCCCCTATAGTTTTTGGCACAGACGGGGTCAACCGTTTTTTCCAGCAAATGTTCAACAAACTTTATGCAGGTGGACAAATGCCATTCCTTATGAATGTGACCAACCCTACAATTCCGGTAACAGGAACATTTGCGCAGGAATCCTATGGATTTGCCGCTTTTCATCAGGTAACACTTAACAGGGTTTTCACTGATAATCTCTCCTTGATTTTAGGGCTCAGATATGAATATGAACATCAGTATCTCAACTACGACAGCGAAACGTCACTTTCATTAAGCTTTAACATGCCGAATGTTCCAAGACCGGTAACCACCTTGGTACCCGCTATAGCAAAGGGCACAGACAATCAATCGTACGGCCAGTTTCTCCCAAAAATTGCCTTTCAATACAAATTCAATGAGAACAGCAAGGTATTTATAACTTCTGCAAGGGGTTACAAGGCAGGTGGATATAATATTCAGATGTTCTCAGATATAGTTCAGGGTAAACTGATGTCGGGTATGTCATCTCAACCATCCGGATCTTCTACCTCTATTGACGCCGACAATACAATTTCTTACCGTCCTGAGTATAACTGGAACAACGAGATAGGTTTCAGCGGTGAGATAATCCCCCAAAAGTTATCTGTAAATGGCGCTCTCTTTTACATCGACAGCCGTGACCAGCAGGTTGTTCAGTTTGCAGGAGCCAACGGATTAGGAAGAATCGCCCGTAATGCAGCAAAATCATATAGTGCCGGACTTGAACTTAACTTTAAGTACAAATTAACAAAAGCCATTGAAACCTCACTTAGCTATGGATACACTAATTCCAGGTTCACAGAATATACAGACCAACAGAACGACTACTCCGGGAAACATGCTCCATTTGTTCCGGAAAACACACTGAATTTTGACATTAACTATTCCAGAAGCTTTTCCGGCTGTTTTATTGACAAATTTAGTTTCATGGCTCAGTTTTTGGGAGCGGGAAGAGTATACTGGACAGAAAAAAATGATGTATTTCAAGACTTTTATGCCTCAGCAAACATTGGCAGTTCAATAAATTTTTCTATTTTTGAACTATCAATATATTTAAATAATATTACAAACAGCAGATACAATACTTTTTACTTCGAAACACTAGGAACAGGTATTGCACAACTGAATTACCCATTCAATTTTGGCACAGGATTAAAAATAAAGATATAGGATGATTGAAAGCTTAATTAAGGGATTTATTGTCGGTATGGGAGCCTCCATCCCTTTGGGACCTATGGGGGTAATGTGCGTTCAAAAAACCCTTGGTAAAGGCAGGAATTCCGGATTCATAGCCGGACTTGGCTCTGCGATAACTGACACACTCTTTGCAGCCATTGCAATAATGGGTCTGGCTTACATGAAGAGTTTCATTGATTATTACGAGAACTACGTTCTTCTGTTCGGAGGACTTGCAGTTGCACTCATAGGACTCCGGATTTTCCTCACCAATCCGGTCAAACAGATCCGCATGCCAAAGGGAGGCAAAAAGCATCTTCAGGATTTTTTCTCTGCCATAGTCATGACAATCACCAATCCCGGAGGGGTGTTTCTCATTATAGGCATGTTCGCCTTTGTTGGTATGGATGTTGACACTCTCTCTTCCGGAAAGATTGTCTCATCTACACTCTGGGGAGTGTTCCTGGGTGCATCGGCATGGTGGTTCATACTTAGCACTACCATCAATATTTTCAGAAACAAGTTCAGATTAAGGCAGTTACTGATGATAAACAGGATATCCGGAATCATTATCATAGCCCTTGGACTTATCTCCACTTCACAGGGAATATGGCAATTCATTTCACCATATTTCTTCGTGAACTAATTTATAGTATCTTTGCACCAACTTTTCGGGGATGTTTTGGTTTTGACAGCAAATTCAATCGGAAGGTAAGCACGTAGAGCGTTGCGAAGCTGGCTCTATAATCCCGGAACGCAAGCCATAACTGGCAATAACAACTATGCACTCGCTGCGTAATTAGGCTATGCTTAATCGCTTTATCGCCGCCGGCTAGGCCGGCCGTGACGAGTATCCCGCCTGACTTTAAGCCCGCTATGTCAGACAAATGGGGTATCATTCAAGCACGGATGCTGACGTTCACTCCTCTACGACGTCTCAAGATAAGAGGATAAGCTTTGAGTAGTCTGCCTGTAGGCAGCTCAAAGCCGAAAAACAAGAACAGGCTAAACGTGTAGAAAGCTTTTGGATAGTTTGTTTGGACGGCGGTTCGAGTCCGCCCATCTCCACAGCGCTGCAAATCAACTATTTGCAAAACAATAAACGCCTGATATTATAATAGATATCGGGCGTTTTTGTGCCTTGTATGTTGGATGAGTGCGAGCGAATTTGATCTGTTGAAGTTTCCCACATATGAAGCATAGATACTTTGCTACTGTGGCATAGCTCGATGCTTTGCAGTAGATTTTAGCAAATAACTACCTAACAGAGACTTACTCAAACAACATTTTGTAAAAAGTCTCTATCTACACTCGTGGCACAATAAGTGGTATATTGCTATAAATAACCATGTTAACCAAATATATTTGATCCTTTTAATTTTATACTGGTCTGAATATAAGATTAATACCACTTATCGTGCCACGTAAACTTCAGGTGATATATCGGGTATTTTAGTTCTATTCTGTAAGCGACATCAAAGCGTGACATTTTCAGAAAAGATTAATTTTAAAAAATCAATATAAAATGTCGCATTTAATGGATCGAGAGAACATGTTTGGACTATTTTATTAATTAATATCATGTTTTCCTTATAGAACGATGTGTTTTGCCTTTTAAGAATTTTTGCATAGAGATGCAATGCTCCAATATATGATAATAATGAATATTTCTCTTGTACAGCAAACCTCTCAAGGATTTTCTGTTTTACTAATGGTTGTAATTTTATCAATTCTTCATCGGAAAACGTCACTAGGAAAACATCTGCTGACATTACCATTTCGAGATATAAGATATGAAATACATAAATCTCACTGGTATTTGTCCAGTTAGACAGATTTGGAACAGACATTTGCTTATATATATCGAAAAGTTGTTTTGAGCACCCATCTCTTTTACTTAATTCTGTCAAACCGTTGAAATTATTAATTACCTCTATAATTCCCTCGTTCATATAATTATATGCCGTGAAAATAAAAAAAAGAGGATAGTCCATACACGTCTCAGCCAACGCTTTTGTTGTTATACTCTTCAATATATTCTCGGGAATTTGGCAGGCATCATACATCTGTTTTCCTGTGGTAAATTCTGCCCATTGTTCTGACCCCGGGAGAATAGGAAAATCATATTTGGCATTTAGTAACTCATGTTCAGGATTGCTTTTACTACAACTGATAAGCGATAATGCAAGCACTAAAATGTAAAGAAATCTGTTCATTGCATTGATAAATTATTAAATAAAAAGCCATTATTTTTTCACGCACCTCACCGGCAACCCTCCTGCACGATAGTCGGATGCCATATTTGCTGCGCTGCTAGTGAAGAATAGGGAAGATGCATAAATACCTGAGACGTCACTTGACCAATAGTCACCCATTGAGTCACGTATGGATGCAGCACCTTTACCTACGTTGCGAAAACCGGTTGCCGGCAGGAAAACACTTCCCACATGGTCGGTGGTGTGGTTGCCGCCAAACCATCTGCCGGGAAGACCATCCGGATTATTAACCGGATCGTATAGCCATGTACTGCCGGCAGCATTTAAGACACTGAGTTCAGTAGCTGTTGGGACTCTCCATCCGTCCGGGCATGGGTTATAAGAAGCCATATCCCAGGATGCAGCAAAAGCATTGCACCAGTCAAAGGGAGCGGATTGTACCGTATAAAATTTTGATGAATTTGATGAATTATTACCTTCACTAATTGCAACTGGTCCAGGAACTGTGTCTGTGCTAATATATTCCTGACCATACATTCTTCCCCACTGAAATAACAATCCGTAAGGACGTTCAGTGGTGTAACCCGCATTTACGGGTGCCCAGGTAGTGCCCGAAATTACGACAGACAGACGGGTAGTGCCCGGATAGGTGAGATCAATTTCATCCTTTTTGCACGATGCTGAGATAATAATTAATGTTGCTATTATTAATTTCTTCATTTGTATAATATGATTTTATTTTATTTCTGTTATATGTTGTTATTTTAGAACAGGGTACGAGATTCTTGAATGGTTAACCTCTAAAAGCTTCTGTTTGAATATCTCCTTCACTTTCCGGATATCCCTTATTGAGATTTCTGCATCATAAAGCTGATTTTCAGAAATTCTCACATCTACCATCTTCTCAACAAGTGCGGAGATACTCTCCTCGGAATAATCGGTAAGTGATCTTGATGCTGCTTCTACAGCGTCTGCCATCATTACAATCACCTGCTCTTTGTAAACAGGAAGTACTCCCTTGTATGAGAAATCTGCTATTTTGTCCGGGTCACCTCCACTATTAACAAACTGATTATAGAAGTAAATTGTCCTCGACTTTCCATGGTGAGTTAGTATAAAATCTATGACAATTTGGGGAAGCCTGGCTTTTTTTGCAAGCTCCACACCTTCGTCAACATGCTGAATTATAAGCCTTGCACTCTCCTCAGGCGTAAAACCGGAATGTACGTTTGTTTCTCCCCTGCGTTGGTTCTCAATAAAAAATTGCGGATTGTTCATCTTTCCGATATCGTGATAGAGCGCCCCTACCCTTGTCAGTAAAGCATACGCACCTATTCCCCTTGCGGCACTCTCGGCAAGTGTGGCGACCTGAAGGGAGTGCTGGAACGTGCCCGGAGCCTTTTCAGACAAGGCCTGCAAAAGAGGAGACGTAGTATCTGACAAATCTCTCAGACGCAGGTTAGAAACCAGACCGAATATCTTTTCGAACAAGAACAGAGCGGGATATGCAGCAATTATAAGAATTGAGTTCCATAGAAAATAGAGAATATAGGATGAGTTTATTCCTGCAAATGACCCATCCTCAATAAGTCTGAATGTGGTATATGATATTATAAGACAAACAAATATAACTACGGAATTTACAAATTGCTGCCACCCTTTGTTCCAGTAAGTGAATGTATAGATGGCAACACCTCCTGCTAATGCATTCAAAAAGAACAATTCATACCCACTTTGTGCAATTATGACTACAGGCAGTAAAAAGAGAAGGTAAATTGGCAAGACTATCTTTGATGTGAAGAAGGATGTTATAAAAAGAGCAAAAACAGAGTATGGAACAACATATAGGTAAGCTGGATTTATGTTTTTAACCAGTACAGTAACTATAATAATCAAAAATAACTGTAATAACAGGAAATTCAATTTATTCGGATCACCTATCAGCTCTCGTTTAAGGAAAAACAATAAAATTGTAAATAGTAACAGTATTCCGGAAATAAACAGAAAATGGCCAAGCTTAAGCAGATAGATACTTCCGGAAAATCCCATGCTTAACTCATATTCTGCCTTATATGAGTCCAGAAGTTGTTCTATCTCAGCTGTAACTGTTTCTCCCTTTGCAACAATCAACTGTCCTGTATAAAGTATACCCTTTGTAGGAGAGATATAATTTATTGCACTTTTATGAGCAATTTGGGTAGTGTTGATGTCAGGAACAAGGTTGGGAACCAGAAGCTGAAAAATTTTTGCTTCATCTATTTTCTCTGAGTATACCATGTCCGGAAACTCTTCTCTGATACTCCTTTTGATATAATTTACAGCACTTTTTTGTGTGAATACCTCAAGTGCCGGAGTTTCATAATTTTCTTTACCCCTCTGAATTATGATAACCTTGTCAAGTAGAGCAGTATCTGCAAATTCATTAACCAACCCTCTGTCGTATATCTTTTGAAATGAACCATTTATATTTTCGATCAATAAGGAATCCGCACCTTTACCCATAATCTCTGCGAGAGCAAACAGCTGCTCAGTTTTGATTTTAGTTATATAGGTGTAATAAGGGATAATCTGAGCAGCTTTGGTATTGCGTTCGGCTCTCAGTTCCGCTTCACTTTTCAGAATGGGGATATCAAGCGGAGCAATCAAGGTCTCGTATAACCAAGGTCTTCCTTTGGCATATTGATACTTGAATTTACCCTCGTTTGGAATTATTGCTGCAATTATTAGTGCCGCAAGAAAGATTCTAATGAAAAAGCGGTTTCTTTTTATGAGCTCAATATAATTCATAATGACAAAAATAAACTATTTTTGATGAAAATTTATATAAAACATCTGTTTATGAAAAAGGATCAGTTAATAAAATTCAGAATTGTGTCTGTAGTATTGCTTCTTCTTGCAGCAAATCTCGCTAATGGACAAAAAAAACATATAATTGAATCGAAAAATCTAAAAACAAACGACACCGTACTTGTGTTTACACCAAAAGGATGGAGTGAAAATGCAAAAGAGGCTTCACCTGCTCTGTTTCTTCTTCACGGATGGAGCGGCTGCTGGAGAAACTGGAGTGACAAGACTGATATCCAGTCGTTCAGCGACAAATACGGCTTTATAATCATAACACCTGACGGATTTTACAATGGATGGTACCTTAACAATGTAGATACTGCAAAGATGCAGTGGAGAACATTTTTTGACAAAGAGCTTTATCCGATGATGATAGACAACTACAAGCTTGACCCTGAAAAGACCTTTATTACCGGCCTGAGCATGGGCGGACATGGGGCAATAAACATCTTTCTTGATGACGTTAAAAGATTTCGGGCGGCAGGCAGCATGTCCGGGGTTCTCAACCTTATGGATACAAGATTGAAAAACAGTCAGATAACAGAGATACTTGGCCCCTATGCAGATGATGCTCCTGGTTTCATCAACAGTTCAGCTTTAAACCGTCTAGAATCGATAAAAGGTACAGATAGAATCATGCTTATCACCTGCGGTGCACAGGACGGACTTGCCAAAAGTGCAACAGATTTTACAAAACGATGCGATGAGCTGAAGATTCCTAATATTCTGATTTTAAGCCCAGGGGTTCATTCATGGAAGTACTGGATTTATGCACTGGACCTACACCTTTACATGTTTTCACGAATTGTCCGCAATGAAGGAATGGGATATTAATTCATCCATTTCGGTTTTGGCTTGTCCATGAGATAAAAATCAAAATATTCGTCCATCCTTCGTGACCAGTCTACAGCAATCTCTCTCTTTTTGATATTGTGGCCATCTCCTTTGTAATTGAACATCCAGACCTCCTTGCCAAGTCTTTTAAGTCCAAGGAACAGCTCAATCCCCTGTGAATATGGAACAGCTTCGTCTCCGTCGCTGTGTCGTGAAAGAAGTGGTGTGGTTACTTTGTCAAGATAGAATACAGGAGAGTTCTTAATGTAGTTCTCCTGTTTGTCCCAAAGTGTACCCCCTATCCTGCTTTGCGACGACTCATACATGAACATTCTTGGTTTTCCTGCACCTGCCCTAATTCCAGTATATGCAGATGTCATGTTTGCCACTGCTGCCTCTGAACATGCGCACCTGAAAAGATTTGTCTGAGTTATAAGAAATGCAACCTGATAACCTCCCCAGCTGTGGCCCTCAACCCCTATTCTATCCGGGTCGGCAATTCCGGTATCAATCAAATGCCTGGTTCCGTCTATTACAGTATTCACACAACTTTTTCCCGGCCATCCAATCTCATATTTAATGTCAGGCATGAATACTACATATCCCCTGCTTACAAACATCACAGGATTTATTGTGGATGTTGTAGGAGCCGGCGGATAAAACAAAAATGCATCCTGACTCATTGTTTCGTAAAAATAGACAATTACAGGGTATTTTTTAGTGGAATCATACCCCTCCGGAGTGTAAAGAACTCCCGTCTGCTGTGAGCCGACTTTGTCTTTCCACCTAATGACTTTAGAATCGCCTGTCTTGTAATCGCTAAGCTGATCATTCAAATCTGTCAATCTCTCTGTGAGCTGAAAGTTTTTGTCCGTAAGCCAATAATCGGGAGCCTCTTTAAAGCTTTCTCTCTTTACAATATACTTGTCTTTTCCAAGCTGTTTTACAAATGTGTATTTATACTCATTTTCAATAAGTTTAACAGGATCGTTACCTTTTGTAACTTTATAGTAACCAGAGCTCATATTGTTTTTATTTACAGCCTCCAGCAAAACTTCTGTTTTAAGATCTACACCAATTGATTTTTCTCCTCTTTCAGTCAGTTTCAACACCTTGAATCTTATGTTGTTTTTTCTCCCATATCCATTTGTAACACAAATAGGGTCACCTACTCCTGAAACAGGCAATGCCCATACGTCAAACTGATCATATACAATAAAATAGTTCTTATCTACTGTCATACCGGCTTGTCCATATGCTCCTGCCGGTTGGGGTTTGTCAAAATTCTGCTCCTTTACAGGGTATGGCATTTTTGATGAGATTAAAGTTTTATTTAAAGTATTTAAATCTGTAACATACCAACCCTCCTCAATAGGGTTATATGTAAAAATATGTGGAGTTGATGGCGAAAGAGCAAATGCGCCAAAAAACCCTTTAATTAATAATTTTCTCTCGCCTGTCGAGGCGTTCACACAATATATATCTTTGGGTGTTGGATCTTCCCATGAAGAGTTGTACATGTAAGGCTTGTCATTAAATTCAAAACCGTAAGGGGAGCTGTCGTCCGGTTGCAGAAAAACACCATAACCTTGAGTCAGATGAACAAATTTGCCACTTTCCGGATAAAACGAACATCGTTGGCTGTTTTCGAAAACCTTAGTACTGTTATCTTTCTGTATTGGTAATAAAGTGTCGTTCCATCTCCATAGTTCATATTCGTACGCTTTTTTAGGCGCTTTTTCTTTTGTTTTAGCCTTAGTCTCCTTACTCTTTCTTGGAGATATATCAAATTTGAAATATTTTTCAGAAGATGAAAAAGTAATTCCTTTTTTAACATTTAATTCCATATTTATTGGTAACAACTCTTCATTCAGTTGCAGGATATTGCTCCGCTTACTTTTAATATCCAGTAAAACAGTCTCCGTACTATTAAAGAGAGAGTCCTTACTTTGGAAAAACACAAGAGTATTGCCTTTTTTATTCCCCGAAAAATCAGTTATGTATTTATCGGTGGTGTATATAGTGTCGGTGCTATACCCGTTTTTTTTCTTTAAGTCAAGAACAACTATAGAAGAGACTCCCTTTTCACTTTTAAGTACCGCTATATTTTCAGAAGTAAGATACTTGCTTGTGACTACAGAACCTACAGAGTCTATCTTTGTTAAACCGACTCTTCTTATGAATAGTGTTTTCCCTTTTAATACCGTGAAAAATGGTGAGTCTTCAAAAGTATCTTGATTTTTGAAAATACCTATTGTATCTATTTTACCGGAAATCTTTTGTATAGTATGAAGGGTATCTTTTACAAAAAAAAGAGCAGACATCTGATTGTTGAAAAGTTGAACCCCAGAACCACCTTTTATACTTATTTTGAAGGGAATTGCCTTTATTTTTATGTCAAGTACAGATTTGTCTGTGAAGTTTTTATATTCTGTAAAGCTCCAAGCGGCATCATCGGAAATCACGAATTTTTCAACGGTCTTCCATTTATCATAAACAGATTCATCTAAAGATTTTTTCTGAGCATTTACAGCATTGATCGAAAATAACAGAATGGCGACAAATAGTAATTTTTTCATTTTTTGAGTATTGGATAGTTTTTATTAGACGTACCGAGAAGCGTTAAGTTTAATAGGCAATAGGCAAAGGACAATGGCCAATAAACTTTTTCATCCTACCAATGTTATAGGATTAATATTTTTTATATCTTTGCCTCGAAATTAAACTCAGGGTTATGAAAATAAATTCAAAAATACGTTACGGACTAAGGACAATGATAGAGATTGCCTCAACAAATGATGCTAATGGAATCCTGCAAAAGGATATTGCAAAAAACCAGACCATATCGTTGAAGTATCTTGACAGTATAATTCTCTCTTTAAAACTTAAGGGTTTGATTACAAATACTAAAGGAAAAGGAAGCGGATACAAGTTATCCAGAGCGGCAGAAGAGATAACGATACATGATATCTACACAGCATTTGAGCAGATAACATTTGTAGACTGTATATGTAATAAAAAGTTCTGTGACCGCTCAGAGGATTGCCCAGGCAGGGACTACTGGATAGAAATGAAGAAAGGATTTGAAGATATGCTACTTAAGAAAACCCTGGCCCAAATAATAGACAAAAAAAGCATAAAAGCGTAAAACATTATAAACAAATAATTAAACCAAATTGATACAATGAAAATGATTAAGGCAAGATTATCTAATTTTCTAATGATACTTTTTTTGAGTTCATTAATGCTAAGCATAAATTTTATACAGGCCCAGAGTCAAAAAGCAAGTTCATTCACATCTAGTGTAATCATAAACGGCACCTCTAACCTGCATGACTGGGACACTAAAGTTGAGCAGTTAACCGGAGAATTTGCACTAAACAACTCCAGACAAATTCAGACTCTTACCATTAAGATTCCGGTTAAGGCTATCAAAAGCGGAGACAGGCTGATGGACAAAAAGACATATGAAACAATCAATGCGGACAAAAATCCAACAATACTGTTTCAACTTACTGAACCTGCAACACCCGTTATTAGTGACGATGGTAATGTTCATGTGACATTAATCGGAAATCTTACTGTTGCAGGTGTAACCAAAACCATAAACTTTAAATCTGCCGGAAAGAAAACAGGAGGCGGAGGCTACCAGCTTAAAGGAACAGTACCTTTAAAATTGTCCGACTTCAAAATGAAGACCCCTACAGCAATGCTTGGTTTGTTAAAGACAGGCGATGCAGTAACAATTACATTCAACGTTACGGTTTCTGCTCAGAACCTGGCATCACTAAACTAATAAGAGATTAAACAGAAAGATAAATAAATTACTAATAACAACTTCACATGAACAAGACAATTATCGCAGTTATTGCACTACTTTTTATCTCCGGTATATCATTCGGACAGATTCGTCCATATGACAAATCAGGAATCAATGTATTTGAACCGGTAAAGACCAAACCAGCAGCATTTGACAAGCTAAAACTTAAAATTGGCGGAAGTTTCACACAATCTTACCAGACACTTTCACAAAGTAACACCGCCGACCCAAAGATGGGCGGGACTCCCGTTGTGGACCAGAACAAGCTGGTGGCTATTGTACCGGGGTTCAATACCGCTAATGCAAACCTTTATCTTGATGTTTTGCTGGGCGAAGGTATGACTCTAAACATGACCCTTTACCTTTCTTCTCGTCACCATAATGAGACTTGGGTAAAAGGTGGATTCATTCAGTTTGATAAAATTCCATTCATAAAGAGCGGCATTCTTGATAATATAATGAAATTCACAACCATCAAGGTTGGACATATGGAAATCAATTACGGAGATGCTCACTTCCGCAGATCTGACAATGGTAATTCAATTTACAACCCTTTTGTAGAAAACTACATCATGGATGGCTTTGCAACTGAGATAGGTGCAGAAATTGACGTGCAACACAAAGGTTTTCTGGCTGTTGCAGCAATAACAAACGGCAAGATCAAAGGTGACATTGCCGAGGCAACCCCTGTAGCTGGTGCAAGTGATGGAAAGCATCATCCTGCATTTATTGGCAAGATTGGTTTTGATAAACAACTTAACGACAAGATACGCTTACGTATAACAGGTTCAGGATATTACACAGCCGGTTCTATCAGCAACACACTCTATGGTGGCGACCGTAGTGGTTCACACTATTTTGGAGTGATTGAAAATGCAATCTCCACCGGTGCTGCATTCTCAGGACGTTTCAATCCTGGATTCACAGACAAGGTTGGCTCGTTAATGGGCAATGCATTTGTTAAAGTGGGAGGTCTTGAGTGGTTTACTACAATTGAAACATCAAAGGGACGTAACCGCACAGAACAGGCACAACGTACTGCAAATCAATTTGCCACGGACCTTGTTTACAGATTTGGAAAAACAGAAAATTTCTGGTTGGGTGGCCGCTACAATACAGTGTCAAGCACTATAAACGGAGCTGATGTAGATCTTGAAAGACTGGCTTTTAGTGGTGGTTGGTTTGTTACTAAAAATATTATGGCTAAATTAGAATACGTAAATCAGAACTACACCGGATTTCTTTCATCAGACATACGTAACGGTGCAAAATTCAACGGGTTCGTACTTGAAGCAGTAGTTGGCTTTTAATTAATATAATGAAATTATTTTCCGGAATATTACTCCTGATGTTGGTGTTTGTCAAATCGTTTTCGCAGACAGCAGTATCATTCGCAATTCAAAAAAGCAGTTTCCTTACCATTCATGGATCATCTAACCTGCTTTCGTTTGATCTGCTTCTGAAAGGGGAACATATTCCGGGAAATTTTTTTTCTCTTACAACAACCCGTGATCAAAATCGAATAAATATCAGTCAGAACAATCTCTCAATTGAAGTAAAGAACTTCACATCGGGCAATAAAATGGCATTAAGAGATTTTTTAAAACTGATAAAATCTGACATTTATCCCAAAATGCATGTCCAGTTAAATTCTCTGGAATTACAACCCGATAATGAAAAGACACAATTTTCGGATATAGATGTATCTGCAAATTCATACGGAAGCATCACTATTGCAGGAGTAAAGAAACAGTACCGTATTCCGGTTACATGGTGCAGAGATGGCGACATCTATTATGCAGATGGATATTTAAGATTAAGCATACGCGATTTTGGACTGGAACCACCCGTCACCTTGATGGGAATCATAAAGGTGAGCGAGTGGATAGATATACGGTTTCATATGATCATCAAAAAAGCGGGACAAGGTTATTGATTATGTTTCTTTAACCAATCTGTAATGGTTACTAATACCTCCTGAGAAATACCAGTCTTAGGAGGTATTAGTGTTTTTTCATTTTCTTTTTGTATTGGTTGTAATAAATGGTTCAAACCTGGCATCAGAATAGTTGTTACATTTATATTTGCCCCCCTTCCTGCATATTTTTTCCATAATTTAAGGTTTACTGGAACTACCATATTATCATTATCTCCATTTATAGCAAGAATTGGAACCATTACATGGCTCAAATACATTTCAGCATTGTAACGAACAAAGAATCTATACCAAGGTTTTGCAGATTCTTGTGCATATCTCCAAATCGGAAATCTGAAGTGATCATACTTATCTTCCTGAGTTTCAAAAAACACAGAATCTCTCTGTCTCCAGTATTTGTAGGTCTGATTTAACTTTTCTTCCAAATTAGTGGAATCTGCATATTGATAAGCCGTTTTGAACATCAGCCCATTAATTTCGTTTGATCTGATCTTATCTCTGTTTTTTTGTGAAGAATTATTTACCAAAGCTTCATTTTGCGATATCAGCGCATCCAATCCGTTCATTGCCAGCCCTGAAAGGCTGATTAAGAATTTTATATCCTTACTCATAGAAGCTGCTATACTTATAACAGCTCCTCCTTCACTATGCCCCAATAGACCAATTTTAGCCGGGTTAACACCGGGATATTGTTTTAGAAAATCAACTGCTTGTAAGGCATCCTGTGCAAAATCGTATGTAGTGGACTCCGAATAGTTACCTGTTGTCATACCAACACCCCTATCATCCATTCTAAGAACAACATATCCATTTTTAGATAGATGATCAGCAATAATTGAAAATAGTCTGATGTTGCCCATTGTCCCATCCCTATCCTGCATTCCTGTGCCGGAGATTAAAACTATTGCAGTATGATTTCTCCCTTTCAGAGGTTTTGTGACAGTTCCTCCAAATCTGACAGAATCGGTTTTTGAATAAAAAATAACAGAATCAGAAATGTATTGCTGTGATTGCGCTTTCACAGATATTGGTATCAATATTAAGATAAGGGGAAATAGAATTTTTTTTATTGTTTCCATTTTTAACTATTTCTCTTTTTTCAGATACTCAATAATAAAACTTATTTCGTCGGCAAGTTTAGTCGGACTACCATAATATCCGGTTGAACTCCATCTCAGATAACCGTTTCCGTCAATAATCATTTTGTGGGGAATGCCCGAGAACTTAAACTGATGTGAATAGTTATTATAAGCTGCCTGAGCTTTGCCTGAAGAATCAGGATTGTCAAACAATACAGTTATATCATATCCTTTTTCTTTAACGAACTGTCTGAGTTCATCCTTATAGCCGGGTTTGCTCTCCTGAGTTGCCAGAAAATAAAAGGCAACACCCGGATCATTTTTATACTTGTTGACTGCCATCTGCATACCAGGTAGTGCTGCTTTACAAGGGGCACACCAGGTTGCCCAGAAATCGATTATAATTATCTTTCCCTTTTGCGAAGCCATATCAACTCTTCCGCCATTCATCTCTTCAAATGAGTAAAGTTTAATCTTTTCTTTAATAAGAGAGTTTATTAGATTGGTCTGCATATCATCCATATCTTCTGTCGATTTAAGTGAAGAGAGATATGAATCAAAACCCTTTTCGCTTCCTTTCGCCTTTATATAATCTGTCTTAAGATATTCCAGCATTTCAGGAGTTGCAGCATTTTTCCCAAATGAGAGTTTTATGTAGGGAATAATTAAATTATCATAGCCGTTTTTTGATAAAATCTTAATATATAAATCGTTGAAATCTGCTGATTTATTCTCGAACAGTGGAGATATTTTTTCTGCAATCTCCAATGCTTCGCTGTTTCTACCTGCCTCAATCAGTAGTTCAGAGTGCGACATCAGAATATTACGGTATTTGCTAATGAAATGTTCTGCCCATTTTTTTGGTGAAATTGCCAAA
>Ga0074193_1002505_pt1 | contig 16350 bp, 19 predicted proteins | sample EPASupsiteHSE605_FD_64523 | JGI IMG/M metagenome (GOLD analysis project Ga0074193, IMG submission 64523) | Bioremediated contaminated groundwater from EPA Superfund site, New Mexico - Sample HSE6-05 | ecosystem: Environmental > Aquatic > Deep subsurface > Groundwater > Contaminated ... | reverse complement strand
CTCTCAAACCTGGATCCTGTTGGCGCCGATGAAATCATGGATTTGCTTAACGAGTTTAACCAGTTTGGGAGCACTATTATTATCTCTACGCATGATGTGGACCTTGCATACCGCTGGTCCGACTATGTGTTCCTCCTGACAAACAGCAAAATCATAGGACAGGGCACACCGGCAGAGGTTTTCAAAGAACCTGAACTCCTCAAAAAGGCCGGGCTCCGTCAGCCTACCACCCTTGAGATCTACCACGAAATAGAAAGGAGGGGGCTTGCATCTGGTGGTAATTCCCCAAAAACCATCCCTGAACTTGTCAATACTCTAAAACCTATTGATCTTATATGGGTTGATGTCCCTCCAGGAGTCAAAGAAGGAGACAATCTGAACTTAGGGATTATGTACGGACAATATGCGACTCACTCTCCTTATGAGGCTGTTAACGCCACCGTACTGCATGTTCATCCAGACGGAAGGGCTATTGTTGAGTTAAAACGTAAGGGAATCAAAGCCGGTGGAATCCTGATTTATGATACTGACAACTATTCCCTGTCAGAACTAAAACAAATCCTTAAGGAAGGAGAAATTGTTTTTGTTGGAGCGATGGGCAAGAAAAGTAAAACTCTTGCTGAGCAGGACGGAATCAGGTTGGACATTTCCTCAGGCGTTATCGACAAAAGTATCCTGACAGCACTTTGCGGAAAACGTTGCCTTATCCTTACAGCTGGCGGGATGGTAGACCATGCCTTTAAGAGAATAAAAGAATATGTGGAAACAAGCGGAATAGAGTTTACCGTTGGAGTTGTTAACCGAGACGAAGGCTGTGAATGGCTCGAAGAAACAGGTGACAGCCATGAAACGCTTAAAGTGTGAGTAAACAAAGGCTCTTCGCTTTCTAGTGGGTACTTGCTAACTTCCTCATATTGGCAATACTCCTTATAGGCTATGTAAACAGTTATCTTCAGATGAGAAGAAGTTAATTGACCAGCTTATTTTGAGTACGCTTCAATCGATGGGTATATAGAAATTCATTCTTTTTACACCAGATATCCGGGTTAAGGAATAGATTCATAATATTTTAGCTCCAACATTGTGTTTACTAGAGCAAGTAACTGGATCATCTGAAAGTCTGGAATCTTCCAGTCAGAAAAAGTGATCTGTTCTTTGTGAATGCTCTATTTTAATGGGGAGGTTTGGTAAAGATGCACAAAATGCATAATATACCGGATAATCTATATGTTCCGTCTAAGCTGCTAACGATTGTAGGAGCTCTTAACTGGGGTCTTGTAGGGCTACTGAACTTTAATCTGGTGGCAGCTATATTTGGGAAGAGATCCTTTATCTCACGGTTGATCTACACTCTTGTAGGTCTGGCTGGTGTCTACCTGGTGATTAAACACAAAGAAAAGTATTTAGCAAAGCACAGGAAGGCAAAGGGCGAGCACGAGTATAGCGGTAAACAATACAGTTGGAGCGGAATTCAATAAAATATGGGAATTGCCATTGCTTTGTATTTATTAAGAATGCGTTTTTAAACATTACTTAACTATATGTGCTTGCAACACCAAGTACATATTAATCTCTTTTTACCTGTAAGCTTTTATCAAAGGCTTTAAACAAAAAGTAAATTATATATTAGTTTTATCTGGAATTTTGGATACATCTTTTTGGTTTATGAGCGCCCAGGAGATTTTAAAAAGATATAAAAATCAAAATTATATCTCGTTATAAAGCTTTCTCAGCATAAGCGCGTCTTCTTCAAGAATAGGGCTCTCAAGTATTACCCTTCCTTGAGCTTTGAATTCTTTTAAGGCCTTCATAAGTTCGGGATAATTTAAGTCAGATTCTTTTAAAGTTAGGTGTCTCTTTTCTCCGTTCGTGCCGTATTCGACTCCTGAGATATGCATGTGCATATTCGAAAGCCCTTGTTTTCCAAGGTTTTCCTCCACTCTTGATAGAATTTCCGTAAACTCGGAGTAAGAGTTTTCTTTACCTTCTCTTGCGTGCAGATGGCAAAAATCAAGGCAGGGCATAATGCCTTCAATTTCTGCACTCAATGCAAGCACTTCTTCAAGCGTTCCAAACTGCGTACGCTTACCCATAGTTTCAGGGCGCAGGACTGCCTGGATTCCTTCGTCCCGGAGTTGTCCGGTAAGCTCTTTCAGGGCTTTTGATATATTCTCAAAGGTGTGTTTTTTAGTACTTTTCTGGTAAAATCCGGCATGCAGTACAATCGATTCGGCTCCGCAGAGGCTGCCTACTTTTGCGGCCTCGTAAATCCTTTCCAGGCTGGCTTTTAATTTTTCTTCTTCATAAGAATTCAGGTTGATGTAATACGGGGCATGGACACTCAGGGCTACTTCTTCTTTATTTGCAGTTTCCAGGACATTTTTCGCCCCTTTTTCGCCCATGCGCACTCCCTGGACAAACTCAAGCTCCATACAATCAAGCCCAAGTTCCCTGATCCGTTTGATTCCTGATATACTGCTTGTTCCTTTTGTGCTTCTCGGAATTCCTCCGGTTCCGAAAAGCAGATCTTTCGAGGTCATTTTTAACTGTCCTTTCAGAAAATTCCCACAAAGTCCTTTAGCTGCTTTGCTCTCTCAGAGGACAGCTTTTCGGTAATTACTGCAACCAGCTCTTCAAGATCTTCGTCTAAAGACTGAACATCCTCCTTTCCTTCAAGGGCAAGCCCTACAAGATAATCAAGTTCTTCGGGGCTCAGCCTCTCCAGTCTTTTTCTAAAATCTTCAGAGGATTCTGCAAACTTATGTGAGACCGGTCGCAGGATAAAGGGAAACTGGTGCCCTGCCTCTCTGGAAGTTAAGCTTCCTCTGGCCTCAGGAGCAAGCTTGTTAAATATCTCAATGTCCTTCGGTGTAAATTCTCTGGGCATACTATCACTTTATGGCTCTGTCCTGATTTATAACTATTTTGGTATAATTATAATGGAGTCTAACTGTTTAGTGTTAATGAAACTACTTAATGGTCAATTCTTAATGCTTAATGCTTAATGTTCTTTTTCAGTCTGCCGTGCCTGTCAATCTCCCCTTTTGCAATCCTTGTCGAGGAAATCGGGATTCCATCTTCAGCCATTACATACTCAACGTATACGATCTCAAGGGGTTTCTTTCCTTTTTCTTCCCTGATACGGTTCATTTTAAGGGCGACCGGATAAGTCTCGGGAGAGACAATTATATAGTCGAAATCCTCTTCCAGAGCAGGACCATAGGGATCATTAAGCTTTGTAATTTCATATCTGTCGTCTGAGATTCCCATTTTTTTTATGTACTGCAGCAGCAAGGTTCTCCTTTTTTCATAATTATCGACGTTGTGGCTTTTACTTAGCATCTCGTCCGAGGTAAGTCCTATGTGGATTTTTCCATCCTCTGCTATCTCAAATGCTTTTTCAATCAGTTTGGCGTGACCGTCATGAAAATACTGAAACGTACCGCCGACTGCGACCTTTGGCATGATTGGTGATAATCTACCAAGTAAAAAGAATTTTTGGTTTTTTTCCGGTATTTTGGGAATTTTTACTCACTCTCTTTCTTTCCTTCTTTTTTCTACTTTCCTTCTTTCTTCTTTTTTCTTCTTTTTCCTCTCTTTTCTCTTCTTTTTCCTCTCTTTTCTCTTCTTTTTCCTCTCTTTTCTCTTCTTTTTCCTCTCTTTTCTCTTCTCATTTTCTTCTCATTTAAGGCTCCACCGTTTTTTGCAGGATTCCTTATTTTTCAATAATATTAGGTAAAAAATATCTACTTTGTGAAAAATTTGTTTAAAGCAGTTTAAATTTGATTTAATGGAATTTATGCCAATAATTTTAACTATGGTACTTTTTAGTTCTGTAATAAGGAAAAATGCCCTATTCAAATTTTCAACACATAATTAATATTTATATATTTACTCAATTTGCAAAAAAAGATTACATAAAGTACTAATTTAGCAATAGTATATAGCATTAATTAAGCTTTTATCACTAAATATATGTTCATCTGCATTTTGAGCTGTTATTTAAAGGTACCAGGTGTAATTTTTTGATTTAATAAGCTATTTTAAACTATTTTTTCACTTTTAACGCCTTTCCATCAATTTTGACAAAACCTCATTTTTTCTTTTTTCTTTTTTCTTTTTTCTTTTCTCTTCTTTCTCCTCTGTTTTGCGCTAGTTTTTTTAAATGTGAGTGCTAGAAAAACCTTCTTCTTTTTTCCTCTATTTGCCAGGTTTCCCGGCAATATAACCGTGTTTCAGAGGCGGTGTAAAACACTTTCACCTTGCTTCCTCTAGTTATTTATACCTTCAAAACTATTGTGGAGCAACTGTTATGCACCTTATACAAACATGTGCATCTTAGGAGAACTTGTAATGAGCGAAATAGCACTCGAAGAGCTGCCCGGAGTTGGCCCTGCAACCGCAGAAAAACTCAAAGAAGCTGGATTTAATACTATTGAAGCAGTGGCTGTTGCCTCTCCTTCTGAACTTGCAACTACAGCCGAAATCGGGGAATCAACGGCTGCAAAAATCATCAATGCTGCAAGGCAAGCTGCTGATATAGGAGGTTTTGAGACCGGCGACATCGTGCTTGAAAGGCGGAAAATGGTAGGCAAGCTGACGACCGGTTGTACCGAATTTGACGAAATGATGGGTGGGGGCATAGAAACCCAGGCAATTACCGAACTGTACGGAGAATTCGGCTCAGGAAAGACCCAACTGGCCCACCAGCTTGCAGTTAATGTCCAGATGGACAGGGAACATGGAGGGCTTAACGGTTCGGTTATCATCATAGACACTGAAAACACTTTCAGACCTGAAAGGATTGCCCAGATGGTAAAAGGGCTTTCCGAGAAACACGGCATGGAGCTTGACCCAGAAGAGTTCCTCCAGAATATCCATGTCGCTCGGGCATACAATTCCAATCACCAGATCCTTCTTGTGGATTCTGCAACAGACTTGGCAAACGAGCTTCGGGATATGGGAAAACCCGTTCGCCTGCTAATTGTTGATTCGCTTATGGCTCATTTCAGGGCTGAATATGTGGGAAGGGGAACCCTTGCCGACCGACAGCAGAAACTCAATAAGCACATGCACGGCCTGCTCCGTTTCGGGGATTTGTTCAACGCTTCCGTGGTTGTAACAAATCAGGTCATGGCAAAACCCGATGCCTTCTTCGGTGACCCCACAAGGCCTGTTGGAGGACACATTGTGGGACATACAGCAACTTTCAGGCTTTACCTGCGGAAATCCAAAGGAGACAAAAGGATTATACGTCTGGTGGACTCTCCCAACCTGCCAGAAGGAGAAGCTGTTATCGCAGTCACTACAGCCGGACTCACAGACCAGTGAAATGTAGCTGTGAAATACAGGCTGTGAAATGCAGTAAAAGTAAGAAGCAAGCGTATCAAGAAGCAAGTGTATCAAGAAGCAAGTGTTATTGAAGTAAACAATACGTAAATGGTAGGCATATTCAAAGCGGGTAGGGAAACATTTTATCTACCCTTACCCAATCTTTTTTATGAAATTCAAAGCTATCGTTGCCGACATTGACGGTACAATCACCTGCGAGAAAAGGGAACTTCATCTGGGGGCCATGAAAAAAATTCGTTCTCTTAAGGTTCCTGTCGTGCTTGCCACAGGAAATACTCTGTGTTATGCAAGGACAGCTTCAAGGCTTATAGGCCTTGAGGGAGCGGTAATTGCAGAAAACGGAGGGGCTGTTACTGTCCGCTTCGATTTACAGGGCACTTTTGAGGAAAGCCTTGAGGAATGTGAGAAAGCCTATTCTTTTCTTTCCGAATATTTCAAGCTCACCAAACTTGACCCTTTATACCGAAAAACCGAGATTGCCCTCAGAAGGGACTTTGATCTCGAAAAAGCCAGAGCTCTTCTCAAAACCCAGAACCTGGACATCGAAATGGTTGATACAAAATATGCCATCCATCTCAAGAGTACGAAAATTAACAAAGGGGTCGGTCTCCAGAAACTTGCAGGCATGATGGGGCTTGAAGCTGAAGATTTCGTAGCTATAGGAGATTCGGAAAATGACGTAGAGATGTTTGAAGCTTCAGGTTTTGGAATTGCTGTCGCAAACGGAGACGAAAAGATAAAAGAGGCTGCCAATTACGTGACAGATGCCTCATTTGGGGATGGAACTGTAGAAGCTATTGAATTTCTTGAATCTAATGGCTGGATTTGAAAAGTTTCGAAAAAAACTAATATCAGTTCGATCCCTCTGTTCTGATATTCCGGCTACACTGTTATTGGTGTAAACATGTTAAAACGGAATAATTTTATTTCCATCTTTATTTTGGAATTAACTTATGTTGAAATTCTCTCATCAATCCGTCTAACCATGCTATATGCATAAGGAATAAAATGCTTATTCCAAAACCTGCTTCCCGTAATATTTATGGATTCGAAATCTACTCCGCAAAGAGTATAACCGTTTTTTAAAAGCCACTCCTGTACTGCTCCCAATAACATAGTTCCTATACCTGCTTTTCTTTCACTCTCCAGAACGTATGCACCGGTTATGTTCATAATGTCTTTGTGTTCCGAAACAAAAGTTTCAGCGTCTGGTTGAATTTTTATATACCCCAAAGGTTTTTCATCTTGATAAGCTGCCCATAAATGATGGTTAGCTTTTTTAAGCCAATCAGTTAAATTTTGAAACGGGTCTTCATTTATTCTGGGCATGAAAATAGGTGAGTTTCTGTAATACATGTCATGCTGTCTATGAATGTTTGTTAAAGCTGGTATATCAAGCTCATTGACTTTTTTAATTATAATGTCAGAGAGATTATTTTCAGGAGAAGGATTATTTTCAGGAGAAGGATTATTTTCAGGGGAAGAGTTATTTTCAGGAGAAGGATTATTTCCAGGAATGTTTTTTGATTCACAAATAGAGTCTACACAGCGCAGGCCAAATCCCTGCCAAAACCATAGATCAATAGTTTCTGTGTCATGCGCGAAAAATGTTAATGCGTGGGTAAAACAAGCATTTCTTACCCATTTTTCAGCTACATGCATATATAACTCCTGATAAATCATGCTTCTACATTCTTTTTTCCCGCCATGCCCATATAGAGGACTATAAATTCCTTTACATTTCCCGAATAGTTCTCCAACTTCAAATCCGGCGATAAACCCGATTAATTCCTCATTTCTGACAGCAACAATGCCTGTTCCATTGTTAAATAAGTTCTTAATCAACTTTCTAAGAAAATATAAGTGTTCATCTTTGTAAGGCAAAAAAGGAATCGCTGTTTTTTCTTCGATGTATGCAGACATAATTAAATCCGCTGCTGCATTCACGTATTTTTCATTTAGCTGATCGAATTGAATTTCAGGTCTCATGCTTCACCTTTATAATTATTCTTCTATGAATTGAAGTCTAGAGTCATTTTCTAACAGATGACCTAAAGGCGATTTTCCAACTTTGAGTTAATTCTTAAGTGCGAAATAAATCCCTCAGCCCAAGATCCCATTGGTCCCATAATTCTTTCATATCTTTACTTGTCTTTAATATTTCAATAACAGTCTGATTGGGCTCTGCGAAGATCACGGGACTATCTTCTTCCCCGAGCTCTTTATTTACTTTCTTGGAAATCTTTTCTTTGTATATGGAAAACTGAGCATCACGGCCTGGCTTGTTGCCTCTTGCATCCAGTCTTATCCATTTATCCGGATCTTTTAAATATACAGCATTTAAGCCATGCAAGAATTTTATATTAACATCACGACTTGAAGAAAGTTTCTGATAACAGAACCCAGCAGGCACCCCGAAATATCTTAGCATGGCTGCAAACAGATGGGCTTTGGCACAACATATTCCGTGGCCGGCTTTCAGAACCTCTGATGCCTTACAGGTAACACTCATTTCTCCAATATCACCTGAATGATGAATCTCATCCCGGACAAATTCGTAAATTTTTTTAATTAAGGTAATTTCATCATCTGTGCCTTTCTGCAACTCAAGGCACTTATCAACAATCAGCTTGTTATCAAAGTCTATGACTTCACTCTTTTTGAGGTAGTCCTGAAGATTATCGCTTTCAGTGTACATTTTCACTCGCCTGTCAATAAGTACTAAAAGACCCTTCTATATGAAATTTAAGTTTGATACGAGAAACTACTTTTCTAAAATTGCCTGTGAACCGATTCCGAAATTCAAATTGTTCTTCTGGATTTCATATTTTGAATGTCAATCGAGTTTCTGAGCAAAAGAACAGTTCTGAAACTTTATGGATTCAGGAATAGAATTGGTTTAGAATGGGCTCCTTTTTAAATGTATGGCTCTAAAAAAGTAACATTGGAGTTTAATGTCATACTTAGAGCATAAATAAAATAAGAGTTTCAAAACCTTTGTTTTAATAATTGCCTGATTTTAACCAGAATTATCCTGATTATAGCTCCTATAAATTTTCTCTCCTTAATTAAACCTTTCAAAACTCTTTTTTTCATTAATTAACGGACTTCTATATATTTTTATTTATAAGTATGTTTATATTTTAACTGGCTTATACTGGGAATTGTCAAGCTGTGAATTGTCAGCGAGATGATAATTTAAATAAGGCTATAATAACAGTAAATATTTTAGGGGTAAGTAAATTATGAAAGTGAAAAAAATACTGGGTATTTTGCTGGCGCTCTGTTTTGTGCTGTCAGTGACAGCTGCGGCAGTAAGTGCGGCTCCTGTTAATGACAAATACGATGGTAAGCAAAAGTACGATGGTAAGCAAAAGTACGATTCTAAGAACAAGTACGATAGTAAGAACAATTACAACGACAAAAAGTATGACAACAATTATGGCAAGAAGAAGTACTTTATGCAAGGTCACTGGGGGTATAAAAAAGTAAAACACAATAAAGATAAAAAACACAAGTCTTTCTGGTATACCTTTGATAAATACTGGATCCCAGGTTACTGGTACTGGAAATAAGAACGTATAATCATAGTGAAAATTGAATCTAAACAAAAAATTCTGACTGGCTGATGTTTAATTGTTTACATTGGCCAGTTATGATGTTTTCCTTTATCCAATACAGGATATAAAAATGATACCGGAAACTTAAAATGTGAAAATTTTGTAGAGAGGAAGTAAAATTAAAATTTTTGCTTTACTATGTCATCTGATGTACTTTATTGTATCTATTTTATTTTTAACTTATATCTTTTAATTCAATTATTTTGTCGTCTTTAAATCTGAAAATTGAACTACCTTTTAATTCAATTATATCTCCAGCTTTAAGTTCATCTGAAAAATCGACCGCTAAAGTTCCGTGATAGTCAATTAGCACTTCAACCTGGTCAGTGTTAAATTTAATATCTGTAATCTGCTGATTTCTTTCTTTAAATAGTTGTTTGGCTTGCTCTGCCTGGCTCTTAAGTTCTTCAATACCATTTGTTGTTAGGTTAATTTCTCCATTGGAAATATTTTCAAACTTTATTTCATCATGCATATTTGAAAGCATTCTGTCAATATCAAAACTATTATAGGCATCAATATAATTTTCAATAATTTTTTGATATAAGTCGCATCTCATATTCTCACTTATTATCTACAGTTAAATAGTACATAATTAGTTCCATACAGGACAATAGCCATTATTATACAATGTAATAACATTTATTAAAACTTTCTATACTAATCTAACGCTTAATCAATTAATACAAACTAACGCTTAATCAATTAACACAAACTAACGCTTAATCAATTAATACTAATCTAACGCTTATCAATATTGCAGTGAGTGAGCTAATCCCAAAACTAAAAGTTGCTTCTTTAATCTCGAGTTTGCAATTATCACTTGGGTTTCTGATCACAAAACGTTTTTCATTTTTATGTAATCCTTTTTCTGCATGTTCGTTATTCTTCAGTTCTCCGAATCTGTTTTCTCCCAAACGCATGAATAGTTCTCGTTCCTGCAATACACTTTCCTCAATGTTCTGTTCCCTTAGGAATGAATAATTCGTCCCTGGAATTAAGAACAAACTCCTCGTCATTCAATACTGCCGTATACTAGCCACTAACACAAACCGTGTACTTATCAAACTCATGAGTGTGTTTCTTTGAAACCCTGTCAGAATAACAGGTCCAAAAAACCATCTGACCACCGTCTGCACCTTCGTAATAATTCAGTATCAGTAGGCATTTCAGTATATTTATTAATTTAGCAGACATAAAACTATTGAGGTGAAATAATGCCAGCAAAAAAAGTAAAGAATGATAATAAAGAAAAAGAATTACTGGAAAAACTGGAATCAATAGACGAAAAAAGAGAAGATACAGCAGAACAAATAAATATAGAAGAGGAACCCGATGAAAGTAAAAGACCTAAATAAACGATATGTTACAAACAAAGGACTTGATCTGATCCTTTTATTAAGCTAAATCATTTACATTTATATCTATTTTTTATAAAAACAAAATAACGAGGAATGAACGAGGAATAAACCTTTTCTAGTTTGCTATATACTGGCCGCTAACACAAGTCATGTATTCATCAAATTATACTCATGACAATATTTACGCGTTCTTTTACGGTCATATCTCTCTCAATTCTTAGTACCGGCACCCCAGTCTGGAAAGCCAGATTTCGTGAAGTCTTTTGCTTCTGATTTCTATACCGGTTTCATCATGTTTTTTTGCCAGTTCGTTATAATCAATTCCCACAAATCATCCCTTCCAATAGTAAATGAGAAGACCCAAAAATTCAAATTCATCTTCTTTTGATCTTACATTTTGAATAGTCACTTAAGAATAATTACTTAAAAATGGTCACTTAAGATTCTGATCACAAAAACAAATCACAAAAATGATTCTGAGATATTCTTAATAATTCGAATGGGAGGATTTTAGAACCAGCTCTCTAAAAAGCACCAAATACAAATCAATGTGGGAATATACCAATTTCTTTTACAATTCTATTTACAATTCCAATAAACCGATAAAATCGATATCGTTATTTTTTATTTACATTTCTAAGGATACTTTGTACAAATTCGTGCTTAGCATTTACATAAGATGTGATATCAGTTCTGAACTGTTCAGCTAATCTCACTTTGAGTTCCCCATAAGCTTTCACAGCTTCCGGATGATTCCTTAAGTAATCGCGAAAAGCTATATGCTCAAGATGACCTTTACCGTCTTTTGGACATACGTACATGTGGTAAGGCATGAAATCGTCCATAAAGGTTCTTTTAAAAGCCTCTCTGCCTTCAACACCCAGATTTCCTTCGTGTTCAAATCCTATCTTTGAAAGTCTGTCTTTTACAGCCGGAAAAACATCATATGAATCAATGACTACGTCAATATCGATAATAGGTTTTGAAGCAAGGCCCTCAACCGCTGTGCTTCCGACATGCTCAACACCAACTACAAGGTCACCAGCACAATCAACGATCATTGCTTTTATTTTCAAAAATTCGTTTTTCCACTCATGATCGTATGGTACAACTCTTACGGTGCCTTTCATTTTTACATCCATACTTATTCTCCTGAAAAATACTTGAAATATTGGAAAACACAACAAATAATAATTATTTCATCTGCTTTTCCAGGATATAAGTTCCATTGTATTTGTCTCTGGGATTTTTGATTTTTACAACCTTAAATCCACATTTATTTACGTAAAAATTATGGTTTCTTCTGGAAAAACCTGGCGTATCTGTGTACCATTTTACAGCATCAGGATATTTTGATTCTATGAATTTCCAAATTATCAACCCCAGTCCTTTATCCTGTAACTTCGGATCAATAAAAATATTCCCTAAGAAGTTTACATTATTTTCTCTTATCCAGACTATTACAGCACCGATCGGTTTATCGTCTTTAGAAATTTTATATGCTTGAGAAGCAGGATTTAGAGCATATTTGCGTAGAAAATCTCCGTTATCATATCCATCAGGACCCCCGGTTGGCTTATTCAAATGCCTTTGAGTATCTTCATCAAATGCACTTTTCATTACGGGTGTAAGGATATCAACATCCTCTTTCGTAAACCTTTCAAACTGAAGACCACCATATACTTCCATTCAATTCCCCTTCCTGTAAGTAAATAAAACTCACATTTTTTCATTAATATCGATTATCATCGCAGTGCTTGACTCTTTGAAAATCACACTAAACGCGCCAGTAGTTCGGTTTGTCGTGTTGCTATCTCTTCTCTACATTCCAGGCCCTTCTGAACCCTTAGGTAAAGTCAGAAGCTTATATCGATTTTGCCCTCATCACTAAAAATGATGGAATTCTATAATGATACTCCTGTTCCGGGTATAGTTCTATTGACTTTCTTGAAGGGACTGGTTCTCTAAGTGAACTTACGTACATTCCTGCTTTTTCAATTGCTTCTGTATACTTTGATAAAGGTCTGTGATAATGTAGTGTTTTGCCCCAAAAATTTAGTTCTTCTACTCTTTCATCAAGATAGTTCCCAATTTTTTTATACATTTTAATGTTATTTTTGTTTTCCTCCCAATCACTTAAAAAGAAGCATGGGTGTGTTATTGAGAAAATAAAAGTCCCAGGCTTTTTTAATACCCGTGCGACTTCATAAATAAATAATTCGATCTCAGGAATATCCATCAGTAACATATTGGCCACAGCAATGTCAAAGAACCTTTCTTCAAAAGCTAACTTCCTGGTCAAGTCCATATTGTAATATTGAAGATTATGGTGGACATGCTTGCGTTTTGCTATGTTTAACATAGCATCTGAACCGTCAACAGCTGTAACTAACGCTCCTTTTCGTGCAAGTTCTAACGAAAAGAAGCCGTCACCGCATCCTGCATCGAGAACACATTTTCCTTTTACATTTCCTAATAACTCATTGACAGCAGCCAGGTATATTTGAGAATGAAAATTTCTTCCCTTATTGTTTTCTTCACTATAAGTTTCAGCAGCAATATCCCAGTGGCTTATACTATCTACTCTCATTAATCAGCAGACTCCTGTCAAATAAAATTCATCTTGCTAAATCAAAAATATTCATGTTCCAGGTCTATTTTTTTTACGATAGCTCAGATCCTGGTGCTCCGTCATTTATTGTTACGCCTGAGGCCTCTTATTTCTATATCAATAATTCTCCTTCCAGTACTGTTATCGCTTTTCCAGAAATTAAAACTCTGTTATCGGCAACTTTTACTCTCAGGATGCCACCGCGTTTCGAAGCTTGATAGGCAATAAACTCATCTTTGTTCAGCTTTTTTTGCCAGTAGAGTCCCAAACAGCAGTGAGCCGATCCTGTAACTGGATCTTCCAATACATCTATTTGTGGCGCAAAAAATCTTGATACAAAGTCATACTCCTTGGCTCTGCTTGTAACAATTACTCCTCTTGTCGGTACTTTCAAAAGTTTCATAAAATCTGGCTTCATCGTTGTGACTATCTCTTCGGACTCAACTTCTACCAGATAATCAAACTTATTCTTCCCAACGTAGGTTGCTTGAGTTCCAAGCGCTTCCAATAACTCTACTGAAGGTTCTGTTTTTTCTTCAGGTAGTGCCGGAAAATTTAGTTCAATCCAGCCATCACTCGTTTTTGCTGTCAATAAACCGCTCTTTGTGCTGAACTTTGCCTCGATGTCTTTCCTTAAGTATCCTTTTTCCCATAGAATATGAGCACTTGCTAATGTTGCATGTCCGCACAGGTCGACTTCTGCGTTTGGGGTAAACCATCTTAGATTATATTTCTCACCTTCTTTAATAAGAAACGCAGTCTCAGACAGGTTCATCTCACGAGCTATGTTCTGCATTAATATCTCTTCCGGTTTCTCATTTAGAACACATACGCCTGCTGGATTTCCCGAAAATGGTTTTTCTGTGAATGCGTCTACCTGGTAGATCCTCATAGTAAATTCTCTCCTGAAATGATGGTTTCTGGAATGCTATGTCCTACTACTGATCTGGAATGGTATTTCTTACTACTGATAGCACTATCTACATAGCCATAAATATACTTATGTTGGCTGTCAGATTATTTGGAGTCAGCTGTGTACGATTGACCCTTTATCTCAAATATTCAATATTTATATCAGGTTGCAAAGCAATTCCTGGCTTTGCCAGTAACTCAACAAACCTGAACCCTTTTGAGGGGTGAAACATATTTGCCGAGGCACAACTTCTCATTATCCAGGCAGTATCGAGCCCTCTCTCAGTACCTGCACATGCTAGCACAAGCTCCCCTTCAGGAATAATTCCAGCGTCAGTTGACATCAATACACTTTCTAAGCATACTAAAGTCCCCGGAGAAATTAGCTCAAGTGTTTTTGCTATGATATCGAGGGATGTGACCTGGTGGAGATGCAATCTCATAGAAAAACTAGGTCCGAAAAAAGGAATTGTTCCCTGAACTATTTTTACATCAAGTTGATCCAGTATAACTCTGTTTTTTTCGGTAATGTTCATCGGAACACGGTGTAATCCCTCCTGTACCCAATTATTTTTTATATCCTCCAGCTCAGGAATATCACTAAAAACATCTTTTTCCATTTGATCTATTTCCCAATACATACCCTGAGGACAGGTAACACAAATTATGGTCTTATTGGTAATATTTCGGGCAATTTTTACAGCACTCTCCCCAGTTATGGAAGCAACAACAATATATTTAACAAAACTTGATTTTTCTCTAACAAGGTTAACAACCTCATCTGTGTTAACTGGTCCAGGTCTTTCAAAAACTCGCATACGGTTCCCATTCCCCTAATCGTGTGTATTTATTAGCTGCAAGGCAGGCAAAAATTATGTTATATAACTGAGCCAAAAGATCAGGAGAGAGTTTTTCAAAAGATTTTAAACTCACAACTTCGTAGCTACAATTGAAACCAGATTAAAATAATTTTCACCCTCAGCCTCCATCATTTCAACATCCTTTCTTTTAAAGTGGAGCAAGATACTTTGACAAATATTTTTCTTCGACTCATAAATAGTTATAGGCATCAACACATATAACAATGTCAAAAAACTCATTGGCAAATAGTAAATCGTGGACTTCAGCATGTATCGGAGTTATCTTTCTTCCAGTCCTATTGCCTTTATTCTTTCATAATTCTCAGCTGCACTGATCCAGAAGCCAGTTGCGAAAACTATGACATCATACTCTTTTGCCAGGAAAATTGAGGTTAATCCTCGCTCGTAGCCAAGATCAAGTACGTGCATTCCTTTCTCAATATTTAAAGAATCTGACAATTTCTCAACGATTTTCATCGAATTTGGGCCCATCATATTTTTCTTTAAGAAACACTATCGTATTTACAGTTCTTTTAAGTATTTTTTGACACCTTTCATTTATAATTTTTTATTGTTCTATACAGTCTGCTTTATAACTATTGTGGGAGTGTCATTCGGGCGTAAACATTTATTTTCAATTTATCCAGGTTTGACTTTTGAAAAAAGGCGCATTAAATATTTCCAGGAACAATTCAATAGAAAAAGTGATTCTTCACTTTTTTGAGTGGATAGTTTGCATTCACTTATCTGGCGCAATATATCCAAAATTTAGAAACATTTGTTGATATCACATCAGCTTGATATCACATAAATTTGATATCACATAAGCTTGATGTTTCTTTTGCTGTGGCATAGCTACTTTCTAATTGAGCAATTATTTTCAACCTTACAAAACAGGCGCTGTTTCTATATAAAAGAAGAAATGTTTAATATTTGATGCTTCTTTTTGGACATATTGGGGTTACATTAGGGATATTTTTTGGACTTGGAATTTTTGTACCACGGATAAGAACTATCATAGATCCAAGATATCTGGCTATTGGAGCTCTCCTTCCTGACTTAATAGATAAACCCCTAGGCAGAGTTATCTTTGCTTCTACCTTTGAAAATGGACGTATTATAGGGCATACCTTATTGTTATCCTTTGTTCTCTTCCTGATAGGTTTGTACTTGTATAATAAAAAAAGAGATATCAAAGTTCTCTCCCTTGCTTCAGGGTCATTTTTTCACCTTATGGAAGACCAGATGTGGGCAAAACCTGCAACTTTATTTTGGCCCTTCCTCGGATTAAGTTTTCCTAAAGATCACTCTGACTACACAGGAATAGAATATTTATCCAACATGTTAGAAAAGTCTTTTGAGCTTGAGTTCTCGCGTGCTTTTATTCCTGAAATTATAGGAATGGTAGTTATATTTATTTTGACTTTATACTGGTTAATAAAAAGATATAGACAAAGCAAACTCTAACGTAGAAAAGAATGTCTAAAAATATATCAACAAAGCTGTCTCAGAATCATTTTGGATTCCACAACTTGACAACATCATCTGAATTTTTAACCTCACCTTTTATTTCAGTCAGATACCTTGCTAGCTTGCTATGGGAATGGAAAACTTACCAGTAACCGTTGACGATA
>Ga0074193_1002504_pt1 | contig 16357 bp, 13 predicted proteins | sample EPASupsiteHSE605_FD_64523 | JGI IMG/M metagenome (GOLD analysis project Ga0074193, IMG submission 64523) | Bioremediated contaminated groundwater from EPA Superfund site, New Mexico - Sample HSE6-05 | ecosystem: Environmental > Aquatic > Deep subsurface > Groundwater > Contaminated ... | reverse complement strand
GTGTGTGAAGATCCACTTTGTAGCGCTGATTTCATCAACTGTGGAGGTTTCGAGCCACTCGGTGAAGAGCTTCTTGCCTTCGCTGCGGGACCAGCCGGTGTAAGCCGTGGACTTGATAGCGTCGACCTGCTCCTGTGTCCAGCCGTTTGCGAGAAGAGTATCAAAGAAGCCCTTGTTTCTCATTTCAGGAACGGAGGAGTTATCTCCGGGCATGATGAGAATCTTGTCGCCGGGCTTCATGCCGTTTGCGATGAAGCGCTCTGCTGTAGCGATGCCGATGCCCTCGTTGTCGCCCTTGACGCTTGCAACTGCCGCAGATGCAACGGAGTCAATAACGCGGTCAAACATTACGAAGGGGATGCCGCTGTCGGCAAGCTTTTTCATTGTAGCTTCGAGAGTGTTGTCCTGCGGCAGAATTACAACTGCGTCAGCGGACTTGTTCTCTATAAGGTCCTCGACCTGGGAGATCTGGTTTGCGGGGTCGGTGGAGGTAATTACCTTTGCGTTGTAGGTTCCGGCTGCAGTAATCTCGTCAGCCTTCTCCTGTGCGTAGGTCATAACGGCGCCGGTCCAGCCGTGGTCTGCGTTGGGAACGAGGATAACCAGGTTCTTTACCGCAGCTGCGGGTGCTTCAGATGTTGCAGGTGCTGCGGACTCGGTCGTTGCGCTGCCGCCGCAGGCGGCAAGGCTCAGAGCAAGAGTGAGTGCCAGAAGCAATGCTAGAATCTTTTTCATCAATTGTTCCTCCTAATTTTTTGATGTCTATAATGAAGTCCTTGCGGACCTTCATTTGGTTAAAGCTCCACCCAAGAGGAGTTGTTCTTTGCGCTGCCGATTACAGCGTGAATAAAGCGAACACCGGACAGACCGTCCGAAACCGTGGGGAAGTCGGCACCGGAAGCATCCTTGCCGTTCTTTTTGTCGATAAGCGCCGAAATATAGTTTCTGTAAATGTTTGCGAAAGCAATATAAAGTCCTTCGGGATGCCCGACCGGAATACGGCTTGATGCGCCCGCCTTCTCTTTGATATAACCGTCGCCGCGGGAGAGCATTTGGGGCGCTCCGCCCTTGGGTGTATAGCGCAGATAGTCGGGATGCTCCTGCTGCCACTCAAGAGAGCCAAGCTCGCCGAAAACCCGGACAGCAAGCCCGTTCAGATGGCCCATTGCAATCTGTGAGCACCAGTAGGCACCGTTGACGCCGTTTTCGTATTCGACTATGATATTGGAGTTGAGGTCAAGCGCATGTCCGTAGCTGTTCGTTGTGGCAAGCAGACGCTTGATTTTGAGACCTGTAACATAGTGGACATAGTTTTCGATGTGCGTGCCGATATCGCCCACGCAGTTGGAAATACCGGAAAATTTCGGGTCCTTTCTCCAGACGGAGAGGTTTTCCTGCGCGCCCTCGACAGGCGAAAGCTCGTTTATGAGCCAGTCCTGAGCGTACTCGGCGTTTACGGAAGCAATTTTGCCTATTTTTCCCTCGGCAATCATCTCTTTCATCACTTTGGTCATTGTGTAGCCCGTGTATGTGTAGGTCATTCCGAAAAGAAGTCCCTTTTCCTTTGCAAGCTTCACAAGTTCCTCGCCCTGCCAGACTTCAAAGCAAAGGGGCTTTTCGCAGACGACGTTGATGCCGTGCGAGAGAAATTCCTTTGCCACTTCGTAATGCAGGAAGTTGGGGGTCGTAACGGAAACGAAGTCGATGCCGTCCTCTCTGGCGGATTCCTTGGCTGCCATTTCCTTGTAGTCGTCATAAACGCGGGATTTATCCACACAGTAAGCCTCGGCGGTCTCAACATTATACTCGGGAATATTGCTGAAGCAGCCTGCTACCAGCTCTGCGCGGGTGTCGAAATTTATCGCCTTGCGGTGTACCTCGCCGATAAAGGCGTGGATGTCGCCGCCAACCATACCGAAACGAATTTGTTTTGCCATGTTGCGCCTCCTCAGTTTGCGATAGCGTCGTCAAATTTGAAATCGGACGCCTTAAAGTCTGTTTTTCTTACAAACGCGCAGGCTTCTGTCGCGCCGTCGATACGGTCCATTCCGCTGTCCTCCCATTCGACGGAGAGCGGTCCCTCATAGCCCATATCATTAAGAACGCGGATAATTTCCTCAAAGTTGACGCTGCCGTGTCCGAGACTGCGGAAATTCCAGCCGCGCTTCATGCTTCCGAAGTCGATGTGCGAACCAAGAAGCCCCGTGCGTCCGTCAAGCGTGACCGCCGCGTCCTTCATATGGACGTGATATATGCGGTCGCGGAAATCGGAGAGGAACAGATGCGGCGTCATACCCTGCCAGATAAGGTGGCTGGGGTCAAAGTTGAGACCGAATTCAGGACGGTCAGCAAATTTCTCAAGAAGTTTCTTTGTGGAATAGTAGTCAAAGGCGATTTCGCCCGGATGTACCTCAAGAGCAAACTTGACGTCGTTTTTTTTGAACTCGTCAAGAATCGGGGACCAAAGTCTGACGATTTCGTTAAAGCCGTCCTCCACCATCTGCTCGGTGGTCTGCGGGAAGGAATAGATGTATTTCCATATGGGCGAGCCTGTAAATCCCGTGACAACATGAACGCCGAGTTTTTTTGCGACGACCGCCGCCTTTTTCATGGTTTCGATACCCCATGCGCGGATTTCCTCCGGCTTATCGGCATAAGCCGCGGGGGCAAAGTTGTTGAGACGGGGGTCGGGAGCGTCGCCTACGCACTGACCGATGATATGTGTTGCTATCGCCTGACATACAAGCCCGTGCTTTTTGAGCGTATCCAGCACATATTTCACATAGCTGTCGTCAGCATAGGCTTTGTCAATGTCAAGGTTGTTGCCCCAGCAAGCGAGTTCAAGTCCGTCGTAACCCATTTTCTTTGCCAGAGCGCACAAATCGTCAAGCGGCAGGTCCGCCCACTGACAGGTACACAGAGTAACAGGTCTTTTTCCCATAAAGATTTCCTCCTTATAATTGTAAAATTGTCTTTGTCCTTATATTACACAACTTTCATTCTGTGTTTTGAAAGCGTTTTTTGTAAGTACTACTTTGAATTCTTAAGTTTTACCTGGTTTTCAGTAAAATTATATTTCTCACGTGGCGGTTTCTGATTTGAGAGGTAGTCGTGGAGTATTTTGATTGTCAGTGCGCCCTGCTCGTAGGGCTGCTGGGTGACGGTTGCCGATATGACACCTTTGCAAAGATACTCATGGGTTGTCGTCGTTTCGTCAACGGTGATGACGCGGATATCCTCCCCGCTTAGCAGCACCGCTTCCACCCCTCCCTTGACGCCCGCGGCACCGAAATAGATGAGGTCGGGATGATGTTCATCAATCAGTTTTTTTGTCACTTCAAAAGACTGCTGGTCGTCGTCCGCGTTTTCCAGACGGGCAATAATATCGATGTTCGGATTTTCAGCCACGCTGTCTGTAAAGCCGGCGATGCGGAGCTTGTGGCCGTGCATCATAAAGCTACCGATTATGACTCCGACTTTTCCGCCTGCCGGGCCAAGGATGAGCTTTGCAATATCTCCGCTGAGTCCGCCGCTGTTATAGTAATCGCAGCCTACAAAAGCGAGCTTTTCTGTCTGAATGTCGGTATTGAATACAACAATCGGTATATCGAGCGCTTCGAGCTTTTCCCTAACCTCGGGAACGTCGAGCGGCATTATCGCAAGGGCATCGATTTTTTGATCAAGAACCGCGTCTATCGCGCCGAGCTGTTCGCTGCCGTCGTATCCTTTAATCTCTTTGACTATCACGCTCAGACCGTAACTGCCGTATTTCTGAGCTCTGTCACGAATACCTCGCAAAACATCATCAAAGAACTCGTTGCCGAGCGAGTTGATGACAACGCCGATTGTCATGTGTTTGCGCGAATTTATAAGTGCCTGAGCCAGGCGGTTCGGCTGATAGTTGTTCTGGTTTGCGATGCCCAGTATTTTTCGGGTTAGCTCGGAATTAACATTTCCTCTACCGTTAAGAACACGGTCGACCGTTCCTCTGCTGGTTCCCGCCAAAGATGCAATTTCTTTTATTGTCATGTTCTATCCCCAGAAAATGTAATATTGAAAAGAACCGAAATTTGCAGCTCCGCTTCAACTGTGCTCGAGCACAGTTTTACATTAGCATATTCTTATGTAAGCTGTCAATAACTATACAGAATTCAAAGCAATAATCCGTAATATTTGTGCAACACGTACAATACGAGTACACTCATTTTTTGGCTTAATAACCATACAGGTTTGAGCAGTCCGTTAATTCGCTATCTATTTACATTGATATTCCCGGATACTTCCAACTGTCATTGGCATAAACGTTTCGGGGAATACTCGTTTTATTTTTCGCAGTTATTTTGCGCCAAATGAAATGCCCGGGCATACTTCACAATATGCACGGGCATTCATCGCGTTTTATCGCTATATTTTGTGTTCTTCGAAGTTAAGTAAAAATCAGTTGCCCTTTACGCCGCCGCAGGAAATAAGCCAGGGAGCCGGAAACGGCTCCGTCATGTTTTTACTGTTGACGCGCGACACCTCGATATGTATCGCTTCGGTACGCTCCAAGCCGTTTTCCCGCAGGAGGGCCGGAAGTGCGGCAAGAAGCTCAAAATCAAGAGTATATATCACGAAATCCATGTCAGGATTCATCGCAAGGAGGCTTTTAAGCTCGCTTCCGATCATCTTGGACGCAACTATGAAGGCTTTGTTCGGAACAGGCAGCATTTTTATGGCGCCGTCTTCGAGAGACTCGACGATAATTACGTTAGTCAGCCCGAATTTTACCGTGTTCTCCTTCATTGTGCTGCGATCCCTGGCATCATATTCGACAGCGATGACGCTGCCTTCCGAAGCGAGAATCGCCGTCTCTACCGCAATGCTTTCGCCCGAGATAATACATATGTTATCCCTGTCGCCTACATTGAGTTTATTCATAATGACAGTGCGCACTTCCCTGCAGACGTAGTGAACGGACCCGCAGGAAAAGCGGCTGTTTTCCATCCCGATCTGATAATTGGTCGCTGCTCTCGGATTGATAATCAACATGGCGGCGGACGCGTTAATGCCGCGGTTTATCATATCCGAAAGCCTGTCGTGTTTCATTTTGCCGGAAGGCTCCGAGCCCTCGTTATACCAAATCTCGCAGTCGCCAAGCTCCGCGTTCCACATATCGTAGAATATATCGGGGTGCCCCGCGTCCGTAAAAACCAGTACCGTCCTGTTACACATTATAGCAGGAATAAGGTTTCTGTTTTTACCGGTAATATCCAGCATCTTTACGCCTGCCAAACTGATATTGACGTTCTTTGAGAAGTACTCAAGCCAAGAAATAATCATGTCGTTAGTAAACATTTTCAGCTCCATAATCACGACCTCCTCTGCGAAGGTCATTGTATCAGAATTCTGTCCTGACTACAACCGGAATTTATGCTCCGGTACGCTCCAGCAGACGTTCCCACTTTTTGTCGACATACTGCTGGGCTTCTTCGAGCATCCACTCGTTGCCCTTTCTGAACATATGCGCAAATCTGCCCTGCATGCGGAGGAAATCCTCCACGGGGAGCTTTTTCTTCGGCGTATAGGTAAGGCGCCACACGCCCTCCTCGACCTCAAATAGCGGCCAAACGCAGGTGTCCACGGCGAGTCTTACGATTTCTGGCAGCTTTGCCATTGGGTAATCCCAGCCGCGCGGACAGGGAGAAAGAACATTGAGAAAGCAGGGGCCCTCGGTGTATATTGCCTTATTCGCCTTCATATGCAGGTCTTTCATATTTCCCAAAGGCGCGCTCTGCGCCGCGTAAGGAATGTTGTGAGAAACAAGAATCTCGGTAAGGTCTTTTTTATTCTGCAGCTTGCCCTGTCTCACGGAGCCTACGGGAGTTGTGGTCGTGCGCGAAAAATGCGGGGTCGAGGACGAGCGCTGGATGCCGGTGTTCATATACGCCTCGTTGTCGTAGCAGACGTAAACCATGTCGTGCCCCCGTTCCATTGCGCCCGAAAGGGACTGAAAGCCGATGTCGTAGGTACCGCCGTCCCCCGCGAAGGTGATAAACTTTACTGTTCCGTCCACCTTACCGCGGCGCTTCAGCGCATTGTATGCCGCCTCCACGCCCGAGCAGGTTGCGGCGGAGTTTTCAAAAGCGGAGTGGATGAAGCTGTCCGTATATGCGGTGTAGGGGTACATGAAGGTGGAAACTTCAAGACAGCTTGTGGCATTCGTCACGACCGCCCTGTCCTCTTTGTTAAGCGCGCGAAGAACACCAGATACAACGATGCCCGCTCCGCAGCCTGCGCAGAGCCTGTGCCCCCCCGTGAGGCGCGCGGGCTTTTCAACCTCACGTTTCAGGTCATAAACCGGATTCATGCTGACTCCTCCTTCTCTGTCCCATATGTGAATAAACGTCTCCCGTTTTTCCCGTTACCGCTACTTCCGCAAGTCTTGCGAAAATCTTCTCGACATCCTCGGTTTTTAGGTCGCGTCCGCCCAGACCGTAAACGATGTCAATGAGGTACGGACGCTCCTTCAGGTCATACAGGGCGCTGCGGGTTTCCGCGAAAAGCGGTCCCCCGTTTGCGGAAAAGCCCTCGGATTTATCCATAACGGCGGCAGCTTTTACCTTTGAAAGAGCTTTCGCAAGCTCTTCGCCCGGGAAGGGACGGAACACGCGGACTTTAATAAGCCCCGCCCTGACGCCCTTTTCTCTCAGCCCATCGACGGCGGCCTTGGCTGTTCCGGCGCTTGAGCCGATGAGAACTACGGCTAGCTCCGCGTCCTCCATGCGGTATTCCTCGAAAAGCCCGTAGCGACGGCCCGAAAACTTTTCGAACTGCGCGGCGACCACGAGTAAGCGCGCCTTTGCCGCCTTCATTGCCTCCGCCTGCTGAACCTTGTGCTCCATGTAATAGGCGCTGATATCGTAAGGTCCCACCGCAAGCGGATTTTCCTTTTTCAGAAGATAGTTTTCGGGCTTGTATTCCCCGACAAACTCTCTTACAGCGTCAGTTTCAAGAAGCTCAATGTTTTCCACCGCGTGCGAGGTTATAAAGCCGTCCATGCAGCTCATCACCGGCAGACGCACATTCTCGCCGACGGGCATCGCCATGATAAAATTATCATAGGCCTCCTGATTGTTTTCCGCATATATCTGGATCCAGCCGGCATCTCTGGCTCCCATCGAGTCGGAGTGGTCGTTGTTTATATTGATGGGACCCGAAAGCGCGCGGTTGACGCAGGCGAGCGTTATCGGGAGGCGGTTTGACGCCGCGACGTAGAGCATCTCGTACATCAGTGCAAGTCCGCAGCTTGATGTTGCGCATACGCTCCTTGCGCCCGCCGCCTCCGCCGCAATGCACACGGACATCGAGCTGTGCTCGGACTCCACGGTCACATATTCGGTGTTCACCTCTCCGTTTGCCACATATTGAGCGAAATATTCCGGTATCTCGGTGGACGGAGTGATTGGGAAGGCTCCCATAACGTCGGGGTTAATCTGCTTCATTGCAAAGGCAACGGCTTCGTTGCCGGATAAACAGATGCTCATGCTCCCTCACCTCCGCTGACCATTTTGATTGCCGCAAAGGGGCAGACCTCCACGCAGATGCCGCAGCCCTTGCAGTGCATAAAGTCGAACTGCAGCCGCTTGCCGTCTTTTACGGGTATTGCGCTGTCCGGACAAAAAGGTACGCAGAGCATACAGTGCTTGCAGGCATCCGCAAGGAAAACGGGCGTATCCGTCCGCCACGTTCCCGTATCAAATTCTCTTGCGGTCCCGGGCTCATAGATTTCTCCGCCCGGCGTCAGGTCTTCCCACGGAGTTTGTTCATTTATATCCTTTGCTTTTATCATCCTTCCCGCACCTCCTCCATGGATCTTTTCAGCGTAGCCATGTTTCCCGCGATCACCTGTGGCTTGGAAGCAAACTTATGTCTGAAGGATTTTTCAATGTCCGCAAGGAAGCTTTCTGCTTCCAGCACGCAGCTCACTCTGACAACGGCAGCAAGCATCGGCGTATTCGGGAAGTTCTTCCCCAAAATTTCCTCGGAAATCCTGCGCGCGTCGATAGTGCAGATTCTGCCGCTCCATGAGCGCAGCCTGTTTCGCAGCTCCTCCGGCGAGGCCTGTGTGTTGACGATAACGGCTCCGCCCTCTTTGAGTCCGGCAGTAACATCAACGCTGTCGAGCAGGCTTTCGTCAACAACGACCACATAATTCGGGTAGTAAATGTTTGAATGGACCGTGCTGCGCTTATCGCAGATGCGGTTATATGCCGTAATCGGCGCACCCATGCGCTCGGGGCCGTATTCCGGAAAGCCCTGGACAAATTTCCCCTCTTGCGCCGCCACCTCAGCCAGCAGGAGACAGGCTGTTTTCGCGCCCTGCCCGCCGCGTCCGTGCCAGCGGATTTCCACCGTTTCGCTTGTCGCCATAACCATTTCCTCCGGTTTCGAATTTAAATAAAAAATGACTTTCGTTCCGCAAAAGGGACGAAAGCCTAAAAAGCTATCGCTATACCACCCATTCAAAGCGTACAATAATATGCTTTCCCTGTGACGGGGGAACCCGTCGGAGCCTACTCGGTTTCCCTTTCGGTCCGCAGCTCAGGAGTGATTTTCAGATTCAGACTACTTGTACCGGGCTTGCACCCTCCCCGGCTCGCTGAAACTTTTGACTGAAACTTACTCTCTCCGTCAACGCCTTTTGGATTTAGTTGATTAAAGTATAGTCATTAAAATGCATTTTGTCAATAAACAGTCTTAAATTTTCGGATTTACTGAAAATACGGGCGATGTCCGCCCGATTTGCCGTGCATAATAACTATCGTATGAACCGCTATATAAGCGTTCTTTGAAAGTCTCTCAATATTTCCGTTTAGATATAGCCTATATTTAAACCGTCAGCACAGTTAAATTATATCTATATTCCTGTGCAAAAAAAGATTCGGCATACACAGTAGATTGTCAGGTTTCTGCTTTGTAATTTCATACGATATGTCATTGCATTGGCATAAGGGACAGCCCCCCGGACATAGGATGTTGTACGGAAACAAATTTTCCGGGAGGGATGTTTTTTGAGAGAGAACATAGAAGAAAGGGCCTGCGAACTGGCAAATTACATAATTGAAAACAAGTCGACCGTCCGCGCCACCGCGAAGAAGTTCGGAGTGTCAAAATCTACGGTGCACAAGGATCTGACGGAGAGGCTTTATTACGCAAACAGGGCGCAATATTACTTAGTGAAAGAACTTCTTGAATACAACAAGTCGCAGCGCCATATCAGAGGCGGTCTGGCAACCAGAAAGAAATACAAGGGCGAATGACATTATGTAAACCAATAACAAACCGCGGATGCGCTGCATCCGCGGTTCATTTCTTTATTATGCGAGCAAGTCTGTAAGCCGGGTTCTGTCTTAAACGACCATCTATCTAAGCGGATTGTTGCCAATACGCTCCAGCCACCTCCTGAGGACGGCCGGGCAAGCCTATTGTCCTCCCACGGTGTTGCTCCGGATAGAGTTTACAGCGACGGACTGTTCCCAGCCGTCGGGTGAGCTCTTACCTCGCCTTTCCACCCTTGCCGCGTCGTCGCAAACTCCATATCATTCGCTTTGCCGCAAGCGGCGAAGCTCATTTATTTCGTTGCTCCCCCTTTTCCAATCAAAAACCTAAAGGTTTCGATTGGAGGTACGAGGGATTACGCTGCGGCGGTATATCTCTGTTGCACTTTTCCTGAAGTTGCCTTCGGCGGGCGTTACCCGTTATCCTTGCCCTGTGGAGCCCGGACTTTCCTCACGCACAGGCTTTCGCCTTATGCCCGCGGTCGCTCGGCTTACTCGCTGATAAATTCTACAACTCATTCTGCTCGTTGTCAATGCAATTCATACTATTCCCATAAAATGCTTTGTAATGAATATTCTTCACTTCACAAATTCGCTGAAGTGGGATATACTGATTAAAATAATGGAGGTGTGCTCATGGAAAAACGTAATATCAGCGTCGATATTTCCGAGGCATACCGCTATATGGGCGGAATCGGCGCTCCCGACGGAAGTATGCGGAGCGAGCTTATCGGCGCAGCCGAACTCATCGAAAAAAGCGCCCTTCCCCGCGCCGTCATTAAGCTCTGTGAAATCGAAAGAGACGACTTTCTCTCGCTAAAGGGCACCTGCCTGAACCTGCCGGGAACATCAATCGAAGCGCTGCTGTGCGACTGCCCGCTCTGCGTGATTTTCTGCGCCACCGTCGGAAACGACATCGAAGCTCTTATTCGAAAATGGCAGATAAAGGATATTTCCTTTGCCGCGATGCTGGACTCCTGCGCTTCAAGCGCCGTTGAAAAGCTCTGTGACGGCATTGAGGCGGAGGTGAAGGGCGAATACGAGGCGCAGGGCTACTGCCTTACAAACCGCTTCAGCCCCGGCTACGGCGACCTGCCGATCTGCGTCCAGCGCGATTTCTGTGCCGCTCTGGACACCTCAAGGAAAATCGGCGTTTCCGTCAGCGACAGCGGAATAATGATTCCGCGCAAGAGTGTTACGGCGATAATCGGGCTGTCCAAAAAGCCGCAGAAGCATTTTGGGACCGACTGTCGTGACTGTGAGCTGAAAGGTTCCTGCAAATTCAGAGAAAACGGGGTGACCTGCTACGGAGAAATTATTTAAAGGCGAGTTTGTAATACTGGACGGCGCTATGGGCACGATGCTCCAGCGCTCTGGTTTGCCCGCGGGGATGCCGCCCGAGCTTTTTACACTGGAGCATCCCGATATACTAGAAAATATTCACAAGTCCTATATAGAAGCGGGAAGCCAAATCGTCTACGCAAACACCTTCGGCGCAAACGCGCACAAGCTCGCCGGCTGCGGACATACTGTCGGGGAGGTCATAAGCGCCTCTGTCGCCGCCGCAATGAGAGCCACCGAGGGCAGGGTCTCCGTCGCGCTGGACATCGGTCCTATCGGCGAGATGCTTGAGCCGTCGGGAACCCTCAAGTTTGAAAGTGCCTACGAGCTTTTCAGGGAAATGCTTGTGGCGGGCGAAAAGGCGGGTGCCGAGCTTATCGCGCTTGAAACCTTCACCGACCTTGCCGAGCTTCGTATTGCGGTTCTCGCCGCAAAGGAAAACACCTCCCTGCCGATATTTGCGACCATGAGCTTTGAGGAAACAGGCCGTACTTTCACGGGCGCTCTTGCCGAGTGCTTCGCGGAAACCGTCACGGGTCTCGGCGTGGATGCAATCGGCGTCAACTGCTCTCTCGGCCCAAAGCATCTCATGCCCATCATACGCCGTATCGGCGCGATTACTCCCCTGCCGCTCATCGTAAAGGCAAACGCCGGACTGCCCGACGCAAGCGACGGACACTATAGCATCAGCGCGGAGGAATTCGCCGCGGAGATGTCTGAGTGCGCCGAAATCGGCGTTAAATTCATCGGCGGCTGCTGCGGAACCGACCCCGCCTATATTAAGGCTCTTTGCGATATTATGTTAACCAGCAAGTGCGCTTCCCGCACAGTTTCAGAGAAAACACGCCTTTGCAGCATAACAAAGTTAACTACCGTTGACGAAGTTCGCGTCATTGGCGAGCGCATCAATCCGACAGGTAAAAAACGGTTCCAGCAGGCTCTGCGCGAAAACGACTTTGACTATGTCCTTTCGCAGGGAGTTTCTCAGGCGGACGCGGGTGCGGACATTCTCGATGTTAACGTCGGCGTTCCCTGCCTTGATGAGGCTTTGCTCATGGCCAAATGCGTAAATGGCCTGCAGGCGACAGTTGACCTGCCCCTGCAAATTGATTCCAACGCTCCCGAGGCAATCGCTGCCGGTCTTCGAGCTTTCTGCGGCAAGGCAGTCGTCAACTCCGTCAACGGAGAAAAGGAGAAGCTCGATAAAATCCTGCCGCTCGCCAAAAAATACGGTGCGGCGGTCGTGGGGCTCACGATGGACGAGCACGGAATTCCTGAAACCGCCGAAGAGCGCTTCGAAATCGCGAAACGCATACTTTCCGCGTGCGAGTCTATCGGAATACCCAAAAGAGATGTTTTCATCGATTGCCTCACCCTTACCGTGTCCGCCTCGCCGGACTCCGCCAATGAGACGCTTAAGGCCGTACGCATGGTGAAGGAAAAGCTCGGACTGCACACCGTACTCGGAGTTTCAAATATATCCTTCGGTCTGCCGAACCGCGAGCTTATAAACAGTGCTTTTCTGACGCTCGCAATGGAAAACGGGCTTGATTTGCCGATTATCAACCCCAACGCTTCCTCAATGACGGATGCTGTCTCCGCTTTCAAGCTGCTGCGCGGTTTCGACCCCGGATGTCAGAGCTTTGTCGAGTGCTTTACTAATGTTATGTCAACCTCTCCGTCTGCTTCAGCCGCTGTCGGCGATATATTAGACGCCGTTTCCAAAGGTCTGAAAGCCGAGGCCAAATCGATAACAAAAGACCTGCTCACAACAAAAACTGAGCTTGAGATTATAAACGAGCTTCTTATCCCCGCACTTGACGCCGTCGGCGAGCGATATGAACGGGGCGAGGTTTTTCTGCCGCAGCTCATGCGCTCGGCGGACGCCGCCTGCGAGGCCTTCGAGGTGCTTAAATCGAGCATACTGAGCAAGGGCGGCAGTTCTGTTTCAAAAGGTAAAATCATAGTTGCCACCGTTAAGGGAGACATCCATGACATCGGTAAAAACATCGTCAAAACCATACTCGCAAACTACGGATATCAGCTTATAGATTTGGGAAGGGACGTTTCTCCCGAAACCGTCGTTAAGACGGCCATCCGTGAGGAGGTACGGCTTGTGGGGCTGAGCGCACTTATGACGACAACTCTGCCCGCGATGGCGGAAACTGTAAAGGCTATTCGAAAAAGCGGTCATGAATGCAAAATCATGGTCGGCGGAGCGGTGCTTACAGGGGAATATGCCGAGAAAATCGGCGCGGATTTCTACGCTAAGGACGCAAAGAAGGCCGTAGATATAGCAAAAATAGTATTGGGCTAGGAGGGCAACCCTTGGATTTTTTTGAAAAGCTGAAGCGCGGAACCGTTCTTTTCGACGGCGGTATGGGTACCTACTATGTCAAAAAATACGGCCGCGAGCCCGAGTTCTGTGAATTTGCGAATCTCAGTCATCCTGACAGAATCGTAAATATACATCGCGAGTATATAGAGGCCGGCTGCGACGCAATCAAGACCAATACCTTCGGAGCAAATACGGACGGGCTTGACTGCGACTGGCAAACGGTTTCAAAAATCATTTCGCGCAGCTGGGAACATGCCCAATACGCTGTATCCGGAACAGATGTAGCGGTTTTTGCGGACATCGGACCCCTCCCGCATATCGACGACGTCGACAACACGGGAGAGTATCTGCGCATAGCCGACCGCTTTCTTGAGCTGGGCGCGGAATATTTTCTTTTCGAGACATTTTATTCGCTTAACGGTTTGTTTAACGTCACGCGGCACATAAAATCAAGAAAACCGAACGCGGTAATTATCTGCGCGTTTGCTGTCTCGCCGGACGGCTTCACACGCGAGGGCGTCTCGCTCACCAAGATTTGCCATGCAATGAACGCCGCTGAAAACGTCGACATATTCGGTCTTAACTGCAGCTCCGGTCCGAACCACATGGTTAAGCTGTTCGGAGAAATAGCGGACCCCAAAAAGCCGCTTATTGCCATGCCCAACGCAGGCTATCCGACCCTTGTGGGCAACCGTGTTTACTTTGAAAACAACGCGGATTATTATGCGAAGGGGCTTGTTGAAATTGCGGACGCCGGCGCAAATATTATCGGCGGCTGCTGCGGCACCACACCTGAACACATGAGAAAAGCGCGCAGACTTCTTGACGGGAAAACCGGAGCCTTCCGTGCGCTCCCTGCTCCGAAGCACACGGTGGAGACAGAAAAAGCGGAAAATACTCTTTGGACCAAGCTCGAAAGCGGCAGGAAGGTTTTTGCCGTCGAGCTTGACCCTCCGGCAAATTCCGACATACGCGCCTTTATGGACGGGGCAAGGAACCTCAGAGACGCGGGTGCCGACGCGATTACGATTGCGGACTGCCCCATTTCCCGTGCGAGAGCGGACAGCAGTTTGATCGCCTGCAAGCTCAAACGTGAGCTCGGCATCGACCCTCTCCCTCATATGACCTGCCGCGACCGAAACATCATCGCCACGAAAGCCCTGCTTCTCGGACTGAATATTGAGGGAGTCAACAATGTTCTCGTTGTGACGGGCGACCCTGTGCCGACGGCTGAACGCGGTACGATAAAAAGCGTTTTCAATTTCAATTCCGTGGTCCTGGCAAACTATATACACGATCTGGGCGAGGAGTTCATCAGAGGCCCTTTCCGGGTTTTCGGCGCGCTGAACCTAAACGCCCTCAGTTTCGAAAGTCAGCTCCGTCACGCAAAGGAAAAGCTCGAGCACGGGCTCGACGCGTTCCTTACGCAGCCCGTCCACTCGGAGCGTGCTTTGGAGAACCTCAAACTCGCCCGGCGTGAGCTTTCGGGAAAGATACTCGGCGGCGTGATGCCGATTGTTTCTCACAGGAACGCCTGTTACATGAACAGCGAGATTGCGGGTATCAGCGTTAGCGACGAAATTGTTTCGCGCTACGAGGGTCTGGACAGAGAGCAGGCATCTAAGCTCGCCGTCTCTCTGACGACCGAGATCGCGCAGAGCATGGCACCCTTCGTCGACGGGTATTACATGATAACTCCTTTCATGCGAACCGACCTTATCTGCGAGATTATGAAAAACCTTAAATAAAAAAAGGGTATCCGTCTTTTCGGATACCCTTTTTCGTTTTGAACGGTCCCTTAGACCGTATTTGTCTTAAAGAATTATACAAATAAGCCCGCCCCTGCCTTCGTTTATTATCTTCTGTAGGGCGTTGCGCAGCTTAAGTCCGGTTTCCTCCGGCATACGCTTGAGCTTTGCCGTCAGCCCTTCGCCCGCAATATCGTACATCGATTTTCCGAAAATATTGGACTCCCATATCTTTGTCGCGTCGCCCTCAAAATTCTGAAGCAAGAATCCCAGTATCTCCTCCGAGGCGTGCTCACCGCCGACGGCAGGCGAAACCTCAGTCTCAACGTTTGTTTTCATCATGTGGATAGCCGGTGCGCCCGCACGCAGAACGACCTTGTATCTGCCTCCCTGCCTGACGATTTCGGGCTCCTGAAGCACCATTTCGTCCGCAGACGGCATGACGACTCCGTATCCCTTTTCGCGGACGTCCTTCAGCGCCGTGCTAATTTTGTCATACTCGAATTTTGTTTTGGAAAGCTCGCATAATAATGCTATGAGGTCGCCGTCGTTATTTATTGCGAGCCCGCTTTCCTCGCTGAGCGTGCGGTAATAAAGCTCCCTCGGAAGCTCTATTCGCAGCGTAAAACAGCCTTTGCCCATCATCATATCGCTGATGCGTGCGTCGGACACGTTTTCGATCATTTTCAGTTTTTGGGCAAGAAGCTGCGAGTCCCTGAGTTTTCTAACCTCCATTGACGCACCCAGTATCTCCCGGAAAAGCTCCAGCTTTATCGGGTGCCCGTTTGGAAGCGCTTCGACCCACTCGGGAAGAAACACATAGTATTCCTCGGTTCCGAATTCGCAGAGCAGCTTGTTGAGTATCTTTTCGATGTCGTCCTCGCGCAGAGTAAGGCAGTTGACGCAAAGGCAGGCAACGCCGTATTTTTCGGAGAGCTCGTTTTTCATTTGCTGCGCCCTGTCCGAATTCGGTTCGGTTGAGTTCAACAGCAGCAAAAACGGCTTCCCGATTTGTTTCAGCTCCGTTATCACCTGCTCCTCTGCCGCGACATAGTTTTCGCGCGGGATACCGCAGATCGTGCCGTCCGTCGTGATAACGAGCCCGATAGTCGAATGATCGCGGATTACCCTGCGCGTGCCCTCTTCGGCGGCTTCGGTCATGCTGATCTCGTGATCGAACCACGGAGTCGTGACCATGCGCTCCTCACCGTCCTCCGTCTGCCCCGCGGCACCAGGAACCATGTAGCCGACACAGTCGATAAGCCGAACCGACATCTGCGTGTCGCCGTCAATGCTGATTTGGACGGCGTCCTCCGGTACGAACTTCGGCTCGGCTGTCATCACGGTCTTGCCCGAGCCGGACTGGGGAAGTTCGTCCCTAGCCCGCTCTTTCAGATATATGTTGTCTATGTTGGGTATCACAACCGTTTCCATGAACCGCTTAATAAAGGTAGATTTGCCTGTCCTTACAGGTCCTACGACTCCCACATATATGTCTCCGCCGGTACGCAGCGCGATGTCCTCATAGATTCTGCTGTCAGTCATGCCTATTCCCCCTATGAATGATGATTAGTAAAATGTATGGGGATAAGCTCCTTTTTATTCTGATA
>Ga0074193_1002502_pt1 | contig 16399 bp, 14 predicted proteins | sample EPASupsiteHSE605_FD_64523 | JGI IMG/M metagenome (GOLD analysis project Ga0074193, IMG submission 64523) | Bioremediated contaminated groundwater from EPA Superfund site, New Mexico - Sample HSE6-05 | ecosystem: Environmental > Aquatic > Deep subsurface > Groundwater > Contaminated ... | reverse complement strand
CGGGTAGCTGGCCGCGTCATAGCTCCGCTTTGCCGCCGTATTGCTGATACGCCGCGCAGAGCAGAGACTCCACCCCAATCGATAGGTGGCCGTGAGGAAGTATCATGATTGCCGTACGCGTCTTCGCGCTCGACTTGCCAAGCCGTGTCCAAGGAATACACGATCGAGTTGATCGTGCCTTGATTCGCTCATCGTACGGGTTTGTACCTGAAACGCCGTATATAAAGTTGTCAATGTACAGCTTGGGAAAGGTCTCTCTACTATTCAGAACATATTTGGGGCAAATTCGTCCCCCTAATCGTGAAATTCTCTCAAAATCGTTTGTAAACGACGCAGTCCGCGCGAAACGGACTTTCTCACATTGCCTTCATTGACGCCTTCGACACGGGCAATCGCCAGATTACTCATTCCGAGGATATAGTGCGCGTAGATACGTCGAGCTTGCGCAGCTGGAAGCTCTTGAAGGGCACAAAAAAGAGAGCATGCTAGATGCTCCCTGAGAAAGCCATCCTCACTGGATGGAGCACTAAATTGCATTTCTCGCTCAAGCCCGTCTTCACGATCCAGTGAGTAGAATGCACGGTTTCTGCTTCTTCGCATTCGAAACGCCGCGTCTTCATTCTCGTATGTGTGCAGCTCAATTGCGATATCGTCCGGTACTTCGATATAGACATCCGACGTGTAGTGAGGATAGTAGTGTCGCAGATTGATTTTGATCATATTGTTTTCCTTTCCGGTTCTGTGAGTTCAAGAGAAACGGAAAGGGGATGAGGCGGGGAGCGGATGTGGCAGCAGGAATAAGAGCAAGGTCTGATATGGAAACATAACCACTTGCCAGAAGGAGGACGACATGAAATAAGGTGCAAGCGTTTTTGAAACACTTGCACCCTTAAGTGATTGGGTAATCTCATGCTTAGCTTTCTGCTGAAAGGAATCTAGATAGGTTTGTTACTCCAGCAGTGCTCATCTGGCTAGCAAGGTGTCACTCTTATATCACGAGCAGAGATCAATTATGTGACGCGAGTTTCCGGTAAAATGGAAAATATAATATTTAACGTAATGAATAACGTTATATAAAGAAAAGATAGCCTCCATATCTAGCGATTCTGTCATTTATGGTTTCGAAAAGAGTGTTAAGTGTAAGCGTGGATTGGGGGAGATTTGTATGGGAAGGGTCAAGACGTGTTTGCTGCGTGTTGATTTTCACCCGCTACTGCAAGCGGATTCACTCCGATATCGAAGTAACTGTGGCTATGTGAAAAAAACGGTGGTGGACTTCGTACTAGCTTTGTATGCTCGGGGATACCGTCACTTTGTCATTTATATTAACAAGCCTTCCGACCTCTGGATCGCAGAAATTGTTTACTTCATGAGTCTTTCTCCGCAAAAACAGGATATGACGTACTCCATTGGCCTTTGGATTGATATGGAATGCGCCTATCCTTGGATTAACCAAACGAATATATTTTCCACAGAAGTAATGAAACACGCCAAACGCGTAATTTGGCGTAGTAAAAAGTGGTATGATAACTATTACAGGTTAGAACGGCTTTACGTGGAACCCATTTGGTAGAAAAATGCAAGCAGCTGTCATATATTGAGGTCTCGGACGTGTTATATGAGCGGATGGGTGTAAAGTGGTTGTTTGGCTGAGTACACGGACTTCGAAATCACAGGAGTGTGTAATGGGCAAGATGCTCTCTGAGGTGCTAATTCACGAATACAACAGAATTTTATCGATCGCATTTATGATGGTAGACAACGATGCCGATGCACAGGATTTGATTCAGGATCTCGCAGAGAAAATCCTTCGCAAGGATGTTCCAGCCTCAAACTATGAAAAACCGCTGGCGTACTTCTCGAAGATTATGCGCAACAAGCGACGTGACGATTTACGGGCGCGCGCGAGGGCAGAGGTTGCTCCTCCGGAAACAATCGATACGTTTACCGCAACAGAGAATGTGGAATCGACCGCGCAATATCATCAGGTGCGGGCGATTTTCGAAAAAGAACTACTCACTTTGTCATCCGAAATGCGGGAAGCGTACATGATGGTTTATTTTGATGGATTTTCGCTGGAGGAGACAGCAAAGATTATTGGGATATCGAGTAATACCTTGAGCCAACGGTTTCGAAGGTTCCGAATGAAGCTCAATGAACGGCTCAAGTTTGAGTCGATTACGATGATGATTATGGCAACAGCATTTTTTAATATTGGTTAGGTCTATGACGGAGAGAAAAATTAAAAGAATACTCTATAAGAAGCCATACCTGATGGACGGCCTGTTCGTGCGCTCTCGCTTCGAAGCGCAACAGATGGCGCTCGCTTCGACGCTTACGATTGATCAAGTACTACAATCGATCAGGGAAGATCCTGATATATCCGCAGTTACCTGGGAGCGGATTGATTTAGCAATAAGAGCGAAACAGCGAAGAGACAGTGGGCAAACAACGCATAAAGAACGAACCCAAGATTGGAGCAGCAACATAAGAACACGTAGACGCGTCATCACAGTCGCGGCTGCAATGATCCTCGTGGTTGCATTCTTTACTTTGATTCCGCGTGGGCGAGCATTGGCAAAGGGCGCGTTTGATTATTTTGCAAACGTGTTTGAGAACCATATAAAAATAGCACCAACGGGACAGTCCTCGATGCATCCAGGACTTTATATAAATAGTTACGCGGACTCAGGTGATGTAGTTAACGAGTACGGGGACCTAATAACTGATTATGATGACTTTGAGTCCTTTACAGCAGAATATGGCTTACTTCCAGTCAAATTGATTTCTGACGATTTCATTTGTACCGATATAACACTAACTAAGTATGCTACTTCCGGAGTATCGCTAGCATCCAGCTATTCTTCAACCAGTGGAAGTGTTATTGTCACACAAGAATGGCTGGTGGATGGCAGCATGAGTTTTCATAACAACAAGGAGTCATGGGAATCCGTAATAATTCTTGATGATGTTGAGTTGCTTTATGCAATTGATAAAATTGATGGAGTATTTGACGGGATTGCAATGCTTCAAGATTCGGTGTTATGGATTTCTGCTCAGAAATCAGTCGATATATTTAAACAAATATCCAACTTAGGTTATTAACTAGAACAGGAATAATCGCGAACCTTGCTGTTATTGAAGAGCCTCAAGGGAGTAACTCCACCTTGAGGCTCTTTGAAGTGCCAAGCGTTTATGGAATTGTAACTGTGCTGCTGTTACTCCCGGAAGAAGTGCCACCGGTACCATACCCATATACCTTGTAAGTCCCGGATGTTAGAGTGCGAAGCTTGCTTGCGGTTATCATCGTCCCCGTACCACTTGCGCTAGCGGAAGTAATAAACACTTCTTCACCATTAACAACTTGATATAACGAGACGCTAGCGGTAAGGTCATCGGAAAAGCCGGATTTTGTTCTTGCCCAAACCTTGTATTGGCTTCCTGATGCCGATAGTCCGCATGCGATAGATAGCGTACTGAAAGGCTGCATTATTACTTCGTCGCTATTTAGAGCAAGAGCATTTCCAGCAAAGGACAGACAAATCACCATTATAATTACCAAGGATACTAAACGTCGTTTCATGTTTGCATACTCCAATTCTATTTTGTACGGATCGAACCGTCAATATATACACGTATGCTGACGAAAAATATGACAAGCTTTTTTAAAGAATGTTTTATTTTTCTTATCTTTTGTGCATCACTTCGTATTAGTGATAAGTACACTATGTTGCACGAAAAAACAGTAGATGATATTAGTACATTATGATCTGGATGCATAAACGACGGATGTTGAATCGATGCGCTCCATGTGACATAACTTAACCGATAATGGGGGATAAATTAAGGAGAAAATGGGCGCGCGTTTTCAGCATAATAGCATATCATCTCAGAAAAGTTCTCATGAAGATTATTCCAGCTTAAGAATTTTCCATGCGTTTGAGCCGCCTAACAGGGCTGATCGTTCTTGAAGAAAATAAATGGGAGTGGGATTGGTGTGATAATGACAAAAACTGCTTATTTGGGTTTACAACACAAGCTAGTGCTTATCGTTGATAGGATAGCTTAATTCGTTTCTTTCACAAATCTATATATGAGATTGTTGATTCATTTACTGATAAAGCTAAGCTATCGCTCCTTCAGGACAATCAATCTATTTATAAATAATGTTCAAGAATAATTTGTTTGGATAGAAGAATCAGGCTAATTGGGATTGCTGCATTAAATCTTTTTGAGATGCATTTTGACCTCACATGAATAGTTGAACCTAATACATAAGATCAAGGGCAATTAACTTTCGATGCACTTAACGATGTAGCGCGTATACGGTAGGTTTCTCTTGTACTACAAATGATTCTATGAGAAACGTGTCATTTTTTCATCGGTTGCTCGTGTAATATATTGAGCAGCATTTTAAATAAGCGCATATTCTGAATGCGCGTTGGAGGAATATGCCTTGTTCAAATCAAACTCCGACCTCAATCGAGCGTTATCCAAAGCATTCGTGCTAAGTGCTCTTGGCACGATGCTTTGCGTGCTGCTCGGCGCGTTTTCAGATGTTCTGGCAATCTATATGATGGACAAGCCAACCGCGGCGCTTCTCGCGCATCAGGCCATCACGCTCACAGCGCTCTCTGGCAATGCGATTCTCTTCGCAGCGCCGATTCTAGCGACGATTCCATACTCCGGCGCGTTTGTGGACGATGTGAAAAGTGGCTATCTCAAGCAGTTTCTACCGAGAACGACGGTGTCGCGCTACATCCTTGGCAAGGAGCTGGCCTGCGCGATATCCGGCTTCTTGACGCTCACGATCGGCATCCTTGCCGGACACATCCTCGTGTCACTGTTCGTGCTGCCGATGGAAACATTCGGCGAAACAGCGGTTAAATCGCAGCTGGGCGAACTGGTCGGAAAAATCATCATCTTCGGCTTTTCGGGCGCGCTGTGGGCAATGCTTGGCATGTTGCTCTCCACGGTGACCATGAACACCTACATGGCATACGCCGCGCCGTTCATCCTCTACTATGTGCTGATCATCCTGCAGGAACGGTACGCGCGGAATATCTTCATGCTCAACCCGCAGAATTATCTCACGCTCACGGGAACTTGGCCGTTCGGCGGCTGGAGCGCGGGCATCACCATGGCAGTGTTGCTCATTGGTGCGATGCTGGGTTTCTATGTCATCGCACAGGATCATCTGCGGGACGACAATGCCAGAAAATCGATCCGAACGCTGTTTCGGCAGAGGAGCATTTCTCTGGAAAAACTGTTTCATCCTGCGCATGATATTCCGGTGTTGAATGATTTGCGGCAAGTGCGCTCCGTGGTGCGCTATAACTTTCGCATGTGGCGCGGCAACGCGCGCGTGCTGCTGACGTTTGCGCTGGCGTTCATCCTCTGCTTCCTTCTCTCGGACAAAGCGGCGTCGTTTGCCTACGACATGGGAACAACCATGCAGGCGTTTGAACCGTTTGCTTGGACGTTCGGCGACGCAAACTCTGTGCTGCTGATTTCGCTGCTGTTGGTGCTGTTGTTCGTGGATATGCCGTTTCTCGGCGCGGGCGTGCCGTATTATCTCGTGCGCATGAAGCGGCGCACGTGGCTCACTGGACAGGCAATCTATATCTCGCTCGCGACGGTGCTGTATATCGTCTTCATCTTCGCCGCGACGTCGATCATCTGCATGGGGAACAGTTTCATCGGCAATATGTGGTCGGAGACGGCGGCGATCCTCGGATATTCCGGCGCGGGCAAGGCGGTCGCGTTGCCTGCATTGGTCAAAACACTCGAGCTGAGCCGCCCGTATGAATGCGCGTCGACGATCTTGCTACTCATGCTGCTCTACACGCTCGTGATGGTGTTTCTCACGCTGTATGTCAACATCAAGCGCGGCAAATCCGCGGGCATCGCGGCGGCGTTTGCGTTCAGCCTGTTTGGCTTTCTGCTCAACCCGCAGTTGTTCAAGCAGATATTCGAGCTGCCGGACGAGCTGCTCTATAAAGCCAACGTCGCGGTCGGGTGGCTCTCGCCGCTCAATCAGGCGACCTATCACATGCACAATTTCGGCTACGACCTGCTGCCGCGGCTCTGGCAAACATACGTGATATTCGGCGTTGCGATTGTGCTGTTGTTTATATTCACATTGCGCGCACTGCGAAAATACAATTTCCACTTCCTGGGAGGAGACCAATGAGCGATCCCATCATTCAAATCGAAAACCTCACGAAAACCTTCGGGCAGGACACGGTACTCAAGGGTGTCACCCGCGACTTTGAACGCGGGAAGATTCACGGCATCGTCGGCAACAACGGCTCCGGCAAGACGGTGATGTTCAAGTGTATCTGCGGGTTTTTGCAGCCGACAGACGGGCATGTGCTTGTAAACGGCAAGCAAATTGGGAAAGACATCGACTTTCCGGAGGATATCGGGATCATCATCGAATCACCGGGGTTTTTGCCGCAGTTTTCAGGTTTGAAGAATTTAGAAATCCTCGCCGGGCTCAAACGCAAGATCAGCCTGAAACAGGTGGCGGCCACGATCCGGCGCGTAGGGCTCGATCCCATGGCGACAAAGCCCGTCGGAAAATACTCCCTCGGCATGCGGCAGCGCCTCGGCATCGCGCAGGCGATCATGGAAGAGCCGAGCCTGATGATCCTCGATGAGCCGATGAACGGGCTGGATAAATACGGCGTTGCTGAGATGCGCCAGCTCTTCCAGTCACTGGCAAAGGATGGGCGAACAATCCTGCTGGCGAGCCATAACATTCAGGACATCGAGACGCTCTGCGATACGGTGTGTGAGATGGATGCGGGTGTGATGACGATGATACGGGAAACGCCGCTGAAAGAAGGTACAAGCTTGTGAAACGATGGTTGCTCGGTATATTCGCCCTGCTGCTCATGATCCCGTCCGCCGCGTTGGCGGCAGGCTCCACCGTCATCCTCGGCATTGACGATGCGAATCTGTATGATGGCATGACGCGAACATACAGCCAAGGATACTCGCCAACTGTGGCAAACGGAGTCGCAACAATCGTCTTGCCGCTCGTCACCACGGGCTCAATCAGCGGGAGTACGATCGTGGCGACGCCAAACCTCGGTACGGTCAGCAGTGCACCGTTTGTGTTCGGTAACTATCAAAAAACGGTTGCTCTTAGCACGCAATCGGTCAACAACGGAACGGGTACCGCAACCTGCTATTATGTTCGCTTTGATTTGACACTTACCTCCGATCGGAAAAACGGCAGCTATCCCGTCGTGATCGAGATCGAAGGAACGGACTTGAGCGGCAATACGATTGAGCAAAATTTCACGACGTATGTGACAATCACGGACGGCACCACGACGACGGACTCCTCGACAGACAGTGATTCATCTTCCGGCAGTAGCAGCAGCGGGGTCTCCGCATCCAAGCCGGTGCTGATTGTGACCGCATGCGCTGCCGCGCCAGACACGCTGGAGAGCGGGGACACCATGCATGTCGATCTGACGGTGAAAAACGTTGGCCGACGAACCGCGCACAATATCCGCGTGAGCGTCACAAGCGATGACGCGAACATCGTGTCGATCGGCGAATACAGCGCACCGTATTTACGTGGACTCGCGAGCAACAAGGAGGCGGAGTTTTCGTTTGATATGCAGGCGATGCCGCTCGCTCTTGGTGGAATGCACACCATGACGGTTACGATTGCATACGAGAACACCAACAACGTCGCCTTCACAGAGACTGCCGCGTTCCACGTGACCGTAAATCAGCCGATCCTCTTTTCACACGATAAGGTGGAACTGCCGAAGAATATTACGTCCGGTGAATCGTTCTCACTTCCGGTGAACGCGTATAACACCGGGCTTACATCGATTTACAACGTGAAATGTTCACTCGAAGTACCGGGGCTCATCGCGGCATCTGCATATCTTGGCAATCTTGAGCCGCAGAAATCGTCTGACAAAACCATGTCGGTCTTTGCGACTACGATCGACAGCAGCACGAAATACGGCACGACCTATGGCGCTTGCGTGTTTACCTATGAAGATGCCTATGGAGAACAGTATCAGGAGAGCGTAGAGGTCAAGATCGAAATACTAGAACCGGTGAAAGAGACCGATGAAGAAAAAGTAAAAGCCGAAGAAGAAGCCAAAGAGCAGAAGGCTCTTTCGCAATGGTGGATATCGCTCTTGTTTGGACTTGCGATCATTGCTGTTCTATCTTCGATCATAATCATAGCTAGGTTCTCAAGAATGATGAAGATGCGGTGATGTTAAATCTGTTCGGCTGGTAGGGGCCTTGTCCGATTGACATCAACGCAAGAAATTGCGTTTGCCCCAGAGAGTACTGTCTTAATAAAATCGAAACTGAAGGGGTCGTTTTTTAGGGACGGGTGAAGACAAGTAGAATATTCAAATAACGACTGTGTAATAACAAAAACGAGCATCTAGATACTTTGTAGGTATCTTGCGAGTGCTCGTTTTTGTTCCTAATATATTCTTTAGACTTGATATAACAGTTGAAAAACAATTAGTAGTGCAATTCAATGTGGTACTCTGTTTTTAAAATAGCGCCATATGTGTTTTCGTGTTTGGTTGAGGGTAATATAAGTCCCGAGTAGGTAGATTAATGTTTTTGATATAAATACATAGCGGGATTTATAAGTAGTGAGGCAAATCTGAGCCATTAACTGATGTATTCTTAATATGTGGGGATGCCTAAGTGAATCTGGAACAATCAAACAAAGCGCTTGATGATATATGTAGGTATTTGACTACTTCACACAGATTCTTGAGTCAGTTCACTAGTAGCCAAGCTTTCGATCTATAATGCTCCCATCAACGGCACTAAGGGTCAAGAATGTACCAACGCCATCATATTCATCAATAACAGCATTATTATCTTTATTTAGAACAAATTCGCTATCGCTTTGCGAGTCATACTGATCAATAATATATCCGTAACAATCCCAGACTGGAATAACAATATATTCATCGGTAGCATCAAGCTTATTGATTCGCATCATTCCAAGTTCCATCCTGTTGATGACAATAGTCCGATGCCGTACATTCTTCCACAGAGGCATATCTGGTTGTAAATATGAGATGTTTGTTTGAACCATATCTTGGATTGTTTCAAACGGAAGCAGTTTCACATTCTCATTGATTGTTTTTGTTGCCACAGAAGGCGACTGCCATATTAAGCGGCAGATATTGTAATTTGGATCAACAAAAACACATATTTGTTCACTACGCCAATATTGAGCGTAAGGATCTTCCTGCGCTTTGTTTGCTGTTATATTCGGTAACGCAAAATTGATAGAAACGCCATTATATTCTTTTGTAAATACGGCCACCATTCCGTCATAAAAAGCCAAATCGCTATATACTTTGTTAAGAATATAGTCGTTGGTAAGGCCAATTAGTTCAATAAACTGGGTTGCCACATCTCCGACCTTTTCCTTTGACATTTCAACTTTTGGAATAGGCATAAAACATGTTTCTTCAAGACCCATATTCTTAAGATTAAGGCTCCCCGCTGGGTAAACTGTTAGTATAGCTGTGCGGTCATTTTCCTTTGCATAATCAAGTGAGAAGGCTAGAAGAGCCTTATTGTTAACGTAAACTCGTCCGCTATGCGGGACATCTAAAGAAGTTATATCGGACGAGCTTTCAACAACCGTAGAGTCAATAGAATCTGGGGCTGCATTGTAGCGCGCTTGTGTTTCTTCAAGGTCGACTTGCCTTGATTGAATATAATCTGCCTTATCATCTTCGGAGAATTCTGGATAGTTGATATCGACATTCTCAATGCTTTTTATGATAGCATTTAATTCTTGTTGAATTTGCGCTTTAGTAGCGACATCCAATCTTTCAGCGCGAATTTCACCGGATGGACAAAAAGCTTCAAAAATACCGTCGACAAGTTTAAAGTCAAAGTATTGTGGGATTACCTGTGTAACCGGGAACTTATTTACCTCCGGCACAATGATATCTGCATCAATCTGATATAATACATTTTTGCTCTCGATTTTTTCCACCCATTTTTTCGGCGCAGAATAAATGCCTTCATCAGGATTACTTATCAAGAGATTGTCATATGACTTTTTCTTGTTGACAATAAAGTCAGAATTTGGGGATATCTCACATCCACAAATAGCAATTAAAATAAAAAGCACAGACAATGATATCACAAGAAACCGCTTCATTCTTACTTCTCCTCATATGATTAATCAATATATTGTTGTCCGTTAAGCTGATTAGCAAAGGCAATCAACGAATTTGAATTCAGAAATTCTGGTATCTACGGTAAGCGGTGAGTAACGTGATAAATGATTTCTACAAAGCGGAGATATTCAATGTACTACGGGAGCATTATAATGCTCCCGTAGTACAAGAAGAAAATCAAGACAAAGTGCAGAAAATCTGATTGTTGATATTACGATACCAGACTTTATAGTCTTCTCTTCGATCCCGTTTAATCGTCAACACTTCCGACGACCCTGGATATGTCTGCCCAAATTTATAGGCGGTGGAAGTATTGTACTGATTTTCGTCAGGTTCACCGACATTATGAGTTAGTATTTTGTACAGTGAATACCACGTCCCGCCACCGCAAATACCATCGATAGAAGACAATCCCCGGATGGTTTGGAAGTTTGTTACCGCCTGAGTAGTTCCGGATCCATAACTTCCATCCATCCCGCCGGCATTGGCGATTGGGGTTCGGGTAGTAGATGTATAATAGTAGAGAATGGTTTGCAGAGCTCGGGTAGGCTTTGTCTGATAACTACTCGATCTCTGTGTGGGGAAATCTGCCCATTCTGGCTGAAATTGATCATAAAGGCCATTGTCTGCAAGTGCCTGTGAGAAAACGGCGGAACACAACACTAACAGCAATGCGAACGCATATAGTCTTCGTTTCATTTTTTTCTCCTTTAAATTTAATCGTTGGACATGTTGATATGCATTTTCACACAATCAAAGGCATCCCTCCCATTTGTAAGATTGTTCATTTTGCTTCCAGTTACCTTTGCTATTAACACGACATAAAGTACTGTTTATGACAGAAAAATGGAAAATGATTTTCAGGAGGAGTACATTATGCTTGATGAATGCATTAGCCATCAATTAGAAGGCAAAAAGAACTAGCAAATGAACAAGTGAGATATTGGAATCAGCAGTTCGCTAATAATTTTTGCGGCAATAATTTGTTTGCCAAAATAATGTAGTGCATTCACAGATAACACAAGGAAGCAATCCAAACTACTACGCATTGCAACAATCTTGGTTGATGTTGGCATGGGCTTAGTAGCTGAAGGAAGCCATAATTATATCGATCTGGAGTTAAGACAGATCTTCCGAGGAAGTTAGCACTCACCCTGAACAACAGACGCCGTAAATTCAAGTGGAATTTCTTTACCTGGGATAGATATTTGTGTAAGAAGGCGCTTCACTGCTGTACACACATATAGCTAGATGTGCGAGAAATGGATAAGCGAGTATTATATTCTGTTTACTGCAAAGTATAGATATAGCAAGGTGTTTCATAACATTCAAAAACCGCCTGCCGATGAAGCAGGCGGTCTTAACAACCAAATTGAGATGTTATAACACGGCTTCTCCAATTTGTATGTCGTGTTTATCCACTTGGAACGTTATATCGAAAGTACCAATAAATACCCTGTTGTATGCTTCGTCCCGGTCATAAACATCCCACACAAATCGTATATTGAACGAATCGGGTAAATACTCCGGTGTAACTAGAATTGCATGCCCGCTCGTGCTACTTTGCCAGTCTTCAACTTTGGCAAATGTTCCATAGCTTTCCACCCATTGTTTTGCCGCTGTTGTCGTATATTGCCCTCCCTTATTCCTGCCTTCAAGTTCCACCCCGTTTAGATAGATACGTGGGAGGGAGGATGATGTTTCTGGCGGACAATACAATCCATCTATTCGATAGCTTACATATAACTCACGCCATGTGGGGTTGAATCCGAGCCTTTCTAGTGTGAGCGAAACATCCCCGATTTTTTCGCTACTATCCAGCAGGCAGTAAGAAGGCTCGTTTCGACCATCCGATGCCAGCTTTTCTGTTTCCTCACGCCAGGCGTTACGCTCTGCTTCATCCTTCGGTAAAGTAATCTCGCCTGTGTGCGGGTTCACACGCAAGAGCAAAGCTACTTCGTTCCAAGAGTATGTAATAGGATCGTTTTCATCGCCGCCTCTGGCCATTTTATGGCTGCCTTGATTACGCAATACAGCTACAAGTACGGTTTCTGGCATTTCGTTAAGCGGGGCATACCATGGGTATTCGAAGACCGATTCGTACGTTCCGAAATACTGTATTGCCTCCCACGGTTGGAGATGGAGTTGCGGTCTTGTTGTGTCTGGTGTGAAGATATGGCTGATCACCTCGCTGTAACAATGATAGCCGTCCATATAGAATTCTGCTGCATCAGCACCATCGGTTACCCTTGTTTGTCCAAGGATGAAGCCATCTTCGGTCACCTGTGCATCAGTAAAGGTATACTCATCCTGCGTGATGTTTAACTGAGTCATTTCATCTGGGATTTCCGCTAGTTCCGCGGCCTGTACTTTGGCCTCAGTATTCTTATCATTCAGGATTTGCTCAACAAGCCGCGCACGTTCGGCTTCAATTTGATCTTTAGGAATGGTATAAGTAAAGCCAAGAGAGAAATTACCAAGACAGTCTCCGCGCTGTCCATCAGCAGCATATGAATACAATGAGCCCGCGAGTGTCATCGCTGTGCCGTCGGCAACGACTTGGTCGCCCATGCGGAACCAGATTTCATATTGTGCATCCAACGCATCCGCGGTTGCAATGGCGGGGATCGTCTGCGCATTACTGCCAATATTGGCATAAGCAGGATATGATTTGTCACCAATATTTAACGTGTAATCGAAGTTGTATAGGCGACTCATATCGCCGGTTTTCTTGTCATCTGCACTGAACACCAAGTGTAGTTCCGGTGGATCGTCATTGAGCCAATAGTTCACACCCTTTAGCGTAAATGTAATTCCATCAACCTCTGCCGTTCCATTGATCGGACTATAGAATGTCATACCTGCAATGATTTCGTCTGCGGAACGTTCCGCTAACACACGACGATCATCTACGGCACTTTCACTTTGTGAGTATTCCTTTGCCCGCTGAGTGCTGCTCCAGTAAACAGCATAGGCGGCACAGGCTGATAATAGAAATAGAATTGCAGCAATTGCAATCAATAACGCTTTTCTTCTAAAGGGTATGCGGGTTCTCATACTTGTTGAAATAGGTGTTTCTCCACGATTATTCATCTTTTCTATCATAACTACCATCCGACTCCTGAAATTTGTGCTCGTATGGATATTATCAAAGCTATTCTGATACTGCATTAAAGGGGTACTCCTTTCAATAAGTTCCTAAGCTTTTGTCGTCCCCTTGATAATCTCGAGGAAATAGTTCCTTCGTGTTCATTTGTAACTATAGCAATTTCCTTAATAGTCATTTGCTCATAGTAGTAGAGGAAAATAGCGTAACGATCATTTTCAGGCAACTGGTATACAACATCCAGGACTTCGACGGTTTCCGAGGGAAGCTCACTCGCAAGAGTTTCATCCAATTCCCCGCTCGCTCTACGCGCAGCAGATTTTTTGTAGTCCTTGCACAGATTAATGGCGGTACGAATAAGCCATCTTCGCTCATGCTCGTGGTCTGTTAATTTTGGCTGTGCCGTTAATAATCTTACAAAGACTGATTGAACAATGTCCTCACCCTCGGCAGTATTCCTTACTCGATTTACTGCAATGCGCAAAAGTAAATCCGAATAGGTTTCAACAATTCGAATAATATCCTGACTCTGTAAGTATTTTTTTTGCTCCATTTTCAACCTCCTCTCAATATCTGAACGATTTAGAAACTCAATTTCATGCATTTATCCTATATTTGATTGTAAAGTTTTGCAAAGATATAAATCCGTACTACAATACACTATAAAACCAATCAAATATGACATGAAATTTTAATTTTTTGTTAGAATAAGAACGTTTACTACAAAATAAAAACATTTAAGATTCTTTGCATTTAAAATTCTTGCCATTAAGGAAGAAACAAATGTCAGCGGATTAATCCAAGTATCATTTATTCGGACAAAAAGTTGGCAGTAATTGCTCATCTCTCAATCTCGCGTTGCCGCAATACTCAAATTACTTTACAAATTGTGCCGAATTTTAGGAGAAACTCTAGACGTTTATCTCCCTATGCTCAGGCGTGCAATATTAGATTCGGCGTAATAGAGAATAATTCTATCTATTTATTGCACCTGATTTCAAAGATCGATGACAGAAAAATTAGTAACTGATCTAGCATTTTTACGAAGATGGCAAACAAAAGTTGTGATAATAAAGAATTGAGATTATATCGTACCCATTTTAGCGAGATGTGCAGATAGCTTGACAAATTAACTGAATTTACTGACGGCCTTCGTACTATGTTAGAGGTTGAATTACAAATGTTCTGCCGATACTCATCCACGGAGATTATATTGGCGAATTAGACATCATTAGGAATGTCTATATAAATCCGAAAATGACCAATACAATTTATATACTAAACACTAGCCTTTGAAAACTGCATTGTGTAATGACCAATCATCCCAAGATGAGCGGCAAATTGTGTAGCTATCACTTGAAATTTCTATGAATACTTAATATGAATGGGGGCTTTCTCAGCAAGGATAATTGAATATTATCTAGTGTTGCGGTGGAGCTTTGGTTCTTAATACATACAAAAAAGCAGCCGGAGCTGCTTCTGCTGAGCGTTAAAGGAGACACCCTATCACTAGGTAAAGACCCTATTTCCAGACTATAAATTCACTGCCTAAGGTACTACCTACGACCTCCGGGTTATGAGTGCGTATTCATGCGAAATATCGTTATGATTATACGATGATAATTGCAGATAATCGCAGAACTTTGCGAATAATTCAAAATGTATTCTTTACGATTATTAACGATTATAAGCCATTATTGATGGCAACAAACATCAAATTAACATCAGGTAGTAGGTTTCATTTTCACATTATCATTTGAACAATGGGATAGTCCGAGTCCAACAAAGGGTGGTGGCTAAACCCTCACGAAGCAATACAATCGCGCGAATCGTGGGGGTGGTGATAAGAATCCCAGTGCGCAAGTACTTGCTTTTACAGTCTTCAGGCACTTTCCACCGGCATCCTTCGCTGGTTGATCTCGATGTGGCAATGCTCTTTTTGAATGTAGTGTTTGTTGCAGACCGCGGGGGCGATGTCGCCCGGCAGGAAGATATCCTCGCGAATCAGCATAACTTCCTTGTTAGGGGACATCACGTATTTTCCGGAGATAAAGTTTCCGACCGAGGTGGAGGTAACCGAGATGCGGGAGCGCTCCGCCCGTTCATAGACCGTACTCTCCAGTGTCGGCAGAATCATAGCCGGCTGGTTGAGCTTAAGTTCCAGCGGCGCGAGGGCTTCGACCGGGATCAGTGTTAGCGTATAGGCGATGATATTGCCACTGTTGCGATACCAACGGTCAACGGCAACCATCACGGCGGATTCACGCTGAAACAGCTCGTTGTTCTGCTCGTTGGGCACCTCGATGCGAAATTCCGTTTCCACATGGTCAATTGCAACATCGCAGCACTGATAGACCGGATGTCCGAAATAGTCCAGAGAGCGGTGTTGCTTTGCGCCTTGCCGGATGACAAAGTTGCCCTTGCCGTGGTGCTTTTGAATCAGGCCGTCTTCCTGCAACAGCTCAAGTGCCTGCCGCAAGGTCATGCGGCTGACACCGAGCTGGGCTGCGAGTTTGGGCTCGGAGGGTAGCCAGGAATCGCCGGGGAACGTTCCGTTGAGCATCATCTTGAGGAGCTGCTCATACACGCGTACGAACGTCAGGTTTTTCTCCTGCGTCAGGTATCGTAGATCGGTTGTGTTCTTCTCGCTGACTTCCTGCATAAACCCTCGGCTGTTTCTTGTATTTAACTCAATCGTAAATTGTTTTTTGTGAAATTGCAAGGCGTATTCTTGCCGGAACTACGCGTTTTTGCGCTGCTCAAAGCGATAGATGGTCTCCAGCACAATCCGGATTTCGCGCTCCCATGCATCTGCAAGCTTTACGTTCTTTTCGGTGTAGATGACTTCCTGATTCGTCAGGTTTCCGCTCGTGCCGCAGATGCAGGCAGTGCGGACGCCGCGCAGGTGGCCGATGGTATAGAGCGCGGAGGATTCCATCTCGATATTCATGATTTTATACTTGCGAAGCTGATCCAGAAACTCCGGCGTTTCGCCATAAAACGCGTCGTCGCTGGAGTTGATGCCGACAAACACGGCCTCGCCCGTGGGTTTGCACATTTCCCGCGCCGTTTCAATCAGGTG
>Ga0074193_1002501_pt1 | contig 16401 bp, 16 predicted proteins | sample EPASupsiteHSE605_FD_64523 | JGI IMG/M metagenome (GOLD analysis project Ga0074193, IMG submission 64523) | Bioremediated contaminated groundwater from EPA Superfund site, New Mexico - Sample HSE6-05 | ecosystem: Environmental > Aquatic > Deep subsurface > Groundwater > Contaminated ... | reverse complement strand
ACCCCTACCCCTCCGCCGATCATAACTACCCGGCCAAATTGCTCAATATGGGATGGTTTACCCAAAGGACCTACAAAATCCTGCAGACAGTCACCTTCCTGCAGTTGCCCCATCAATTGGGTACTCTTCCCGATCTCTTGGAAAATAATCGTCACTGTACCCTTCTCCGGATCAAAATCCGCAATGGTCAAAGGTATCCTCTCACCAAATTCATCAATCCTTAACATGATGAACTGCCCGGCCTGAGCACTTCTCGCCACCAAAGGAGCCTCAACCTCAAAAAGCTTTAGCTCTGGTGCCAGCACCTCTTTCCTAACAATTCGATACAAGAAATATCCCCCTTTGCTTGTCCCAATAATGTTAACGCTTGTTGACTTCCGATCTATTACTGCAAATAAAACTGCGGAAATTATGGTTATACTAATTATAAAGTGTTTCTCCCATTCGTAAAGGTGCCAACAAAAGGTATATTGTATGCCGTTTATATTCACGCATCCCGCTAAAAATATTATCCCAAATCTAATTCCTCTTTAAAAATCAAGGCTGGTCTAACCGCATCCCACAATATCTTTTCCACATCGCCCATTAATCTGATGAGCATCATTTCAGCTATTCGATAATCCCTAATCACCGGATTCATCATCATTACTTCCATTAATTGTTCCATTTGCTCCACCTTTTCTTTAGGCAAGGTTTCTCCAGCAAGGTGAGCCTTATTCAGGTCATTTTGTTTCTTCTGAAAACCCTCTAACATAATCCGATTGGCCTCTGACTGGTAAACCTTTTCCCGAGCCAGCATCAGGTTGCGGTATTCCTCGGTTTCGGTAATTTCTCGGGCCGCACGGTGAATCTGATCATAAACTGCCATAATAACTTTCCCCTCTCTTATTCAGCCTTTTTGAATACAGCTTTTGCTCGGAGATGAGATGCTCGATTGCTCCCAAGTTTCCCCAGCTAATGTACCCACAGTTCATCTGGTGCTTCATAGGGCACCTAGCCAATTCGCCATCCTTGGCTCGGTGGCCTTGAGTTTATGTGAGTCTCACTTTAACCACCAGTTCCAACTCCACCGCGGCATTTAAAGGCAAGGCACTAACCCCTACTGCCGAACGCGCATGCAATCCTTTTTCGCCAAAAACCTGCCCTAATAAATTAGACGCCCCATTTATAACTTGGGGTTGTTCATAAAATCCCGGGGCACTATTAACATAACCGACAACTTTGACAATTTTCTCTACCTGGTTTAGGCTGCCTGCCAATTGTTTGATAACCGCTAAACAGTTAAGCGCACACTGCTGCGCTGCCTCATATCCATTGGCTGACGAGAGGTCTTCCCCCAAGCGCCCTTTATATTTTAGTTCCCCATTAACTATCGGCAGCTGACCAGAGGTGAACACCAATCCGTCCGCCAGCACCCCCGGCACATAGGCCGCCACCGGCTTTGGAACTTCTGGAAGTAATAATCCCAGTTCCCGCAATTTCTGCTCAACCATACCAACCCTCCTCCGTCTATTCTTGGTACCAAATTCATTTTTTGAATATCAATTTTAATGTCAATTTTTTAAGCTATTTTCACTTAATACTTACAAGGGCAACATGATTCGCTGCCGCTTCTCAAAAGTGGCTACTTGCCGATAACCCACTTGCCAGGCCAATTCCCGGGCTTTATTAATATCTCGCCCCACATCTTCAGCAACATGCGCATCAGAACTAAGGGTAATCGGGATTCCTAAACGGAAGCATGCCTCTAGTAAATTCAAGGCCGGATATACTTCTCGTACTGGCTTGTACCACCCGGCGGTATTTATCTCCACAGTCAAACCACATTGTTTAATTACCTGCAGGGCTGGAGCCGCCAATTCCAGCACCGAGGTACGTGAACGATGGCCAAATATTTTAATCAAATCTAGGTGACCTACGATATCAAACCGTTTAGTTCTGGCCATCTGACTGACTAAGCCAAAATATGCGCGGTATAAATCATCTATCTCCCAGTCCTCATAACCTGAGCGATAGTCCGGATGATCAAATGGCCACTCATTCACAAAATGAACTGATCCGATTAGATAATCAAAGGAGTAAACCTCTGCATAATTAACGACCGACTGCTGCTGATCCGGTAAATACTCCACCTCTAGACCAACCTTAATTTTAATTTGCGGAAACCGCTTTTCAAGAAGGAGAAAGTTAGAGAACTTAAGATCTTCTAAATAGTAATCATGATCCGCAAACCCTATTTCCGCCAAATTAACGGCTAATCCTCTCTCTACAAACCCGGAAAGTTCTGCCAAGGTATGTCTGCTAGTCTGGTGACCGATCCCGTGAACATGATAATCTACTAACACTTTCGATACTCCTTCCAGCTTACTCAACTGCATTTTACCAAAAATCTTCATATTTCGCTAATTCTCTAAACCGTTGAATTAATGCAGAACTTGTAATAAAATAGGGTAGGATTTGCCACCGATTTGGGGTAAGGAGGACCAATTTATATGTCTACAGTTATTCCGTTGCGAGGAATTCGCTATGACTCGGCCAAGGTGGGTAATATCGCTCAAGTTGTAACACCACCTTATGATATCATTGATGCAGCTGCTCAAGCACGATACTATGCTCGTAATCCTAATAATATTATTCGCTTAGAACTAGGTCAAATTTTTGCCCAAGACGATGAAAAGAATAATCGTTATACCCGGGCAGCCAGTTACTTTACCCGTTGGCGGGAGGAAGAGGTGCTGTTACGCGAAGAGAAACCGGCACTTTACCTTTATGAACAAGAATTTGACCTCAAAGGAGAAAGAAAGACCCGTACCGGATTTATTTGCGGTATCAAGCTGGAAAATTATTCCTTAGGTAATATTCGGCCGCACGAAGAAACTCTTTCTAAACCAAAGGCGGACCGGCTGCAGTTAATGAGAGCCTGTCACGCTAATTTTAGTCCGGTCTTCGGTCTTTACGCGGATGCCGAACAGGTTATTAACCAGACCCTAATCTCCGCCAGACAAAACCGACCAGCGGATATGGAATTTACCGATGATGCCGGGGAAACCCACCGGTTATGGGTAATTACTGATCCAGACGCCCTAAATTTAGTAATTACTCATATGTCCCAAAAGCCGATTTTTATTGCCGATGGTCATCATCGTTATGAAACGGCCCTTAGTTATTGCGAAGAAATGCAAACCCCCGGTTATGATACCGTGTTAATGACCCTGGTAAATTTATATGATCCGGGAATGTTGATTCTCCCTACGCACCGCTTGGTTAAAAATATCCGCAACCTGGATCTTGATCATCTGAAAGATCAATTGACCAAGTACTATGATTTAGAACCTTTCCCCCTGCCTTCGGGGAAAACGGAACAACCTCAAGCCATTAGCGAATTTTTTAAACAGCTCGAACAAAGTGGAAAATCCAGCCACAGCTTTGGTCTATATACGCGAGAAAGAGTGCTCTATCTCTTAACTATGAAACCGGAGTTTTCTTCCCTAGAGCTTTTGGATCAAGAACGATCCGCTGCTTGGAGAACCCTGGATGTGGCTATACTTGACAACTTGGTTTTGGATAAAATTTTAGGTATCGGCAGCGAACAAAGAAAAAATCAGGATAACCTGACTTACACCCGTAGTGAGCAGGAGGCCTTGGATATGGTTGATTCGGGTTTTGAACAACTAGCTTTTTTCCTTAATCCAACCCGCGTTGAAGAGGTTACGGAAGTTGCTTCGGCTGGAGATAAGATGCCGCAAAAGTCAACTTATTTTTATCCCAAACTGATTACTGGACTGGTCATCAACCCGCTTGGAGAATAAATTTTAAGTAAAACTACTTTAATGCTGTTTTTTTTAATTATAAATGGTTATACTTAATAATGCTCATTATTGTTGATTGGGTTGATAGGTTTATGCAAATCTTCACGATTGCCTGAGAATCGGAAAGAAACATCAATGAATACTTCCCCAACAATGGGTAATACTATAGAGGAGGTGTTTATATGTTTAATGACAAGGAATTAACTTGTAAGGACTGTGGTCGAGAATTTAATTTTTCGGCGTCTGAACAGGATTTCTACGCTGAAAAAGGGTTTACAAACGAACCGGGACGTTGCCCCGAGTGCCGAGCAGCTAGAAAGAACCAAAACCGTTCTGGTGGCGGCGGATATAACCGTGCAGAACGCGAAATGTTCCCGGCTGTCTGTGCAACTTGTGGAAAAGATACTACCGTACCTTTCCAACCGTCCGGTGACAAACCAGTATACTGCCGGGATTGTTTCCAACCCCGACAACGCAGTAATTGGTAAACTCGCTTGTTGAAAGCAAAACCTTCCCCGGTCACAAGCCGGGGAAGGTTTTTAATTTCTTTCATTTAATTTCTTTTAATTGTAATAATAATTCTTGACAGATATTATATTTGGTTTCTAATTGAAAATTTCTCCGCGGTCTGGTACATGGCCAATATGTTTTCCGCTGGCCAATCCCCAGACAGAATCCCGGCACAACTGCTCAGGATATATCCTCCTCCAGGAGACCCTACCTGTAAAGTCTCGCAAGTAGCGGCGACAACTTCAGACACTGTAGCCTCAGGCAAAAGATAGTTGCAGTCCAAGTTCCCCATCAGGCAAAGACGCGAACCAAATTTAACCTTTATCTCTCCCAAATCATTTCCGGCTGAGGGTTGAAGCGAATGAATTCCATCAAAACCCATCTCCGCTACATAAGGCAGCAGGGAACGGACATCCCCATCACAGTGTAAAACCACCGGAATCCCCCGTTGTTTTGCTCCGCTTACTAATTCCGCCATCACTGGAAAAAACAACTGTTCTAAGGCATTCAAGTTAATCCAGGGACCCCGGTCATAAGCTAGATCATCGGTTATTACAATTCCTTGGGCCCCAAAGCTAATACATTGACCAATTAATTCCCCTAACCACTTGCCCACCGTTACCGCCAAATTCTTTAATTCGTTAGGATTAGCCACAGTGTAACCCAAAAAATCGAGAAACGAGGTCAAACTTCCGATCAGACTAAAGGGCCCCGGCACCTGGGTAAAAATAAAAAACGGTGTCTCTTGGGACCACCGTTTTATGGGTCCAAAATCCACCCTCTCTAAAGAAGGCAATTGATAATGGACTAATTCTGCTATTCCTGAGCAGGCTGGTACCACTATCCCTTTCGAGACCCCGACCGCAGCCACCTGATTACCCCAGAAATCAATCTCCAGTTTCCGTCCGCGACTATCTCTGCCCAGTTGCTGACGTGAGGGCAAACCCGGGTTGACCGCGGTAAAATCCATAGCCAAGATCTCCAATACCCGGATCAATCGGCTCATTTCCGAAAAACATTCTGGCTTAACCTTACGACCATCCTTTATGTCAATAATCCGCTGACAAAGATCGGCCTCAATCCCAAATTCCCCTTTGGGCACTTGATCTACGCCACGCCTTCTAAGCGCCTGTAGTACCCTGATTTGACGATCAGAGAGCGGATGGTTGTCCCTAGCAGTATCGTTTCGATTCTGGGCCTTTAATCGACTGTTCTGATCCCTAACCCAAACCATGCGCCTTAACTCCTAATCAAGTGATTTTCGGAAAATACATAGAAGCCAAAAATGCTTCCTGAAAATCGGGTCGAGCCGAAAGTTCAATATACTCGACCTCTTTAGCAATTTTTGTAGCTTGTTTACGTGCCGAACGAGACAACAAAGCTAGTTGGGCCCCGGCCCCGGCTGCATTCCCCACGGTTTTAACCCGATCTAATGGAATACTAGGGATCATGCCGATCACCTGTGCACTAACCGGGTTCATGCAACTTCCAAACGCACCAGCCATAAATACCTGCGTAATCTGCTCCTTATTGACCCCCAATTCCTTCATCATGACCTGAATCCCAGCCTCTATAGCCCCCTTGGCTAACTGTAATTCCCGGATATCCTCCTGGGTAATACTGATAATCTTGCCGTTACTGGTCAACTCTTTCCTCACTAGGACAAATTCTCTACGGTGGTTTTCCTCGACAACTCGCGTTTTTATGGCTAACGGTAATTCCGACGGAAGCTCCTGCTGACTATGAATCCGTCCAGAGACATCAATTATCCCTACCCGCAGCATTTCCGCTACCGCTTCAATAAGTCCCGAACCGGAGATTCCTTTAGGCAGTACCGATCCGATAACCCCGATCTTTACATCTTCTTCAATAGTAACCCGTTCGATGGCCCCAAATGCAGCTCGCATACCATGCTTTATTCGCTCACCTTCAAAAGCTGGACCCGCTGCTGTAGAACAAGCCAATAACTTTTGCGCTGAACCAAGCACAATCTCACCATTAGTTCCGATATCGACGGCTAATTGAATCTCTGAACTCTGGTGTAGTCTGGTGGATAGGATAACCCCTACGGCATCCCCTCCAACAAAACCGGCAATATTAGGCAATAGGTAAAGATAACCAGAATCTCGTATCTTCACCTTTAACTTACGCGCTTTGATCCGCAAGGGACGGGTTACTACCGGCACATATGGACCCTGACCTAGATAAGTAGGATCCAATCCTAAAAACAGATGGTGAATTACGGTATTCCCAACGACTACTGCCTCATAGATATGATTTTGATTAACCCCCAACCGGCCGGTCAGTTCCTGTAAAATTTCATTTACTGCCTTCACTAACTGCGATTGCAGTTCTTGAAGCTGGGAACTGCCTTGACTTCCAAAGGAGATCCGGGAAATAATGTCTGCTCCAAATGATCGTTGAGGGTTGGTTAAACTAGCTACCCCCAACTGCTCACCGGTACGCAGGTCTATAAGAGCTCCAACCATGGTAGTGGTTCCTATGTCCAAAGCCACCCCGTACATCTGGTCAGTAGTATTGCCTTCTTCCACGGCAATCAGCTTCCCATTATAGAGCACTGCCGTAATCCGATAATCTTGGGCGCGCAAAACCGTGGGAAGCATACGCAGCACGTCTCCATCCAGCTGAAGTCCATTTTCCACCTGGTTAGTTACCGGAAAAAATCCCTTTTCTACCAATCCCCGCTCTATTCGTTCCCAATCCCCCATGCGATCTGCCACGGTGGGCTGAGCTAACTCTAAGAAAACCTTATAGACTAGGGGGTTGAATGGAAAGCTGGTTTCAGTTCCCGGCACCGTAATTTCAATAGTTTTCCGTAAAACATCCCGAAACTCAGTAGAAATACTGACCTTCACATCCTCCTTAAGTACCATTAGGCAAGCAAGACGATACCCCTGCTGAATTTCATCCAAACTAAGATGCTGCCATTCTGACGCATAGAGTTCTAGTTGATCAGATGCGGCTTTAATACCGGCAGAAGCAGTTAAAATCTGCACCTTACATTTACCGCAAATTCCACGACCGGCACAAGGAGTTTCCAGGGCATAACCCGCCAATAATAAAGCCTCACTCAAAGTTTCTCCCCTAGAAGCCCAAATTTCTCGGTTATCCGGCCATAATGTAACCTTAACCTTGTTCATATTCTCTAACGTTCACCTTCCATAAAATCAGCAAAGGTAAACGACTCTCCCCCTCACCCATTACATCTTTTCCGCTATTTTTTAACCAACTTTACCTAAAAATTTGGTTTCCACAAAATTGGCCAGCCCTTCAATATCCTCCAGGTTAAATACCGGGACTCCCCAATTTCGCTGGGAATCACTCACCACTGCCAGCAGATCTTCTGGATCGCAGATCAATTCACTGGAAATCTCCTCGCGAAAGACCTCAATTTTGGGTCTTTGGCCTAACTTATAGCCCTCTGTAATTACCAAGTCCACATCATAAAGACCACGGGCAATATCTTCCGGTTCCCACTCTTGTTCCCAAGATCTAAACAGCACCATCTGCTTGGGTCCAGCTAGAACCACGGGACCGGCTCCTACTTCGCGGTAACGCCAACTGTCTTTACCGGGTTGATCAACCTCAAATCCGCGGGAGTGTTTAATAACCGCTACGCGGTACCCTCGCCTTTTCAGTGCTCCGACTAATTTTACTAATACCGTGCTCTTGCCGGAATTAGATATCCCAACCACAGATAGTAAAGGAATCCTGGTCTCTTCTATATTTGCTACTGGCTGCCCAACCTTATCTTCAATCATAAACTTCATCTTCTTCCCTCAATAACCTTAGATATCGCGTCTTATTCATCTTCAATCCCGGTACTCTGTTGACAAAACTACTTGGCTATATTATTCGCTCTGGATGACAGTACACATTGAAACGTGGCCCTCGGGCAAATCCCACCAAAGTAACTCCTAACTGCTCAGCTAACTCCACGGCCAGACTGGTTGGAGCCGAACGGGATACTAGTATCGGTATCCCTACTTTAGCCACCTTTAATAGCATTTCCGAAGACAAACGACCACTGGTAAACATCATCATTTCTCCCAGCGCTAGACCTTGACGAAAACAATACCCCAGGATCTTGTCCACTGCGTTATGCCGGCCAATATCCTCCCGATACAGGATTACTTCCTCCACAGAAGCAAGCGAAGCACTATGTACGCCCCCGGTGGTTTGAAACAGTTCCGAGCGATTTTGAAGATCCTTCATTCTGGACCTAATTTGTTCGGGAGTTACCATAAGTTCAGTAATTATGGGATTACAACTTTGGACATCATTCAAACTATAAAAACTGGTACCCTTACCGCATCCGGTAGTTAGATATCGCTTCATAAAGGTTTTTTCCGCAATAAAATGGGAAGCACTGCTTTTCACCCAGACCTGGCCTTGTTCATAATCAGCTACAATTGATTCCAGTTCCTCTTTACTCCTTAACATTCCCTCCGAAACTAAAAATCCGGCTGCTAAGTCCTCCAAAAATTCGGGGGTACATAAAAGAGTGACTAATTCTTGGTCATTTAAATATACCGTCGCTGGAAACTCACGTACCAGGCAGTCTGAAAACTCTTCCTTTTCTCCATCCCGGTTCCATCTCAAGACTATACGATTAGCTGTACGTAAATCCGCTGATTCTATATTCATAAATTATAGGCAGCATATACTTCTGTTATTCGAAGAATACGCCGGGCCCACCTCTTTTCTTCGAAGCATATTTTTATTATTAAAATTTACCTAAAATCAGATAATTATTTCTTTTAGATTAAACTTCGCCATTAACCGCACATTTCCTGTTTGTGGTCCATAATCTATCGATAATACCGTCCTAAATTAAGCATAATATTTTAATAAAATTTAATAAAGTATCCATGCTGAACTACAAAAACCGCTGAAACAGAATATATCTTTCCGGACCGGGAACAATAATTAAGGTTGCAGACCAAAACGTTTAAATAGCTTACTAAAAGGAGGTTATTTCTTTTGGCTAAATTAGTTGTTAGCACCTTTGATACCCGCTCGAAGGCGGAACAGGCTGTCAGCGAACTGAGACAAAAAGGCTTCCAACAAGAAATTTCTATAGTAGCTAAAGATGATGTGGTTCGCGGTGGTGCCGGCCGCGACCGAAATAAGGGTCGAAGCGATATGGAATTAGGTGGCGACTCCATCACGGATGGGGCTTCCACTGGCGGCACTCTCGGCGCTATTGCCGGTCTCGCCGTTGGCGTAGGTGCCTTGGCGATTCCCGGGCTAGGCCCGCTATTTGCGGCTGGCCCCATTGCTGGTTTGTTAGGCGGCGCAGCCACTGGAGGAATTACGGGCGGTCTTATAGATTGGGGCATTCCTGAACCTCAAGGCCGTCAAATTGAGCAGGATATTCGCTCGGGAAAAATAATGGTGGCGGTACAATCCGACCCTGACAAAGTAAATGAAGCTGCCTCCGTTTTACGGAAATTCGGTGCGAATTCAGTTAATACTCACTAGTTTGCGGCTCTAAATATGCCAATATTTTAGGGGTCCTGTCAAAAGCAGGACCCCTAAAATATAAACCAAAAGACCAAACAATTACTCAAAGGAGGTCAGTCAGAATATGAGTCAAAATATTAAATGGTTAACTATCTCCCCTGGCCGATGGTGGATGATTCATATTATCTCCATCCCCATCGTTGCTATAATTGGATACTTTATTATCTATTACCTTAAAAACATGTAGTTTTGAGCCAACTCCAGATTACAATCATTCCTCGGAGATATTATCCTTCGTGCATAATGCATAATCAAGTGCTTCTTCCATTTCCTTTTTTTGATATAGATAGACCTGATAACGCTGACAGTTTTCTCGATCTTCACAACGATAACAGCCGCGTTTAGGAGGTCGGTCATATCCGTCGTTTAAGTAATAAGTAATAATTGCCTGCCAACGCTCACACATTGGCTGCTGCGGCAGATGATCCACCTGAAGATGTTTGACGTAATGACCCTCCTGGAGCCAATCTTTAATCAGTATTTCTACACTAGACAAGGTTGGTCCGCCAATAACTTTTATTCGCCTACGACCAAAAATGCCTAGATCAGTAATCTGTTCTGATTTATTTTGATTTTCCATAAGCCAACCCCCTCAGCCAATCCGCTAATACAAAAAAACTGCGACCAATGCTTCGTTTATTTGCTGCTAATATTCGACACTGCTTTAAGCTTTCCTTCCTTAAAGAAAATCTAATCCGGAATATTTTCCTGATTCTAAATCCACTTTCAGTTAACTTGACACAATACCTTTATCCATGCTAAACTATATTTCATGTCTTCGGACAGAAAAATAATAAGCGTAATAAATATTAGGTGAGTAAACCGGGTGATCGCGGGCACAAAGGTCGAAAGGCTGTGTTCGAGGAAAGTCGGGGCTCCAAAGGGCAGGGTGCTGGGTAACGCCCAGTAAGGGTGACCTTAAGGCAAGTGCCACAGAAATAAACCGCCGGTTTTACCGGTAAGGGTGGAAAGGTGAGGTAAGAGCTCACCAGCAGTCAGGCGACTGGCTGGCTCGGTAAACCCCACTCGGAGCAAGACCGAATAGAGAAGCAATGGAGTAGCCCGCTCCGCTTCCGGGTAGGTCGCTTGAGGTGTCAGGCAACTGGCATCCCAGATAGATGATCATCGCCTCGTTAGAGGAACAGAACCCCGCTTAAAGGTTTACTCACTAATATATTTTATATATTATTTCTTTTCTAAAATTATAATATAATAAGTAATCCACAGACGCTTGGTTACCGCTTTTTCCGCAAATATTTTCTAAGAAAATCCGCAAAAACATAGTGTTTAAGCGGGTTTTCAGCGTTCATCGCTGATATATCCTAAATTATTTGCCTCTTTACGGGCAAGAGCCATACTGCAAATGCTCCCCACCACTCCAAACCCCACTAAATATAAAATCCCCACGAAATAGCTATTGGAAAACTGAATCAATATTCCAATCGCCACAGGAGCCGCAGCGGAAAAAAGATTGCCCACTCCCGAAATCAATCCAGTACCAAACCCCACCAAATGCCCGGGTAATCGATTCTGTACCATGGCCCAAAACACACCCACAAAAAGTGAAATCGTTCCGGTAGCCACTGAGATCAGGAAAGCACTGAAATAGACATTCGCGGTTAAATCGGCCCAAAACAATAATAAAGAAGTACTAATAAAAGCCAGCACGGCAAAAGGAGCCCTTCTGCCCATTCGATCTGAACCGAATCCGGCCAAAATCAGTCCGATAATACCCATAACATAGGGCAGAGAAGAAAGAAAACCCATTGTTTTAAAGGAAATTCCTCTAGCCAGCGTTAAATACTGGGGTAACCAGGTCAGCAGCCCAAACCAAATGGAAAGAAAAGAAGCATAGGCAACAACCAACATCATAAACTGTGGAGTTCTTAATACTTCCTTAACTCTAAGCACAAGGGATTCTCCAGAATGTTTATCTACAGGTGAATTAATATCCACATTATCCTGTAAATAGTTTCTTTCCGCCTCTCCTATCAGTGAACTTTTACCCGGCTGATCCCGGATAAAAATCAAAATCAAAGGTAAAGCAACCAAAAAAGCAATCCCGGCCATAAGATAAAAACTCATCTTCCACCCCCAGAGCAGGGTTACCATAGTAAATAAAGGCATAGCAATAATTGGACCTAGGTCTGACCCGATGCTGCTTATTGAATTAGCTTTACCCCTTTCCCAGGAAGGAAACCAGCGACGGATAAACACCCCGTGATTGGGGTAGTGAATGCCGTGTCCTATTCCCAGCAGTACCCTGGCCAAGAGTAAGGTTCCAAATGCCGATGCCGCACCTCCTAAGAGCATGGCCCCGCCACCGACTGCAACTCCAAATGCCATCACCCGACGTGGTCCAAAAAGATCCCCTAAAGATCCGGTGAATAAATTGGTTAGGGCATAGGCTAATAAAAAAAGGGTCATGAGCAAACCTTGTTTAGCAGGTTCTCCATTCAGCCCCATTTCCCTTAGGAATATAGGATCTGCCATAAGAATACTGATATTTACCCTCTGTAAATAATGAATCGAGAAAACCACCAAGAGTACTACCGTTAAAAAGTAACGTAGATGGCCGGGACCCGCTTCCGGCAATTTAACCTTACTGCTATCGTATTCCTTTATCAACAGATACCAACCTCTTTCAAAAACTGCATCAAGATTTCCCCAAATTCTTTGGGGTTATCCAGCATCATGGCGTGTCCGGCTTTGGGTATTTTATAAGTACTCACTCCACAACCCGCCAACCGCTCGTACTGATCCTGATCCAGCATTTGCGTACCCGTGATCCAGGCACGCGGCAAATCCACCGTTTCAAAGAAATCCGGTCCGCATGGAAAAGGACTTACTAAGCTTTGAGCTGAGCGATACACCGCAACCGGTGCTGCCATTTTTATCGTTCGGGCAAATTGTTTTTTCCCAGGTCGGCAAATCCCTTCATTATCTATATTAACCGCAAACTGCTCTGCCCATTTAGTGTATTCTTGAACAAACTGCTCTTCCGTGTAATTTTGTACGATTGGTCTGCTAAGAAAACCACCGCCGTCCCGGATATTTCCCTCACATAAAACCAGGCTTTGTACCCTCTCCGGAGCCTGTCGATAAAGTTCTAAGGCTATGGCCCCGCCCATGCTATGGGCAACAATAGATACACAATTTAGACCTAAATAATTTAAGAAACTAAGCAGACTATGGGCCTGCTCAGTTAGAGAATAAGAGTAGTCAAGCGGTTTATCACTATGACCAAACCCAAACAAATCCGGAGCTAAATGACGAAAGCCGGGAATATATGGAAACACCAAAGGGTAATCCTCGGTACCTGATGATCCTAACCCATGTATATACAGGATAGAATTACCGGATCCCGTTTCTGCGTAACGCATGTAACCTTGCTTAAATAAAATTTCCTTAAAACACATCAACCCATTTCAACTCCACATCTTATCCCTCAAAAAATGATCAGAGAATAAAATCTGTAGATAAAAAATTCGAAGTGCGTTCTGTTAGTATTTGCGTAATTATCTGCTTATTAATAGGCTCTGCTTTCGCTGCTACCAAGGTTCTGATGGAAAAAACCCTTAAGGCATCTGCCACGGATAAAGTACCTTCCCCTGAATCTTTCCGTCCATTAAAAGGAAAAGCGTCCGGACCTCGTTGGCATTGGCTGTTTAGGTTTACCCGGCTTACCTGATTAACCAAGGGATCAATGATTGAACTAAGCACTCCGGGGTCGCTGCCAAAGATACTTACTTGCTGGCCGTAGTTTGAATTGATTATATAATCAATCGGGGACTGGATATCTTCAAAAATCCCGATCGGAACCACCGGTCCGAACTGCTCTTCATGATAAACAGCCATTTCCTCATTAACCGGAAATAAAACTGCCGGATAAAATAAGGTAGTATTTATTTCCCCGCCGGCCGAATTCACTACCTGGGCTCCCTTAGCTTCAGCGTCTGCAACCAATCTACTCAAGTAGGCCGGTTTATGTGTTTCAGGCAGAGGAGTAATGTTAACCCCTTTTTCCCAAGGCATCCCGACTTTTAACTGGTCCACAGCAGCGGCCAATTTTTGGACAAAAGCTTGGGCAATTTCTGAATGTACGAAAATTATTTTTATGGCCGTACATCGTTGACCATTATAAGACAAGCTTCCCAAAATACATTCCCGAACTGCTAGGTCCAAATCGGCATCCGGTAGAATTATTGCCGGGTTTTTGGCTTCCAATCCCAAAACACAGCGTAATCGATGTGGTTTAGGATGATGTTTCTTTAATACATCCGCTACCGGGCTAGTACCAATAAAAGCTAGCACATCAATCTTTCCGGATTTCATTAAGGGAGTTACCACCGTAGCTCCGTCTCCATATACGGTATTAACCACTCCCGGCGGAAAAGAATCCCGGAAAGCTTCTAATAAGGGTGAGTGTAACAAAACCCCTAATTTCGGCGGCTTAAAAACAACCGTATTTCCCATAATTAGAGCCGGTATTAAGGTGGTGAAGGTCTCATTTAAAGGATAATTATATGGACCCATGCACAAAACCACCCCCAGTGGAGAACGGCGAATCTGGGCCATTACCCCTTGCTCAATAGTAAACCGTGCCGATTTCCGATCTAGTTCCTTCATAGAAGTGATCGTATCCCGAATATATTCCACAGTACGATCAAATTCACGCTCTGAATCAGTTTGAGACTTCCCGATCTCCCACATTAACAGTTTGACAACTTCTTCGCGCTGGTTAGTCATTTTAACGATAAAGTCCTCAAAATGCTGTATTCGCTCTGCTACCGGCATGGTAGGCCAGGTTCCTCTACCGTTATTATAAGCCCTGCAGGCTGCATCCAGGGCTTCCATAGCCTCTTTCTCGGTACAAAGTGGGTAATAACCAATCGATTTCGGTCCCACTTTACCATCTGTTCCCCGTAGGCAGATTGGTGAAAAAACCTCCCGGACCGGACCCTCCCAATAATGGATTTGGCCGTTAAGCAGATAACGACATCCATCAATCGGTTTAGATATTTTTAGTTTTTCTGGGATTTCGCTCTCCGCAGGAAAGATGGATTGAAAGGACTCTTCCCTATAAATTGCCATGCAGCCGGACCCCCTTTATTCTCACTTAAATTGCCTCCAAGGTAACACCTTTTTAAGTATAGCATGTTTTTTTGGCCAGCGACGTTACACTTATTTTCTGTTTCCAGGTACTTAAAGGAAGATTTATGCGCCTAAACTTTAAACTGAATTTACGACAATCCGCAGGCCTATTCTCATCATTTTTGTTATTTAACGAGCATAAATAGCTAATAATGTCGAATATTAGGGATAAAATTATTTTACATTTCTTGACTTCCATGTTATTGTATTTAGTGGCCTTCCGAATCACAAAATTCATCTTTGTCCTTTTTTTGGTAAAGCTGAAGAAGGTGGTTAATAATCTGGAGGAGCTTTATTTCGAAAGGGGATCATTCAGTGGTATTCGAAGACAAAGTATTGCAATGCAGAGATTGTGAAAACGATTTTACTTTCACAGTAGGCGAACAGGAATTTTATGCTGAAAAGGGATTTCAAAACATCCCGGCACGTTGCCCTGACTGCCGCAGAGCTCGTAAAGGTCAATCTAACCGTTCCTTCTCTTCTGAAAGAGAAATGTTTGATGTAGTATGCAGCGGTTGTGGTTGCGAAACCCAAGTTCCGTTTAAACCGCGCGGAGACCGTCCGGTTTATTGTTGGGAATGTTTCCGCAATGCATCAAGTTACTAAAACTTGCCTGTATCGATTTAACAAAAAATATAACCTGACGATAAAACCAATCAGGTTATAAAAATAGGATATCGTAGATTTCAAAGCTGTTAGCAGGCACTTGTTAACAGCTTTTTCTATTCTGGAAAATCCTTTGTAAAATTAAGCAAAAGAATTATGTCACAAAGAAGGAAGCCGGGCCAGGCTTATCGAAGTCTTATTGTTAACAATTTATATTAGAAATGGAGGTGTTTGTCCTGTGTATTACCGATATGATAAATCCTCTCTATTTATTGCTTTAGCTTTTGGGGCCGTAATTCTATTAGTATTGCTGATGTCTTTCGCCTATCCTATGCTTAATTACCTTTTGAAATAACTCTACGTTCAACTCATTATTGTTTTTTACCTACCCTAACCCTGCTCTTCCAGGGTTCTTCTGTTTTAGGCTAACTTCGTTCTTTTCGGGTATATCTGCCGCTAATTGTTAACATAATTATGGCTGATGTCCAGCCCACTATCCTAAACTTCTTAAATTCTTCACTTCTTTTATTATATGGATAACTCATTATTATTTCTATAGGCATTCCGAATCCTACTTCCTGCATCTGTACAGAGTGTTTGCTTTCTTGATTTGCAGATAAACTGCTGATCCTATTCCGGCAGTCTAATCACTTTTTCTAGGGTAACTAAGCTTCCTGCGGACATTTTCAGCTGCTCCGGGTTTTCGATGAAGACCTTGACTGCATTTTTTAGGCCAGTTTCGTTCATACCTAACACTAACCAAAGGGGAAAGGCA
>Ga0074193_1002494_pt1 | contig 16464 bp, 16 predicted proteins | sample EPASupsiteHSE605_FD_64523 | JGI IMG/M metagenome (GOLD analysis project Ga0074193, IMG submission 64523) | Bioremediated contaminated groundwater from EPA Superfund site, New Mexico - Sample HSE6-05 | ecosystem: Environmental > Aquatic > Deep subsurface > Groundwater > Contaminated ... | reverse complement strand
GAGACTATCGTCACCGAAGCAGAATATGGAACACCCACTTGTAGAAGTGGGTGTCTCACGATTGGATAAAGATCAGTATTTAGAAGTTATATATAGAAAAAAGGTGCTTTGGTGGCACCCTTGAATCTCCGTCTACGAAGGTGGATATTTTACACTGATCAACATAACTAGTATTCATGTTCATTTTCGATAATCCTTATTTCTTCTGTTTGATCACCGTTCTTATCTTCCGATGCATCATCTTCCGATACATTATCTTCCGATACATTATCTTCCGATGCATCATCTTCCGATGCATTATCTTCCGATGCATCATCTTCCGATGCATCATCTTCCGATGCATTATCTTCCGATGCATTATCTTCCGATGCATTATCTTCCGATGCATCATCTTCCGATGCATTAATTGAAACGGTCTTTGTCAAAGCACCATTCCGAATCTCGTATACCAGTGTTTTCATGTTACTAACCAAGAGCTTTCCTTTCTGAATCCAATTCTTTCCGGTACTAACCGTTACTTCGGTTTTGTCCTCGATATTTTGACAAGCACTCTGCGCCAGGATTTTAATTTCTACGACTTTGTCTCCCATTACGTGGACCTGTTCGGCTAGATCTTGGCGCAATTCCTGTCCGCTCTTTGGAGCAAGTAATAATCCCATCACTCCGCCTACAAGACTTCCAAACATAGCCGCCTTAATTACCTTATTACCCATTACGCCCTTGTTATTTTTTTCCACCTCTTTATCCACTCCTTTTAATCATTCTGGTTTTTCACCATGAAATAACCAATTAATACTCTATCCTTTAGACTATCCCCATTGCCTAGAAGTCTATTTTGTGTACCAATTTCTTAATATACTTCGACATTTGCTGACAGTCATTGGATCCACTAGTATGTTCACTTAAGTGATATGTGACTGTTTCAAGAGCAAGATTCAGAACTTGACCGTGGTAGCATACTATGGCATCTGTTTTCATGCCTTATTTACTATATGCTCACGGCAGAAAAATGCCTCTAGTGCAAATAGCGGATTGAAAAGTGATGAATATAAATTGCATATTCCACAAGGGCTTTGGATTTGGAATAGGGAGAGGCAGTGGAACTAACTTAAAAAATATTTTTTGCTATTAAAGAGAGGATATTATTAAAAGGTGAAGAATACATCTGCATAAATACTAACTGCGCAGTGATAGTAGTTGAGGTGAACAAATATGAACGAAGAGATGATAGGCAAATTTGAATTAACGATTCCCATTGAGCGTTCAATTCAAGCCGAATTACTTCTCCTGTTAGGACAAAAACCTTCTCATGGGTATGAATTAATTCAACGTTTGAATGACGCTGAGTTTAGGAGGGGAGAAGCAGATGCAGCAACCGTATATCGGAATCTAAGGCGTATGGATAAGGATGGGTTAATTGAATCCCATTGGGAAGTCGGCGAGTCAGGCCCTAGCAGGCGACTATACAAAATAACTCATCAAGGAGAAGAGTCCTTAAAGCTATGGGTAAAGTACATCGCTCAACAGAAAGTCAAGTTAGAGAATTTTTTACAAGCCTATTTCCAGTTTGAAAAATCTTAGTACGAGAGGGAGAGGGGTGAATTTAAATATGATAGCTTCAAATAAGGTTCTTAGAATTATACATGCTGGTGCTTTACAACGAGTTATTGAGAATTGCATTAATCACTTTTCCAAACAAAATTCGGGTATAAAAGTTGAGATCAAAGGGGTTGGTTCAAGGGAGGGTGCTAAACGGTTATTATCTGGAGAAAAATATGACATCATTGCTCTAGCTGACCAATCACTATTTGCGGAGCTGCTGGTACCCGATCTCGTGGAAAACTACTTTGTTTTTGCTGCTGATCAAATTGTTATTGGGTACGATCCCTCTTCAAGGGGAAGCAAGGAAATTACTCAAGAAAATTGGGTGGATCTATTACTTAAGGACCAAGTTAGTTTTGCTCGTTCTGACCATCATCTTGATCCTTGCGGCTATAGAACACTTATGGTTTGGCAATTGGCTGAAAAATTTTATGATAAACCAGGTCTATACTCAAAAATGGAAGCATCCTGCATTCCTTACACTATTTACCCTAAATCAATAGAACTTGCGGAGGCTTTATTTAGAAGGAAGGTTGATTATGCATTTCTTTATTCCTCAGAGGCCAAACAATTAGGGCTTCCCTATCTAGTCCTACCATCAAAAATTAACCTTTCCAATCCTGCTTATGCCAATTTCTATGACCAAGCCGCCGTAACAGTTGAAAGTAAGATTCCAGGGAAAAATACAATTATTCACGGTAACCCTATTGAATTTGCTATTGGCTTTTCTAAGGATAGCCCATATCCCGAACTAGCTCAATCGTTTGTTGATATTCTTACAGGGCCAGAGGGCTCTTTAATTCTAGATGAATGTGGTCTGATCTCATGCTGAAACTATTGATTCCTAGCTGTTTCTGCTCGCGATGTCGGGCCAGAGAAAAGTGACTTGGTACCGCATTGAATTTTGGGGTTTATTTTTTGGGCAATATTAAATTCTGATATAACTATAATAGTTTAGATATAATTACCAGTGTTAAGAATTGCGATTTGGATAAGATAGGATCAGCCATCTAACATAAATAATTTACACAAAAAAGGAGGCACAAAACATGGCGGGAGAAAGAAACAGCAATACACCAGCAGCTCAAGGAGCTTCTCAACAATTGGATCAATTTAAGTATGAGGTTGCTAACGAAATGGGTCTTCAACTAGGTGGAGACCGCACAAGTCGCGAAAACGGCTCGGTAGGTGGGCAAATGACCAAACGGATGATTCAATTTGCAGAGGAACACCTTAAGAGTGGTAGCAAAATATAGTAGTTCCATTGTCTAGGTTACAAACGGAATCACAAACTAATAGGGATATCGATGGCTATCCCTATTAGTTTTTATAAATATCTTAATCGCAATTGATAGCTAGACACAAAGTCAATCAAAATCTAAAAGAAGCCATGAGAGTATGGTTTTTTTTGGTTCCGAAACAATTTACGAGTGTAAAATCTGTAAATTGCCTCTGCAAATTTTACATTCCTATTTTAATTGAACGAATACCATTTAGCCTCCCAATTGTACCTCTTAAGCCAATATCAGCAATTTGCAATTGTCCACAAGAATTAAGGCAGCCATTCACATGGATCCGAAGTGGATTATCTAACTTAACCTTTTCATCAAGGGTTTTTGCCAGTCTCAAAGCAACTTATTCCAGGAGAATTTTTCGCCAAGAACCCGAGTTATTTTGAGACTGAACTCGTTCAGAGTTGCCTATTTTCAATTCTCTCATTACGTTGTAAAAACTTTTTATGGCGACCCACTAAAAGAACATCGCTAATTCGTACAAATGCTATGATTTAGAAAATGCTCGAGAAGGGACGAAATAACGCAGATCGTCGATGAATACTTTGACGATGTAAATGGAAAAATAGCGATTTTTGATATTTAGCAACAGTATGTGAGGTGTAATAGTGCCAAAAGTCACTGCTATTTGTTATCTTTCCTCTATATTTTTCTATGGCTTAGGATATTATAAAATGTTTGTCATTAATAATGCACTTATAGTAAAAAGTAATGACTATGCTATAGCAACATGTTATTTCTTTTTAGTCATCTTTTTAGCAGTAATCGGTTCTCTATTCTATTACGTTAATAATAGAGAGCAAAAATTATTAGAATGGAAGATATTGAATGCTCAGAAAAAACAGGTAGGAAATATAGATGATTAAAGACGAGCGATAAACTTGACGTAAAGTCAATAGATTTTAATAAATACGAAAATCGTAAATATAGAAACACCAAATTTAGCCCAAGCCTGATTTGGTGTTTTTTGATGTTCGGGTATGCCATAATTTAACTTAGTTCTCGTTATCGAACCCAAGGAGAAAAATAAAGGTAATTCATTCCTTACTAGCGAATTGATCTAGGTGCTAAAAGGGAATTTCACAAACAATTTCGCTTTAGGTCTATTAGATAAATAATTAACGAAGCTCTTGATAACCAACGTTATTTCACATTTCCACAAATTTAGAAGGGAGTGAAAAGTACTGGCTAACAAGTCCGTATATCAGTCTGAAAGGCCAATTAATCGTTCGAAGCTTCGACTGCTTCTAGGAAAGCTTTACTTTGCGTGGCGTCGTTATTTCCAATGGTTTATTGTCAGGTCAACACATTATGCGACGACTTTCCAAACTAATCGACTTCCTTTCAAGGTGGCAGATCATAGCACCCCCTTGTTTCGTCACCTCCGAAATGTCGATATGTGGCTGCAGGAAAACAAAGTAACCAACTTGAAGTTGGCTATAGCAAAAATGAATGGGCTAGTTCTTAAACCAGGAGAGACTTTTTCCTTTTGGCGTTTAGTTGGCAAACCGACTAAGGCAAAGGGTTTCGCCAAAGGGATGGTCCTAAATAACGGCTTGTTTGTTCCCGGAGTCGGAGGGGGCCTATGCCAACTTACAAACCTTATTTATTGGATGACCTTACATACTCCATTACAGGTTACGGAGCGGTGGCGTCACACACACGACGTATTTCCGGATGCCAACCGTTCTCAACCATTCGGAAGCGGGGCTACTGTTGTTTACAATTATATAGATCTCCAAATCAAGAATGAGACTTCGTATAATTATCAATTTTTAGTAAGGGTAGAGGAATCAAACCTAGAAGGTGAGTGGAGATGTGAACAACCACTGCTTAGCAAATATGATGTTTATGAGAGTGCCCACTTGATTACACAGGAATGGTGGGGAGGTTACATGCGCCATAACGTAATTAGGCGTAAGATTTTTGATCTTCATAACAATCAAATAGGCGACGACTTTATCACAGAGAATCATGCAATTATGATGTACGAACCGATGTTGGCTGGAGGTACAGAGGTTGATTAAATATGATGGACGAATCACTGGTTTACCAGTCAATTACGGAGCATTCGATGAATATTAAAGAAACACTTAAGCAGCTTCCTCAAAGTCCTGGCGTCTATATGATGGTCGATTCGCTGGGGAATATAATTTATGTCGGTAAGGCGAAAAACCTAAAGAACAGGGTGTCCCAATATTTTATAAATCAAAAAGATAGAACTCCCAAAGTTAAAGAAATGATTCATAAGATTCATACATTTAAATATCAAGTTACCGATACTGAATTAGATGCACTAATTGAAGAATGTCGACTCATCAGAGAAATAAAACCCAGGTATAACAAACAGATGAAGAATCCTAGTAATTATCTCTATATAAAATTACCGTCTAAATTATACCCTAAAGTCACTATTGTAAAAGAAAAGGTCAATGATGGTGCATTATATTTTGGTCCTTTTACCAGTCAACATCGTGTGGAAACCACAGTAGAATATTTGAATGATTTTTATCCTGTTCGTAAATGTACAAGTCCTAGATTCGTGAAGAGAGCCAACGGTTGTCTATTTCAACAATTAGGTTCGTGTTTGGGTGTTTGTACTGGGCAAATCAGCCCCGAGGAATATTGGATTTATATTCGACAAATTCAGCTTCTTTTAAATGGGAATGATATGGCAGTTGTTCAGGAACTTTTAAAGAGGGTTAATTTAGCTATTGAAAATCTACAATTTGAAAACGCAGCCTTATATACAGAGTATTATCAAGGGCTAAAACATGTGATTGGAAAGCAGGGGTTGGTTCATTCTTCTATTAAACAGAGAAATATTTTAGCTGTTGAATTTATTAATAACGAACTTGCTGAATTATTCCTTATTAAAGGGAATAGGCTTATTTATAGAGAAGTAATCAACATAGTAGCCAAAGATAGTATGGAATTGAGGCAAGACTTAAAGCAGGTTATCCGTGATAAGTTTGTAACAATAAACAGTGACCAATGTGGTACTTCTCTAACGAGTTGTAAAGCTGTTTGTCCATCTGGTGCTTCTTTAACGCAAAAACCTTCTTGAGATAAAATTTGAAGGTAGAACTATTGGTCAAAACATTCGTGTTTGTATATATGAAATTATATCAATAAATTACGAGGAGTGATCACAGAATGAAAATTACTGTAATAGGAGCAGGCGCTGTTGGAGGGTATTTTGGTGGAAGATTAGCGGAGTCTGGCCTTAACGTAAGTTTTCTAGTACGGGCGAACAGGGCCAAGCAGTTAACCCATTCCGGTCTGGTAATCAAAAGTCCTTTCGGAGATTTGACTCTCCGGCCTCAAATAGTTCAGGATGTCAATGAAATCAAGGGTTGTGATTTAGTCATTCTTAGCGTTAAAAACTATCAATTAGAAGGGGCACTAACCCAAATTAAGCCGCTCGTTAAATTGGGTGCCAAGGTATTGCCTTTATTAAATGGGGTTGAGCATTTTGAGATTCTAGCTAAAGAATTTGGTTCCGACAATGTACTTGGTGGTTTATGCAAATTAATCTCAACTGTTGATACAGAGGGAGTGATCCATCACACTAGCGGTATACACGAAATCATCTTTGGAGCACTACAATCCTCTCAGACCGATTTCTGCGTTAAAACGAAGCAATCTTTAGGAAATTCTATCCTAAAGATTACTCTTAGTACTGACATAAATGTTGATATTTGGATGAAGTACGCTTTTATAACAGCATTTTCAGGGATTACGACAGTAAGCCGTCTGACTATTGACCAGGTCGCAGTAAACGATGCTACGACGGAAGTTTTTTCACGCTCACTTCAAGAAATGTGGACATTGGCTAGAGCATACGGAGCTATGCTGCCCGATGATTTTGTGCAACAAAATGTACGGAGCATTTCAAAATATCCTAAAGGTTCCACCTCTTCGATGCACCAAGACTTTCGTAAGGGATTACCTCTGGAGGTTGAAAGTCTTCAAGGTGCAGCGATTCGGCTTAGTGCTAAACACTGTTTGGAGGTTCCTACAGTTCGCACCCTTTACGGGTTATTAAAACCCTTTGAAGGAAGATTTATCTCAAATTAACCAGGTTTACCATCTCCTAATTATTCATCCCCCAAGAGAAAAAATAATACATTGAGAATGAATGCCTTTGTGATGTGAGAAAGGTGGGTGATGACAAATGAGACTGGTCTATCTTTTTAACCTTGAGAAGTTAAAGCCCTTAACCAAGATTGCCTCTCTGGTTCACGGTTAGTGGGGAAATACGGAGGCTCATGAACTTTTCTCGCTTGTTTTTGGACATTACGGTCTGGTTTATGTTACCGAAATCCTCGGTTCAGAGAGGCTATGGTTTAAGCTCCTTTTCATTGTAATAATAATAGTAAATAATGTATAATTAATGTAAATGGCAAAAGTATGATTGGAGCATTAATTATATGAAGAAGAGTGTAGTTAAAAAACAACAGAACAGCAAAAAGTGCTTGGTTTGTGGTTTAAAGAATGACCTGGGATTAAAAGCCTCTTTCTATGAAATGGACAATGATGAGCTTATTGCGATATTTAAACCACGTGAAGAACACCAGGGCTACCCGGAAAGGCTACATGGTGGAATTGCAGGAGCAATATTGGATGAAACAATTGGAAGGGCAATAATGATCAAGGATGATACTTTTTGGGGAGTAACAGTTGAATTGAATTTAAAGTATAAAAAGCCTGTTCCATTAAATCAGGAATTACGAGTGAGAGGTAGAATTACAAAAGATTCAAGTCGATTGTTCGAAGGAACTGGAGAAATATTGTTACCTAATGGTGATATTGCAGTTACTGCTTGGGGTAAATACATGAAAATGTCGAATGGCAAAATTACAGATTTTAAAAATGAAGAACTAAATTGGCAAGTTGTATTGTCTGGTGATGAACCTAAAGAAATTGAAATCGAATAACCATTGAGCCAGTTATGGCTCTTTTTTATACTATCAGACCCCCATGCCGCTGCGCGGCACCACTGATGAATAGAAAATTAGTTTTCCAGGGCAGAAAGTATAAACTTACGTTATATACTTTCTAAGCATAAGCAACTAGGGCTGCCGCCTTCGCCAGAGGCTTGGCGCCAGCCAAGTTTTCTTTATTTGAGAGGGGTAAGGTGAAATGGATTAAGAAGTAGAAATACTACACTTAAATTATTGCGTTCTACATGCATATAGCAACCAATAATAGAACAGAAATGGACTGAGTTTACAAACTTCAGTCCATTTCTGTTAATCATAATTAGCCTAAAATGGAGGAAATGAATGAAAATTGTCGAATATTAAGTCTTATAGGGATAAATAGGTGTTGGGATGTTAACTAAAGGGTGAGCTATGATGAAAGAAAGAAAACTTTTGAGTTATATATTCGTAGTCTTCGGAGGCTTAATACTTGGGCCTCTTCTTTTCTTGTTTCATTTAGCGTTAGATAATATTAAGTATTCATTCGTAATTCTGACCTATATGATATTTGGAGGTATTATTGCTAATCTCCTGAGGAAGAAATGTAATGAACAGAGGAAAAGAGAAGAGGCTATAAGAGAGGAGCAAAAGCGCTTAAATGACTTGCTTAACAGTCTTCCTGCTATAGTGATTCTCATAGAAGAAAATTATAAAGTGCGTTTTGCAAATCGCAATTATATTACGAAGTTTGGTAAAAATGAAGGTGAATTCTGCTACGAAATCGCTGGCAAAAAGAGTCCCTGTGATCATTGTTTGATAGAAAAGGTATTTCAAAATGACTCACCCGTAGTGAATGAGGAATTACTTTTCGATAATCGGATATACGAGACCACACTGCAGCCTTTCAAAGATGTTGATGGCACAAAACTTGTGATAAAAACTCTTTATGATATCACAGAACGCAAAGAGGCCGATAAAGAATTAACGCGGTTACAAACAGAGATGGCACATCTGGAACGCCTGAATTTAGTGGGCCAAATGGCAGCAGGGATAGCCCACGAAATCAGGAATCCAATGACAACCGTACGAGGGTATCTACAGCTATTAGGGCCCAAGCAAGAGTTTCAATCGATTGGTCCCATGTTTGAACTTATGATCGAAGAACTTGATCGTGCCAACTTGATTATCACTGATTTCCTTTCATTTGCTAAGAATTCACCAACATACGGACGATGCCAGAATATAAATGACATTTTACGACATTTGTACCCGTTATTAGAGGCTGATACGTTCATTCAGAACAAACAAATAGTATTTAAAGCGAGGGAAACGTTTGATATCCTCTTGGATGCTAAAGAGATTTCCCAATTAGTGCTCAATCTGTGCCGTAATGGCTTAGAGGCAATGCAAGTGGGCGGAACTCTTAAAATTCGCACATATATTGAGGATGAACATGTTGTATTATCTATAGAGGATGAGGGGTGCGGTCTCCCTGCAGAGAACTTAGATAAGTTGGGAACACCTTTCTTCACAACAAAGGAAAATGGTACGGGACTAGGACTAGCCAATTGTTACAGCATTGCTGACCGACATAATGCTAGAATCGATTTTACGAGTGGCTCAAGTGGGACTACATTCTTCGTGCATTTTCCCCGTCCGCAGTGAGTTATAATTTCATCGGACTTGGACCAAATTCAGGCCTTCTTAGTAACAGGAAATGCCAACTTGGAGACCAAGAGCCATCAACAAGTTATGGTTTATCTTCAGTCGGAGCCTCCAGTAACATTAGTTACAATCAATGTTTTAGGAAACTCCATTATTTCTCTTCCCGAATAGACTATTTACTTTCATCGGGAACCAATGGTTGTACATATATAATAATTTCCACTCAAAGAAGGAATTACCTCTTTTTCTGTCGAAGTTGTTTTAATGCTAGAAGGGGTATTGTTGTGTTGCGCTGGATACTATCAAACAGATTGAATCCAAAACTTATGTCGAGGCATTATCAAGGATTAATGAAATAAGAGGAGGAAGAACAATGAAGATAATATTAATGGGTGGCCCAGGTGCAGGTAAGGGAACGCAGGCAAATCCACTCGTAGAGCGTTTTCATTTCCCACATATTTCGACAGGTGACATGTTTAGAGCTGCTATTAAAGAGGGAACTGCCTTAGGTCTAAAGGCTAAATCCTACATGGATGCAGGTGGTTTGGTCCCTGACGAAGTGACAATTGGAATTGTAGAGGAACGGTTAGCTCTACCGGATTGTGCGGAGGGATTTCTTCTTGATGGATTTCCACGGACCCTGGCTCAAGGTAGTGCGTTAGCTGCTATTTTAGACCGCCTTGGCATGAAGCTCGACGGTGTTATCAACATTGAAGTTGACGAAGAGGTTTTAATACCTAGATTAACTGGACGACGTGTATGTCGGAAGTGTGGATCTTCGTACCACATGATCTTCAACCCTCCGCAGCAAGAAGGAGTTTGTGGTCAATGTGGAGGAGAGCTTTATCAGCGTTCCGATGACACTGTCGAAACAGCTAAGAATCGCTTAAATGTTTATAATTCGCAAACAGAACCTTTGATCGCATTCTATGAAGAAAAAGGACTGTTAAAGCGTATTAATGGAGACCAACCTATTGACCAGGTTCTTCAGGATATTCTAAAAGCCTTGGGCTAATCAGCATTATTGAGCTTTAAAATGTGAACCACCAGCACTTTGCCTCTACTACAGACAAACCTTTGATTTCACTGGTATCTTACCGAATTCAAAGAGTTTATTAAATTCAGAGTTTCATAATGCTTTTGTCAGACATCTCTTTCTGCTAAAATCCGTGGGAGAGAGAGGCTGAAATGCAAATAGACTACCTATCTTATAGCACAGTCAAGTTATCTTGCCTGTGCTTTTTGGTTTTTACTTAAACTTTATTAATGCGGCTGAACGTTTAAGTTGTTCGTCTAGAACCTTAGCATAAATCCTAGTTGTTCTGGGGTCGGCATGTCCTAAAGCGTCCTGTACAATTGCAAGGTTATCCGTTTCGCGAAGTAACAATGTTGCAAATGTTGAACGCATTTTGTGAGCACTAAAACCATCTGTGTTATGGCCCAATGTTTTAAGAATCTCCATATATTTTGTAATGAGATTTTGTACAGCTCGCGTACTTATACGTTTTCCTTGCATAGAGAGAAATAATGCTTCTGATTTACCATGAGCATAACGAGGCCGTTCGTTTTGAATATAATCGTTCAAAGCATCGGCGATTTCAGAATTAAAGTATACAACCGTTTCTTTATCTCCTTTGCGATTCACTTCAAAGCAACCATTATTAAGATTTGTTGTTGTGAGATTAATATTACAAAGTTCGGTTAAACGCAATCCCGTACCAATAAAGGTCAGAAATATTGCATAATTCCGTTTTTCTGTATAAGCTTGATACTTGAGCTGTTCCTTAGACAAACCAGTCCCGTTCTTTAACACATCAGTAAGTTCAGCAATTTGATTAGGCTCTAGAGCTTTGGGAAGCTTTTGCTTGACATTGATAGGGTCTAGCCTAATAGTAACATCCTTAGAAATCATATCCTCACGTAGTAAATATCGATAAAGAGATTTTATGACTGCTTGTTTACGAGCAAGTGCACGCACCCCATTATTGCGCTCAATGCTGGACCAACTCAAATAGGCTTCTATATCTCGATGTCCTATATTTTCCATATGATGTAATAAGCTGATGCCTTCTGGAGAAGATGGGAAGGTAGGCAAAGAATTGCATAAGAACTGAAAAAACAAACGAAGTTCATTGGTATAAGCATATTGAGTATTTCTTGACTTATTAATGACAGCAAGGTGATTAATAAAATCTTTTGCGAAATAGGGAAGGGTAGTAGAAGCAAATCTCTTATTATCTTTCATTAGAACCTCCGTCTATTTAGAGTAAAGATGATATCGCTATTATATATATTAAAGTTACATTTTTCAACTATGCTCTAAAGAGCGATTTAACGCATAGTAAAAACTATTAAAGCACTAGGTGAGGTTGATGACAATGCCGGAATTGAACGTAGGAGTCCTTCAGTACCTGCAGTTTTAAAATCTCTTATGCCAACGGTAGCTTTAAAAGTTTCGTGCTAGAGGATAAACCGCTCGGAATAAGGTTTTAAAAGTAAACCAGCAAATTCTGACCCATTGCTGATTTTGCTGGTTTTTTAAGGGGTGTTCTCTAGCGATTGTAGCGACCTTGATAACCGGGGTAGTCGTTTAATTCTTCGGGTGTAAGTAGCCTAAATCCCATTTTAGTCCAGAATCTACGAGCCTCAGCAACAGATCCGAGAACGATGTATTTGAACCCCAAATCACTAGCAAAATCTTTTAGCCATTTGACACATGAAGTTCCAATCCCCTTTCTTATAAGATGCGAAGGTAATGTTAACCGGTCCACGTAAATGCCTTGTTTAGCGTTGCAAAAATGAAACCAGAACTGAGTAAATTCTTCTTTGGTTGGATCATCTAAACTTACAATATCAGTCCCGTAATTCATTATTTCGAATTGAAGTTCGTGTTTTATATTTAAAGCGTCTTTTAACTCTTCTGTTCTAAGTTGAACATTTTCGTAGAACAAAACCATATTAGGCTCTCTTGACCTAGCCACTGACGGCTTATAAACAAAAATTCCGGTATCTTTTGGATCGTTATGAAAACAATAATCTGAGAAAATGTTAGATATATAATTTAACTCAGCTTTATTCTCTTTAACACAGACATCGCAATTCTTGAGCAACATTATAAATCCACTCCTCCCAAATACAAATAATAAAACCTTGTGTTAGTTACAACATATGATCGCTAAAATCGAAATGCATACAGAATATTTAAAAAAATGGGACCAAAATAGTCAACGAAGAGTCCACCCCGGGTGGAAAAGGTTTATGAAACAGACAAAATTACTCAATTGGACAGCATAGAGAATCGAAGCTATTACGAGTTGTATCGCTTAAACCTGCCTGAGCAGGAGAATTAATGTGTATTTGAATGATTCAATGTTTTCTACCGCAGAGCTTAAAATAGGGAGCGGAACCTCAGGGATGCTGGTCACCGAGGTGAAAAAACAGATGAAGTCAACGCTAATAGTATTGAGGAAGATCGTAATGGCAAGAAGCGAACAAGGATTGAAAGTATATCCCCAACCATTCAGGAAGTAATTGGAAAAGATAGCATTTTGACCACACTGTAGATGCTGCAAAGATTTTTTATATATTGACGAAAAGTTTGATATAATGACTTATCATATAAAAAGGAGCAGAAATATGCACATATTAGATGAAACAGATTTTAAGTCTATCCAAGTGTTAATGAATGAATTAATTATTTCAGTTGATATTCAGTCAAAGGAAAACATAGCGATTAAATTGTTAGATTATCTGCGGAAAAATTTGGTAAAGTTGGAAGACTGGAAATTGTATCATGAACTATGTACTTTGATTGAGAAGAAACTGAATGAAGGCAGGCACTATGCAACATTTTCAAGAAATAAAAACACAAGACTATGACCGCCAAAACCTCTTGTTATAGCAATACCCGAATAAGTATTTCTCCCCGAACAAGATTGAGCAACTTGTCGGGGAGTTTCATTTTTGGAGAAAAAAATTATTTAAGTAACTACCGTCTACTAATGAAAAATAAGTGGAAATTGAAGAGCAGGATCCGACTGGTTTGCAATCTGAATGCTTCATATGCATTCTATAAATGTTCTTGCCCAAGTTGATTAAGTATCAAACAAACCATCCTTTACGTTTAAACCACAAAAACATTGAAATACCAATACAGGTCATTATTCCTAAAACCATAAAATAACCATATTCCCATTTTAATTCCGGTATATATTCAAAGTTCATCCATAAATTCCGGCTATAAAGGTTAACGGAATGAAAATTGTAGTTATCACCGTCAATATCATCATATTTGTATTCATACGGTTTGAACTTATCGACAAATAGCTATCACGCAGGTCAGAAGTTATTTCTCTGAGTGTTCAGGAAAATCTAGCGGTTCCTTCTTGTTGTGGCTTAGCGACGAAATCTATTTGTTAGAGTATCCTAAACCTATACAGTTAATTTATATCCCTTTTAACGTGACAGGGCAAGTTGGTGTTACTTCAGTGAATGTTTGTTTAAGGATGAACAAGTATCGTAACACTCTGGCTTAGTGTGTTGTTCTTGGAGTATTTTAGCAGATTTAAAGGAGTTTAAGGAAAGATATAGAATAATAGAATAGAATTATTTGAGGGTTCAAACGCTTCAAATGAATTATCAATGTCATAATTTCTTTTAGTCTTATTAGCGAATTAACACTGAGTAGGAGGCTTTTTTGGATAGTATGTCTTATGTGATAAATTAAAATTAAGGAGATGTTTGAAATTAGCTATGATTTTATTTCTATCGGAGAAGTATTAACTTATTTAAAAAAAGAGAATATTACAAATGTTGAGGAAAGAGCTAAATATATTCAAGATTTTATTGATCAAGCGAAAGAAAGTACTGGTAATCCGTATGCGTTTGATCGATATCTTGAAAATGGGGCATCAACTTTTATGAATGTTGTAACAGAAGATTCTGGTACAAAGAAAGAATGTATTTTATGGTGTGTTAATCATTATCTTAGTTTAAATAGAAATACTAATGTTATTGAAAAAGCTTGTTCTGCACTACGTCAATTTGGAACTGGATGTGGTACATCTGCTTCATCATGTGGTATGAGTTCTTTACACAAGGAAATAGAAAAAAAAGTTGCTAAACTTGTAGGAAAAGAAAAGGCTATTCTTTTTCCCACGGGATTTACTGCAAATCTTGGATCGATTTCTTATATAGTTGGTAAGAGGGATTTGATTATTTTTGATAGAGAATGTCATTCATCAATAATAAATGGTATTAGATTATCTGAAGCTAAATGGATTTCATTTAAACATAATAATGTAGCTGATTTGGAAACAAAGTTAAACAAATATAGAAGTTTATATGAAAATATTTTTGTTGTAGTTGAATCAGCTTATTCAATGAGCGGGGATTTATCTCCATTAAAAGAAATCACTAGCCTAAAGAAATCGTTCGATTTTTATTTATATGTTGATGAAGCACATACTTTTGGTATTTATGGTGAAAAAGGGCAGGGATATTGTTACGCACAAGGTGTAACTGATGAAGTGGATTTTATTATGTCAACTCTATCTAAAGCTACAGCTTCCATAGGGGGATTCTTTGCATCAAAACAAAAATATTGTTCATTATTGAAATGGTCAGATTCTTATGTTTTTCAAGCGTGCATAACACCAGCAGATGCGGCAGTAATTCTTGCATCTCTTGATGAAATAGAAAATGATTCATTGATTATTAAAGAACTTCATGCCAAAAACCAGTATATGCGGGATTTGCTAATATCAAAAGGATTTAACCTTGGAGATAGTAAAAGTCCAATTATTCCAATATTTATTGAAGATCATAATAAATTAAGAATGGCTGTTAACGAACTTTATCAGAAAGGTATTTATTCAACACCGATTGTTTTTCCTGCAGTTAAAGTAAATGAAGGAAGAATAAGACTTATATTAAATTATGCACATACAAAGGAACAGATAGATTATACAGTTAAGGTTTTAGAAAAAGTATGTAGAAAATATCAAGTAATATAAAATCGCTAAGGATAAAAGGAAGATTTCTATGTAGTATAGGTAAAATACATATTTTCAAAGAAAATTTTGGTTAATGATAAGGGAAAGTATTTAAATGACAAGACGTAACACCTTAATAAGGTAACAATTCAAAAATGATATTTTAGAATGTTATCAAAGGTAAGGTCAGGGGGTTAAAGATGCACCTGCATCCATTAAGCTTGAGTTTCAAGGACTTAGTATTAGAAAACGAATTTAAGTATACCTATGACAACGAAACCCGGGTGTTTAACCGAATTGGTATTTCGCTTTCCTTTCTCGCCTGGTTCGTTCTAAATATATTTTGTTATCTAAACTTTCCTCAAAATTTTCTACACATGACGTTAGCCATAGTCGTCCTTTTGTACCCACTTTTTACCTTTATCTTGCTAATAACATCCTCTCCACGCTATGTAAAGTATTTTCAGCCTTTATCTGCTGTAGCCAATGGCCTTGCGGGGCTAGTATTTATTTACGTGGGTCTTTTTGAGTTAAACAATAAGATTTTTACAATTTGTGGTGAAATTGGCGTTATTTTATTTGCCTTTTTCATTTTGCGCCTTAGGTTTAAAATTGCGCTATTTACCACACTTTTCTACGTTGTTGCTTACCAGGTTTCGATGTTGCTACCATCGCTCCATGTAAATAGCGATATTGTCCTGCTCTCCGTTTTTGTGTGGCTGATTGAAATTACCTGTATCGTGGGTGGCAACATTTTGGAACGAGCTTCACGTAAAATGTTTTACCAAAACAAGGTTATTAAACACCAGCAACAAGTGGCAGAGGCAGCAACTCGGGCCAAGAGCGAGTTCCTGGCTAACATGAGTCACGAAATCCGTACGCCTATGAATGCGATCATCGGGATGGCATATCTTGCATTGCAGACCGATTTAAGCCCTAAACAACAGGATTATTTAGCGAAAATCCAGTCCTCGGCTCAGTCGTTGT
>Ga0074193_1002493_pt1 | contig 16470 bp, 17 predicted proteins | sample EPASupsiteHSE605_FD_64523 | JGI IMG/M metagenome (GOLD analysis project Ga0074193, IMG submission 64523) | Bioremediated contaminated groundwater from EPA Superfund site, New Mexico - Sample HSE6-05 | ecosystem: Environmental > Aquatic > Deep subsurface > Groundwater > Contaminated ... | reverse complement strand
GCGATACTGTGATTCATAAGAAGTTTGGGGTGGGAACGGTATTGAAACTTACCGCCGATGAGATTGCAGTCATTGATTTTGAAAGGGCCGGCACCCGTATGCTGCGTTTAGATATGGCTCCTTTGGAAAAGATAGTTTAAAGATTAGTTTTTTATTTATCCGTACAGGAGGAGTCCTTTTGACTGATTTAAGAATACCCACGGATGAAAAACTCCGAATCAAAGAACTAAGAGAACAGATTACATATCATAATCAGAAATACTTCGATGAAAGCTCACCTGAAATCAGCGATTACGAATACGATATGATGCTGCGCGAACTTGAAGATCTGGAACGGGAGCATCCTGAGCTCATGACGGAAGATTCTCCAACCCAACGTGTCGGTGAAAGTGCCCAAAGCGAAACGAGTAAGCAGGTTCGTCACGACGTGCCTATGCTGTCACTTGATGATAAGTTCTCCCGAGATGAGGTCATTGATTTTATCAGCAAGATGCAGAGGGAGCTTGGTGATCCTGCCTTTATCATTGAACCCAAAGTTGACGGCCTGTCAGTTGCATTACGGTACAGAAACGGAGAATTTGTACAGGGCATTACTCGTGGTGATGGGATTAACTACGGGGAAGACGTAACTGATAATCTAAAAACAATAAAGTCAATACCACACTTATTATCTGAAAAAATCCCTTACCTCGAAGTTCGTGGTGAGGTCTATATGGATAACGAAGTATTTGAAGAAATAAATGCGCGCCAGGAGGAACAAGGGCTGAAAGTCTTTGCGAATCCCAGAAACTGCGCGGCAGGTACCCTTCGTCAGTTGAATCCTCAGGTTGTTGCCGAACGTAAACTCTCCATCATTATATTTAACCTTCAGGCTGTTCAAGGCAAAGAATTCAAGTCACATGCCGAAACCCTTGATTGGTTGTCCGGGCAGGGATTTAAGGTATCGAAGTACACCGAATGCAGAACCGAGGACGAGGTATGGGAAGCCATCCGTGCCATAGATGATACGCGCGGAGAATTTTCATATGGTTTAGACGGAGCAGTTGTCAAAGTGGACAGCCTCGCAGATCGTGACAAATTGGGTGCTACTTCTAAGGTGCCGAGATGGGCTATTGCTTACAAATATCCCCCCGAAGAAAAGCAAACCGAGGTACTTAACATCGAGGTTAATGTTGGCCGCACCGGAAGATTAACCCCCCTGGCTATATTAAATCCGGTCAGATTAGCAGGTACCACTGTATCTCGTGCATCGCTTCATAACCAGGATCAGATTGATCGTTTAGATATCCGTATAGGTGATACAGTTATCGTTCGTAAAGCTGCGGAGATTATTCCGCAAATCATTGGGGTAGTAAAGGACAAACGTCCGGCGGGAACCGCGCCCTTTCGTATTCCTGATAGATGCCCTGTCTGTGATGCACCTGCTGCCAGAGAGTCCACTAATGATAAAGAAGGGCCGGCCATATTCTGTACGAATCCTAATTGCCCAACCCAAATCGCTCGTCTAATAATTCATTTTGCCTCCAGAGAAGCAATGAATATTGATGGACTAGGGCCTTCGGTTATCGTGAAACTTCTTGAAACAGGGTACATTAAAGATTTATCTGATATTTATTATCTTAAGGATCGCCGGGACGATCTAATTAGAGACGCCGTTACAGGCAGAACAACCGCCAAAAAGTCGGATACATCAAAGAGTACAGACAAGCTTCTGGCAGCCATTGATCGCTCTAAAGACAACGATATTGATAGATTGATTAATGGCTTAGGGATACGAAACGTAGGCAAATATGCGGGGGGTATTTTAAAGAATAAGTTTTCAGATATGTTCTCCATCGCAAATGCCAGCTTAGAGGAACTTATAAATATAGAGGGATTCGGAGAAATAAGTGCTAAAGCCATCACAGATTTCTTTGCACAGGAGCAAAATATATATATACTAGAACGGCTCCAGAAAGCCGGCGTTAATATGAAGTCAAAAGCCGCAAATAATACAGTTGATAATACTTTTGAAGGCAAAACCTTCGTTATCACCGGTACATTACCGACAATGACCAGGGATCAAGCACGTAAGTTGATCGAAGAACACGGCGGGCGTGTGTCAGAAAGCGTATCCAAGAAGACAACCTATGTTCTGGCTGGCGAAGAAGCCGGCAGCAAACTAACAAAGGCCCAGAGTCTTGGAATAGAGGTTATTTCCGAGGATGATCTTATTAATATGCTGAAATAAGAATCTGCTGTGATGCAGCTTAGTAGTTTTAATAAATAGATCCCATTTCATAGACTAATCATATAAAACTATGCAGTAAAAAATGTCAGAGGGGAAAATCAATGAAAAAGATATTGGGATTAGTGGTATCTCAAAGGAAAATGGGAAATAGTGAGGTTTTGGTCAAGGAGATTATGAATAGTATACCGGAGGAATGCAACCGGGAACTAATACGCCTTACTGACTTGAAGCTTCAGCCTTGCAATGCTTGTTATAGATGTTTGCAGCCTGGTAAAGAATGTTTAATTAAGGACGATTATAATTTCGTAATGAACAAGATTAAGGATGCAGATGCTGTGATTATTGGAGTGCCGGTCTATCTTTTGGGGCCGCACGGTACCTATAAAATGCTTACGGATCGCCTTATGGGGTCTGAGCATCTTGCTGAATTCACCCGGGATAAACCCTGCGTGGTAGTGATGCCTTATGGTATTCAGGGATGGATGGGCTATAGCCAAGCGGCTGCGTTGGTATTGCCGCGTACCTTGAAAATGAGACTGGTGGATGTCTGGCAGCCCCATGCTGCACTACCTGGAGAAGCAGTGCTGAACTCCGATAGTTTAGAGTATGCCCAGGCCCTGGGCCGGGATCTTTTCAGCGGCCGCACCTATCAGCCTGGGCCGCGCTCTTGTTCATTGTGCGGATCTGATTTCTTAAAACTACTCCCTGATAACCGGGTAGAGTGCCCGGTCTGTAGTGCTCAGGGGATTTTAAAAGATGATAACCTGCCCGATTTTACTGGAGCCGATTTCTGCCGCTTTTCTGACAAGGACATGGCGGAACACTTGCATTGGTTGGTAAGTACGAAGAAACGTTTTATGGCCGAAAGAGATAATTTAAAGACAATTCAAAAGAACTACAGGGATATGAACTGGTGGGTGAAACCTGAATAATAAAAAGTGATCCCCTTTGCTCTGGTTCCGGTTGGCTATCCGGCCGAACATAAGGACCCGGCAAACCGTTACCGTGAAGACCGTGTTCACCTGAATAATTGGTAATAGCTGAGGCCAGAAATAACTTATAATGATCACAGATAAACGGCGTGGCCCAAACCGATGGGCCGCGCCCTTTCACTTCATAGTATCATGATAACTTTGCTTAAATGGAGGCAAGCACATATGGAAGATAAGAAGATCAAAACAAAAGTTTTTAGACCTAAATTTGATAACGATCTAGAAATCATAGAGTTATCTAGAGAAAAAATATTGGATGATGCTATATTTTCTTTCGGAAGAATTAGTGATTGCTCTTTAGAAAACCATGAAGCAAAGCGAATAACTTTTAAACAAGTAATCTTTAATAATGTTATTTTTAATAAAATAGCATTTCGACATATTGAGCTAATGGAAGTGAGATTTCAAAATTGTGATTTATCAAATGTTGATTTTAGCGAAGCTTCATTACATAGAGTCGAATTTATAAATTGTAAGATTATTGGTATTAATTTAGGTGAAGCCACCTTGAGAGATGTGACTTTCGAAAATTGTAACGGCCAATATGCTTACTTTAGCTATTCGAATTGTAAGCAGGTTGCATTTATTGAATGTCAACTATGTTACTCGGATTTTAAAAATTCAGTATTTTCAAAAGTTGAATTCCACGATTCTAATCTGCTCCAAGCTCAAATGAACTTCTCAAACCTTAATGGAATAGATTTTACTAGTTGTGAGATTGAAGGTATAGGTGTAAACATTATTGATGTTAAGGGTGCTATAGTTACCCCTATACAAGCAGCTTCTCTCTCTGCCCTGCTAGGTCTCATTGTTAAATGAAAATTAAACTTTGTAATGAAACTTCCCGAAGCGCTCGTCATGTCGCTGGATATGACTGAACTTGGCTTCTTAAAGGCTGAACGGCCAGGATTGGTCGAACCGAAGTAAACAAGGCGTTGTACCGAAGGCGGCAGATGATTGTGGAGCATCCCTTCGGAACGCAGATTGGCCGATCTCACACAGTCTGACGGGGTTACCGACAACATTAACTTAGGGGATGCAACTTGTGCTAATAACCCCGCCCCCTTGACACTCCGCAACAATACGTCCTAACAACAACCAATTAGGATATTTATTGGCCATCCAATATGGGCTTTTCACCTATAATGACATTATCCTACTCGATTTTATGCAGTAGTAAAACTAAAAACATATGCTGCTGCCAGGTAGTTGCCAGCTCCATCCTGAACTGCCCGGGCCGGCACCGTGACAGTATATTTGGTCCGGGTTGCCAGCGTGGTCTTAGGCTGAATGGTCAAAATGGTATTGTATATACTCAAGGTTATTGACACTGCTTTTCCACTGCTCGAGATTAAAGTGATAATATTATAAGTATCACCTGAGAAAATTGTTTCATTAAAAATCACGGTAATGGATTTTCTCCGAAAAACCCTGGTACTCCTGTTTTGGGGATCAGTGCTAACCACTTGAGGTGAATCGGTGTCCGGCTTCTTTTCCGTGATGAAGCTGAAGGCAAATTGAATGGCCAGGCTATTCCCGGCCAAATCCTGCACAGCTCCGGGAGGAACAGTCACTGTGAATTTGGTCAGGTAGGCCAAATCAGCTATAGGTTCAATAACGATTCTGTTCCTCTTTATACTACAGGTAAGATCCACATTATTCCCGCTGTCATCCTTTACAACAATATCGGAGAAAGTGTCACCCGGTTGGATGTTTTCATCGCAGGGGATGGAGATTAAGGTATTAACAGGGACCCCGATAGCGTCTAAACCTGGATTGAGCAGGCTGATGCTTGGTGGAACATTATCAACCCTGGTTTTAAAACCTGATTTGAAGGTTTCCTCCAGGACATTTCCCTCCATGTCTTCTACTGAACCTGCAGGCACGGTAATTTCATATCTGGTACTATAAGCCAGGTCAACCACAGGAGAAAGGCGGAGTGCCTGACCATTAATAAACTTTTTTAATGGAAAGGGGTTGGCGCTGGCATCGCAAATGGAAATAGACTCAAAGACGCTGCCTTGCTGCACGGGCTTATTAAAAAACACAGAAGCCGACTTGTCCGGGTTTACCTGTTCTGCTCCGTCGGGTGGATCAACATTATCCACCTTTAAAGGTATGGTTTCAACCTCAGTAGTAAAATTAAAGGAATAGGGCTCCTCCAGTTGATTTCCTTCCAGGTCCTCCACGCTATCCGCCGGAATGCTTACAGTATATAAAGTGTTATAATCCAGGTTTTGTGCGGGCTGAATGTTTAAAATATTTTCGTTGATATTTTTTATAATAGGGCAGGCGGCACCGCTTACTACCAATGAAATCTCCTCAAAATAATCACTTGCTTGAATCACCTTGCTGAATATTGCCACAATTACCGTATCCACAGCCACTTCAGCAGCTCCGTCTGCCGGATCAGTGCCAGTCACCACCGGGTGTTCCTCTTGCCCCGGCCTCCATTCGTATGCGCCGATATCCCAGGTAAGACCATACGGCCTGGGCTGGTGCCATAGGTCGTCAGGTGGTGCACCGTTGGAAGTACCCGCATCAATGGCCGGGCTGTCCGGCTGCAATTTATAGTCATCCGGATAAAGATCTCCCACCTGTATAAACAGCGGATTGCGGGCTAGATTACCTGGTCCCAGAACACCGGCTTCTATTTCTTCAGATGTATAAGAGACTCCACCAACTTCAATTGGAATATTGCTATCTTGACGGTAGAAAAGGTTGTACTCACAAATAAAGGTTACAGCCAGCCCAACAAAAACAACCCCCGGGCCATGAGAAACCATGCTGTTTTTCATGGCCAGAATAATGGGAACCTCGCTACTGTACTGGACGTACATGGGGTATCCCCGTTCCCTAGGGTCGTATGCCAAAGTGGTATTGATGATTTCAAAGTGGGAATCGGCTTTTTCAATATTATCAATAACAATGCCGGCCCAGGGAGTGGGGGTAGTGTCACCGTCTCCAATGTTAAAAATTAGGCAGTTTTCAATTTTGCTGTTGTCACCCCATAGCTTAATGCCATCACAGGAGTTGCTGGCAACAACACAGTGATGGATGTAAGTGTTTTCTGTTTTGCTATCCAACCCATCCCCGCGGTTGTGCTCTACTAATGTATCAGCAATTTCTACTGGCCCAGCCGATGTTTCTATGCCCAGGCCATCTGGGCGATCGTATGGTGAAGGCCCTGGACCTCCCTGGTAGTAATGGCCGCTATAGGAAAGACGGCAGTTTTGAATCAAAGCATAACGCCAGCCCCCTAATTGACCCTGGGGTCCGCCGATGCTGCCAAAACCGCAGTATTCAATGACGCAGTTAGTAATAGTTATATCCTCTACATCACGTAAATCGATGCCCATCTCGTCCAGATGATGAATGTACAGATTATGCAGAATAATATGAGCAATAGGTCCCCCGGCATTTATACCCTCCCGGAAAGGGTCCTGCCTGTTGCTGGTTATTTCAAGGTTTTCAATACGCAAGTAACTGGTATCGGAAATTACAAAAGCTGCATAAAGGTTGTTCATTCCTACCAGTACCGGACGATTGCCTTCTTCGCCTTTAATAGTGACCCAGGCATCCTCTTGGCCGGTATTAGGTATAATCATGTCTTCTCCAAAATCTGCCAGAATATACTGGCCCCCACAGATAATCAGAGTATCCCCCGGCTGCAGCTGCCGTGCCCCAAAGGCAGGAGTTGCCCAGGGAAGTTCCCACGTCCCCGGGTTTTCGTTGTTCCCGAGGGGGGATACATAATAAGTGTAGCCACTCAAATTATACTCCCCTTTCATTATTTTCCTCCTTCCCAGTGATTACCATATGATATTCATTCCACCATAAATCGGTTAACAGAGTCAGTCATATGTGAAGCATTGTCCAACCACATTACGTCTCTGGCGCCAATAGTTGGTAATTTTACTTAACCAACTAAAAAATAATTCATCAAGAAACGGAATTGTTACATTTCTCGAAAATTCGCAGGAAATTCTTTAAGGGATGGAGAATAATGGTAAAACAAATCCCCTTAAGGAGAGATGAACCCATATTTGCACCAGGAAAGGCGAGTAATTAATGAATGTTCAAATTAGTGAAAAAGAAAGCTCCAAAGTTGCAATCATAGAAAGTGCAGATATTTTAATTAATAATACTCAGGATGCGTTAGATCTGATGGCAACCATAGACCACCTGTATGGTTGCAATAAGATGGTTATTAGTAAATCATCAATCACGGAAAGCTTTTTTGATTTAAAGACAGGAATTGCCGGAGATATATTGCAAAAATATACAAACTATAATATGAAAATTGCCATTGTTGGGAACTTCGAAAATTACAATAGCAAGAGTCTTAAGGATTTCATTTTTGAAAGCAACAAAGGCAGTCAGGTCTTCTTTCTGCCTGATGAGAAAGAAGCAATAGATAGACTCCACAGTGTATTGTAAAAAAGGTTGATAACAGATTAAAGGGGGGTAACAGCGGTGGAAATATCTTCGAGGGTTCTGCTACGGATAGGTCTGCAGATCGTTGGGGTGATAACAATCATTACCGGCAGTTGCCAATCAATAGCGACATGGGGTAATCTCCCTTCGAGTCAGGGAATGCTGCCCATGGGAATAATGGCGGTAAGTATTTTAATTCCTCTATTTACCCTTGCAGCAGGAATATTCCTGGTTATTGGTACAAAATCTTTAACAGAAAAACTTTATCCGGATGAGGAAGAAAAACTCGATTCATCTCAAGATATTTTCAGTTTAGCTATGAAAATAACAGGCATGGTCTTACTTGTTAAAGCCTTGCCCGATGCTGCACAAATATTGTCCTCCTTAATTTACATAAAAGCCTCCAGCCCGGTAATGAACAACTCATTACAGTTCCAATTCATCTATACAGAACTTGTCTCAACATTATTATATTTCGTTTTTGGTTGGTATTTACTAAAAGGCGGGCAGTTATTTGTACGTTTGGCATTTTCATCATGCCCGGATAAAAAAGCTTAATGTCTGCGCTTCATATGATTGATATAAAAAAGATACTAGCAATAATTCTGTTTATTATAACAAATATAGTTGAGCTATATCTTTTGGGTTACTTATTTATTATATACTCATCATTGCTTCCTTCTTACTGGCAGAATATATTTCCATGGCATGAAACAGACCCAATTTTCATACTTATCACGTGGTATTTAGTATTTGCATTTTTAATAATAGGAGTAATATTAAAAAATATTGGTACAAAAGTTCCGATATCAAAACTAAATGCAATACTTCCTTTTTATACTATTGGATATTTAGCCGTAACTGTATTAACGGCTGATAAATTTCCTGACTTTTGCATAATTTCTAGTTGGCTTGTAATAGTTATCTCTTTTATTTCCATCATTATTACGGCAATTATAAGCTTAAGAAAGATAACAATTAGCTTTAGAAGAGTCGTATAAATCATTAACAAATATAAAAAATCAGCTTCCCACTAACAAAGCTCGCATTAGCCTTCCCCCAAAGCTATTCACTTACCGACGTTTGTCCCTTTCTATAAGCAAATTAATAAAAAGAAGAGAGCAGCTGAATCGAAAAACAGCTGCTCTTTTAATGCTTAGGCGTCCTTCGGTTTATCCTGTATATGTGACTAATACAATTCGAATACATTGATAAGGTTTTGCCAATACTTAAATAAGATTAGGATGTAGAAATCATTATCAACCGGGGAGGTATTTTCGTGCACTTCGTGGTTTGCCTAAAGCAAGTTCCTGATACATCCGAGGTACGGATCGATCCGCTAACCAATACCCTTATGCGGGAGGGCGTTCCATCAATCATCAATCCTTATGATACCCATGGCTTGGAAGAAGCTATTCGTCTAAAAGAAATGGTCGGCGGGAAGGTAACCATCGTCAGTATGGGCCCTATGCAAGCTATAGAAGCGCTGCAGAAAGCCATGTCTTTTGGGGCTGACCGGGCCATTCTTTTGAGTGACCGTGCTTTTGGAGGATCTGATTCCTTAGCCACTGCTTATATTCTATCCACTGCACTTAAAAAAATAAATGAAACTGAGCCGATTGATCTGGTTTTGGCCGGGAAAGAGGCAATCGATGGGGATACCGCACAAACAGGCCCCGGTATTGCCCAACGTCTTGGTTTTGCTCAATTAACCTATGTAATTAAAGTAAGAGAGCTGACTGATTCGAGTATAACCGTGGAGCGCAAAACTGAGAGTGGTCGGCAGGTTGTAGAAGCTAAGCTTCCTGCCCTGATTACAGTAGAGAAGGAACTAAATGATTTGCGCTATGCATCCCTGCCCAATTTAATGAAAGCAGCGGAGTATGATCCAGAGATCTGGGATTCCAAAACACTGAGCTTTGATGCGGCTCAAATGGGTTTGAAAGGTTCGCCCACCAGTGTCTCAAGAATTTTCGCACCACTTGGTCGCAGCGGTGGCGAAATAATGGATGGAACTAAGGATCCTGCTGGAATCGCTGCTGTCGTTGTAGAAAAAGTTTTCCAGCAAAATATTATCATGGTAAATCCTCTAGTAAAGGGAGGAAAGCAATAATGACCGTTATTGTTGACAAGATAAAATGTATTGGCTGTGGAGCATGTACCGTTGAATGTCCGGTGGAAGCATTGGACCTGGTCGATGGAGTGGCGGTGGTTAATCCGAACAAATGTAAAAACCTTGGCGACTGCGTGGGCATCTGCCCGGTCGATGCACTTTCTTTACCGGATCTGCCCCTTGGTTCAAAAGAAGAGCGTGCTCCTGAACCCGGTTCTGCCTTCAATTTGAATGAACCTCTGCCGGAAAGCGTAAAAGATTACGCGGCTGATCGCGAGCAAAAGACTCCTCCATCAGAAGCTGCAGTTCCAGCTGATGGAGATGTTTGGAGCGGCGTGTGGGTTATTGTTGAGTATAGTTATGGCAAGGTTGCCCCGGTATCCTGGGAGTTATTGGGCGAGGGCCGTAAGCTTGCTGATGGCCTCGAGTGCGGGCTTTGTGCCGTGATCACTGGCTATCAGGTCGATGGTGTGATTCCTTCAGCGTTCGCTTATGGTGCCGAGAAAGTCTATGTCATTGATAACCCATTGCTTCAAGACTATAGAACAGAGCCTTATATGGAAGCGATTACCAGTATGGTGTTGAAATATCGGCCGGAGATTATTTTAATGGGTGCCACCTCTATGGGCAGAGATGTCTTTCCTGCCGTGGCCACAAAATTACAAACCGGTTTAACTGCTGACTGTACAGTATTAGGTATTGATCCGGAGAAGAAAATTTTACAACAAACCCGGCCAGCTTTTGGCGGCAATATCATGGCTACAATTCTTTGCCGGACTAGCCGTCCGCAAATGGCTACTGTCCGTTCGAGAGTGATGAAAATGCCAGAAAAGGTTGAAGGACGTGAAGGTGAAGTAATTCGCGAAGAATTCAATTTTAACGAGAGCGATTTTCGCACCAAAGTCATAGAATTTATCCCATCCGATGCCAGAAATGCATTCCTGGATAAAGCAGAAATCATTGTCGCTGTCGGCCTGGGTCTTGGTGCGCAAAGGAACATGGTCATTGCTCAGGAATTGGCAGATGTATTAGGGGCCACCCTGGCCGGAACCCGAGGTGCAGCCGAGGCTGGCTGGATAACCCATGATCAACAGGTCGGGCAATCCGGAGTAACGGTTCGTCCTAAATTTTATATCTCTATTGGAATTTCCGGTGCCATCCAGCATCTAGTTGGGATGGAAACCTCGGACTTCATTATTGCTATTAACAATGACCCTGAAGCGCCAATTCTAAAGGTTGCAAATTTTGGGATTGTGGGAGACCTTTTTCAAATCGTGCCGGAGCTGACTGCAGAATTTAAAAAACGCCTTCAGAACGGCGTAATAAGTTAAGGAGGTGTAAACGTGAAAAACTTTGATGTGATCGTCGTTGGCGGTGGTCCTGCTGGTCTGTCTGCCGCGATTAGTGCGGCTCAGGGCGGTATGAAAACTGTCGTCATTGAACGCGGGGATTATCCTGGCACTAAGAATGTCATGGGTGGTATCCTATACACGAATGCTACGGATATGGTTGTGCCGGAGTTTTGGAAGGAAGCGCCTTTGGAGCGGCCCATCATCGAACAGCGGATTGCTATGTTGAGCGGTGATCAGACGATTATGGCAGGTTATCGAGATCCTGCCTGGGCAGACGAGCCCTATAATGCTCATTCGGTTTTACGCGTTCCCTTTGATCGCTGGCTTGCCAAACAAGCAATAAAAGCGGGTGTAATGATTATTACGGAAACATTAGTTGTTGATCTGCTATATGAAGGTGATACTGTGGTCGGTGTTCGCACTGGCCGTGATGAAGGGGATTTAGGAGCAAAGGTTGTGATTCTGGCCGAAGGGGTCAATAATTTCATAGCTGTCAAAGCCGGACTTGCTAAACCATTAAAGCCCGACATAGTTGCAGTTACTGTTAAAGAAGTTATTGCCTTACCCAAAGAAACCATCGAAGATCGTTTTTGCCTTGAGGAAGGACAAGGGGCGACCATCGAGCTATATGGGGATTCCACCGCTGGAATGATGGGTGTAGGTTTTATTTATACGAACAAGGAATCAATTTCTCTGGGCGTAGGTGCTATTTTAGAACCGCTGATTCGTAATCATTGGACCCCCAATGATCTGATAGAAAATATGAAATCAAAGCCCTATGTGAAACGGTTAATTCGAGGAGGAGAAACTAAGGAATATTTAGCGCATCTAATCCCGGAAGGTGGATATAACCATGTCCCTAAGCTTTATCGTCAAGGGGTGATGGTTGTTGGAGATACGGCAATGCTGCTGAATTCTTTGAACCGGGAGGGCTCTAACCTGGCCATGATCTCGGGCAAAATAGCTGGTGAAGTCGCATCACAGTCAATCCAAAAGGGTGATATCAGCGAAAAAGCAATGGCGGTTTATGAAACCCGTTTAAGAGATTCATTCGTGTTGAAAGACCTTTACCATTATCGTCATATGGGTGAATTCTTTGAAAAAAATCCACATCTCTTAACAACCTATCCTAAAATATTTTCTCAGGCAGCAAAAATGTATTTAACGGCTGACGAGACACCCAAGAAACAACGCCAAAAAGAAATTATCAAGATGATATTCGAAAATCGATCTAAGATTGGTCTGCTAAAGGATATTAAGGGAGCCTGGAGGGGACTGTTATGAAGCTGGATGATAAACTATTTCTGGTGCGATTTAATACGGATAAATTAAGTCATATTAGAATCATCGACCCGCAAGTCTGTTTAGAAAATGACGATAGAACCTGTACGCGTATTTGTCCATCTCATGTGTATCATTGGGACGAAGAAGAAAAACGTATAACCGTGGGCTATGAAGGGTGTGTGGAGTGTGGAACATGCCGGATAGGTTGTCCTCATGGCAATATTGAGTGGCATTACCCAAGAGGCGGATTTGGGGTGTCATGGAAGAATGGTTAACTAAACATCAAGCCGTAGGATGAATGTAAATCAATTCATCCTTATTTTTTTGGCTGGTACTATTAAATAACTAGATTTAACCTCATCTCTAAAATGGTATAATAAGGTAAATTAAGCACCTGCTAAAACTGAAGGTAGATAGAAAGGAAACAGATGAATAATCAAGTTGCAGTTAATGAAATTTCAAACTCAGTACAAAAGAACATAAGCTTGCTTGGATTCTATGCCGCAATCTTTACAACTCTAGTGACCATAGTAACCTTTGGTATCGCAATCTTTACCCCGCCGATATCTGGTCCCTTTTGCGCAGGTTCACCTATCAAGTATCCATATCTGGACATTCTGTCGCGTTTTCCCAGGGATTATATATGGATGTACCCAGCTATTTTGTTGACCTTAATTTATGTTGTACTTATGGTATGCATTCACCATTACGCTTCCAAGGAGAAGAAAATATTCAGCCAGCTCGGATTCTCCTTTGCCTTAATTTCAGCAGCCATATTAATCATAGACTATTTTGTTCAAATATCAGTGATACAACCAAGCCTTATAAACGGGGAAATCGATGGCATTGCGATATTGACCCAATATAATCCACACGGAATCTTTATAGCCCTTGAAGAAATAGGCTATATAATGATGAGCCTTTCTTTTATTTGTATGGCTCCAGTTTTTTCGGGGATCAACAAGTTAGAAAAAGCTATTCGCTGGACCTTCATTATAAGTTTTGTTTTAACAATCATCTCTTTTATCATAATTTCTATATTATATGGAATTACCCGTGAATATCGATTCGAAGTAATTGTTATCTCGATTGATTGGATAGCGCTGATAGTATCGGGGATATTATTAAGTGTTTTATTCAAAAGGGCTAGAAAAATGTCTTAGCTGAAGAAGCTTGTATGTTGTAATAATGTCTATCAGGAGAAGGAGAATAAAAAACAGAAAGAGGGATGAAGATGAAATTTAGTGATTGTGTTACTTTTGCGAACGCGAACCCGGTTGCCTGGCTGGCAACGACCGATGGTGATCAGCCCAGAGTTAGAGCATTGGGTATGTGGTTTGCAGATGAGACCGGATTCTATTTTCAAACTGGTGCTGTTAAAGATATGTACAGTCAATTGTTGAATAATCCGAAAGTTGAATTTGCATTTTTCAATCCTGGGGACAACGCCGGAACAATGCTGCGTGTTAGTGGGAAAGTTGAATTCATAGACGATCAAGCTTTGAAACAAAAGGTGATGGAGGATCGGCCTTTCCTGAAACAATTAGGTCTAACGGCAGATAACCCAGGGTTAATCATATTTAAGATAGCCAAAGGGGAAGCACATTTTTGGACAATGGCCTCAAACCTAAAACCTAAGGAAATCATTGTGTTTGGATAAGACAAGAAGAGGTAAATGATCAAATGAAAAAAGCGATTATTGTTGGTGCTAGTTCAGGAATAGGGCAGGAACTTGCCCGAGTTATGGTTCGGGATGAATATTTAGTCGCTATAGTTGGGCGACGTTTGGAACTGCTGAATGCTATACGGGAAGAATATCCTGATAGAATAATCAGCCGGGTTATAGATATTTCTCAACTGCCGGAGTCCATGCATGAACTTGAAAAGCTTATTGAGGAAATGCAAGGTGTAGATGTTATCGTTATCTCAGCCGGAGTTGGATTCATTAATAGGGATTTGGAGTGGCAAGCAGAAAAGCAAACCATAGATGTAAATGTATTGGGTTTTACAGCTGTATGCAATGTAGCGCTTAAACAGTTCTATAAACAGGGGAGCGGCCACTTGGTCGGAATCTCATCTATAGCTGCGCTGTTAGGAAATTCAGATGCCCCAGCTTATAATGCTTCCAAAGCCTTTGTCTCCAACTATCTGCAGGGAATAAGAGCCAAAGTGAAAAAAGATCGACAAAATATAACTATTACCGAAATAAAGCCAGGTTTTGTTGACACGGCAATGGCTCAAGGAGAGGTTTTATTCTGGGTAGCCAAAGTTCCCAAGGCTGCCGAACAGATATATCAGGCTATAAAAAGAAAGAAAAAGCATGCCTACATAACTAGGCGTTGGCGCCTCATTGGATGGATTTTAAGATTAAAGCCATAAAACTGTATTCAAGATGACATTTGATTTTATAACCGTGAAAAAGATCCCTTTAGATCCTCGATTATTTTTTCTGTGTTTTCAATTAGTTTGCTCATCTCATCATCTACGTCGATATTGGACCGATTCAAATTGGAAACGGGACAATGAAGATTATAGTCTAGTATCTTTTTTGAAATTTCCACCAAGCGCTTTCGGCTTTGGTCGAAGAAGTATTCCTTTCTTTTTTCAAAGTAACGTATAGTCCTCCTGCTTGGTTGTTCGCTATAAACCACTCGTATATACTGTGTAAAGAAATCAACTTCCTTGTTTAATTTTGCCGTAAGTTCATCAATTTCTTTTTTCAACTCTATCCAATAGGGTGCAAAGCCATTATCCTTGAGGACTTTATGAAGCATGCGCAGATCATCCGGCTCATAGGGATTTCCTTCCAGGTCAAGCGGCTTGCCAGCTCCCTCCAGATTGTCAAATTCTCCTTGTTCCACGGCCTTTGCATACATTGCCCCCACCCGATCATAGCGCTGAGCCAAACTTCGGGCTTCAATCATGATATCTTCTGGTATATACATGTTCGATTTTTTATCATTTCCCATTTTAAATCCCCTTCCTGCATAGGGTACTCATTTACTCGTCTTATAATTTTAAAGTCCCTCCAACTCTTTACCAGATATATGGAATCAAACGATAACGTGTTTTTAAAAAATAATTTTTATAGCCGGGAAGGTCGCGTAACAGCACTTTCTCCTCTATTTTTATTCTGACAATATTTGTGGGTATAGAAGAAAGAAAGAGTATGAAAGCCCAATAGGAACCTAAGGCCAGCGGAGTAAACAATGAAATTATTAATATTCCGAAGTACATGGGATGACGAACAATAGAATAGGGACCAGTTGTAATAACCGGTTGTTTCTCCTCAACTTCAATAATAGCTGAAGCATAGTTGTTTTCCTTAAAAACAAGGAAAATGAACACAAAACCCAGGACAACCATGACATTGGACGCAATAATAATCCATACCGGTACCGCTGACCAATGATAACGGTAATCAAAGCCGGGAATCAAGAAGCTGAGAGTAAATATGAGAGATAATATCCGCATGATACCTGACTGCGGTTCTTTTTCTTTATGCTGACTTCGTCTGGCTATAAACTCGGGGTTTTTCTTCATAAAATAGGCGGTAATAAAAATGCCCATGGCAAAGGTTACAGACCACCAAATCCATCCCGCCCAATACCTTAGCGAACCTGCGGGAAGAAATAAGACAAGGAATAACACAGTTGCAATAATCAGCGGCAGAAGAAAACCCTTTTTTGATGTATTAGTATTACCTCCCATAATACGACCTCCTTTTAATCCTCCGGTTCAGCATAGAGGTATTTTTCAAAAAGTTGCTGATACTTCTTCCGGGCCGGTGAGACATCTCCGGTAACCATCTCGTTTAATAAGCTGTCCAAAGGTTTTTCTAACCTCGCCTGGCTGCATAACAGCTCCTTTACCGGAGGCATCTTATTTATTAGTGCGACAGATTCCCGGGCTAGAGCTTCAATTTCCGGGTCATTTTCGTCAAGTCGGGACAGCCGTGCTAAACGAGCTCCCGAATCTAAGGCCATCTGATAGTGTTCAGGGTGCGCTTTGAAATACTCGGCCAGGGCACCAAAAGTTTCCCGGTATTCCTCACCCCATCGA
>Ga0074193_1002490_pt1 | contig 16482 bp, 25 predicted proteins | sample EPASupsiteHSE605_FD_64523 | JGI IMG/M metagenome (GOLD analysis project Ga0074193, IMG submission 64523) | Bioremediated contaminated groundwater from EPA Superfund site, New Mexico - Sample HSE6-05 | ecosystem: Environmental > Aquatic > Deep subsurface > Groundwater > Contaminated ... | reverse complement strand
TGCGAGCGCGAGTACGATCCTGAGGCGGAGAGGTTCGGAGAGGGCGTGGTGAACGCGGCTCGCCGCAGTCAGCACCTCCGCAGCCGGCAGCCGGGCCTCGATCCCCGGCACCCCGCCCACTGCTGTGAGACATTCGGCAACTTCCTGAGGTATCGGCATTGGTGACTTCAACATTATGTGGAATCACAAGATATAAATTTCGTGCGTGCATTCAACTATTGTTGAATTCTATTCGACACAGGTGCATGATGATCTCAATCTCTGGCATGCTTGCCCGTATGATCTTCTCCCGGATCCTGGGAAGCAGGATCGTACTCGGCATCGGATCTCTTCTGCTCCTGATGACGGGGGTCGGTATCGTTGTGATCTTCATCAGGTGCCGACGCATGATGCAGACGCACAACGGCGGATGTCCGTGTCTGGCGATGATGAGAGGTGACAGAAATCCACGTGATTGAAGCGAGAATGAACGACCTGCGAGGTGGTTGCGATGGTCTTTGAGCCCTGGCAGGCCGTGGTCGACTGGTTCACATACGGCGTGCTGGGCCTGTCCCCACAGTCGCCCGCGGGATCGGCCCTGAACTTCTTCCTCTTCGACACAGTCAAGATCTTCATCCTGCTCGTGGTGATCATCTTCGCGATCACCTTCATCCGGAGTTACTTCTCGCCCGAGAAGACCCGGGCCTGGCTCGCCGAGCGGAAGGGCTCGACCGTGGTCGGCAACGTCCTGGCGGCCCTGCTCGGGATCGTGACCCCGTTCTGCTCCTGCTCGGCCGTGCCGCTCTTCATCGGCTTCGTCGAGGCCGGGATCCCGCTCGGGGTCACCTTCTCGTTCCTGATCGCGGCCCCGATGGTGAACGAGATCGCGCTCGGCATGCTCTGGGGCCTCTTCGGCTGGCAGATCGCCCTGATCTACATCGCGGCCGGCGAGCTGATCGCGATCGTCGCGGGGCTTGTCATCGGCAGGCTTGGCATGGAGAAGTACGTCGAGGAGTACGTCTACCAGATCAAGGTCGGGGCCGCCGGCCCGACCGGTGAGGCCCCGACATTCGGAGATCGGCTCCGTGATGCCTGGGCCTGTTCGCTCGACATCCTCAAAAGGATCTGGGTGTACGTCGTGATCGGCATCGGGATCGGCGCCCTGATGCACGGGTGGATCCCGGCCGGTGCGCTCGCCCAGTACGCCGGCCCGGACAACCCGTTCTCGGTGCTCATCGCGGTCCTGATCGGGATCCCGCTCTACTCGAACGCGGCCGGCGTGCTGCCGCTCGTGGCCGAGCTGACCCGGGCCGGCGTCGCTCTCGGCACGGCCCTCGCCTTCATGATGGCCGTGACTGCGCTCTCGATCCCCGAGATGATCCTGCTCCGGAAGGTGCTCAAGCCGCAGCTCCTCGCGGTCTTCATCGGTGTCGTCGGGACCGGGATCATCGCGGTCGGCTACCTCTTCAACTGGATCATGGGGTGATATGATGAAGAACGATGGAATACCCTGCTGCGCCGCCGATGCCGAGCGGCGCATTCAACCGGTCGAGGTCGACGGCGTGAACGTCGGCCTCGCCATGCTCGACCACGCTTTCACCGAGGTCCGAGCGCTCGGACTGTCGAGCGAGGCGGAGGTCCAGACCGCGTTGCTCAAACGCGTGAAGGTCTACAACTACGTCCCGGCGTCGGCTGCATCGGCCTATGCCGGGGCCGTGTTCCGAGAATACCAACGATGGAAGGCGAAGGAGTGAACAGATAATGAAGATCGAAGTCTTTGGAACCGGGTGTGCCAAGTGCCACCAGCTCGAGAAGCATGTTGCGGAAGCGGTCAGGGAGACCGGCGTTCAGGCCGAGGTCGTCAAGGTCGACGACATCGCCGCGATCATGAACCGGGGGATCATCTTCACCCCGGCCCTCGCGATCGACGGCGAGACCAAGGTCTCGGGCCGGGTGCCGTCCGTCAAGGAGATCAAACAGTTCCTGGGGGCGTAGACGGTGGCGGAAGAGACACCGAAGCGGACCGTGATCTACGGCTGCGCCGGCGCGTCGAACACGGGCCAGCTCGCGAACGCGGCCGCCGTCCGCCTGACCCAGCAGGGGAAGGGGCGGATCGGATGCCTCGGCGGGGTCGGAACCCGGCAGCCGGGTTTCGTCACGGCTGCAAAGCACGCGGACGAGGTCGTCGCAATCGACGGCTGCGAGGTCGCGTGCGCGAAGAAGACCCTGGAGGAGGTCGGGGTCACCCCGGATCGACATATCGTGGTGACCGACCTCGGCATCGAGAAGAGCGGCGAGCTGAATCTCCGGGAGCAGGAGATCGAGCGGGTGGCCGAGGCCGTGGAGACCGCGGGAGCCACCGTGGGCGACCGGAAGCAACCGCCCGCCGGGGACCGGGAGAAGGAGAGCACCGAGGGCGGCTGTGGCTGCGGCGGGAGCTGTAACTGCGGGTGAGACCATGGCGATGACGCTCATCACCTGCTCGGGCCTCTCGAACGTCGGCCGGCTCACGACCGCGGTCGCGCAGAACGTGCTCATCCGCCATCCCGGGCGGTTCGAGTGGGTCCGTGCCCAGGCCGGGCCCGGGGCGATCGCGGAGGCGACGGACGGCGCGGACCTCGTGATCGCGCTCGACGGCTGCGAGGACTGCTGCGGCAGCCGGAAAGCGGCCGAGGCCGGCATGGAACCGTCTCTCCGGCTCAGGGCCACCGAGCTCGGCGTCGTCAAGGACGGCCGGGCCGAGGTCAGGTACGCCGAGATCGAGACCGTCGCCCGGGCCGTGCTCGCCGCGGCGGAGGGGCGGCAATGACCTCGCTCGTGGTCGAGTGGCGCCATCTCGCCGTGGGCGGCGAGACCTGCGAGCGTTGCGGGAGCACGGGTGCGAACCTCCGGGCCGTGGTCGCGGAGCTCGCACCCGTCCTCGCGGTCCAGGGGATTGCGCTCGAGCTCAGGGAGATCGAGCTCCCGCCCGAGGAGATCGCGCGGTCCAACGAGGTCATGGTCGGCGGCACGCCGATCGAGGACCTCGTTGGGGGAAAAGCCGCGGTCTCCGACTGTGCTTCCTGCGGCGACCTCGTCGGGGCGCCCTGCGCCTGCCGCACGGTCCGCGTCGGCGAGGAGGAGCACGAGGAGCTTCCCCGGTCGCTTATCGCGACCGCGATCCTGAACGCGGCCGATCGACTGTAGGAGTCTGAGCGTGAAGGTCTGCATCGTCTCGGACGGCGCGCTCGGCGACCGGGCCTTCGAGCAGTGCCTGGCCCGGTTCCCGACGGACTTCGCCCTGGTCGAGCCGCTCGCCGCGACCGCTATGGACGATGCGACGATCGAGGTGCCCGAGGCCGACCTCTACCTCTCGTACCTCCGCTCGCCCGCGCTCGCCCTCGCCCTGGTCGAGAAGGGCCGGCCCGTGATCCTCGGGGTCTCGTTCGGCCCGGGCTTCGTCAGGCAGGCGCGAACGATCAACCCCGACGTGGTCGCGCCCGAGACCATGTGCTCGCTCGAGCCGACGGCCGGGAGCGAAGCCCTCGACACCTTTGCCCGCGCCTTCGGCCGGCCCCGGTTTGCAGCCACGGTCTGCGACGGAAAGCTCGTGCGGCTCGAGGTGCTGCGCGGTGCTCCCTGCGGCTCCACGGCCGCAGCCTCGGCCGAGCTCGAAGGCCGGTACCTCTCGCCGGCCACCCTCCGCCACTTCGGCCTCCGGATCTGCCACCACTGCCGGGCCCCGCGCCTCGGCCGGACCTGCGACAAGGAGACGGCGGGGCTGCTTCACGTCCGCGAGCTCCTCCGGGCACTGCCGGCCGATGCCGTGGGCGATGAACTTGCTGCCTTTGAGTCTGAGATCGATCGGCTCTACGATGAAAGGTCCGGAGATCCCTCCGTGTTCGTATGACTTGTATTCAACAAAAGATGAAATCGGCAGACCTATAAACTCGGGCCGCATACGAGGATTCAACAAAAGTGAAATCGAAGGTGAGACCGATGACGGAATGTACCACATGTGTCTGTGATGCCGGGACGAAGCGCACGATCTTCTCGTGCTCCGGCGGCGGTTCGAATGTCGGCCAGCTCTCGAACGAGGCGGGTCTCCGGCTCGGCCGTGAGGGTTACGGGAAGTTCTACTGCCTCGCGGGGATCGCGGCCGGGATCGGCGGGATCGTGGAGCAGACCCGGGCCTCGGACGAGCGGGTGGTGATCGACGGGTGCCCGATGCAGTGCGCGAAGAAACTCATGGATGCGGCCGGCATGCCGATCGATCGGTACTATGTCCTGACCGAGCTGGGGATCGCGAAGTCGCCCGAGCTCACGCTCGTTGAAGAGGATGTGGCAGCTGCACTGGCCGCGATCCGCTGAAATAGATACCTTCCATCCAATCTTTCTCGGAGGCCCGATCCATGCCGGCTGCCACGAAACGACTCTCGTTCCTTGACCGCTACCTGACCCTCTGGATCTTCCTCGCGATGGCGATCGGGATCGGGATCGGATACTTCGTCCCCTCGGTCCCGCAGGTGATCACGGGCTTCTCGGTCGGCACGACCTCCATCCCGATCGCGATCGGGTTGATCGTGATGATGTACCCCCCGCTCGCCAAGGTCCGGTACGAGGAGCTCGACATGGTCTTCCGCGACCGGAAAGTCCTCGGGATCTCGCTCGTCCAGAACTGGATCGTCGGGCCGATCCTGATGTTCGCGCTCGCAGTTCTCTTTCTCGCGGATCGACCGGAACTGATGTACGGCCTGATCCTCGTCGGGCTCGCACGGTGCATCGCGATGGTGATCGTCTGGAACGACCTCGCCGGCGGCAGCTGCGACTACTGCGCCGCGATCGTCGGCCTCAACTCGGTCTTCCAGGTCTTCCTCTACTCGGTGTATGCCTACATCTTCATCACGGTCCTCCCACCGCTGCTCGGTGTCGGCGCCGGCACGGCCGTCGCCATCACGATCGGCGAGATCGCGGTCTCGGTCTTCATCTATCTCGGCATCCCCTTCATCGCTGGCGCCCTGACACGCTTTGCGCTGCTGCGCATGAAGGGGCGCGAGTGGTACGATACCAGGTTCATCCCACGCATCTCGCCCCTAACACTCATCGCCCTGCTCTTCACGATCATCGTGATGTTCAGCCTCAAGGGCGAGTACATCATCGAGGTGCCGTTCGACGTGGTCCGGGTCGCGGTCCCGCTCCTGATCTACTTCCTGATCATGTTCTCCGCGTCGTTCTGGATGAGCCACCGGCTCGGCGTCGACTATCCCCGGACAGCGACCCTCTCGTTCACGGCAGCATCCAACAACTTCGAGCTCGCGATCGCGGTCGCGGTCGCTGTCTTCGGGATCGGCTCGCAGGTCGCGTTCGCGACCGTGATCGGCCCTCTCGTCGAGGTGCCGGTGCTGATCGGGCTCGTGAACGTCGCGCTCTGGATCAAGCGGCGGTGGTACCCGGACTCGCCCGGAGTGACGTGCGCCGTCGACCAGGGGGTCATATGAACCGCATCCGTTCTGTCCCTGGACGAGCGCATCCCGAAAAAAGAGATGGGAGATACGATGACAACACCTGAAGAGATTCAAAAGATGGGCACGGCGATGAAAGAGGTCCTGGGCCTGCACGGCTCGGCGATCGGCGTCCGCCTGCTCAAGACCGACGAACCGGTGCCGGAAGCCATTCCGGCCGCCGGGCACTGCTACTGCCAGGCCCTGATGCGGGCCCGCCACGGCGACCACGTGGTCGTCAATGCCTCCACGATCACCTGCCCGGCCGCGGCCCGGGCCTTCGGGTTCAGACCGTTCCCGCCGGCGCTCGAGTCCGGCAAGGGGCTCGTCGGCCTCGAGATCACGGCCGAGGACGCGGTCGGAAAGGCCATGTTCGAGCAGATGTCGGTGCTCGAACCCGGCTCGATCCGGCAGATCGACCTCTTCCCCCTGGACCGGGCCGAGGAGGTCCCCGACCTCGTGGTCATCGAGGACGAGGTCGAACGGCTGATGTGGATCGTGCTCGCCTATATGCATGCCACGGGCGGGAGCCGGGTGCCGGCCTCGACGGCCGTGCTCCAGGCGACTTGCGTCGACTCGACGATCATCCCGTTCCTCGAGCACCGGCTCAACTACGGCCTCGGCTGCAACGGGTACCGGGACGCGACCGACATCGGCCCGAACGAGACCGTGGTCGGGTTCCCGGCCTCCTTCCTGCCGGCGATCGTCGAGCACCTCGAGCACATGAACAAGCGTGTCCTCCCGCATTCGCGCCAGAAGCACGCCTTCTCCGCGCTGAAAAAGGCGTCGATCGACGAGCACTCGTGCGGGAGCATTAAAGCATGACGCGGCAGCGCGTCCTCTTCATCTGCACGCACAACGCGGCCCGCTCGCAGATGGCCGAGGGCTACCTCCGGGCCCGGTACGGCGACCGGTACGAGGCGTTCAGCGCCGGCACGGTCGCGACCGGGGTCCACCCGCTCGCCGTCCGCGTGATGGCCGATCTCGGGGTCGACATCTCCGGCCATCAGTCCAAGGACCTCGGCGGGTTCATCGGCGAGGAGATGGACGTCGCGGTCACGGTCTGCGACGCGGCGCAGGCCGCCTGCCCCATGTTCCCCGGGGCGAAGACGACGGTCCACGCGAGCTTCCCCGACCCCACCGCAGCGACCGGGACGGAGGAGGAGCGGCTGGCTGTCTTCCGGGCGGTGCGGGACGAGGTCGCGGCCTGGATCGACGCCACCTTCGGAGGTGTAGACAACGACTGAGCCGCCGTCGGGCCACAAGGTACAGCCGCACCCCGACTATCCGCCCGAGGAGGGGCGGTACCTCCGCGGCAACGACTTCTCGCCGGTCGCGGTCGTGATCATCCTGAACGATGACGAAGACAAGATCCCCCCCGAGATCGAGGCCATGGTCCGTGCCGGGGTCGAGAGCGGGGCCGCGCTCTCGGGCACGGTCCAGACGCCGAACATCGGGTTCGAGAAGCTCATCTGGAACATCGTCGGCAACCCGAACATTCGGTTCCTCGTCCTCGGCGGTCCGGAGTCCGCGGGCCACGCCACCGGGGGCGCGCTCAAGGCGCTCTTCGCCAACGGCCTCGACGAGAAGTCCCGGATCATCGGCTCGGACGCCCCGTTCCCGGTCCTTTACAACGTACCCCGCGAGGTCGTGGACCGGTTCCTCGACCAGGTCACGCTCGTCGACTGCCAGTTCCAGGACATCCCGACCCTCCGTGCGGCGATCCGCGCCTGCTACCAGGAAGTGCCGACGGAGTTCCGGGGCCAGGTCCTCTGCGATCCCGGCGCGTACCCGGCCGAACCGATCGGCGGAAGACTGACCTGGAAGGTCACGCAGCCGTGGGCCGTGCCGAAGGACGAGAAGGAGGCGGCCGCGAAGGAGCGGGCCCTCGCCCTGATCGAACGGCTGAAGGCAAGGAATGCCCAGCGTTTGCTGGGAGACTGAGGGCATGGTCGCGCCCCGGCGGAACCAGCATACGGACCATGCGAGGACGACCGGGATCGGTACCCCTCCCGACCAGACAAACCGAATACTGTTATTAGATGTCCGTCAGATCACAAGTTTTATTGAATTCAGTTCACCATAGGAGGACCAGCATGATGAAGATCGAAGTACTCGGAACCGGCTGCGCGAAGTGCAAGCGGCTGTTTGCCAACCTGCAGGAGGCGGTGAAGGACCTGGGGGTTGAAGCGGAGCTGATCAAGGTCGAATCGATAGACGAGCTCGTTGAGCGCGGTGTCATGAGCACGCCCGCCCTCTTCATCGACGGAAAGATGCGGATGGCCGGCAAGGTCCCGACCGTGGACGAGCTCAAGAGGCTCCTCCAGGGGTAGAACGATGGTAGATACACCGACCTGCTCCTGCGGAGCGAACGAACGCGGCCGGATCATCTTCCCGTGTGCCGGGCAGGCGAACACAGGTCAGCTCTCCAACCTCGCGGCCGTGGAATTGACCGAGGAGGGGTACGGCAGCATCGCCTGCGTCGCCAAGCTGGCGATCGGGGACGAGGGCCTGGTCACCGGCGCGAGGAACGCCGACGAGGTCGTCGCGATTGACGGCTGCGCGCTGCACTGCGCGAAGATGATCGCCCTGGCCCGGGGAGTGGTGCCGACGCAGCACGTGGTCGTGACCGACCTCGGGATCGCGAAGGGGCCGTCGAAGTCCTACACCCCCGACGACGTCGAGACCGTGGTCGCCGCCTGCTGGCGGGGCGTCGGAAAGGGCGCCGACGCCCCCGGGCCGAGTCGGGAGGACTGATGCACAGTGACGCATAGAATCCGGCCAAACGGTTGGTACGAAGGGTGCCGGGCCTTGGTGACGGCATCCCCGGGCGGCATTCACGGCGTCCATCTGCGTGGAAGTTGCAGCGAAGAGACGGGTGATCACGATGGTGTATGAAAACCTGCTCATAACCGGCCTGATGGGCGGTGCCACGGCCCTCGTCGAGTACGTCTCGGCGCACGTGCTCACCTGCCTGATCCCTGCGTTCTTTATCGCCGGAGCGATGAACGCGCTGCTTCACAAGGAGGCGATCACGAAGTACCTCGGCGAAAAGACGCCGCGATACATCGCGTACCCGGTGGCGGTCGTCTCGGGGCTCCTCCTCGCCGTCTGCTCCTGCACGATCCTCCCACTCTTCGCCGGGATCAAGAAGAAGGGCGCAGGGATCGGGCCGGCGATCGCCTTCCTCTACACGGCCCCGGGCACGAACATCCTCGCTGTCTCCCTCACCTGGAGCGTGATCGGCGCCGACTTCGCGCTCGCCCGCATCACGCTCTCGATCGTCTTCGCGGTGATCATCGGCATCGTCATCTCGACGCTCTTCCCGGAGAAGCGGCCCGAGGCGACGCCGGACGCCCCGATCGCGTGCGCGTGCGGTCCGGGAGAGGAGGCGGCGACCAACCAGCGGAACGTGGTCCTGTTCATCGCGACCCTCGTGGCCGTCCTCTTCGTCGGCACCTGGAACATCTTCATGGAGAACACGCTGGCGGGGATCCCACTCCGGTTCGTCGTCCTCCCGTTCCTGGTCGCCCTCGTTGCGATCGAGGCCTGGAAATGGTTCGGCCCTGACGAGCGGGAGATGTGGCTCTCAGAGACCTGGGACTTCATGAAGAAGATCTTCCCGCTTCTCTTCGCAGGGATCTTCGTGGCCGGGGTGCTCACGGCCCTCCTGCCGGAGAACATCCTGGGGACCTATCTTGGGGAGAACACGATCTGGGCGAACTTTATCGCGGTCCTCTTCGGGACGTTCATGTACTTCCCGACCCTCGTCGAGGTGCCGATGGCGAGGATGTTCCTGGACCTGGGGATGGCCCGCGGGCCGCTCCTCGCCTACGTCCTGGCGGACCCCGTGATATCGCTCCCGAGCATCCTGGTAGTCCGGAAGTTCATGGGCACGAAGCAGACCCTCGTCTACGTGGTCCTGATCGTGATCTTCTGCACGCTCGCCGGATTCATCTACGGCTCGTTCGTGGGCGGTGCGTGAGAGCATGTATCGCCCGCACCCTCGACGGAGTACAATCCGGGGCCGAGCGGCCCAGGCGAAGGAGAAGCGGCAATGAACCTCCTGGATGCGGCACGGTTCTCCCGGGAAGGCCCGGTGAAGACCGATATCGCACGGATCGCCGGCTCGAATATCGTCCTCGTCTGCCTCGAGCCGGGGCAGGTGATCCCGCCGCACCCCGAGCCGTACGCCGTGATCTTCGTCGTCCTCGAGGGCGAAGGGGTCATCACGTCGGGGACGCAGGAGCACCCCGTGACGCCCCTGCATCTCGTCGCGGTAAAAAAGGACGAGGACCGGGGTATCCGGTGCGCGCAGCGGATGGTCCTCCTCGGGATTCGTGATGACGTATGACGGAGACAGCATGACCGACCCGATCGAGGTCCGCGACCTGGCCAAGGTCTTCGGAGCGACCATCGCGGTCGACCACGTCTCATTTTCCGTGCGGCAGGGCGAGATCTTCGGCTTCCTCGGGCCGAACGGGGCCGGAAAGACCACCACCACCCGGATGCTGACCGGCGTGATCCCGCCGGACGGCGGGACGGCGCTCGTCCTCGGGTACGACATGCGCACCGACCCGGTGCGGGCCAAGCAACGGTTCGGCGTGGTCCCCGAGACTGCGAACGCCTACACCGACCTCACGGCCTGGCAGAACCTGATGCTGATGGGCGAGCTCTACGGCCTCGAACGGCCCCGCGCCTCGGGGCGCGCCTCCGACCTCCTCGGGACCCTGGGCCTTCTGGATCGGAAGGACCAGAAGGTGCAGGCCTACTCCAAGGGCATGAAGCAGCGGCTGATCCTCGCGATGGCCCTCCTCCACGAGCCCGAGCTCCTCTTCCTCGACGAGCCGACGAGCGGCCTCGACGTGCAGTCCACGCACCTGATCCTCGCCCTGCTCCGCGACCTGAACCGGGAGGGGACCACGATCTTCCTGACCACCCACAACATGGAGGAGGCAAACCGGCTCTGCGACCGGGTCGGGATCATCCGGAGCGGACGGATCGTCGCGCTGGACGCGCCCGAGCGGCTCAAGTCGGCCATCGAGCGGGTCCACCGGGTCGAGGTCAGCTTCGACCGCGAGGTCTCTGCCGGCGACCTCGCCGGGTTGGAGAGCGTGATCGAGATGAGCCGGGCGGGCGACAAGTGGCAGCTGACGGTGGAAGACACGGACGCCGCCATCCGGGACCTCGCGGCCTTCGCCCGGCAGCAGGGCGCGGCCATCGTGACCCTGAACACCCTCGCGCCCTCGCTCGACGAGGCGTTCCTCCGGCTGACCGCGGAGGAAAAGGCGTGAACCCGGCACATCCCGCTGAACAGGTGCGGCGGGCCTGGGCGATCGCGAAGAAGGACATCCGGATCTACTACGTCAAGGGCCCCGTGCTGATCTTCGGGGTCTTCATGCCAATCTTTCTCTTCCTCGCGTTCTTCATGGGGAGCCGGCAGCTCCCGCTCGCGTTCCTGGTCTCGGGCCTCGTCGGCATGACCCTCTTCTTCACCGCGACGGCCGTCTCGCCGGCGATCTTCCCCTGGGAGGGGTCGGCAAAGACCCTCGAACGGCTCGCCTCCTGCCCGGTCCGGATCGAGACGATCGTCCTCGGCGACATGATCGCTTCAATCCTCTTCGGCATCGCGATTACGGCGGTCACTATCGCCATCGGCCTCGCGCTCGGCCTCCCGCTCCTCCACGGGGTCGTGCTAACCGCCGCTGTCCTCCTCGGCGCAGGCTGCTTCTCCGCGATCGGGATGCTGCTCGCCGTGCCCCCGACGAACGTGCCCTCGAACATCATGATGCTCTCGTCCCTGATCAAGTTCCCGCTCGTCTTCATCTCCGGGATCTTCGTCCCCCTCGAGCAGCTGCCCCCCTGGGGCCTCGCGCTCGCGGCCTGCTCACCGCTCACCTACTTTACCGACCTGGTCCGGTACGCCTTCACCGACGCTCACCATTTCCCGGTGGCGGTCGACGTCGCCGCGCTCGCCCTCTTCACGTTGGGATTCACCGTTCTCACGATGGTACTGCACCGACGGACCATGCCGCGGAGGATGTGACCGGGGAGGCGACGGCGGGAGCACGTCGTCTGCCCGCGGACTCCCCCGGGCTTCTGACACGCTCTGCCGCCGTTCACTCCTCTCCGTCCTCCGCCAGACGAGCCATCTCGTCGGGAGAGAGAGATGCATACCGCTGATCGGAGACGACCGAGGCCATCAGGTCCGGCTCGTTCTCGAGCAACCGGGCGAGGCGGCCGGTGAGAATATGAAGCGGGGAGAGTTCCGGCGCCGCACGCGAGTAGTACATCCAGAGCCCTTCCCGTCGAGCTGTGACGAGGCCCGCATGGCGGAGGACCGTGAGATGGCGGGAGATCTTGGCCTGCGACATCGCGAGGGCCACCTGAATCTGGCAGACGCAGAGCTCGCCTCTGCCCAGCAACAGAAAGATCCGGAGCCGGGTCTCGTCCGAGAACGCCTTGAAAAGGGTGGTGTAGGCCTGAAGTGCTGCGCCCTCGGGCCGGGTCTGCGTCATGCGATCACTTCGTGCATCCGCAGACGTCATAGAGCTTTCATGTGAAGGCGAACAGGCCTGCGGACTGGAGGAGCTGCATCAGGACCCCCGTGATGATCGCGACCCCCAGGACCGTGGCGACGAACGCAACCACGAGTCGGCGCTGGAAGATGGAGGCGAGCAGGGTGACCTCGGGGATGCTCGCACCCGCGCCCCCGATGATGAGCGCGATGACCGCCCCGATCCCCATCCCCTTGGCCGCGAGCACGGCACTGATCGGGATGATCGTCTCGGCCCGGATATACATCGGAACGCCGATGACCGCGGCGATCGGGATGGCGAGCGGGTTGTCCGGACCGGCGAGCAGGACGATCAGGTCCTCGGGGACGAAGCCGTAGATGAAGGCCCCGATCCCGGCGCCGAGGATCAGGTAGGGCACCACCTGGCGGAAGAGGCCGAGCGCGAACCGGAGCGCGGAGCCCAGGCGGGCCCTGTGGTCCGTGGCGGGCGCGAGCGCTTCTCCGCCGGGGCAGCAGGAGGATGCCTGCGCCGCCACGGTCCCGGCGCTGCCGGAGCAACAGGCGGATGCAGGTGAGGGGGTCGCATCCGCGCCGGCGAAGCAGCAGCTGGCCGTGGGTGCGGGCATGGGATCGCTGCTGCCGGGGCAGCAGGTCGGTGGAGGGCTCGCCGACACCACCGGACCTGAGCAGCCGCAGCCTCCGCGTGCCGGTGCCGACGGAGCCTCACCGGTCTCCGGACAGCACCCGGATACCGGGGCGGGAGCGGGGGCTGCGCCGCAGGAGCAGCCGCCAATCACCGGCATGGCCGCACCGCCCGCTCCCGTCGCGGTCGGTTTTACGTACCGCAGGTACCCGCGCTGCTCGAGGAGCAGGCCCGCGAGCACGGCGATCGCGAATGTCACGACCCCGTAGATCGCGGTCGGCACGAGTCCGAAGAGTGCGAGCAGCATGAAGACGATGACCGGGTTCAGGAGGGGCGATGCGAAGAGGTACGACATGCAGGCCCCGAACGGGACGCGGGTTCTCAACAGGCCGACCAGGACCGGGATCGTCGAGCAGGAGCAGAACGGGGTGAGCGCGCCGAAGATCGCGCCGAGGATTGCTCCGACCACCGGGTGCCGGCTTGTGAGGGCTTGCCGAATCTTCTCCTCGGGCACGTACTCCTGGATGAGCCCGACAAGGAAGCTGATCCCGATGAAGAGTACGATGAGTTCGGCCGTGATGGTCAGGAAGTACTGGCCCGCGGTATAGAGATCGTTGATGCCTGTCATCCATATATGTGTACATTCGATTATACATATAATCAATTCGCCACAATGGTCTCAGTCATCAGAAGCCGCGAGAACGTCCTGTTCTCGGTCGACCGGAACGTTGTAGATGCTTGAGGCGGTGAGGTTATCGGCGGCGCTCGTCCTTCAGACCTTCCGCTTCTTGATCCAGAAGAGGCGCGAGAACTCTTCCCGTTCGAGCTCGTCCCGCTGGCGCGATGATCCGGTCGCGGGCCGCGATCAGGTCGGGGATCACGCGCTTTTCGAGGGCGTCCACCTTCCGCCGCGTCCGTCCGACCCCGTCGGCCACGCGACGGAGTGCGCCCTCGGTCTCGGCCGCCCGGACGACGGCCATGACCAGCCGCTCGTACTCTTCGGCCGCCTCGGCGATCACGGACCCGGTGGCCGACGACAGGCCGTAGCCACGTTTATCGAGCGGGCGCTCCGCGTCGCAGGCCCGAGCCCGGAGCCGTAGCCGTGCTGCATGAGGAAGAGTGCGATCTCGGAGATGCTCATGAGGAGCAGGCGGCCGTAGACCGGGAGCGGAAAGAGGGAGGCCTGCCGGACGCGAAGGCGCGTGGAGACGTAGATGTAGGATACGAGTCTCGGCCGGGTCTCCGCCATGCGCAGCTCCTTGAACAGGAGAGAGGTCTACAAGAAAAGATGAACTTATGGGTCTTCAGGCCAGCCAGACCACGGCGATCAGGTAGATGCCGGCGAGGACGAAGACGGCGCCGGCGCCCCGCCGGAGCCAGCGGTCGATCGTTTGCACCCGCTGGACGGCCCGGCCGGCCGTCCCGATCCCCTGGACAAGCAGGAACGAGAGGACGACCACGGGCAGGCCTGTTGCGATCGCGAAGACGGACGGCACAACCACGGGGTCGTGCTCGCGGAGGGCGAGTGGGACGAGCATGCCGAAGTAGAGGACGGCCGAAAAGGGGCAGAAGCTCAGGGCGAAGAGGACGCCGAGGAGGAACGGCCCGAGGTACCGTCGCCCGGCGAGGCGCTCGGTGACACGCTGCTTCGCGTCCTGGAGCCGGACGGAGCCGAGCGAGACGGGGAGGCGGACGAGGTCGAGCATCACGACGCCGATCACGATGAGCAGGGGCCCGAGGAGGCGCTCGCCGTAGAGCTGGAGGAAGACCGCGATCTCCCGGACGTTCAGGCCGAGCAGGACGACCAGGGCCGCGATCCCGACGTAGGCCGCCATCCGGCCGAGGGTGTAGAGGGCGCCGACGAGGAGGGTGTGCCGGCCCCCCTCGCTCCGCTGGGCGATGTACGCGACCGCAGTCAGGTTGGTCGCGAGCGGGCAGGGGGAGATCGCCATCACCAGGCCGATGAAGAACGCGGCGACGGCCGGGACGCTGCTCGTCCCGAGCGCCTCCATCGTCTCGAGGAGGCTCATGCGGGCGAGAGGTCGCCGGCCAGGCGCGTCTCGACCACGCCCTTCAGATAGTCCATGAACTTCTGCTTATCGTCGGTCCGGTACCAGACCTTGAGGTTCTCCTCGGGGTAGAACTTCCCGTCGGAGGTGTGGACGCCGAGCCAGAGCGACGAGCCCGAGGCGCCGTACAGCTCGACGACCTCCCGGTTCTCCTCGAGTTCGCCGTTGATGTGCCGGAAGACGATCGTCCCCGAGGCGAGCTCGTCGGCGAAGTAGGTCGTGAGGGTCGCGTTCGCGTAGTCCCCGATGGTGATGCAGGAGACGCACTGCCGGGTCGGGTGGAAGTGGAAGACCTCGAGCTTCGTGACCGTGACGTTGTCGGGGAGGGTCGATACGGAGGATCCGATGGTCGCGGGCGGCGCCGGCGTTACCACGGATGCGACGGACCCGTTCTGGGTCGTGCAGCCAGCAAGGAGGGCGGCCGCGAGCAGGATCACACCCAGGGCGACGACGGCGCCGGCCCGGGCGAGAGTGGACGAGTGGGCAGTCTTGATCATGATCACCTCGGATGCATCAGCGAGGGGCGTCGGGGTCGCAGGCACAGTGGCGACCGGCAGCGTGGAGGACGGCCTGTTCGCGTTGGCGGCAGGCTTCGCAGAGGTACACAACGCCGTAGCGGGGGTGCACTGCCTTCGTGAAGGTGGTGCCCGGCGCTCCGCAGAGACTGCACTGCATCTGTAACCGCTCCTGTCGCCGATGTTGTCTGATTATACCTGAGTGTTCAAGTATTGTTAAAATCTTCGATGTCTGCAGGCGTGGAAAATTCCTCCTCGCCTTCCCGGATCGAGAACTCCTCCAGAGCGAAATGGCACAAATCGGGTCGAGATCGACACATACGGACCTGGGATGAAGATCTCCTCGATCCAGGGAACCGATGGGACAAACATTGGCGGGGCCCTCCCCGTATCGGCGAGAGTCGCTGCCCCCCTCGTCGTTCTCCCGTTCGATCTCTCCCACCGCAACGGCGAGGCGAAAAAAAGTATGGCGGACCCGAACGCCGGTCAATTTGGTTTTCTGCCTCTGAGCTGGATACTGCGAAAACCTCGCCGATCCGCTCCACCATATCGGAGGACAGGTTCATCTCCTCCATGATCGCAGACGCTGCCGGGTCGTTCGTCATGCAGTCGATCGAGACGGGGCTCTCCTTGAGCACCTCAACATCCTGGAAGCCCGCGGCCTTGACCAGATCGATATGGGGTCCGCTTATCGATCGCTCTTGAGAGGCATCCGACGTACGCACCCACGGACCGCCGGACCTGTTCGGGGAGCGGCTGCAGCAGGGTCGAATCGGAGAACATCACGCGTCCGACCGGCTGCAGGACGCAAAAGGCCTCACGGAAGACCTCATGGGAGAAGAGAGCGGGACCGGGAGAATCGCCATGCAGCGGGCGCGATACGAAACTCCTGTCAGCCAAATCGTTGGACGGCTCAGGCGGTCGGCATGGTGAAGAAGAAGGTCGTCCCTTCGCCCGGCGTCGACTCGATCCCGACACGGCCGCCGTGGCGGTCGACGATCCGTTTTACGATCGCGAGGCCGATCCCGGTTCCCGGATAGGCGTCCTTGGTATGGAGCCGCTGGAAGATCACGAAGATCCGGTCGAAGTACTCCTCCTCGATCCCGATGCCGTTGTCAGCGACCGAGAACTCCCAGAAATCGTCCGACCGCCGGGCGCCGATGTGGATCCTGAGCGGCTCGTCCGGCCGGCGGAACTTGATCGCGTTGCTGACCAGGTTTGCAAGGACCTGCTCGAGCTGGAGCGGATCGGCCATGACCACCGGCATCCGGTCGTACGT
>Ga0074193_1002488_pt1 | contig 16524 bp, 31 predicted proteins | sample EPASupsiteHSE605_FD_64523 | JGI IMG/M metagenome (GOLD analysis project Ga0074193, IMG submission 64523) | Bioremediated contaminated groundwater from EPA Superfund site, New Mexico - Sample HSE6-05 | ecosystem: Environmental > Aquatic > Deep subsurface > Groundwater > Contaminated ... | reverse complement strand
CCGGCTGGCCGGATGGTGGTATCAAAACAGCAGACCTGCACATGAACAGGGAGACTAAAATGCCATCTATATTGTGCGAGTGCGGTTTTATTTCCAACCCGGAGCAGAAAGGGCAACTAGCAGGCCCGGCCATTCAGGGCAAAATAGCGTTAGCAATCGCCCAAGGGATTATGGATTACTTGGGCATAGGGAAGGGGGCGAAGCCGGTGGGGATTAAAACCGTTGACGATGCATTAACCGTCCTGCAGGCCAAGGGAATTATAACCAGTCCTGACTATTGGAGGTTGGCGGCTCAATGCGTGATGTACCTTGATAACCTGTTGATCAAAGTTGCGAACTATATTAAATAAGGGAGGTATCACAATGATTAAAAAACTAGGTGGCACAAGGGCAATTCTGGCATTTACACTGACCGGCGCGGTTATCGTTGCCTGCTTTGTTCCCAATATGTCAGCTGATAAATTTGCCGTACTCGGAACAATGGCGGCGGCGGCGCAGGCTTACTATTTCTCCAACAAAGCCACGCTAGACAAACCGGCAGAATAGGCGGTGGTATGATGGGGTATCCACATTAGTAGTACCGCTGGTTTTCTTCCTGGGTTGTATCATTATCTGGTGTTTACCTACAAAAAATTAAATTTTCAAAGAACTTGGGAATTGTTGAGGGGGTTACCACCTGGTACCCCCCCTCCCCCTGGTTCCTCCCCGGGTCCGGGCCGGCCAAAAGGGATCGGTCATTTTTCCCTTACCCTTTTATTCGGGAAACAAATTTCAAAATTTCGGCACAAGTACAAGCAATATTGTACGGTTAGGATTTTCAAACGCACATCGAGCGTATATCAAGCGTACAGCGAGTTATTCACCTGAATTTGAACTTTCAAGCCCTTCAATAATATCATCAACAGCTTTTTGGTTTTTTGCAGCCGGTTTAACGTCCCATTCTCTTTCGTAATGCGCAACTATGGCGCCGTCTTTTTCAACGGTCAATTTCGATATTCTCCCTTTATTTATGCCATGATCGCTAGGTTCTTCATAAACTTTTGCGCCCCAATCATATCCTTTATAATTGCCATTATAATATGGCGGGCTATTGAACGAGCCAATGGCAAGTGCGGCAGCAATTAATAATCCTGCGATAGCCGAAACTGGATTAATTAAAACTAACGGCATTTAAACCACTCCTTTTTAAGATTATAACGAGATCCCCAAAGTGCTCAATGTCTTTGTTACGGCAGCAACTAATATTCCGATGCATACCAGCGTAGACACTGCTTTCACTATATTAGCTGCCGTGCCATGACCAAGAGTAGACAATACCATTGATAATAATGAGCTTCCGATAGCCGTAACTACTATCGCGGAAATAGAAGCCGCTGGACCATTTGGCCCGAATGTCTGAGTCAATGTCCCTCCAAAAGTATAAGTCATATTAATCCTCCTTATCCTGCAATGGCTTTCGCCACTATCGCAAAACATTCAACTATCGCCAGCCATAGACACATCTTGCCGACTTCCCTCATGTTAAAGACTTCCAATACAAACATCACGCAGAAACCCAAGGTAAGCATCTGTATTATCTGAACAAACATATCCCCCCAAGCTATATCCATAAAATGATTCATGCGCCCAAAGAAATCTATTGCTTCAGGCTTAACGGTTTTTTCAGTCAACCAGCCTAATGCGTTTGCTCCTGGACTTTCGTAGGCGAACAGCATCGTTTCATTACCTCCCCTCGAATATCATCCAGCAAAACTATCTTAAATTCCAAGTTGTGTTCATTGCCGCGTTCTATTTCGCTCTGTATGACGCTTTTCCTTGCCGGGGTGAGCGTTACCACCTGGATTGGGGGGAAACGTGCCGTAAGCTTCACCCACCACCAGGACAAGTATTTTTCTTCTATATAGAGCTTGTTGTATTTCTGAACCTTGTCGAAGGCGTTCGTCCCCCGGTCCATCTCTAAAAATGAGAATCTAAATGTGCCGGTCATGTTGTTTTTGACGGCTACGAATCCGTCACACCGCAGAATCTTATAATCCTGCTCGTAGGACCAAGAGTGCAGTTTCTCCCAGCTGGGCAAATTCTGCTCAGTCCACATACGGGACCAGTTCACGCCAATGCGATGCTTTAACAAACCTTTGGTATCAAGGTAGTAGCAGTAAGTCCCTGCGACCATTTTCCTTTGCAGCTTCCCGCACCGGTGCAGATACAAAAGTCTATCCTGCGCCTTGCGTTGACCATAAGCGATACCAGCGAAAAACATGGCCTGTATCTGGTCCGTGTTAAGCACTCCCCACTTTTCAATGGTCTGCAATATCAGGCTATCGCGCAGAGAGCCGCGGAGTTTTGTTGACTGTATCCTTGACATTCACTTCCCACCCCTTTTGACGTTTGGTGTTTAAGGCCAATTCTTCAGCCTGCTTCTCTGATAGATACATGGCTTGCAGTTCGATGGTATCAATTCCAAAGCGGTAGATGCACCGCCCCTTGATGCTGGGTAAGTCCCCAGCCGCGTTGCAATCCTCACCTAATATAACCCTGCTGTCTGCTGGACTTGGGACTTTGAAGCAACACCGTGCCACGAAGTTCGCCCTAGTGTCTCCCGGTATGACTTTGGTGCTGGTCCGCTGGCTTGCTGCTACTACGCTCATGCTGGTGGCCCTGGCGAGCCTTACCAACCGGTCCACCAGTTCAAAATTATCCTTATCTAGTTCTGCCAGTTCATCTATTACAATGACGATGTAGGGAATGTCTACCGGGCAGTTGATGGCTTTGCGGACCTTATATTTCCTTATGAGATCCCGCCTGCGTTCAAATTCTTGATTGAGGGCGAGCAATACGATTCGGGCCTGCTCGTTGGTGATGGCAACAAAACAATGGTCCTGCAAGTATTCAAAATCGATCCCTTTTAGGTCTATAATTACAACGATGGCTCGGTCCAGCACCGAATGAATAATGGATGCAACGAGGGAGGTTTTGCCGAAGCCGGTAGTACCTCCTATAAGCAAGTGAGGCGATTCGGTGAGGTCCAGCACATGAAGCCCGGTCCGTGAGTAGCCTATCGGTATGGGCAGGACCATTTTGTTATACTGCGAAGTCTCCCACTCGTACTTGACCATGGAGGGCAGTTCTCCAAGCTGGATATTCATGTGGACCTTGCCAGACTTCCACTCCATCTCAATCCAGCCATTAACCGCATCCTGGAAAAAGTCTTTGTCATTACGGACCTGGTGAAATGACACTCCCGGAGGCAGATTGATTATCAGATGCCAACCATATTCGGTTTTTCGTTTGGCGGCAATCACCGGCTTTTGCCCGTCCTTCTGCTCATAGTCCTTGTTGTTAAATACGTCCTGAATTAGTGCCGGGATCTTGTTGTCGAGATATACCACCTTATCTCCCATCTTCAATCGGTCTATGGTTTTATTGAATATGCTTATGCCTGATCGGTGCCGGGCCAGGTAGCCGAGCGAGCCAATTAGTTCTTGCAGGACCGGCTCTTTCTTTTTACGAGACATGATTATCCCACCTTTTGAACATTGGTATCCTGCGCTAAATATTTAGCTATAAAGGCAAATATATCTAATGCTTCATCAAGTGCATCGTCACAATCAATATCCTCAAACGGCAATGCGGTTTCTTTATCCCAATAAAGTTCTATCCACCTCATCATTTTTGCAAACACCTCTTTTTTGGTTATGCGTTTTTCCATTTTCTTTTCACCTCCTTAGCGTACATACGTTAAATAACTATGATATAATAGGTAAAAATTGCATGTCCCGCCCAAAAGGAGTATTGGGAATTATAGCCAGAGCAAAGGGGCCTTGATAGATGGGGATTAGCAGAAAAACCTTGGGGACAAAAATGGGGACAAAAGGCTTTCGAAAGAACCCGAAAAGAAACAAGTGTTTGGGAAGCGCCAGTATATAAAGCGCCATTATATCGGTGATTTTAGATTATTTTGAAGTGCTTTTAAACTGATTGCACAATTCACACGGTAGAAGTCGTGGGTTCGAAACCCTCCGCGCCCACCAAATAAAGCTGATTATACCGGAGTTTATGGACTCCGGTATTTTTGTTTGTGGTGTGCAAAAAGGAAGGCTGGGGACAGAATTGGGGACAGCTTGTCTTAAAATGGTTCCTGCGGCTTTATAATTGCATCTATTTTTCTGTTATATTATCAGGAGATTTTTTCTTTTTGTTGCGGTAGATATTAACAGGATGATTTATGAGGTCGGGAATTATATTTTCTAGATCAAAAGCTATATTTGCTTTATCCGCAACCTCGCGCAACACTTCCGCGTCAGGATCATTATAATCAAGTGTAGTAGATGGGTTTGCATGGCCAGAATTATCCTGAACAGTACCAAGGTCTACCCCGTGCTTAAGAAGCTGCGATATATTGGTGTGTCTCAGACCATGGAATTTAAGGTTGTCTGGCAGGTTATTGTCTTTTTTAAATTTACAAAACCAGCCGTCAACTGAGTTGGGATGCATTGGCTTACCATTCCACTGGGTAAAAAACAAATCGTTTTCAATCATTTCACCATTTACTTCTATTTGATTCACCCACATTTCCCCGCATTTTCCCCTCTGTTTATCCCTGGCATCTCTCATAGCCAACAATAACGGAATTATGCTTTGATGAAAGGGCAAAACGCGCTTACTTTTCTCAGTTTTGGGATCTATAAAATATATTCTCCCGCCTTTCGAATGTCTTACGGCGCGGTCTATTCTAATAATGCAATTTTCAAAATCGATTGTACTATCACCGGCGCCAAGAATCTCCCCACGCCTATCGCCAACAGAAATAGCGAGCAAGGTTATGCACCTCCACTTGAGCGATTCGTTAGCTAATGCACGAAGCATGTCCCTGGCTGGCGCTTTATCGATGCTGGCCTTTTTCCTTTTGGGTATTTTGGGAGGTTTTACATTTTCACAGGGGTTGTCCTCCAACTCTCCAAGGTCAACGGCAAAAGCAAACATGGAAGAAATTATATGAAAGTATTTTTGTATGGTTGCAGGGCTTAAACCGCCCGTCTTGCCATCTTTCCTTACGCCATCCTCTTTAAGGTTGTTCATGAAATCATAAATATGGGCAGGCTTTATTTTGATTATCTTATTATCGCCTAATGCCGGAAGAATGCGATCATCCAGATAAATTTTATAATTCTCTTTTGTTGTATTGGATGCATCTGCGTAATCACGCAAGAATCGTTCGGATAATTGCTTGACTGTCATCTTGGAAGGTTTCTTGTATTTGCCCCTCTTTACATCAGTAATAAAAGCGGCCAGGGCAATGTCAGCCCTTTTTGTATCGCCACGCTCGATCCCTTTAACTGTTTTTTGATGTTTTATCGGCTCTCCAGTTACAGGATCAGAGCCATCCCGCACTACTAACCGAAGCGAGTTCTCGCCTCGCCATTCATAGGAGCCCACTTTCCTCTTTTCTTTATCAGCCATAAATCATACTCCCGAATATTAAATATTTTGCGACATTATTATTGCACATTCGACTATCATGAAGAGCGGGGTTGTTTCCCCAGGTTGTGGTTATAAAAGGGCATAGTTTGTATACAAAACATTGTGACTATATACACAAATTAAGAGCGTGTGTCGATAAATGTTAGCAGGATTTATTTAGTTTGTCCGAGAAGAAGCATTGTCCACCCGTAGTATTAAGTAATATAATAAAAAACATAGAACACATGTTCGCAAAAGGAGATGGAGTAATGGTTAAGGTTGATTACATGATTTTTGATTGGAACGAAGAAATAGGCGGACTACAAAATCTCGAAGGAATTTTTCTTATAGATCCCAGCTACGAAGAAGAGTTTGTTCAAGCGGTAAAAAATCATTACCTCAATAATGTTATTGTTAATCGTCTTTCTCCGTCTCCGATTCAAGGGCATCAGAAATCGTGTCCAAGGTTTTAAGCGAAATACCTCGTTTGGCTTGTTTCATAGAAAACAATAGCCAGGGCAAATTTTTGCCTTGAGACACAAATGTCTTTAGGTCATCCATAATATCTGGCGTGACCTCCGAAAGATTTGGTCCATCAATGTAAAAATATAATTCATCAATTCCGGTTGCTTTACACAGTTTTTGAACCGTATTGTCGCTCGGTTGTTTTTTTCCGTTTTCAATTTCGCTTATATATCCTTGATCAATTCCACTCAACTTTTTAAGATCTGTCATAGACAATCCCAAAACATCTCTTAAATTTTTAAGCTTATAGCCTAAAAACTTCACCTTAAATCAACCTTTCTGGCTTTTATTTAATTATTGCAAAACTACCCCTATTTATCTATTTGCAAATCTTGGAATTGTATTCGCCTAAAGAGATAATGTTCCTTTTTGCTAAAGGACAAAAATATTGCTAAAAGCCATTGACAAATATGGCCGATAGAGATAATATTGACGCATAGACATAAGGCAGGTGAAAAACATGGGCGTTAAAAACGGCAAAGACATTGGAAAAATGGTGCGCAATATACGAGGAGAGTTGCCCCAAGCAGATTTCGCAAGTCTATTGGAAATATCTCAAGGTTATTTATCGGAAATAGAAAACAACAAAAAAGAACCAGGCAAGCAATTAGCCCGCCAGTTGTCCGATTTAAGCGGTAAACCGGTAGACGCTTTTTTCAAGTAGAGGAGAACTAAGGTAAAGTTTTGGGCAGGGTCAAAGGGGGATGACGACACTGCTCAAGATCAAACAGCTTAGACGAAACAAGGGTTATTCTATCCGAAAACTATCAGAATTAACCGGAATTTCCAAGAGCACCCTAAACGACTTAGAGAACAACAAGAGCATACCCAGGCCGGAGGATTTAGAAAAGATCGCAAGGGCCTTAGAAGTAACACCAAAAGAATTATGGAAAGGAGACTGAACAATGAAGAATCAAGAGAACTTAGACACTCCAGTTGGCACTTGTTGCGGGGAAGATGGTCAGATTATTTATCCTAGCGGCGCTGCTTGTGATACAGGCAGTTGTTCACCAGAAGATCAAAAATAGGCTTTGAGCCAGTCAACAATATCCTGATTCAAATATCCTCGGTGATTAGAAGTAAATTCATTAACCATAATTCTATCATTTTTGTCCAGATGTTTTACCACATGGTCGTAAATTTGAGAAGCAGTTAGCTTCGAATCTACCAACCAAGCGGATTTTAACATCTTGGCCCAAGGCCCAATGCTTTTAATGTCGCTAATTAAACCTTCATAGTCCTGCGCTGGTCTATAGAGGTCATAAGAAATTAAGTAAACCATATTACACCTTCTTCCACGAGTCGACCATCTTCCCCATAATATGGATTCGACGCGACAGAGGAAAATCCTGTAAGAAAGCGAGGCGAGACAATGACCAATATAGTACCAATCAACAACCACCAAGTAACAATTCGTGAATACCAAGGCAAAAGAATTATTACGTTCAGGGAGATTGACGAGGTACACGAAAGACCATCCGGCACAGCCAGGAGAAACTTTTATAAAAATTATGCCCATTTTGTAGAGGGCAAAGATTACTTTAAATTGTCAATGGACGAAATTCGTACAATGGGATTCACCGACCTTTCTAGTCCAAAGGGGATAAACCTTATAACTAAATCAGGATATTTAATGCTGGCAAAGTCCTTTACCGACGATCTGGCATGGGAAGTTCAACGCCAATTAGTTGACTCATATTTCCAAACCAAACCAATTCAGCAGCCAACCACTCAAATAGAAGCTTTGCTCCAAACAGTTCAGATTCTAGCCAAGCAAGAAAAACAAATCATGGTCCTTGAAGAAACTCAGGGCAAGCAACGACAACAAATCCAAGATATTAGGGATGCCATCATCACCACGGACAAAGACTGGCGCAGAGATATAAATAAGAAGCTTCAGAAAATAGGTTTTCAGACTGGCGACTACCAAGGCATTAAAAATGAAAGTTATGAGATTCTTGAAGGTCGCGCCGGTTGCAATCTTAGTCGCCGAGTTAAGAACCACAAGGAGCGCCTATTTGAAGCAGGGGCAAGCAAAACCAAGATTAATAGTGTTTGCCGTCTCGATGCTATAGAGCAGGATAAGCGGCTCAAAGAGATTTACTCGGGCATCGTCCGGGAACTAAGTATTAAGTATGTAGCGTAAGGAGGTCTCAACATTGGAAGAAAAAATTATTAGCCTTTTGGAGCAGATAGCCGCGGGCCTTGATACTCTTAACGCAAATTTATCAACCAAGGCAAATGAGAGCGATGACCATATGCTAACGCCAAAAGAGGCAGCAAAGTATATAAACATTGGCTATGACACGCTACTAAGTTGGGCAAGGCAGGGGATTATCCCATCAACTAAACCAGGAGGGCACCGGGTTCTTTTTAACAAGAAGTCCCTGGATGAATGGAAAACCTCACAAGAAAGCCAGAGAAACCCAAAGACCAAAACCAAGGAGGGGCAGACCGGCAAGCTTAGAAAAATTATCGCCTAACGGAGGGAGTCCTTGCCCGGTTGCCAGCGGGGAGAACCAAGGCAAAGCTGGAAAAAGAACTTAAGGACCTGGTGAAAACCAGCAAATCCAAAGAGTAAGCAAAGATATGAAAGGAGGCGAGAAGAATGGATTATAGAAAAACGCCGGAAGAAAACGAAGCCCTGGCAAAAGCCGTCGCCCCACTTGAAGACGAGATAGTCGGCATCCTGAGAAGTGCTAATTTGGGCTTGGACTATGCAAAATATCTTTTGGGTAGGATTGAAGATCGCATTTCCAAAGAAGCAAAGATTTAAAACAAGGAGGCATAATCAATGAGCGCAATAGAGCAAGAAATTATTGGACAAATACACGACGAGTCCACGGTCGCAATGCTTGAAGCCGTAAAGGTACTGAGGAAATACAATTCTTCTGATTACGCATCTGTCGAGCAGGTACGGGAAAACTTGAAATTACTCTGGGACGTTAAGAAATACTACGGCGGTTAATCTCCGCATTCTTTAATTGTTTGAAACACGCGCTGATATAACTCAACAACTAAGTCTGTTGTCTTTGCACCCTGGATAATACCTTTTTCAATCACGGCCACCACGATGGCAGTGGTGGCTTCAACTTTATCCATATATACCTCCTCTTGTACCTGCTCGACAAGTGAACAGTTCGACAGGGACGGAGGAAAATCCTGTAAAAGAATGGAGGGAAACGCATGGCGATAGTCTGGGAAGGCGAACTCAATTTGGCAACACTGGCAAAATCAACAGCTCCCAATGTTGCCAGGATAATTCTTGAAGAAAGAAACAGGAAGGGAATTCAGCCTGACCCCAGCGAGGGGAGCCAGAATCAGGCCAAGGAGATTAAAAAGGGGAGGGGGCGGAAGGTAAGTTAAGTGTTTATATCGGAAGGGAGGAATGGGGGAGGAAGCTTATAAACCTATTCTAGCGAGGGAGGGGGTGAACAGGCAATGACAAGCATTGTCCTATTGAAGCAAGAGTTGAAAGGAAAGGTCAGCGAGGCAGCCCCGGTAGCCGGGTTCAGTGAAAGAAACTTCCGAAGGTATCTAAACAATAGAATGGTTCAGGACTTACCGCTGGGCTGCATAAAGAATCTATATAATGCGGGTTTTATCTCAGAGGGAACATTCCAATTCGCAAAGCAGGAAAGAATTGAAGAGATAATCAAGCTAAAAAAAGAGCCCCGCCGATTAGAGCGGAGCCTGAGAAAATTTGTTAGATCAATATTACCACAGATGCACAGATGAAATCAATCGGCCTCTGGTGGGCCATATATAAAGAAAGGAATGATTTGAGTGGCTAAATTCAATATAGACGTGGAACTGGATTGTTTGGGAGAAGATGAAAATTTAGACGAAGCATTAAGAGAGGAAATCATGTCATCCCTCAAAAACCATGTCACCGCAAAGGCAACGGAAAGCATAAACAAGGAAATTGGTAAGTTTTTAAGCGAGAAATGCGACTCTATAGAACAAATGTTCACCGAAAAAGTTGAGACCTTTCTTGGCAATACGTTTGCGGAGCGTATTGAGAAAATGCAAATTCCATATAAGGAAGATTCTTGGAAGTCAGAAGTTAAATACATGTCCATGAGCGAGTTTGTTGGCACGAAGTATGAGGAATTTTTAAACCGCAAGGTTTATGACGCCAATGGAAACAGACCCGACTATAGCCGAGATGCCAAGCTGTCTATCAACGAATATCTTATTGGTCAGTATCTCGGAAAGGAACTCTCAACCAAAGTTAGCGCAATGATTCAAAAGGCTAGAAAAGATGCAGAGGAAACCATTGTGAAAACTTTAAAAGCCAATTTGCGAGACCAACTGTCGGCAGACATAATCAACAGGCTCAATATCCCCGCGTTGCTTATAAACCTGCAGGAGAAGGCCGCGCTGTTAGAAGGCAAGGAGGCGATAGCGTGAGAGCTACCCCGGCATTGTAAGAAAAGTAGATCCACTGGGACGCATAGTAATTCCCATTGAACTGAGAAAAACCATGAGCATAGAGGAAGATACTCCCTTAGAAATATTCACCGATAACGGTCAAATCATCCTCCGCAAGTATGAACCTGGGTGCGTGTTCTGCGGAAGCATTGCCGGGATATTTGATCTTGATGGCAAGAAAGTTTGCCCGGCTTGCATAGTGAGGCTGAATGAAAAGGTTAAGAAAACGGCGTAGAAAGTGAGGGATAAATATGCCCCAGATAACCAGATTGGAAATTAAAAACTGCTTAGGTATTTCAGAACTAGAAGTTAAGCCCGGAAAGGTAAATATAATCACTGGTAACAACGAGGAAGGTAAAACCTCAATCCTAGAAGTGATTGAAAAAGGAGTACAGAATTCCAAGCGCAGGACACGGTTTGTGAAGGACGGAGCCCAAGAAGCCACCTTGTTTATTGAGATGGATGATACAACTTGTATTAATCGAAAAATAATGCCAGACGGGAAAGAGAGCGCCAAGATAACCCAGCATGGAGCCAGTATTCCCAAGCCCGAAACTTATCTCAAATCTCTGGTTGGAGAAGGCTTTGGGTTCAATCCGGTTGACTTCATGGATGAAAAGGATAGCGCACAGACCGAGATATTGCTTGCTCTATTCCCAATGCACGTAACGGAAGAAAATCTTATGGACTGGTTTGGAGAAATCCCACCAGTGAATCTTAACCAGCACGCAATCGATGTTTTGAAGTATTTGGCTGAAAAGTATTTCTATGATAAAAGAGCAATCGCAAATGGAGAAGTTAAAGAGTGTGCCAGTCAGATTCACGCCTTGTTTGAACAACTCCCCGACAATTATGACGGAGATATATGGAGGCCGGTTAATATTGGAGAGTTATGGGAGAAGGTTCAGAAGGCCCAACAAAGAAACACCTTCCGCGTTGATGCCCAAAAAGCGATAGACTTGCACGATGAAAAGATCATGTCTATCGAGAACAAGTTTGACCTGCAGATCCGGGAGCAGAACGAACTATTGGAGTTTAAGAGCGATAAGGCCCGGAAGTCGGTTGAGAACGACAAGCAGATTATCCGGGAAACAATCATAACCATTGAGGGCGAAATAACAGCCATGGAGGATGAAATTAAGAGGTTGCAAGAGGGTATTCAAGCCTGCAAGAACCGTATAATCCTCAAAGAGAATGACCTAAAGAATATTGATGAATCTATGGTAGCAGTCAAGATTCAATCTCTCCAAAATGAGAACGCCATTGAGATTAAGAATATTGATGCCAAGCGGTTAGAAGAAATAACCGCTGCCGAGACCAGGTTTTCACACGCCCGCACCTTCTTAAAAAATTATCCCGAAGTGGAAGTTATCCCGCTGGAACAAGCTGCCCAAGATGCTGAGAAGATGAAGGGCTTTATCAACCTGTACGACAACATGAGAACCCTGCAAGATTCTCTGCAAATAAAACAAGATCGCGCTAAAACTCTGGATGATTACGTTGAAATTGCCAGAAATAAACCCGCCGAATTGCTACAACAAATGAAAATGCCCATTAAAGGTCTGGGTATCAATGATCAGATGCAGATTACCATTGATAAATTACCAATCAACAATCTATCCACCTTTAGAAAAATGAAACTGGCTCTGGACATTGCCAGGGCAACCGCCGGACCGCTTCACCTGATTTGTATTGACCGCTTTGAGAGCTTCAGCGCTATCAATCAAGAGCTATTCTTCAAAGAGATTGAAGGGGACGGCTACCAGTATTTCATCACCACGACGGTATTGGATAAAGATGCTGACGGTAACTATATTACCGATCTGCAAGTAAGGGCGGTGAGCTAGGATGGCAATGGCAGAGCGAGAACTTGAAATACTAGAACCCGGTTATGGCATTAAGGCCAGAGTAATAGCAGATACCAGAGGCATGAGCGAGTCTGATTGGCTCGCTCTCAGGAAACATTATCTGGGCGCTTCGGAAGTGGCAGCGGTATTAGAACTTAATCCCTGGCGTTCTGGATTTGGTGTATATGCGGATAAGGTTTTAGGTTCTACCGAGGACCTTAGTGACAACATTCATATAGAGTTTGGAAATTGGATGGAGCCGCATATCCGGGCCGAGTTCCCCAAGAGATTCCTCAAAGTTGAGGGTATCGCCATAGATGTTTGGGAGTACCCTTATATGCTTCAACATCCTGAGTATGATTGCTTATCTGTCAATCTGGATGGACTTATGAATCACCCGGAACACGGAACCGGCTTGATCGAGATTAAGACAGCTTCGGAAATGCAATGGAAAGAATGGCAGGATGATGAACTTCCTCCCCAGTATTATGCGCAGATTCAGCAGGAATTAAATATTACCGGGTTGCCCTACGCTTATGTAGTCGCTCTGGTAGGCAAACGGATGGTGTGGAAACTCATTCCCCGTAACGATGAGTTTATTGCCATCATGACCGATATGCTTTTGAAGTTCTGGAACAACCACATCGTTGCGAAGGAAGCACCTTTGCCAACTGGTTTGGATGATGATGCCAAAGTTCTAAAGAGGTTATACGGTTCGGAAGTGCCCGGAAAACTGGTCGAGCTTCACGATTATCAAAAAGAGTATGACCAGTATAAAAAGAACGCCAAAGAGATTAAATACCTTGAATTAGAGCAGGAATCTATCAAACAAGGGTTCATGCAAGCCCTTGGAGATGCTGAGATCGGTTTTGTTGGCAGCAAGAAGATAACCTGGAAAACCACCCACCGGAAAGGGTACGAGGTTAAACCAACCAGCTTTAGAGCTATGAGAATTAATTAATATGGAAGCCGCAAAGAAATTGCCGCTACCCCTTTGTTTTATCGGAAAGTGTCAGTGCAAGTCATGCCGCGTGGTTATTAGCTTAGACGATGCGGAAATTAGCCAAAGATATCCGGAGTGGGGCAAGGAGTATTGCCGTGAGTGTAAGAAATCATTGGATGCTCCTTGCCGATGCTCTCGTCCTTGCACAACAGATTGCGATAGGTACCCAGCAGACTGCCAGGGTTGCAAAATGCCGCCCTGCGAGGAATGCGAAGCGAATAAACATTTAAAGGAGGCTAACCAATAATGGCAGTTAATAAAGACGGAAAAGAACTCACAGATAAATTAGCAACACAGAGCAAGGCTCCTGGCATGACGGTAGCGCAGTTCTTTGAGCGAGAAATGCCCAACATAGCAGCAGTGCTTCCCAAGGGAACCATGGACCCTAAACGCATGGTAAAGCTGGCAATTCAGATATACTCGGGTAGCCCTAAATTACAGGCTTGCACGAAAAATAGTTTTTTGGCGGCCCTGATAACCTGCGCTCAGTTCGGACTAGAGCCCAATACCCCTCTAGGACAATGCTATATCATTCCTTACGGAGATCAGGCCACCTTCCAATTAGGTTACACAGGGATACTCGATCTGGCCTATCGGACAGGGGAATACAAATCTATCTATGTACGGGAAGTTTATAAGGATGATGATTTTAAGGTCACCTATGGAATATTTGAAGACCTAATACACGTTCCCTCTGAGGATGGACCGGCTGACGGGGAACTGCCAACCCATATATACGCTGTCTATCACCTAAAGAACGGCGGGTATAACTTTGAATGTTGGAGCTGGAACAAGATCATCAAACACGCCAAGAAGTTCAGCAAGAGCTACAGCAAGAAAGATGGCGGTTGGCAGACTAGCCCGGTTGCCATGGCTAAGAAAACGGTATTAATCGCGGTCCTGAAGTATGCGCCCAAGAGCCTGGATATTGTTAGAGCTATCGAGGTTGACGATACTCACCAAGCGGATACAAATAGCAAGCGCGAGTACATGGATGCTGACTACACTATACAGGATGAACGGCCAGTAACGGAAGCCGGTGCTCTTGGTACAGGCGCGGGAGAAAAGAAAAGCGAGAACGACCCCTCTAGTTTCACTGATCCCGCTCTTGGTTTCGAGAACATGGTAAACGGTCAGGCTTAACGCCTGGCCGGAAGGAGGAATATAGATGGAACCCTACAAATCATGGGACTTTTGCAAATCAATAGATTGTGCATATATGGGGTTTTCCTTAGACAATAGGCAGAGGGCTTGTTTGGAGACTAAGTGTAAAGCATACCAATTTCACCAACACCTACGCGATCATGGGCAGATATTGGAAGAAGGTTCTGCGCTCGAATCCCAGCTTGCCAATTATAAAGACATAACCGGCTTATCGTGCGAAGAATACCGGATGCACCGAGAGAAGATAAAAGAAATCGAATCCCAGCTTGCCGAGGCGCAGGCTGACAATGCGGCGTTGGTGGAGTTTGTTAAGCAAGTTGAACAAAGCATTTGGCTTCCGGGACAAATTATCGCTAAAGAAATTTTAGCCAATCCCCACCCCGGCGACTCCCTCCGCAAAGAGTTGGAGCAGTTGCGAAACATAGAAACCGTTGCAAATGAAGTTATGCATGACTGGGATTGCCCTACTTCACTTGATGACAATGATGATCATTATTCATGGTGCGAAGGATTTGGAGAAGGTGCTTGCCCAACTTGTTCAATGTTTAAATTAAAACAAGCCCTCGCCCAAGCAAAGGCGGTGGAGTGATGGCAAAGAAACCAACCTTTAACGACCTGCTTCTACCATATGGAAGTATGCTGGCTAGTTATGATCATCAAGTCCGAACCGACTTGGAAACAAAGACCGACGATGAATTAAGAGCAATAATTGCCGCTACAAATTTGCTGACGGAAACTAACTGCTGGTGGGCCACATTTGAAGCCAGGAAAACCGTGAGTCTATACGCTAAAGACATACTGCATGATCGGGAAAGAAAAAAAGCAAAGGCAGACTCCAATGCCCGCTGACCTAGCGCAAATCTGCGCCCAATGTAAAGCCGAGACGGAGAAGTCCAAGATCGCATACCTGGAAGAATTAGAGCGGCTGCAGAAATTATTACAAGCCTATAACGGTTTCGAACCATATGATTTCAAAAGCTTGGATGCCCAAGTAAAGCAATTAACGGAATCGGTAAAGGATTACGAAGCTATTATTATTCGGTTGCAGGCCGAGAATGAACAGTTGAAATCTCAGCCTGTCACACCAACCGAGTATGTGGCGCACCTTGAAAACATAGCCTCCATCGTGGGGCAGTAGTCTGAAATATGGGTGAGCCGGTGGGACACCCTGCCGCAATGGGGGCGCGATATGATGAACGCGCACGACAAGCTGGTTGGCAGGAAACGCGATCAGCGGAGCGGGGAGATTATAGGGGAGAAGGGAGAGGTTACAAGTGAAGTCTAAAGAGCAAATTATCAAATTATTAAAAGATGTTTTTGAAAGTGTATATTGCAATACTTGCGAATACGAAGATAGTAGTCGTTGCGACGAATGTCACAGGAAAGCAATGAACTGGGGCATATCCGATAAATGCGCTGAGCAAATAGCAGATATAATTTTAGATTAGTTTTTTTCTTTCATCCCAGCACCTCGCGCACTATCCCATACTATCTTACGCGCGCAGGACTTATTCTATACCTATTTTTTTGAAAGGAGATTGTAAATGGCTAAAAACTGGCAAGGATATACAGTTTATTGTGGAGGGCCAACCGGATGCGGCTCTGAGGATATTGAATATATTGAAGATAAAAACTGCGGTTCGTGTGACGATTACGAGGTTTTCAGATGCAAGAAATGTGGGAAAATAATTCGCATTGAGTTGCCCAACTAGTAGCCTTTTTATTTGCTCATTTTGATTGGCTTAATAATCCAAAGGAGGGATATTGATGAATAACCTGGCAACGGACGGAAAGATTACCTATCTACCCACAGGCTTTAATTGGGCTATACAACAGCAGCTACAACGCGAGTCCATGCAGGAGAAGGCACAGCTAGCAGATGAACCAGAACCCGGCTACAAAGAAAAGGCTAAGCCTCATACCTTTAAAGTGCTGGGTGAGGAGATAGAGATTATAGACATTCTGGCTGGGCTGATGACTATGGCTTTGTTGTGGATTGGGCTGACATTAGCCTTTGCCATGGTGGCGGAATGACTTGGCGCGAGAAGTTGGAACAGCCCGGCCCCCGGGGGATGGAATATGCCACGGGCG
>Ga0074193_1002486_pt1 | contig 16528 bp, 14 predicted proteins | sample EPASupsiteHSE605_FD_64523 | JGI IMG/M metagenome (GOLD analysis project Ga0074193, IMG submission 64523) | Bioremediated contaminated groundwater from EPA Superfund site, New Mexico - Sample HSE6-05 | ecosystem: Environmental > Aquatic > Deep subsurface > Groundwater > Contaminated ... | reverse complement strand
CGCTGTTTGGTGGGCATCCCTGATCCGGGGCGGTACCCTTCGACAACACGGATATGCGTCTTTACAACGCCACCTCGCATCTTTGGGTCTTTTCTTATCATGGAATATCACCTCACACCTATTGTCGCATATCTGTCGCATAACATCAATAGAAAGGTATAAAAAAATGCGGAATTCCGCATTTTTAAAGGATATTATTCCACTTGGTCTGCTTCTTATGCTATGCTAACTGTAAAAAATGGGTTATAACATGAAATCGAAATATGGATAATTTCTTTCCGCTAAGGCTAGTCTTATTGTGCCTATGTTCTGCTCGAGAAACACTCCTTGAAATATCCAATAATTATTTAACTCTTTTTTTCATAAAAAACGAGGTTGAAAGCATTCATCGCTCTCAGCCTCGTTTTTACTCTTTTTTAACAGCCTAATAGTTCAGTGGATACACTTCCTCGACCTTAGGAACCTAGAATAGCGTCTGCTTGAGCTTGAGTCTATTGTAGTTCACTTTTTTTATTTAGAGGTGATGCGATTTGGGGAAATGCACCTTAAAAGTGCTGCCTTCTCCGAGTTTGCTGAATACTTGAATTTGTCCCTTATGTTCACTAGCAATCCAAGCTGCAATAGCTAAGCCTAGCCCTGTTCCTCCCTGTTTTCGCGAACGGGCTTTATCAACCCTGTAAAATCTTCTGAAAATCTTTTCCTTCTCACAATCATTAATACCCATCCCGCTATCTTCGACTGACATTTCAATTGCATTTTGTAATGTGCACATTTTCAAGCTAACACTTCCGCCAGCAGGTGTATATTTAGAAGCATTATCAAGGAAAATGCTTACCATCTGTCTTATTAATACTTCATCACTATGCATTATTACATTAGGCTCGATAACCGATGAGAATATAAGATTCTTACTCTGAAACATGGGCTCAAAACGGGAGACAATTTGGATCAAAAGATCCGATAAATTAAATTCGTTATATTTAAACTGAATTTCTCGCGCATCAATCCGAGCTATAAACAGCAAATTATTGATCAGCTTACCCATATTGTCGGTTTCACTGTAAGCATTTTGAAGCCAATCGATATTATCTTTAATACTGCCGTCCCGGTCTGCTAACACAACATCTAAGTTACTTTGTACCACTGTAAGCGGAGTTCTCAGTTCGTGTGAAACATCAGCGATAAATTCTCTCTGCCGCTGCCAGGCATGTCTGACCGGCATCATAGCTCGACCGGCCAGCCACCAGCCAATCAAGGCCGCTACAACAATAGCTGCCACACCGGTTGCTATCAAAAGGTTAGTGAACTTGCTGATAAACTTATTAATCATAGTGAGATTACAATAAGTCTGTACAACTCCATTTTCCTCGTTGCTATGAAAAGGAGTTGAAAAGATTCGATAATCAATTCCTTGCAAACTGATGATATCCCAGCGTTCTTCTTGGTTCAGCCAAGTCTGCTGCGCTAATTTCTTACTTTGCTCAAAAAGTGCCTGATTCTGGATAGTAGATTGGGTTATATCCATATTCTCATCCCGCAAGATATATTTAAACAACGGGTCAATATATTCCCCATCCGTGGGAATATTGCCATTGTTAGGCGGTATATCATTGAATTCCGGTAAAATGTTCAGATCTCTTACCAATGCTGCTTTAACTTTCAAATCTCGGTCAGTTGTGATTTTATTGGTATAATGTACATTGAAATAAGAAATACTGATGAGCATAGAAATAAACAACACTAACATCAGCGTATAGTAAATATTTAATTTCATCCGCATATTGCGCAGTTCTCGAAACATAATTACCTCGCTTCCAGAGTGTAGCCGATTCCCCTCACCGTGGCAATGACATGACTAGCTTTACTTAGTTTTTTTCTCAGATAATGAATATATATTTCTATGTTGTTGTCGTTTACCGTATTATCGTAGCCCCATATTTTATCGATTATTTGTTCACGGGTAAAGACCATGCCTGACCTGCGCATGAGCATCTCCATAAACTGGGCCTCTCTATAGGTAAGCTTCATTTCCTCCTCATCAATGGTAAGTGTAAGGCTGTCTGCATCCAGGCTCATATTACCCAGGCATAACGCTTTACTGATATAGACAGATTGTACTCTACGTGATAATGCCCCTATCCTAGCCATAAGTTCTGCCATAGAAAAGGGTTTTCCAAGATAATCGTCAGCGCCCAGCTCCAGACCGGAAACGCGGTCATTAATCGAATCCAGAGCAGTCAATAGTAATACCGGAGTCGTTTTTTTGCGGTTGCGCAGTTCTTTCAGTATTTCCAAACCGCTTTTGCCGGGGATCATAATATCCAGAACGATGATATCATAAATATCTTTTTGCGCCAGCATTGACCCAATGTTTCCGTCTTCGACACAATCTACCTCATAATTCTTCTGCTTAAGGGTATGAGCAATTGCAGCGCTTATCCGCTCTTCATCTTCGATTATCAATACTCGCATGGCCGCCACCTCAAATTAATGATACAACTCTCGCCTTGACCCAAACACTCGCTTTTTCAGTCAAAGGCGAAAGCTGTTATTCAACTTTTCTCCTACATCTCTTTAGCTGTTTACTGACTCATTGCCCAGAATCAACTCATCTCTGGTTCCCGAGAACTTACGCATTAACTTACTTCTCCAATCATCAAAAATACTATATACGACCGGCACCAGCACCAAGGTCAGGATAGTAGACACCAAAAGACCGCCGACAACAACCGTAGCCATTGGCGCCATAGTTGACGCCTCCTCACCTAATCCTGTCGCCAAGGGAAGCATAGCCAGAATGGTGCTGAGCGAAGTCATCAATATAGGCCTAAGTCTTACCCGACCCGCTTCGATAATCGCTTCGTTCTTCTCCATCCCTCTGTCACGAAGCTGTTTTAGGTAATCAATCAACACGATCGCATTGGCAACTACAATACCCATCAGCATAATAATGCCGAGAAATGAACTTACACTTAATGATTTTCCAGTTATCGCCAGAGATAGAATTGCTCCGATGATAGCTGTAGGCATAGTAAACATAATTATAAAGGGATCAAAGAAGGATTCATACTGCACAACCATGACCACATACACCATAATAATCGCTAACACTAGGGCCATAAGCAGTCCCGAAAAACTTTCCTGCATTTGCCTATTAGCACCGCCTAAACTAATACTATAACCTTCAGGCAAATCTATCTCGGCAGTTTGGGTTCTGATTTCCTGGTTAACACTGTTGTTATCCCGTCCATAAATATCCCCGGTAACCGAAGCCTGGCGAACCTGATCGACTCGATTGATCTCTACCGGTGCTCGACCCAGCTCAAAGGAAGCTACATTGGACAACTTAATATTAACACCTTCAGAGTTAGTTATGGTCAACTTCTTTAGATCTTCCAGATCCTCAACTGCATCTTTATACCCAAGTACAACAGCAATATCTTCACCCTCATCACTATAGGTGAAGGTATCTAGACCATTCATCACATTTTCTACTTCTGAGGCAATACCAACCGGTGTCAGGCCATACATGGAAGCTTTATCCACGTCGATGTATACTTTTACTTCCGGCTCTCCATCTGTCAAAGAATTGCTCACATTGCGGGCGCCAGAAACACCTTTTACAATATTAGCCACCTTAATCGAAATCTCTTTCAGAGTATCAAGATCATCACCTTCGATCTCAACGCTGATGTCGTCGCCGGCCATACCCCCCATGGTAGTATTTTTAGTTATTTCGATTTTCGCTCCTGCGACTGTTGCTACAGATTTCCTTAATTCCTCCATGATTTGGTCAGTGCTTCTGCCATCTTCGGTTTCGTCAGCGAGGGTGGCAGTGATACTGGCTTTATTATTGCTGCTACTTCTAAACATCCTAGCTCCATTGCTGCCTACTGTTGTGTAAACATCCTTCATTTCTGGAACCTGTAATAAAATATCTTCAATCTGCGCTATGATTGCATCAGTATCATCCAGGGAAGATCCTCTATCGGTTTCAATACTGAGCGATATCTCATTAGATTCCGAGGAAGGGAAAAACTCCATCCCGATAGATGTTACCGTTAGCAGTGACGCCGCCATAAGTGCTCCTACGGAAAGGAGCACTCTGCGACGGTGCTTCAGCGACCAAGCTAGAATAACCTTGTATCTTTCACCCAAATTATCTATGGCATTGCCAAAAGCATCGACTATACGGGAAAATATATTTTTGCGCTTATTCGGATCAACTGCCTTGATGACTTTATTGCTTAGAAAGCGTGACGACAGCATAGGGACTACAGATATTGCCACAACAAAGGAACAGGCGATGGCAATACATATAGTCGCTGCCAACGGTTTAAACATCATTCCAGCCATACCTTCAACCGTCATCATTGGAACAAATACCGCGAATAGCGTAAGGGTGGAAGCCAGAACCGCTCCGCCAACTTCTTTCGCCCCCATAATGGCTGCTTCCTTCATGGAAAGACCTAAACCCCGATGGCGGTGAATATTTTCATAGACAACAATAGAATCATCGATAATTCTACCAATCCCCATGGCTAAACCGCCCAGGGTGATGGTATTGACAGTGTAACCGAGAAAATACATTCCAGTAAAGGTCGCAATAAGTGACAAGGGGATGGAAATAAAGACAATCACGGTGCTGCGCCATCTGCGCAGGAACATCACCAATACTACCGCTGCCAGTACAGCCCCTTCATACAGCATGCGCTTAGTGGAATCAATAGATTCCTGAATACTTTCAGATTGGTCTGAAATTATCTCGTAATGCAGCTCACCACCCAGTTCTTGGCTCATTTTCTCAATTTCATTTTTAATGGCTGTACAGGCATCGACAGTATTAGAGCCTGATTCTTTTTGGCAAGATATTCCTACTGAAGTTTCGCCATTTAACCGCGTATACATAGTCCTATCAGCCGTAGTATCTTCGATAGTGGCAATATCTCTCAGATAAATGGTGCTTCCCCCAGTAATAGTTATGGGAATTTTACCAATATCGGCAACCTTATTATATTCTTGAATGGTACGGACATAATATTTGCGGTTCCCATATTTAAGAGATCCGGTTGACATATCGAAGTTTCCCGTTTGCATGAACTTGTTAATATCCGATAAAGTTAATCCGTAACTTTCCATTTTATTGGTATCTAACTCTACTTGGATTTCCCGATCCTGCCCACCAGTTATGGAAACTGAAGAGACCTGCGATATACGTGATAAACGCGGCTCAATAGTATCTTCTGCTAGGCTTTGCAACTTTGCCAGCGACATGTTCTCACCGGATAAGCTAATCTGAATAATCGGCATCGAGGAAGAATCAAACTTCATTATCGTCGGGGAATCTGCTCCGTCCGGTAGCCTGGCTTCAATCATCCCCACTTTATCCCGGATATCGAGAGCAGCTTGATCCATATCTATACCATAATTAAAGGTTATCATAATCGTAGATGATCCGGAACTGGATGTGGACTCGATGTCCTCAACGTCGCTCAAGCTGACTAGGGCAGACTCCAATGGTTTAGTTACTTCTTCCTCAACAGATTCCGGACTGGCCCCTGAATATGTAGTCATAACAGTTACCATAGGCATTTCCATCTCTGGCATCTCATCAATGGAGAGCTTGGATAGATTAATAAAGCCCAGTAAAACTATGGCCAGTGCTAAAATTGTAATACTCGCTGGTCTGTTTACAGCAAATTTTGCGATTTTGTCCATCATGACTGTTCACCATCTTTGCTCTGAGTAATCAGTAATGATCCGTCGCTTATGAGGGTATTGCCCAGAGTGACAACTTTATCACCTGATTTTAATCCAGACAATATTTGCACATAGTCCCCATCATTTATGCCGGTTTTGACTTCAGCGCGAGCGGCACGCATTTCCCCATTCCCCTCAGTTACACCGTATACAACATTAACCCCATCATCCGGTATTATGGACGACAGTGGAATACAAAGAGCACTTTGGACACCGCTGGTATCGATTGAAACTTCAGCATACATACCTGATTTAACTTCCCCTTTAGTATTATCCAGGGTAATAGTTACCGGATACATATTTGAGTTGGCAGCAAGCACTGAGGCAATACTGCTTATTGTACCGATAAAAGGATCTGTCCTTACAGACTTTACATACACATCCACTTGACTATTTAGCATCATTTTGGATATATCTGACTCTCCAACCATAACTTCGATCTTCAATTGCTGGGGATCACTGATTACAGCAACCGTATTAGAAGCATTAACATAATCCCCAACGGAAGCATCAATTCGGCCGATAGTTCCGCTCACCGGTGCAATAATCGAGCTATAACCTATCTGCTCCTGAACCGAAAGCAAAGCTGCTTCAGCTTCAGCCACGGCTGCTTCTACAGATCCTGTGTTTAATGAATCATATGCATCCTTAGCATTTTCCAACTCCACCTGGTTTGCAGCTCCTGCATCATACAATGATTTAGTGCGCTCATAACTTTTGCGTGCAGCTTCAAGTTTGATCTGATTGTTGACCTGATTTGCCTTCGCAGAAGCTATTTGGGCTTCCGCCTTTTTTAAAGAAGCTTGCAGGCTGCTGCTATCCAAAGTCATCAACGTCTGTCCAGCACTGACTGCCTGACCTTCACTTACGTTTATCGAAATTATCCGCGCACTAATTTGGGGGAGTACCTGAACTTCCCTGCTTGCTTTCAATCGACCGCTATAACTGATACTGCCATAAATATCTCTTGACTCTGCAGTCGCAACATTTACCGTTGTCGCTGATTCTGCTGCTGACGCAGGCATTTGAGGGCTGCATCCTGAAATTACCAATAACGACCCTACTAATAGTACTGCTACCCAATGAAGAATATTGACTCGTTTTTTATCACTCACCCGATGATTCCTCCCTTTTGTTATCAATAATGAAAATTATAAGTTCCAAACCTTTATATTTCCTTAAATAGAAAACTTTATCTCAGAACTTATGCAATTACCACTCGGCTCCATCCTCACCCCACTCCTCATATATTCTTAATAAGCGACCAATGCAGTCCGATATCTTGCATTATTCAAAAAAGCCCCAGCAATTAGGCTGAGGCTTTAACAAAAAGATTATTTAGCCTACTGGCGCCATTCCGACAAGACCAGGGCCGCTCCAGGTAAACTCGCATCTCTTTGATGTGATGAAGGGACTTTCAGGTTATCCTCCTTGGACATCTTGATTTGCTCAATAGGAAAATAGTTGTAAATTTATATAAGGATGATAAAATACATTTGGTAGTAATTACATATCAAAATAATAAGGAGGAGTATCATGAAAAGATTTTCGTCAATACTGTTGGTTCTTGTTTTGTTATGCATCACGGTGATTACAGGCTGCGGTGGTACGACTAGCACGGGTGGTGCATCCAGCAAAGGCTTCGAAATCGCACTCATTACCGACAAAGGCAATATCGATGATAAGTCCTTTAACCAAGGCTCTTGGGAAGGCGTCGTTAAATTTGCTGAGGAAAATAAAATTTCTCACAAATATTACAAGCCTGAGGAAGCGTCTGACGCAGGCTATCTTGCAGCTATCGATTTAGCTGTCACAGGCGGCGCAAAGGTTATTGTTACACCGGGTTTTCTGTTTGAGGTACCGATATACGAAGCACAGACAAAGTATCCTGAGGTGAAATTTATCCTTTTAGATGGAACACCTCATACTGCTGATTACAAAACCTTTAAAACTAATCAAAATGTGGCAAGCATTTTGTACTCTGAAGAAGAGTCCGGTTATCTTGCAGGTTATGCTGCAGTTATGGACGGCATGACGAAGCTTGGCTTTATGGGAGGTATGGCAGTTCCTGCTGTTCAGGCCTTTGGCTATGGATATTTGCAGGGTGCTGAGGCTGCTGCGGGAAAATTAGGTCTTCCTGCTAATTCAATTTCTGTTACTTACCATTATACTGGCGATTTTGCAGAAACTGATTCCAATAAAGCAACAGCAAAAACCATGTATCAAGAAGGTACGGAGGTTATCTTTGCTTGCGGCGGTTCCGTAGGTAAGAGTGTTATGTCTGCCGCTGCAGAAGCCGGAAAAAAGGTTATCGGCGTTGACGTTGATCAGAGATATGACAGCGATACTGTTATCACATCTGCGACTAAAGGCCTCGGCGCTTCCGTAATACAAGTTCTTGCTTCTATCTATAAAACTAACAGCTGGAGCACCTTCGCCGGGAAATCTACATACTTCAATGCATCCAACGACGGTGTAGGTCTTCCAACTACAATTATTGGACAAAAAGACGGCAATGCGTTTGACAGATTGAAATCTTTCTCTAAAAAAGACTATGACGCTATATATGCAACACTAGCTAATAGTTCGGTTGATCCTATCCGTACCATCAGGGTTGCTGATACTAACGGTTATGCAACAGCCCAAGAGCTTGTTTCCGGCCTAAAACTTTCAAAGGTTACTGTTGAGGTAAGATAATAAAATAATTATAGTAATGCTGCAAGCATATTGGCCTGAGCTTTATGTAAGTAGCAGCCCTTTAAAGGGGAAAGGGAACGACAAATCCCTTTCCCCTTTATGTGTATTAACTTCTAAAAAATCAAAAAGAGGGTAATTATGGAGAATTATATTATTGAAATGCTCAATATAACTAAAGAATTTCCGGGCATTATCGCCAATGACAAAATTACCCTACGTTTAAGAAAGGGCGAAATTCATGCCCTGTTAGGGGAAAACGGTGCGGGAAAATCTACACTTATGAGCGTACTTTTTGGCTTATACCAGGCCGAAAAGGGCGAGATCAGGAAGAATGGTAAAGTCGTTAAAATTAACAATCCCAATGACGCCAATGATTTAGGCATTGGCATGGTACATCAACACTTTAAGCTTATAGATATTTTTACAGTTCTTGAAAATATCATTTTAGGCGTTGAGCCAAACAAGTTGGGTTTCTTGCAAAAGAAAGAAGCCAGGGCTAAGGTTATAAAACTTAGTAAACAATACGGACTTGAGGTAAACCCAGATGCTTTAATTGAAAAGATTTCAGTTGGAATGCAGCAACGTGTTGAGATTTTAAAAATGTTGTATCGTGAAAATGATATTCTAATTTTTGATGAGCCAACTGCAGTTTTAACCCCGCAGGAAATTGATGAGCTTATGGAAATAATGCGGGGATTCGCAAGAGAAGGTAAATCAATTTTGTTTATTACTCATAAATTGAATGAGATTATGGCTGTTGCCGATCGTTGTACTGTACTGCGCAAGGGTAAATATATTGGTGACGTTGCAATAAAAGATACTACTAAGGAAGAACTGTCAAAAATGATGGTCGGACGAGATGTAAACTTCAAGGTACATAAAAAAACTAAGGAACTCGGCGATGTGGTTCTTTCCGTAAAGAATGTTACAGTTTCCTCCAAGATTCATAAAAACAATGCTGTAAAAAATGTTAGTTTCGATGTACGGGCAGGTGAAATTGTTTGTCTTGCCGGTATCGACGGAAACGGACAAACTGAGTTTGTCTCGGCGCTTACTGGACTTGAAAAAATAAGCAGTGGAAGTGTCACTCTTTGCGGCAGGAATATTACAAAGGCGACTATCCGCACCCGTTCAATGTCAGGAATGAGCCACATTCCGGAGGATCGTCATAAGTATGGTCTCGTACTTGATTATACATTGAAAGAAAATCTGGTACTACAGCGTTATTGGCAGCCAGAGTTTCAGCATTTTGGATTTATAAAAAGCAAAGCCGTGCGCTCATATGCCGAAAAGCTGATTAAGCAATATGATGTTCGCAGCGGGCAAGGGCCGATAACTCCTGTGCGAAGCATGTCAGGCGGCAACCAGCAAAAGGCAATTCTTGCTCGGGAAATTGACAAGGAGCATGAGCTGTTAATTGCAGTACAACCTACCCGAGGTCTCGATATAGGCGCTATCGAATACATACATAAACAGCTTGTCGCAAGGCGTGATGCCGGAAAAGCTGTTTTGTTGATATCGCTCGAGCTGGAAGAGGTTATGAATTTAAGCGATCGAATTCTTGTAATGTATGAAGGCGAAATCGTTGGTGAGTTGGACGCAAAGACAACCACTGTTCAAGAACTTGGTCTTTACATGTCAGGTGCCAAACACAGCACAGCAAAGGAGAATGAAAATGCAGGATAATACAGTTTCTACTTCAAAAGCCTTTTCAGCATTTACTGCAGCTCTGCTTGCTATATTACTGGGCCTTGTTTTTGGATATATTATTATGACGATTTCAAGTCCTGCTAACTCATTTTTGGGCTTTCAGATGCTGCTGATTGGTGGTTTCAAACGTATTGGTGGTGTATTCTATTTTGCAACTCCTATCTTAATGACCGGTCTGGCTGTAGGTTTTGCCTTTAAAATGGGCTTATTTAACATTGGGGCTTCGGGGCAGTATACGATGGGCATGTTCTTTGCCTTGTATGTAGGGTTTATGTGGAAGCTGCCAGACAGTGTTCATTGGTTCGTCTGTGTTCTGGCCGGTATGGTCGGTGGTATGCTTTGGGGTTTGATCCCCGGGATATTTAAGGCATTGCTGAACGTTAATGAAGTTATTACCTCGATAATGTTCAACTATATTGGTATGTATCTGGTAGATATGCTTATTCAGGGAAACGCAACGATGTATATTTCCTCGAAAACCAGAACTGCCTATCTTCCTGCGTCGGCACAATTACCGACTCTTGGAATCGCTAATTCCAACGTAAATATCTCTATTATCATTGGCATTGTTTTGGCACTATTATTATTTATCGTTTTGAACAAAACTACCTTTGGCTATGAACTCAAAGCAACCGGCTTAAACAAATACGCAAGCGCCTACGCAGGAATGAACGATAAGCGAAATATCATCCTCACGATGATAATTGCGGGTGCCATGGCAGGACTAGGCGGAGCATTTGCTATTTTAGCACCGTCGACCATCGCTGGAAGCAGTATGACTTATGAGCCCATAAGCGTTATTGCTGCGAACGGGTTTAATGGTATAGCCGTAGCGCTCCTTGGCAACTCCAACCCTATCGGAATTATCTTTTCTGCACTTTTTATCTCACACATTCAGCGCGGTGGCACACTGGCAAGCCTCTACGGTTATAAACCGGAAATCATTGATGTTGTGATTGCAGTTATTATTTATTTCTCTGCATTCGCCATGCTCATGAATGCAACGGTCGGTAACCTTTTCAAAAAGCTTTATAGCAAAAAACAGTCAGAAAAAATCCTGCCTGCTGATCAAAAGGAGGCGTAAATTATGGATACATTTTATTATCTTATTCAGAATACTCTTCCAGTTGCTATCCCACTGCTTTTGGTGGCTCTGGGCGGTATGTTCAGTGAACGCAGCGGTGTCATCAATATTGCCCTTGAAGGTATCATGCTGTTCGGTGCATTTTTTGGTTGCCTGTTTGTTTACTTTGTACAGAGTTCCTCCTTAGACGCACAGGGAATATTGCTTTTGGGAATGCTCGTTGCGGCCGCTGCCGGATTTCTATATTCGTTGTTGTTGTCCCTGGCGGCTGTAACTATGAAAGCAGACCAGACCATTACTGGTACCGCACTGAATATGTTAATTCCCGCTGCAATTCTTTTGTTTTCAAAAATGTTTTTCAACAGCGACGGCATCACGACAAACAAGAACTTTTATATTAAAGAAGTACCCTCGCTAAGTGAAATACCGGTCCTGGGTGATCTTTTTTTCAAGAATACGTATATTACCGTATACATTGGCATTCTGCTGCTTGTCATATCGGCTATTCTTTTTTATAAAACCAAGTTTGGTCTGCGCCTTCGCGCCTGCGGCGAACATCCTCATGCAGCTGACTCCGTCGGAATAAATGTCTATTTCATGCGCTATGCAGGTGTGAGCCTTTCGGGTATCCTCGGAGGTATTGGCGGATTTTTCTATGCAGTTGGTGTTATGAACGGGAATACTAACGGTCATACAGGCGTTGCAGGATTTGGCTTCCTGGCACTTGCTGTTATGATCTTCGGACAATGGAAGCCTTTTAAGATTTTCCTCGCAGCATTATTCTTCGCATTCCTTCGTACGGTAGCCTATTCAATTGCCCTAATCCCCTTCTTAGATGCTTTGAACATCAATCAAACCTATTACAAAATGCTGCCATATGTGGCAACTATGGTTGTTCTCGCGTTTACCTCTAAAAAATCAAGGGCTCCTAAAGCAGAGGGCATACCATATGATAAGGGGCTAAGATAATAATATTGGCGGCCATCAGGCCGTCGTTTTTTATGTAAACGACCACCTTTAACTATCTAAGCGCAGTGGAGAGTTTTTATATAGCGGCACTATCTAAGGAAGTAATCAGGTTCAATTATGTTTTCTTTCCTTTTTACGTAATCCTCCAAAAGACAGGATAACCAATCCGGCAAAAACCAGAATCATCCCGACTTGAGAAAGGAGATCTAATTTTTCTTTTAGCAGAAACAATCCCAAGGCCGCTGCTGTAACCGGTTCTGCAAGGGATAGAGTAACTGCTTTGGGAAAGGGTATTTTGGCTAGACCATGCGAAAATAAAACATAAGCAAGGGCTGTGGCTACGAATCCCAAATGGAGGGCAACACCGGTACCCTGGATGGTTTTCAGCCACTCCAAGTCGTAAAAAGTTTCATTATGCTTCATATTTTCTCCTTTAGCTCATTTCAAAAAGTTTTTGTATAAAAAGTTTTCGGCCGATCAGGTCCTTTCAAACATCTACAATATATTATTTTAACTAGAGATGGCTTATTAATGAGCCTTTCTGAGAGCCAGATTTTAAGGTCATCGTTTTACCGGAAAGAGAATCATGTACCGGAATTAGCCATAATAAAGCAACTTGACCACTGCTCTTCTTTTATTGGGCCTCTACGGTATTTAGCTTTTGGTCTTTAGTTTCTAGCAAGTTATAGCACACCCCATTTGCGCGTATATTCCACTTTCAAAACAAACTCATCATCATGGTAACCATGTTCCTCCAAGGCCTTAAGGGAGTCATTAAAGTCGAAAGACTCCGTCTCCATCAGAATGTGATCCTTCCGGCCTGTGATTGCCCAATCATCATGTACCTTTAAAAGAACTTCCATCATATCAGCTATACGATTTAATCGTGTATGCATGAACTCAGCGAAATATCTTAAATTTTCTGGCTGAACATCCTTGACCTTAATAATGTCAACCAGGGGAGGTTTCTCACCAGGCGGCCACTTAGTCTTTTCATAATAATTAAAGATAAATCGCGCTCTCTGAACACAGGTTTCATTATTTAGGTCCATCGATACGTCTCCTTTGCCAAAATAATTTAATGCCGCTATTTCGGATTATTTCTTACCATTGAAGATTCTAACTATCCTATGCTAAGATCAGTTTCTTTTTCAATTCTAAGTTGAACCCTTAGCGGTTATCAAAGACTTCATAATTCCAAAGGGAATTAAGCTGAAGAAGGGCAAAAGCAACAAATGAATAGATACGGTAATGCCTAAGGGCGCTATGCCATATCGAATAGCAAAATTCATAATAAAGGTCAAATATGTAGAAGTCTCAGTAACCGGTCTAAAGCCTATGAGAACAAGTAATACTATATATAAATAAAGGCTTAAATTAATGGGATTTTTGTTTGTAAACGAGGAAAGCATAAAGAGATAAGAATTATAAAAAACAATGATGATTCCTCCAGTCAAAACTATATAAGTAACTATTTGACTTGGCAAGGTATTTTCTATAAAAAGCTGATTGCTGATCGGAAGGCAAGAGATTAAAAGTATCTGTAAAACGAAGTTAATTTCTAAAGCGCTCTTCAAACTGAGTGCTGGCAACCGAATGACATAAACAAGTATTATAAAATTTAAATCTACTATAGCCCAGGTATGAAGACCCCATAGGTCTTTAAAGCCTATTTGGTTAAGAAAATTTGATAACGAAAACAAAATTCCTACGATGAGACCAGATAATATAAAATAAAAAGGAAGGTGATGTGGATTGACCTTTTTCCCTAAATAGATTGTAGGAATGATCGTTCCTAATGTACCTAGACAGAGAACCGATTCAAAAAGAACCACAAAATATCACCCTTTCACTTTTAAATATTCATAATACTAAAAATAACTCATAGGCTCCAACCCTCAAGATAAAGCAATATGACCCCCTAACAGTTATTCTACCATAGGGATAATTTGCAGTATAGAGAATGAAGGTAGGCTGTTCCCCTGTCCTACACGTGACCGAGACACTGTCAGATACAAGACAAATTGTCATGACAACTTGTCTTGTATCTGACAAATTGTCTTGGTCTCTCAATTAATTAAACACCTTTTACAGACTGTAAACGTTGTAGTTGCACTAGTTTTGACAAGCGCAAGGACTTGGCATGGTTATTGCTTATATAACAATATAATGGTCTTAATATAATATTTCACAAAAGGAGATGAGAATTAAGTCTAAGCGGAATTATTATTTTTTTATGGGTTATTTTATAAGGTTTGCAAGAAAAATTCGTCAATTAGATTACTTGATGAATGAAGAAAAATGGAGGTATTTACGTGAACGATAAAACTAGTACATGGATTAAAGCATTACCTGGAATTCTTTTTATGTTCATTATTGCTATGCTAGCAATGGGTACCAAATCTATCGGTGGTGAGTGGACTGGTATCGAAGGGTGGATAAAAACCAACTCTAAATTTTTTGGCGACGTACTAAAAATCAATCACGTCATTATCGTTATTATCATCGGTATGGTTATTCGTAATACGATTGGAATTCCCTCTTGGGCCCAGATAGGTGTAAAAACTTCACGGATTTTTATTAAAATGGGTGTTATATTGCTTGGATCACTTTATAGCTTAGCTGAATTAGCTAAGTTGGGTTCGACTTCCATCCTTATGATTGCATCATTTATGTTTGCAACAATTTTCTTCGTGTTTTGGTTAGGTAAAAAATACAACATGGATCCTGGATCTGCTGCTTGTTTGGCCGCCGGTGCCGGTGTATGTGGTGTATCTGCTATCGTTGCGGTTGCTCCGGCTGTTAAAGCCAAAGGGGAAGACATTGCCTACTCCATTGCTACTATTCTTTCGTTCGGTATCGTTTGCTTATTCACCTTCCCTGTTCTAGGGCATTTAATGGGAATGACTCCTGAGCAGTTTGGAATGTGGTCGGGTACAGGTATTCTAAACTCAGGGCAAGTATTAGCGGCAGCCCTTGCTTTTGACCCCGGCACCAAAGAAATACCGTCCATCAGCTTAAAAGTGGGCGAGATTTACAACCTAACTCGTGTTGTTTTCCTGCCTTTTGTAGTTCTATTGATAACGATTCTTTATGCACGTATGTCTGATAACAAAACCTCAGATGCAACTGCTAACATGGGGAAAAATTTCTTTAGCAAATTTCCCTTATTCGTGCTTGGTTTTATCATAACGGTTACTTTAACTTCCTTCGGTGTTTTTGGTCCTACTTCTCCAGCCTCTGCAGATCTAAAAGCATTCCGCGATGTTTATAGCTGGTTCTTCTCTATCGGTCTGACTGGCTTAGGCTTGCAAATTTCCTTTGCTGAAATGAGAAAAGCCGGAGGTACTCCCCTGATTATTGGCTCTGTTGCAGGTTTCATGAAGGCTGCACTTTCCTTAATCGTTGTTCTATTGTTATTTTAATAAACGTTTTATTGATGGGTAATATTAAGGGGGTAACGATCTATGTCTGAAAAAAAAGAAGAGAAGCAATTATCATTATTTAGTAATGATAAACATGAGGATTTATTTGCTATTCTTGGGGCAGCTCTCGTAATGATAGTAATTTTAATTCTCTAAACATCAGAAAGAAGGTTTCCAAATGAACGGTCAAATTCTATTTATTACCGATGGTTCGCCTTCGGCGGATGCAGCTGGTCAAATGGCAACCGAGATGTCTCTGGCGCTGAAGCTACCTATAAGGGCAGTCTTCATTTTGGATGAAGGTTGGAAAAATTTCTTAGGGGATGAATGGATTAACACCTCTTCCACGCGGATGCGGTTTTTCCACTGGTTTGAAGACGGCCTTCATAAACACTCTGAAGAGGTACTATCTGAGGTTGCAGAAAAGGTTAAGGAAAATGGTGGCCAAGTGAAAACCGAGATAAAAATCGGTAAAACGGAAAAACTCATCGAGGAACTGACCGTCGAGAATGAAACCGCCATACTGATTTTGCCGAACCCACATGCAACTGCTCCGGCCGCTACTGCAGGTCTTAGGTATAATCTCCACTCTTTAGCCAAAAAAGTGAAATGTCCTATATACATTGGTCCTAAATAATCTAAAGGGGCTGTCTCAAAATGATGTTTTATGCACCGATTCTGAGGCAGCGACTTCCAAAAATTCAGAAGAAAATAAGATTAGGAGTGTAAAATCAGCTCGCAGTATTGCCGATTTTACACTCCTATTTATTTTAGGAACCAAAAAATAGAGATTCCATGAATCTCTAAAAATACTACCTAATTGAGGGCAAACTCAGATTTAGGCAACCTTAATTTGATGCAATGAACAGCTACATCTGTCTTG
>Ga0074193_1002485_pt1 | contig 16538 bp, 18 predicted proteins | sample EPASupsiteHSE605_FD_64523 | JGI IMG/M metagenome (GOLD analysis project Ga0074193, IMG submission 64523) | Bioremediated contaminated groundwater from EPA Superfund site, New Mexico - Sample HSE6-05 | ecosystem: Environmental > Aquatic > Deep subsurface > Groundwater > Contaminated ... | reverse complement strand
TCGTCCGCCCGCAGGGTGTGCTTTGGCCCATCATTGGCGGCAACCACCCGTGCAGAGGATTCCTGCGGTTCCCGGCTGGCAGCCGCGTTGCCGGGCTTGCCCGCCTTGACCTGTCCTTTGGCCGGTTTAGCATCCAGAGCCGCCACGGCCTGGGCAGACATGTTCACCGAGCGCGGAACCAGCACCGTTTCGCCAGCTTTCAAATAGGGATTGCCCGGATTTGCCGCCCGCAGCGAAGCCACGGGCACACCGCAACGCCGGCTGATTTTGTCCCATGAATCAGCGCTGGAGGCCACCGTGCTTGGGGCCCAGCCCGCATAGAGAGCGCACTGGGATGAAGACAGAAAGGCCTGCGCCGCACGTTCGCGGCTTGCCGGTACATATATATATGTAGTGCGGCTGGTGTCGGTCATGGGACGCTTGTGGTGCCTGTTGAATGCCGAAAATTCGTCCATATCCATGCGGCAGGCACGGGCCACGCCCGCCAGATCCGTACCGGGCTTTGCGGTAAGGCGCAGCACGCCTGGTGCGTTGTCGGGATGTATGGGATCAAAGCCAAGCTGGGGAAGATTGCGCATGATCTTGGTCACAGCCAGATAGCGCGGCACATACTGCTTGGTTTCATCGCGCAGCTGCGCCTTGTCATCCAGCATATGGTTGCGCGACTTGATTTCAAAAAAGTCACGCCCGCCCGTGCCCTGCTTGGCGCGGCCAATCTTGCCTTCTCCGGCGTTATAGGCCGCGATGGCCGTGGGCCAGTCGCCAAAGTCGCCATAGAGTTTTTGCAGATAGTCTGCCGCAGCCTCGGTGGATTTGAAAGGATCAAGCCTCTCGTCCGTCCACCAGTCCTGATTCAGACCATACTTTTGCCCGGTATAGGGCATGAATTGCCAGGCTCCGGCGGCCCCGGCTGGCGAGCGCACTTCGCTTCGATAACCGCTTTCCACAATGGCAAGGTAGGCCAGGTCTTCCGGCATGCCTCGCGAGCGGAACACGCGCTTGGCATAGGCAAGGAACTGCTCTGCCCTTTTTGATGATGCGCTCATGGTGGGGCGGCCCTTGCGCAAAAAGTATTTGTACTGGCGCGTTACGTCCGCCATAGCGCTTTCGGGGATGTTTTTGTCCACCTGCCCGGTAGTGTTGAGCGCGGCGGTTTCACTGGCCGTCAGCGGCGGGGAAGTGTCTTCTTCCGGCACAGACATCGACAATCCCCCTCCGGAGTCGCCACCCTGCCGCGAGGCGCAGCCCCCGGCGAGCAGCAGACAGCAGACAACAGCCAGAAAAAACAGTCTTGCCATTGCCGATCCGTTCCTGTTCGATGCTGCAACCATTGTTCCCTCCCCTTTTGCCGCCCCCGGCTTGCCATCTGCCGGGAAGATGCGTACACAGCCGCCAAGGGCTGTCTGTTCCTTCCCCGTGCGCGATGCCACGGCATGGACTGCCAAAAGCCCACACACGTGCGCAACCGCGCAGCATATCGCATAAATATTTCTAGCGGGTTCTTGCCCGCACAATCCTCTCCAATCACTCAGGCCGCACGGCGGCCAATGCACACAGCCCGGAGGCGCATATGCATAATGAAACTGAACAAGCCCCGCTGCTGCCGGGCCTCAAGCCCGTGCTGGAACTGCTTGCCAGCGAACCCCAGCGCATCGACTGCGTCTTCTGCAAAAAAGGCCTGCGTGGCCCCGATGCGCAGGAGGTACTGAACCTCTGCCGTCAGCACAACGTGCGCTTCAGCCTGGTAGACCCGGTGGCCCTTGACCGTCTGTGCCGTGGCGCTGGCGGTCAAACTGCCCAGGGGCGTCAAGGCCGTGACGGTGTTTCCCATCAGGGCGTTGTGGCCCGTCTGGCCGCCACCGGCTTTACCGAACTTGCCGATCTGCTGGCTGCTGCTGCCGATGCCCCCCTGCCCCTCATTGTTGCCCTTGACCAGGTGCAAGACCCCGGCAACGTGGGCACAATCTGCCGCACCCTGTATGCTCTGGGCGGCGCGGGCATCATTTTGCCCCAGCACAACAGCGCCTACCTTGGCCCCGCAGCCCGCAGGGCCGCTGCGGGCGCACTGGAAAAGCTGCCCGTGACCCGCGTAACCAACCTGGGGCACGCCCTCGACAGCGCCGAAGAAGCTGGCCTGACCATTTACGGCGCGGGCGGTGAAGGCCCATCAAGCCTCAATGCCTTTGATGAACCCATGCAGTTGCCTGCCGTGCTGGTTCTGGGCAATGAGGACAAAGGCCTGCGGCCCGGCGTCGCCAAACGGTGCGCGCACATGCTGCGCATTCCGCTTGCCCGTACCTTTGACTCACTCAATGTGGCGCAAGCCGGTGCCGTACTGCTGGGCCTTGCCGCAGCACACAGGGCGAAAGATTCTGCATCGTAGGGCAATTTCTGCTCAGCAAATCCCAAAGCAAAAAGCACGCCAACATAACTGGCCCTTTTTGCGCAGTTCAGACAAGCTCTTGACAGCATAAAAAAGGAAGTGCGGCCGCACTTCCTTTTTTATTGCAAACAAAATAACCCTAAACTTTCTCTAGATTTTTATTAGATAGATTTTATACATCACAAGCAGCGGATTAAACATGCAAGATACAGTTATACTACTGCCCATATCAGAATCGAAACATGCGAAGCAACAGGATCCGAACCGTTGGCGTGTCACGTCTGCGTAAGTTCGTAAACCATCCTTTGTTGGACGCAAAAAAACCCGCCCATGCCAGCACCGCGCAAGGATGCGCGGATGGCGGGGCGGGTTGTGCGCGCCGATAAGGGCGACCCGTGAGGTAGTCTTTACCGGATATAAGTGGGGATATTGATGAATACGTCACGGGTAAAGGTAATCATGCGCTCCATGAGCCAGGGCAGGGCCAACAGCAGAGCCAGAAACATGCACACGATTTTGGGGATGAAGGTCAGCGTCATTTCCTGAATCTGGGTTGCCGCCTGAATAATGCTCACAACCACACCCACACCAAGGCCCACCCCAAGCATGGGCAAGGACATCATCAAGCAAAGTTCAATGGCCTGCCGACCGAAGCCGATGACGAAATCTGGGGACATGGGTGACTCCTGAAAATTGACGGTGTACGAATCTTTCCAACCCTTAGGCAAAAACCGGGCCAACGTTGTGCGCGGCGCGCCGGTCAGAGCAGAAAGCTGTTCACCAACGAGCCGACCAGCAGATTCCAGCCGTCCACCATGACAAAGAGCAGTAGTTTGAAGGGCATGGACACCATCATGGGCGGCAGCATCATCATGCCCATGGCCAGCAGCACGCTGGAGATGACCATATCCAGCACCAGAAAAGGAATGTAGATGAGAAAACCGATGGTAAAGGCGGTTTTAAGCTCGCTGATGACATAGGCGGCGGCCAGCAGCATGGTGGGCACTTCCTCCTTGCTGCGCGGCGCTTCCATCTTGCTGATGGAGTAAAAGACAGAGAGATCTTTTTCGCGCGTATGCTTGAACATAAAGGTGCGCAAAGGGGCCTGCGCCCGGTCGAGCGCCACCTTGTAGTCGATCTGCTCGGCCAGATAGGGCTGCAGGGCGTTATCATTGATCTGCTTGCCCACGGGGTACATGATGACCACCGTCATAAAAATGGCAAGGCTGGCAAGAATCTGGGTGGGGGGCAACTGCTGCACGCCCATGGCCTGCCGCAGAAAGCTGAAAACAATGATGATGCGGGTAAAACTGGTGACCGTAAGCATGATGGCCGGAGCAACGGAAAGCACGGTGAGCAGGAAGAGAATTTCCAGCAACACCGAGACTTTTTCCGGCGATTGCGCTCCACCGGCCAGGGTGAGCTGCATTGTGGGCATGGCCAGATCCTGAGCCGCAAGGGCCAGAACCGGCATGAGGAGGATGAAGAGGCTAGCTGCCGCCAGCGCCGCGATGGGCTTCTTCCATAATCTGTTTGAAATCGGCGTTCTCTGGCTCATGCTGTGCCTGCTCCTCTGTCAAAAGGGTAATCTGCTGGTCGGTGACGCCCAGCAGCAACCTTCTATTCAAGAAGCGTACCACCATCAAGCCTTTACGCGGCCCAAGCGGAAGCTGGGCCTCCATGACCAGGGCATCACGCGGAAGCGCCCCCGGACGCGGCAGAAAATTGAACTTGCCGAAACGGCGCGCCAGCCATACGGCCAGCCACAGCACGGCCACCAGCAAAAATAGAATGCCCACGGCCTGTATGTAGCTGCCCCACGAAAAGGACGACTGCCCAAGCGTTGAAGCCGGTTCCGCCAGCGAGGCAGCGGCCTGCTCCGTAGCAATGCCCACGCTTTGCGCGGCCTGCGCGGCCATGTCCAGCCCGTGCAGCATCTGCTGGGCTGCGGCAGCAACTGTCTGCTCGAGCCCCGGCGGCACCGCTGCCGCAGACCCTTGCGCGCCAGAAGTGACCACGCCGCGCACGGCGCTGCCCGAAAGGCCGCCATCCGCGGCGGCCAGCAGCACAGGCAGGCTAGCCAAGCTGCTTCACCCTTTCAATGGGACTGATGATATCGGTGAGGCGCACGCCGAACTTCTCGTTGATGACCACGGCCTCGCCGCGCGCCACCAGCTTGCCGTTCACAAATACTTCCAGCGGTTCGCCAGCCAGCTTGTTCAGCTCCACCACAGAACCCTGACCAAGCTGCAGCAGTTCGTTGATAAGCAGACGGGTGCGCCCAAGTTCGGCAGACACGTCCAGCGGAATATCCAGAATAAAATCCAGCTCCCGCTTGAGCTTGTTGTCCTTGGGCTGACGGGCCATTTCAGTCATATCCTGAAAATGCGCGTCTACCGGGTGACCGCCAAGCCCTGCCCCTGCACCGCCAAAGGAAGTCGGCCCCTTGTCTTCTTCATCCTGCGCCAGGGATTCAGCCCACTGGGCAGCCAGAGCTTCTTCATCCAAACCGCTGCCAGCCGCACCACCAGGCGCAGCATCAGCAGCAGGCGCAGCGGGTGCAGCGGGTGCAGCGGGTGCAGCAGGTTCTGCCGCATTGGCTTCATCTTCCAGTTGCGCGGCCCACTGGGCCGCCAAGGCTTCCTGATCTTCCTGCGACATACGTCACCTCATTCTCTATTCCAACATGCTCACCCGAACATTCGGGCGGCATCGCGGCAACGGCGCGCCCCGCAACGGGCATGGCTGCCAAAAGCCTCTATCAGAAACCGCGTCCGCACAAAATCAGCTGCCAGGGGCCGCCAGAGGCTGAGTTCCCGCGCTATTCCACGACAAAATCGGTAAAATATACGCGTATGACCCTTTGCGCGCCCAGAATCTGGTTCAGCCGCGCGGCCACCTCCGCCTTCAACAGCACCTTGCCGTCAGGCGTGGAGATATCGTTAAACGTCTTGCCCGCCAGCAGCATGATGATGGCATCTCGGATACGCGGATTGTTGGCCTGCAATGCAGCGGCAACGTCCGCATTGACCTCGACCTCCATCCCCAGCTTGAGATACCGCCGCCCCGAAGGGTCGGAAATGTTCACGGTTATGGGCGGCAATGGCAAAACCTGGCCACTGCTGCGCGGCAGATCGCCCTGCCGTTCAATACGTCCATCGCCCGCGCCGCCTGCGCCGCCAGAACCGCCTGCCCCGGCCTGACCGGATGCGCCGCCGCCTGCGCCGCCAGAACCGCCTGCGCCTGTCTGGCCCGCCGCGCCCTTGCCTGCGGCATCCGCAGATGCAGCTTCAGCAGGCGCAGAACTTGCCGAGGACGGCGTGCGGATGAAAAACCACCAATAGCCGCCAATGCCAGCACCACTCAGAGTGATAAGCAAGATCGCCAAAATAATGACGATGCGCTTGGCCTTGGAGCCCTTTTTGGGGTTTTCAGCCTGCCCTTCCGGCAGGGCCTTTGATTCTTTTTCTTTGGCCGCCATACGTACTCCACCGCTATTGTGGGGTCATGAATGCGAACCGCTCAAGTCATTCCGGTCTGTACGGCATGTAGCAGACTTTGTGCCAAAGCTGTTCACACCTTGGCAGGACGCGGCCCGAAAATATCCGTACCTATGCGCACCATGGTGGCCCCTTCGGCCACCGCGCCTTCAAAATCGCCGCTCATGCCCATGGAAAGCTCGGACAGGGGCAGGCCAAGGCGGGTGCTCAAGGTGTCGCGCAATTCACGCAGCCTTGCAAAATGGGGCCGCGCTGCATCGCCCGCATCAAAAACCGGGGGCAGACACATGAGGCCCTGCACCTCAAGGTGCGGGCAATGCTCAAGAACATAATCGGCCAATTCCGGCAAATCTGCAGACATCACACCGGATTTTTGCGATTCGCCCCCAACATTTACTTCAAACAACACTGGCTGGCGCGCACCGCCCTCCGCCAGACGCCGTTCAAAGGCGTCCGCAAGTTTGCGGGAATCAAGGGTATGCACAAGATTGAAAGCCCCCGCCACCAGCGGAGCCTTGCGGCTTTGCACATGACCGATCATGTGCCAGCGAATCCCGGCGCACTGCGCTGCTGTGGCCGGGTCTGCGCTCAGGTCCTGCCTTTTCTGCAGGGCCTCCTGAACGTAATTTTCGCCAAAATCAATCTGCCCGGCGGCGGCCACCTGGGCCAGGGATTCCGCCGGATGCAGTTTTGAAACGGCAATAAGCCTCACGCTTTCGCGGGGGCGGCCAGCCGATGCGCAGGCCGCGTCAATGCGGTCGAGCACCCGCGCATAGCGTTCGAGCAACAAGGTATCGCCCATGACTACTCCGCCATCAGGCCCATCTCGCGCAGGAAGGCGGCGTCTTCAGTCCAGTGCTCGCGCACCTTGACCCAAAGCTCCAGATGCACCTTGCCGCCCACCAGATCCTGAATTTCCTTGCGGGCCTCAATGCCTATCTGCTTGATGGAAGCGCCCGCACGGCCAATAACCATGGCCTTGTGCATGGGCCGCCCCACGTAGATGACCGCGTGGATCACAGTCTGGCCGCGTTCTTCGTCTTCCTGCCAGCTTTCCACGTCCACAGCCACGGAATAGGGCACTTCCTGACGCAGATGCAGGAACAGCTTTTCGCGCACGATTTCCGCAGTCATAAAACGCATGGGGGCCGTGGAAATCTGGTCTTCGGGGAACTGGGCCTGAGCAACGGGCAGCTTGGAACGGATAAGTTTTGCCAGATCCGGCAGGCCGTCCCGGTTCAGGGCCGAGGTGGGGAAAATTTCCGCCTTGGGCCACATTTCGCTCAGACGGGTCAACAGCGGCAGCATGCGGCTTTTGTCCGAGAACAGATCCACCTTGTTGACCACCACAACCATGGGCCGGTCATCGTTGGAAAGCGCCCTGGACAGCGGCTCAAGGTCGCGTTCCAGAAATTCCGGATGGCGGATGTACAGGTGGGCGTCAAGCACGGGCATGATGACTTCGGCCTGGGCAAGGCTCTGCCACACGGCCTGGAGCATGGTTTTGCTCAGCCGGCCGCGCACCTGGGCAAGGCCCGGCGTATCCATAAAAATAACCTGGGCTTTCTCGTCCGTAAGGATGCCCACAATCTGATTGCGCGTGGTCTGCGGCTTGGGGGTGACGATGGTCACCTTCTGGCCGAGCAAGGCGTTCAGCAGGGTGGATTTGCCCGCGTTGGGCGGCCCCATAAGCGCGACCCAGCCGCAACGATAGTTCTGATCCGACATTCTTTCTCCCGGCTGGAAACATCCAGCCTCTACCGCCGTAAACTTCGACGGAAATTTTCTGGCAATTTTGCAGGGCGCGGGCGCACTGGCACGACAAAGGCCGCCCTATGCGGGCTAACATCTCAAAGAAATTGCGCTTCCGCGTTCGGGCGGGCATGGATTTGCGCACCTGCCCGGCACACTCAGAGTAAACTTTACTCTAGAAACATACTATAACTGGCTTTCTGTCCCACATCCGCGCTTCGGGGTCAAGACGCAGGGTATTGCCCCAACCCCGGTACAGGCCCCAAAACGGACATAGACGGGCACAGGAGTTGGTGCAAAAAACGGACGAAAAAAATCGAACGGGGAGGCAACACCGACATTGCCCTTGCCGCCGAACACCTCATCATTATTATGCTTCTGCCACGCCCCAAACAGTGGGGCATTTCACAGCCTGCCGCTTGACTACAGGCGCGCCAATGCCTACTCTCCCGCCCATGTTCAGCCTATTTACCTATATTGCACTTATTGTGGGCGTTAACTTCGCCTTTTCAGTCACTCCGCTCATCCAGTTGCCCAATGGCGATATGTGGGCTCCCCTTTCGCTCATCGTCGGCTTTATTTTTGTGGTGCGCGATTACGCGCAGCGCCGCGTGGGGCATCATGTGCTTTGGGGCATGCTGGTGGGTTGCGTGGTCAGCTGGTTCATGGCCAGCCCGCAGCTTGCGCTGGCCAGCGCCGCGGCCTTTGCCGTGGGCGAACTGGGCGACTGGGCGGTATACACCTTTACCCGCCGCCCGTTTTCGCAGCGCATTCTCATTTCAAGCCTTGTGGGCGCGCCGCTGGACAGCATCGTATTTCTGGGCATGATCGGCATTGCCACGCCCTGGTCTGTCATTACCATGAGCCTGAGCAAGCTGGCAGGATCGCTGCTTGTTTTCTGGCTGGTACGCCGCCGCGAACAGCGCGAATGCGGGCTGGAGCACATTCAGGCATAGCGATTGACACCGCAGGGCATGCCCGGGCGGGCACCGCACAACACATAGTTTGAACCCGTGATCGCTGGATCACGGGTTTTTTGTTATTTGGGGGCTTACCGTATAGACTCTGCCTCAAGCGGCATTCCGCACGAGGGGGATCAATGGACAACAGACCTGAAGCCAGACAGACCGATGCCGAACTCCTGCTGCAACGCCTCGACAACGCGGGCCTCATGGAATACGTCCGGCTGTCGCAAAAAACCGGCAAAATACTCTGGCTCAACTTTCTGTCAGGTATTGCCAGAGGGCTGGGTTTCAGCATTGGCGCATCGTTGGTGCTGGCCGTTCTCTACAAGATACTGGCCCGCATCATCAGCATGAACATCCCTTACCTTACAGAACTGCTGCAACAGATCATGAACATGGCCAAGGGGGGCTGACTGGCTCTCACGCCTCCCCACCACAAAAAAAAGGAAGGAACCGTAACGCTCCTCCCCTTTGTATGACTGGCAATCGCCCGACCTACGAACCAGCGGCGGCGCGGGCGGCTTCGTCGGGATACAGGGCCGTAATTTTCGCCAGAAAATCCATATAACGCCCTTCCACGATGGCCTGACGCGCGTTGCGCGCCAGATCGAGAAAATAGGTGAGGTTGTGCAGGGAATTGAGCCGGAATGACAGCAATTCCTGGCTGGCGTACAGATGCCGCAGATAGGCGCGCGAAAAATTGCGGCAGGCGTAGCAACGGCAGTTGGGATCAAGGGGGCCGTCATCCTCGGCAAATTCGCGCCGTTTGATGTTGATCTTGCCAAGCGACGTGTAGAGCGTGCCGTTACGCGCATTGCGGGTGGGCAACACGCAGTCGAACATGTCCACCCCGGCATGGATGCCCGTGGCAATGTCCAGCGGTGTCCCCACGCCCATGAGGTAGCGCGGCTTTTCACCGGGCAGCAGGGGCGCTGTGTGGTAGAGCAGGTCGTACATCTTGTCTTTCGGCTCGCCCACCGAAAGCCCGCCAATGGCAAAGCCGTCAAAATCCATGGCGCACAGTTCGTTCACCGAGCGCTCGCGCAGGTCTTTGTAAAAACCGCCCTGCGTGATGCCAAACATCAGATTGTGTGCAGAACCGGGCGGATAGGCATCCATGGCGCGCTTGGCCCAGCGCGTGGTCAGGGCCAGAGATTTTTCCGTATAGGCGTAATCCGCGCCAAAGGGCACGCATTCGTCAAGCACCATCATGATGTCTGAATTCAGGTTGCGCTGGATTTCCAGCACCTTTTCAGGCGTAAACAGATGCTTTGAGCCATCGAGGTGCGAGCGGAACTCCACGCCTTCCTCGCGGATCTTGCGCAGCGAACTCAGGCTGAATACCTGAAAACCGCCGCTGTCCGTCAGGATGGAGCCGGGCCAGGAGGCGAACTTGTGCAGCCCCCCGCGCCGGTGCACAAGCTCATCGCCGGGGCGCAGATAAAGGTGATAGGTATTGCCCAGAATGATGGGCGCGCCAATGGCGGCCAGATCATCCGGGGCAAGAGCCTTGACGGATCCCACGGTTCCCACGGGCATGAAGATAGGCGTGGGGATAGTGCCGTGAGCCGTGCGCAGCACCCCGGCGCGGGCCGCGCCGTCGGTGTGTTCGATGGTAAATACGGATTGGGACATGCCGCGCAGAGTAGCCGCAAGCGCCGCCCTGCGCAAGAGGGGGAGCACGCCGCATCTTGAGCAGATATCCGCCGATTCCGGCTCAAAAAATTATGGTTTGCGGCAAAAGCCGAGCGATGCAGCACGGCTAATTGTTGTGCCTTGGGGGCAATATTGTTAAGGTTACCCCCTTTCATTAAAGGGTGTTGCGCGCAAGGGCCGGGGCCGTTGCGCCGGGGGGCCGCAAAGGACGGCGACCCTTCGCTGCCGCCATGCGCGGTGCGCGGACAAACCGCGCAAAATGTCCTTCAGCAAAGTTCAAATGAGGGAATTCCCTGTGAGCGATTGCACGTTTTCACCATCGCTGTGCCACATTGATCTGGCCGCCATCCGCCGTAATTTTGGCCGCATGGGCAAGGCTGAAAAGCTTATGCCGGTCATCAAGTCAGACGCATACGGCCACGGCCTCTTGCCTGTGGCGCGGGTTTTGTCTGATGCTGGCGCGCGGCGCTTTGCCGTGGGAACCGTACCAGAAGGCATGGCCCTGCGCGAGGCTGGCCTGCGGCAAACCATTGTGCCGCTTCTGGGCGCGCTCACCGATGTGGAATGGCAGGGAGCGGCCATGCAGGGGCTGACCCCGGTGGTGGGCAACTTTGACCAGCTAGAACGCGCTGCCGCCCATTGCCACGCCGGACGCATCCTGCGCGTTGCCATAAAGTGCGAAACCGGCATGGGCCGCCTTGGCTTTTCGCAGGAAGAACTGCCCCAGGCTATCGACCGGCTGCGCAACATCCCGGGCATCGCTCCGGCTATGGTCATATCGCACTTTTCATGCGCCGATGTGCCGGAGCAGGAAGCTTATTCACAGGACCAGATCAAGCGCTTCACCGCCATGTCTGACGCGCTGCGTACGGCATTCCCCGACATTGAGCGCTCGCTCTGCAATACGGCTGGCACCATAGGCCGCCCCGACGCGCATTTCGAGGTATGCCGCCCCGGCATTTCGCTCTACGGCGGCAATCCCTTTACGGGAACCTCATGGGAAGGCAAGGGTGCCGCGCTCGGCCTGGAATGGGCCATGAGCGTCAGCGCGCCCGTTATCGAGGTACGGCAGGTGGCCGAGGGCCGCAGCGTGTCGTATGGTCGGCTGTTTACGGCGCAGAAGCCTGCTACCGTGGCGGTTGTTGCCATTGGCTACGCCACTGCTTTCAACCGCTCGCTCTCAACACGTGCCGCCATGCTCATCAACGGACGGCGCGCCCCCCAGGTGGGCCGGGTGTGCATGGGCATGATCATGGCCGATGTCAGCGATCTGCCGCCCGTGCACGTGGGCGACACCGCTTGGCTTGTGGGCGGCCCCGCCGAGGCGGGACAAAAAGCGGTGACGCCGCAGGACATAGCGGATGCGCTGGGCACCATTTCGTACGAAGTGCTGTGCCTCTTTGGCGGCATGAACCCGCGCGTCTACGCATAACCCGTTGCATCCCCCTGGCAGCGCAGGCTTTCAGCCTTCTGAAAATTTCGGCTTGACAGGCCCATTTGCCGGAAGTATAAGACTCGTTCCTTGCTCGCGCCCCGTGTGGCGTGGGCTGCCAATCCAAAAGGAGAATACCAATGCGGAAATTTGAAACCCTGCTGCTCCTTTCCCCGGAGCTTTCCGCCGACAATCGCGAGGGCATCATCACCGCCCTTACCGCGATCATCGAGCGTGAGAAGGGCGTCATGGTGGAAGTGGACAATTGGGGCATGCGCGACCTCGCCTACCCGGTTCGCAAACTGATGCGCGGCTTTTATGTGCGTCTGGTGTACCAGGCTCCTGCTGAGCTTATCGCTGAGCTGGAACGCAACATTCGCATCACCGACGGCATCTTCAAGTTTGTGACCGTCAAGCTGGCCGACGAAGTGGCCGGGGAGGTTGCCTAACATGGCTTTCAAGAAGAAATTTGCCCCGCGCCGCAAGTTCTGCCGCTTCTGCGCAGATAAAGATCTGCCCCTGGATTACAAGCGCGCCGACATCCTGCGCGACTTTATCACAGAGCGCGGCAAGATCATTGCCCGCCGCATCACCGGCACCTGCGCACATCACCAGCGCCTGCTGACCCGCGAAATCAAGCGCGCCCGCCAGATGGCCCTGCTCATCTACACCGCGACGCACGATTCCGGCGTCAAGAAAAAGAGCACCATTTAAGGAGGCGCACATGAAACTGATACTTCGCGCCGACGTTGAAAATCTCGGCAGCCTTGGCGATGTGGTTGAAGTGAAAGCTGGTTATGGCCGCAATTTCCTGCTCCCGCAGGGTCTGGCCATGGTCGCTTCACCTTCCAACCTCAAAAGCTTTGAACAGGAACGCAAAAAGCTTCAGGCCCGCATGGATGCCGTGCGCGCTGACGCCCAGTCCCTCCAGGCCCGCCTGGAAGCCCTGGAAGTCGTTATCCCCATGCACGTGGGCGACAACGACAAGCTTTACGGCTCCGTCACCACCACCATCATCGGCGATGCTCTTACCGCCCTTGGTGTGGAAGTTGACCGCCGCCGCATTCTTATGGATGCCCCCATCCGTACCCTTGGTGAACATCCCGTTCGCGTGCGCCTGCACGCCAGCGTGATCGCCCTGGTGCCGGTGAAGGTCATTTCCGACCATCAGCCCATCGAAGAAGAACCCGCACCTGCTGCGCCCGCTGAAGAAGCCGAGGCAGCCCAGTAGGGGTTTGCGTGGTTTCCCGGAACGATAGCAATTCCGCCCCCGGCCACGCGGCCGGGGGCTCGCCTTTTGGGCAGGGCCGCAACAAGGATGGCCAGTCTCGCTCTTCAGCGCACAGCGCGGAAAAGGCCGAGGCCGACATTCTGCGGCGTGTGCCCCCCCACAGTGTTGAAGCCGAACAGGCTGTGCTCGGCGGCGTTTTCATGCGCCCCCAGCTCATGCACTCCATCGCAGACCAGCTCACTGACGAAGATTTTTACCTGCCCGCGCACGCCACCATTTACAAGGCGTTTCTAGAACTTTACCGCAAATCGGCCCCCCTCGACCTTATTGCCACTGCCGAGCAGCTCAAGAGCATGAACGCCCTTGAAGAAGCCGGCGGCGCGGTCTATCTGGGCGAGCTGGCGCAGGCCGTTGTTTCTGGCGCCAATGCGGAATACTACGCCACCATAGTTCGCGACAAATCCTTGCAGCGCAGCCTGATCAACGCCTGCTCTGGCATCATAGTCAACTGCTACGATGCCACGCGCGAAGTCGGCGAACTGCTGGATGAATCCGAACAGGCGGTTTTTTCCATTTCGCAGCGCACCTCGGGTAAGGATTTCACCCCCACGCGCGAACTGCTGGAGCGGGTGTTCGACAAGCTTTCCAAGCTGGCCGATGCCAAGGACGTCATTACAGGCGTCACCACCGGCTATACCCGCCTGGACAAACTGACCGCCGGTCTGCAGCCCTCTGACCTCATTATTGTGGCGGCCCGCCCCAGTATGGGCAAGACGGCTTTTTCCATGTGCATGGCCATCAACGCTGCCGTGCGCCAGAACGTGCCCGTGGCTGTTTTTTCGCTCGAAATGAGCAAGGAGCAGCTCATGCAGCGCATGCTGGCCGTGTGGGGCAAGGTGGATCTTTCCAAGCTGCGCCGTCCCTCGCTGCTGACAGACGAAGACTGGCAGCGCCTCTATGACGCGGCGGACGTTGTGGCCCGTGCGCCCATATTTATTGACGACACCCCGGCCCTCACAACGCTTGAGCTGCGCGCCCGCGCCCGCCGCCTCAAAGCGGACAAAGGCCTTGGCATGGTGGTGGTGGACTACCTGCAGCTCATGCGCACCAGCCGCCGCACAGATTCGCGCGAACTGGAAATTTCGGATATTTCGCGGTCGCTCAAGGGCCTCGCCAAGGAAATGAACGTGCCCGTGGTTGCGCTCTCGCAGCTTAACCGCAAGGTGGAAGAACGCAGCGACAAGCGCCCCATGCTTTCTGACCTTCGCGAATCTGGCGCTATCGAGCAGGACGCGGACGTTATCATGTTTGTCTACCGCGATGACGTGTACAAATTCCAGAAACCTGCCGACCGGCCGCCTCAGGGCATTGCCGAAATTATCATCGGCAAGCAGCGCAACGGCCCGGTGGGTGTAGCCGAACTTATGTATATGTCGCCCTACACTTCGTTTGAAGATATTGCGCCAGACTGGATGCCCCCGCCATCAGAGGGCGGATCCTAGCCAATTTCAGAGCCGTACAACTGACGCAAGAGCTGTCGTGGTGCGGCTTTTTAGCATGCTAATTGGTGCGACACTAATAATTACAGCCTGAACGTATTTTGCACGTAATAGCTTTCTAATTCAATGTTGGTTGAACAACCAATCCGATTGTTAGCAATGCATCTTGCCACTCTTTATCTTTTCAACGCCCGTTGTGTCCCTGCCATGTATTGAACATACGATGCCCACCGTGTTTTGAGATTCTTTGCACAATCTCCAGAAACTCACTCGTTTATTTCCACTTCCTCCTGTCCCACTGCGGGTTTACGCCTTTTTTACTCGCGGTAATACGCAATACCAACTTTTTTTTGGCGATTCGTTGACAAGGCCGACAAAGCGTGTTTCCATGTTTTTCATGGGCCGCGTACCGGTAATACGTTTTACTGGGCGTAAGCGCGGGAAGATTGTTTTTTTTGAGAGGGTGTTTCATGTCTAAGTCCATCTATGTCGGGAACCTTCCTTGGTCTGCCACTGAAGAACAGGTCCAGGACCTTTTTGCCGAATACGGCAGCGTTCTGTCTGTGAAACTTGTTAGCGACAGGGATACCGGCCGTGCCCGCGGCTTTGGCTTTGTGGAAATGGAAGACGGCGAAGCCGACTCCGCCATTGAAGCTTTGGACAACTTCAGCTTTGGCGGTCGCACGCTGCGCGTGAACGAAGCCAAACCCAGAGCCCCGCGCCAGCCCCGCTACTAGGGCGCTGTAACGGACAAATACACGCCCCAACCGGGGCGTTTTTTGTTGCGCGCACCTCTTAGGGGTCGCCCAAGGGCGCTCCTGCACATTCTACGCGGCGGGGCTTTTCCGGTAGTCTCTGGCTGCCGAAAGCCCCGCCGCAGCATTTTTGCCTCCGATCGAAGCATCCGACAGATGTGCCTGCCCCATACCCCACAGGGGAGATGCTGGCCCTCCCTCGCGCCGCTGAACTCCCAGCCGCACTGCCAGCTTGCCCCTCTCCTGATGCCGTAAAGCTCATTGTTTGAAGCAACACGCTCTCGCACATGCCTGCTGCCCACATTCCACGCATGTGCCCCGGCATCACGCCTGCGCCCCCCTACGACTTGCCCCTCATGCGGCCAAAACTTCGCTCTGCTCAGCGCGGAGAAACGGCTGCACCTCCCGCCTCCGCGTTCTCTTGCCCTGAGTAAAAAACAGACTGCATTGCTATGCAATAAGGCAAGGGCATTGTAGCCCTGCCTGAGGCCCCTGCCTGCAAAACCGCTGCTCAACACGCCCTCCAACTGCTTGCCGAGACGGAAGAAAGCCCACAGGGCTCAAAAGCCGTTACTATTGCATGCCTCTTTTTTCTACTGAATCTGCATGCTCCAACTACATACATTGCACACAATCCTGATTACTTGATTGTTTATGTGTATAGAAATGATTATTTCAACAAAAAACTTTATTTATAATTTATTTTTATGGATATTAACGACTATAAAAAATAATTATTGCATGACTTAGGCTATTAATTGTAGTGTATTGATAATTTCAATAGCCATTTTTATGTTAAATTTTATTTATTTAAATTGTATAAACAATCAATGAAATATTTCACATACATTATTTACACATAATAATTCTTATTTATTCATAAAATACAATACGCTCATTGATTGAACAGTTTCTATCAATTGCAAACATAATTTGCACAACAGGTAAACAACGCAGGCACGGCGCGGTCGGTAAAAATACAATCATACCGCAGAGACGCATTCGGGACTGACTATGCCAAACACCCGCTTTGACCTCACGCATCCCCCTTTTGATCTGCTGACTCTGGCAGAGGCATCTGCCCTGTCGGCCTCTGCCGATATTCTGTTTTTCAACAATGATCAGGAGATTCTTGCCTCGGGGAGTGAGGTTGATGTGCTCTATTTGGTCATGAAGGGCCTTGTTCGTGAAATGTCGGGCGAGGAAATTGTGGGGGCATACCGAGAGCACGAGGCCTTTGACTGTCGCGCTCTGGCCACAGGCAGAACGCGGCACAGGTTTGTGGCGCATGAAGAAGTGCTGCTTTGCGTGTTCCCTGGGCGGGAGGTGCTGGCCCTGACGGCAAAGAACTCGCTTTTCGGCGCG
>Ga0074193_1002483_pt1 | contig 16539 bp, 13 predicted proteins | sample EPASupsiteHSE605_FD_64523 | JGI IMG/M metagenome (GOLD analysis project Ga0074193, IMG submission 64523) | Bioremediated contaminated groundwater from EPA Superfund site, New Mexico - Sample HSE6-05 | ecosystem: Environmental > Aquatic > Deep subsurface > Groundwater > Contaminated ... | reverse complement strand
TCATAGTGCATAATAGTATACAAGATTATTGCTTTCTTAAGATAAATAAAGATACCTTTTTTCCTTTAATTAGTGCTCAATAGGCTAAAATAGTCTTACATTATTTACAACTTACCATTATGCATACTATACATACAATAAAATATATCATTATAATATATTTACTATGTTATAACTATGTTATTAACACTACTAAACTTTATATAATATTTCAACAGTAGCAATAAGTTAGTGTTAATTCTTAATTTCTGTTATTTAAAATGTAAATACATTTAAATTTTATGCTAATTTGTAATATAATGATTTCCCATTTTATTTAGTTTTTGGGGTATATTTTTGTATAACTTGCTGATGAAGATGTGCGCGCCTTAACTGTAGCTGCTCCATTGTCAATAGATATTTCAACATCTGCTATACCACCTTCATTTTCATAATACTGAAATTTAGTATTTTCATCCATATATTTACCATCTTCTGTCAATTTACTTAAAGCAATATTGCCTGATTCTATTGAGTTAATAGCCGCATATAGTTCGGCTGCTTTACCTATCATCGCTGCAGTTGACTCGTCAGCACTTACTTTTGCAACCTCCTGCACTCCAACAAACCTTGGTACTGCAATTGCCATGATTATAGAAAGAACTGCTAAAACAACAATCAATTCAATTAAAGTAAATCCTTGTCTGTTTTTTAATTTGTTAATTAATCTGACCAAATTCTCTTCACCTCCTATTCTTTATTATTATAACATTCAAGAAAATAAAAAAGTTATTAATGCTAAACTCAAACTTCTTGAAAGTTTAAATACTACTCAATATTTACCCTTTGTTTTGCACATTAACCACGTATAAAAACATTTTATTATCATTAACATTTAAGTGATGAGATCCTTCACTTCGTTTGGATGACTAGTGTTGTTAATTATGCATTCTGCATTCTTTATTGTACCGTCTTTACCATATCAAACATTGGTACAACCATTGCTATGACGATAAAACCAATCACAATCGCCATCACTACAATCATTAGTGGCTCTAACAAAGCAGTTGCTCTCTGTATAGCTGTCTCTACCTCCTCATCATAAAAATCCGCAGTCTTGTCCAATATTTCCTCTATAGATCCTGAATCTTCGCCTATTTTTATCATGTTATGAACCATAGGTGGAAATATATTTTGCTTTTTTAATAGTTGTGACAGTGGTAAACCACGTCTTACATCTTCCTTAACTTCTAATATTTTGCTTTTTACATATGTATTTCCAGTTACACCTGAAACTGTTTCTAACGCCTGCAAAAGTGGTACACCACTACCCATCAGAGTTGATAATGTCCTTGTAAATCTTGATGTTGCTATCTTTAGTACTAAACTTTTAAGTACTGGTACTCTCAATTTATAATAGTCCATTTGATATTGAACTTTAGAACTTTTCTTTAATGCTGATACTAAAAACATTAACCCTACAATAAATAATACTAGTATGTACCAACGATTTTTAATGAAGCCACTCATAGAGATCATGACTTTTGTTATTCCAGGAAGTTCTACTCCTGAGCTTGAATACATTTCTACAAATGTTGGCATAATTGTTGTCAACAGAAATACAACTACTGCAGATGCCACTATAGCTAATACCATAGGATATGTCATAGCTGACTTAACTTTATTTTCTATTTTATATTCCTTTTCAAAGTGGCTCGAAAGCCTATTCATTATAACATCAATATTACCGCTTAATTCACCAGCTTCTACCATACTTATAAATATCTCAGGAAACACTTCCTTGTGCTGTGATAATGCTTCAGACAACGTATTGCCCTTTTGCAAATCTTCGTACATAGACCCTATCACCCTGCTTAATTTTTTATTTTCAGTCTGCTGTTTAAGTATTTCAAGACTTGTTACAATAGTCACACCAGCTTTTAGCATTGCATAAAGCTGTTTACAAAACACGGATAAATCTTTTGATTTAATTTTTTTATTATTTCGAAAGACTCCTCCTAAATTAATGGAATCTTCCATCTCTTTAACATTTATAATTACATATTTATTTCGTTTTAAGTAGTCTATTATTTCTGCTCTAGACTCTGCATCCTTAGATATTTTTTGCTTTTTACCAGCTGAATCTACCACATTACATTTATATAAAGACATATCACACCTTCTTATAATAATTTATTAACATATTCAAAATCTATAGCTGATTTGAGCAATGTCTGCTGAGTTATATTTTTTTCATAATACATCTTTAATAAACAAGAATCCATTGTCTGCATCCCAAGCTTACCACCTGTTTGTATCTGATTTTGAATTTGATGTGTTTTCTTCTCTCTTATTAGATTTCTGATAGCTGGTGTTGTAACCATTACTTCAACTGCAGCTAACCGCACCTTTTCAGCTGTATCTAATACTAGTTGTTGTGATATAACTCCTTCTAATACATTTGCAAGCTGTACAACAACCTGTGGCTGCTGATGCGGAGGAAATACATCAATAATACGATCTATTGCTCTTGCAGCTCCTGTAGTATGGATTGTTGAAAAAACTAAATGCCCTGTTTCTGCTGCAGTCAGCGCTATATCTATTGTTTCTAAATCTCTCATTTCTCCTAGCAATATGACATCCGGATCCTGCCTTAAGCAGGAACGGAGTCCTGATGAAAATGATTTAAAATCACTTCTAAGCTCGCGTTGGTTTACTATACTCTTATTATGCTTGTGAAGATACTCTATTGGATCCTCTAATGTTATTATATGACATTTTCTTTCTTTGTTAATAATGTCTATCATAGATGCGAGTGTTGTAGATTTACCACTTCCAGTTGGACCAGTTACAAGAACCAGGCCCCTCTGCTTTTGTGTAAAATCATATATAACATTTGGCATATTTAATTCTTCTAATGAAGGAATTTTCATTTGAACAGCACGAATTGCAATGCTGAAGCTTCCTCTTTGCTTAAATATATTTATCCTAAATCTACCTAAATTAGTAATTGCATAGGACATATCATAGTCCCCAACTTCATTTATTTCTCTCAATTGCTCTTGTGTTGTAACTTGCATAACTAGTTCTTCAGTATCTGAAGCAGTTAGCTTTTTATCACCTGTAAAAGTCAAAATTCCATTTACTCTATAGCATGGAGGACAATTTACAGTTATATGTAAATCTGACCCATTTAATTCAATTAATTTATAAAGCAGTACGTTAATGTCCATTTTATCACCTTTTAGCACTTCTAGTCTAATTTATATACTACCTGTGAATATTCTTCTACAGTTGTAACACCTGAAAGCACTAGTTCTTTACAGTTATCTTTTAGTGTTTTCATGCCACTTTTTTGTGCAGCATTGCTTATTTCATCAATACTTCCACCTGCAGTTATTATTTCTCTAATTGTTTTATTTACTTTTAATATTTCATGTATTGCAATTCTTCCGCTGTAACCAGTATTATAGCATTTTGGGCAACCCTTGCCTCTATACAAAGTCAATTTGCCATCTACTTCTAACAATCTTTTTTCATATTCACTTGCTTCATATTCTATTTTACAGTTCGTACAAACTTTTTTTACAAGCCTTTGTGCTACTATCCCTCTGATAGATGTTGCAACTAAAAATGGTTTAATCCCCATATCCTGCAATCTCATAATTGTAGATGGTGCATCATTCGTATGTATTGTCGAAATAACAAGATGGCCTGTTATAGCAGCTCTTACAGCTATTTCCGCAGTTTCTTCATCTCTTATTTCTCCTACCATTATTATATCAGGGTCCTGCCTAAGTATTGACCTTAAACCTGTTGAAAAAAGAAGCCCTGCTTTTGTATTAACTTGAACTTGATTAATTCCTTCTATTTTATATTCTACAGGATCCTCTACTGTTATAATATTTTTATTAATTTTATTTAGCTCGTTAAGTGATGCGTAAAGAGTAGTAGTTTTTCCACTACCAGTAGGTCCAGTGACTAATATTACACCATTTGGAGCTTCTAATATAGAATCAAAAATTTCCATGTTACCCTGTGTAAATCCTAATTCTTTTTTAGTTTTTAAAAAATTACCTCTATCTAGAAGACGCATTACAATTTTTTCTCCATAGACTGTAGGAAGTACTGAAATTCGTAGATCTATTATAGAATCATCTATTTTCATTTCTATTCTACCGTCTTGCGGTAAACGTTTCTCTGCTATATTCATTCCAGCTATGATTTTAACCCTTGTTACAATCGCTGACTCTGTATGTTTTGATGGGGTTAATATTTCTTGCAAATCTCCATCTATTCTAACCCTAACCCTAATTCTATTTTCAAATGGCTCTATATGTATATCGCTAGCTCCCATTTTTAATGCTTGTCTGATGAGGGAATTTATAAGTCTAACTACTGGTGAATTGTTGACATTTAAATCTACCTCTTCATCAAAAAACTCTAAATCTGAATTTATAAGATTTTCTTTATTAAAATCTTCAACTGCTTTTTCAGCGCTTCTTCTACCCATGTATTTTTCTATCGCATTTTGTATCTGAGATTTTGTAGCAAGAACTATTTCAACTTTTTTGCCTGATTCCATTTCAATATCTTCAATATCAAATATATTCAATGGGTCATTAATAGCCACAAGTATTTTATCATTCCAAATCTTTAAAGGAATAGAATTAGTCCTTTTCGCTAGTTTTTCTGAAATTAACTTTGTTGCATCCATATTAATTACATAGTTGTCTAAATTTACTATTTCAATTCCAAATTGTTCGGATAATGCATTCATAATTTTTAATTCTGTTATATAGCCTTTTTCTACTAATACTTCACCAAGCCTTTTTCCAATTCCAACTTGTGATTTAAGTGCATCAGATAACTGTTCATTTGTTATTTCATTTTTTTTAAGGAGAATATCTCCAAGCCTAATATTTTTACTATATTTATTCACTTTTTCTCCTTTATTATGTCATGTTAACGTTATTTAATTATAATGAAATTAATAATTATTTAAAACATTTATTAATTTCATTATAATTAAAATAGTATTTAATGTCAAATTAATTAAAATTTTAGCACAATAAATCTTAATTCGTAAATAAAAAAAGCTACAAAAATAAATGAATTATTTTTGCAGCCGAACTATCATAGTATTATCATATACTTTAGATTTCATAGCTTTGCGTCCTAGTTTTTCAACAAGTTTGCCATATTCATCTTGAAACTTTTCGCTGCTTCAGAATGATATATAAATTGCATTCTATAAAGCACTTTCATTATATACCCTAATATTCAAAATTCAAACAATTTATTTGTTTTTTCTTTGACTATCTTTTGGTACTACACATGTTCCTGAAGCTCTACAAACTACTATTGGTTCTTCTAATACATCACAAGCTGAAGCACTAATATCAGTACGAGGTACAATAACTTTTCTTGCTTCAAATTTCATTTTTCTTGAAGTGTTTCCAACTGATACTATTTCTCCTACTGCTTCGATGTAATCTCCTGCAAAAACAGGTGATAGGAACTCTACATTATCATATGCACAGAATAATCCTTCATCTCCATCATTCATGATTAATAATTCAGTAGCTACATCTCCGAATAAACCAAGCATTCTTGCTCCGTCTACTAAATTTCCACCGTAATGTGCGTCATGTGCGCTCATTCTTAGTCTAATAATTGATTTCATTAATCTTACCTCCAAATTTTTTTGCCTATTTTATATATTGTCACTTTGCCCCGTGACTAGATTATTTTAACACCGAAATTTGAGTTTGTCAATTTTATTCATATTATTTATTGAGATACAAATAAAGAAACTCAGTAACTTTTGGCACTAAAAATAGACGCTCGCAAGCGTCTATAATTTATTCCTTAAAAGCATCTTTAACTTTTCCGAAAAATCCTTTTTTATCATTATCTGACTTTTCTTCTTTTTCTCCCATTTCAACTGCAAATTGCTCTAGTATAGATTTTTGTTTATCTGTAAGTTTCTTAGGAACGGTAACTTTTACTCTTACATATTGATCGCCCTTGCCTGAACCTCGTAGATTTTTAATTCCTTTATTTTTAAGTCTAAATACTGTTGCAGTTTGTGTGCCTTCTGGGATATCATATTTTACTTTGCCTTCTAATGTAGGAACTTCTATATTTCCTCCAAGTGTTGCTTTTGCAAATGAAATAGGTATTTCACACCATACATCATTTCCATCTCTCTCAAATAATTCATGTTCTTTAACATTTAAATATACATATAAGTCCCCTGCTGGGCCACCACGTTCTCCGTGATTTCCTTCTCCTCTTAGAGGAATTACTGAACCTGAATCTACTCCTGCAGGTATATTTATAGAAAGTTTTCTTGATTTTTTCTCTTTACCTGTACCATTGCATGCTGTACATGGATCATCAACTATTTCTCCAGTTCCATTACATGTTGTACATGTTTTAGTGCTTGCAAATTGACCAAATGGTGTTCTTTGAACTGTTTTAACACTTCCTGCACCATTGCATGTAGGACAAGTTTTCTTGTTCGTTCCTTTTTTAGCACCTGTACCATTACATACGCTACATTTTTCTATTCTATTTATTTTAATTTCTTTTTTAGTTCCAAATGCTGCTTCTTCAAATGTTATATCTAATTTAATTTTTAAATCCGAACCTGCTTTAGGACCTGTTCTTTGAGCTCTGGCGCCGCCATAATTTGCTCCACCACCGAAAAAATCTCCAAATATATCGCCAAATATATCATTGAAGTCACCGTAATTTGCTCCACCACCACCGAAACCTTGGTTTTGATCAAATGCAGCATGACCAAATTGATCATATTTTGCCTTTTTATCCGCATCGCTGAGAACTTCATAGGCTTCATTTATTTCTTTAAATTTTGCTTCTGCTTCTTTATTGTCTGGGTTCAAATCAGGATGATATTGCTTTGCCTGTTTTCTAAAAGCTGCTTTTATTTCTTTTTCATCAGCATCTTTACTTATTCCTAGAACCTCATAATAATCTCTCTTTGCCATAAAACTCTCCTCACCACCTTGCTGTTTACATGAACTAAGCTAAATCCTGCAGGATTTAGCTTGTTCTTTTAAAATCTTAATTCTTAATTTTAACTCTTACTTATTTTCGTCATCATGTATTTCTTCAAATTCTGCATCTACTACATCATCTTGTGGTTCCTGAGCACCTTGTTCAGGTTGACCTTGTGTTTCTCCTGTTTGTGCATATAATTTTTGAGCAAGTTTATTAAATTCTTCTGTTAATTTATCAGTTTTTTCTTTGATATTATTGACATCATTGCTTTCGATAGCTTTTTTCAAATCATCAACAACAACTTGTGCAGCTGCTTTTTCTTCTGCTGAAATTTTGCCATCTAAATCTTTTAATGTTTTTTCTGTCTGATATACTAAACTATCTGCATTGTTTCTAATTTCAATTTCTTCTTTTCTTTTCTTATCTTCTTCTGCATATTGTTCAGCTTCTTTAACTTTCTTTTCAATATCTGCTTCTGACATTTTTGTTGAAGCTGTAATAGTGATTTTTTGTTCTTTTCCTGTTCCTAAATCTTTTGCACTAACATTAACAATACCATTAGCATCTATATCAAATGTAACTTCTATTTGAGGAATTCCTCTTGGTGCAGGTACTATACCTGTTAATTGGAATCTTCCTAATGAAATATTGTCATTAGCCATTTGTCTTTCACCTTGCAATACATGGATATCAACTGCAGGTTGATTATCTGATGCTGTTGAGAATACTTGGCTTTTCTTTGAAGGTATTCTTGTATTTCTATCGATTAATTTAGTAAATACGCCACCCATTGTTTCAATACCTAATGATAATGGTGTTACATCTACTAATAATATGTCTGTTCCAAATTCTCCAGTTAATACACCCCCTTGAATTGCTGCTCCTAAAGCTACACATTCATCTGGGTTAATTCCTTTATCAGGATCTTTTCCTGTTAATCTTTTTACTGATTCTTGAACTGCTGGTATTCTTGAAGAACCACCAACTAGCAATACTTTATCAATTTGACTTGCAGTTAATTTAGCATCTGACATTGCTTTTTTAACTGGTTCAACTGTTTTTTCAACTAAGAAATGAGTCAATTCATTAAATTTAGCTCTTGAAAGATCCATATTCATATGTTTAGGTCCATCTTGAGTAGCAGTGATAAATGGTAAATTAATTGTTGATGTCATTGCGCTTGATAATTCTTTTTTAGCTGTTTCAGAAGCTTCTTTTAATCTTTGTAATGCCATTTTATCTTTTCTTAAATCAACTCCATTTTCTTTTTGAAACTGATCTGCTAAGTAATCTATAATAACTTGGTCAAAGTCATCTCCACCAAGGTGGTTGTTACCACTTGTTGCTTTAACCTCAAATACACCTTCGCCTATTTCAAGTATTGAAACGTCAAATGTACCTCCACCAAGGTCAAATACCATGATTGTTTGCATGTGATCTTCTTTATCTACACCATAAGCTAATGCTGCAGCTGTAGGTTCGTTTATAATTCTTTTTACTTCTAATCCTGCGATTTTACCTGCATCTTTAGTCGCTTGTCTTTGACTATCTGAAAAGTAAGCTGGTACTGTTATAACTGCATCTGTAACAGTTTCACCTAAATAGCTTTCAGCATCTGCCTTTAATTTTTGTAATATAAACGCTGATATTTCCTGTGGTGAATATTGTTTATTATCAATTTTTACTTTATGATCAGTACCCATTTGTCTTTTTATTGATGCAATTGTTCTATCTGTGTTTGTAACTGCTTGTCTTTTAGCTGTTTCTCCAACCAATCTTTCCCCATCTTTTGTAAAAGCTACAATTGAAGGAGTAGTTCTTTTACCTTCGATATTTGATATAACAACGGCTTCGCCGCCTTCCATAACAGCCACGCAAGAATTTGTTGTTCCTAAGTCAATTCCTATAACTTTACTCATTTTTTTCCTCCATGATATACTTAATTTATAATTTATTTTTAATATTACTTATTTGAATAAGCAATTAATTTAGCAATTGTTTATTTTATTTTTTACTATTGCTTTTCTATTGCTCTTCTATCGTTAATTATTATTTTTTTGCTATTTTAACCATACTTGGTCTTATTACTTTATCATGTAATCTGTAACCCTTTTGGAACACTTCAATTATTGTTCCATCTTCTTCTTCGCTTTCAGCCTCAAATGCTACCCCGTAATGCATGTTGTGATCAAATTGTTTATGTAGAGCTTCTATCTCTTTTACACCTTTTTTATCTAGTATTCCAACAAACTGTGTATATACCATTTTTATACCATCTTTAAAGCTATTATCTTCTGATTTATCAGTTTCTAAAGCTCTCTCTAAATTATCAATCACTGGCAATAAATCTTCAATAACATCTGCTACAGCATTACTATAAGATGAAATTTTTTCTTTTTCTGTTCTGTTTTTATAATTTAAAAAATCTGCTTGCAATCTTAGAAGTCTATTGTGTAAATTTTCTTCCTCTGCACTTCTTGTCTCTTTTTCTTTTTTTTCTTCTGTTGTTTTTTCTAAATCTTCATTATTTTCATTTGAAGTTGACTCTTCATTTTCCTTAGTACTTTGTTCAGTCTCTTTAACAATATCTTCTTTTAATAGTTCTTCATCATTCTTTTTTCCTTCAGAATCCTTTTTGTCAAATGGCCTTTTTCCCACTTTGTACACTCCTTATAATTGTCTGATAAACAAATCAATCCCGTTGGTTTAACCCAAAGGATAAATCGTATTTTTAAATTAATGTAATTCATTCTTAAAATAGAATAATAGAATTACACATCATTTGAAAAATTTTGATCTATTATTTCATTCATTGCCTCAGACATTGACTTTACTGCAGAGATTACTTTTTGATAATCCATTCTAGTAGGACCAATAACACCAATTTTACCTATTATCTTTCCATTGAATTTATAGGTTGCTGTTATTAAGCTACAATCTCTTAGTTCTTCGTATGGATTTTCACGTCCTATACTTATATCTAAATCATTTTTACCAACAAATTGAAGTAGACTTGCTACACTATCCTTATTTTCTACAAAAGATATAAATTCTTTTGCTTTTTCATGATCATTGTATTCAGGTAAGTTCAAAATATTTGTAATACCATCTGAATACACATTAATATCTTCTAACTTACTGATATGCTCCATAAGAAATGGCACAAGTTCAATAAGTGAATTACCTGAGTTTTCTCTCATATCGTACAACTGTTCTATTAAACTTTCCTTAAGCTCTAAATTAATATCTTCCAATTTATATCCACATAATTTTTCTGATAACATGATAGATATTCTACCCATTTGGTCAAATGGTATAGGACTGTTTAGCTTCAACGTAACTTGTTTTACTATATTGCTTTGCAAAACAATGATTAATAAAAGTTTGGTTTCAGCAATTGGAACAAGTTGTATTCTTTTTATTAAAGATTTCTTAAGATGCGGAGCAATAATAAATGATGTATACTTTGTGAATTGTGACAGTATACGAACTGAATTTTTCAAAACAGAATCCATTTCATGAGCTTCTTCATCTATAACTTTTATTATATCTCCTAAGTTTGAATCTTTTGAATTTGATGCTTTTTTCCATAAATCATCTACATAGTATCTATAAGCTTTATCTGTCGGTATTCTTCCTGATGAAGTGTGAGGTTGAACCAGAAAACCCATTTCTTCCAAATCAGACATTTCATTTCTGATTGTGGCCGGGCTAACGCCAAGCTCATATTTTTTTGATATTGTCCTTGAGCCTACTGCTTCTGCATTATCTATATAACTTGAGATAATTGCTTTAAGTATTTTAATTTTCCTTTTATCCAAAGACATTTTATTCACCTCATTGTTAGCACTCTCTTTGCGTGAGTGCTAATCCTCATGACAATAAGATACTACTTTACAAACATTTTGTCAATAGTTAAAATCAAAAAATCTTAAATTTTTCATTTTAATATTTAAAATGTTCTCATAATAAAATAGCCTATATCAACGCTAAATTAGCTTGAACACTAAATAATAGAGATTTCATTTTACCATATTTATTATTTCTCTGTTTCTTAATAATATGAATTAAAATTTAAAATAATAAAGCATTATTAAGCCCTCTACTTTTCAATAAATATAAAAGTTATTACAATTTAATAATGAACTAAATCATGAATTCTTCAAAAACATAATTTGAAATATCCATTCCCCTATTAGTTAGCTTTATATTATTCTCAAAACATTCAATTAAATTATTGCTGAGTAAATATCTAATTTGCTTTTCATACTTATTATAAAAATCTACATTAAATTTTTCTTTGAATTTATTTGTATCTAATCCATCAGTCAATCTTAATTTAAGCATTATATATTCAAATATTAATGCATCTTCATCAAGTATTTCTTGAGTTGTTCTATTGAATAAATTTTGTTCTGCATTATCACAGTACAAGCTAATATCTGAAGGATTGCTAAATCTTATATTGTCCAAGAACGAATGTGCTGATGGGCCAAAGCCTAAATACTCTTCTTGATTCCAATACTTCAAATTATGTTTGCATTCATAGCCATCTTTAGCAAAATTAGATATTTCATATTGCATTATACCGTTTTGTTCCATAATACTTCTACCTGCATAATACATATTTCTTTCAACATCTTCCTCAGGCATTATTATTTTATTGTTTTTTTCCATTAAATACATCGGTGTTCCTTTTTCTAACTTCAATGAATAAAATGATATATGTTTTACATTGTGCTCTATTATTTTATTAATAGTATCTTCTATATCTAGAATTGTTTGCCCTGGTATATTAAACATAATATCAACATTTAAATTTTCGTAGCCATATGCTTTTGCTCTGTCAATTGCTTCAAGTGCCTCATTGCTATTGTGTAATCTACCAATTTTTTGTAAAATTTCATCGTTTAATGATTGAACGCCTATACTTAACCTATTGATGCCTATCTTCTTATAAATAGATAAATTTTCATCAGTAAGAGTATTTGGATTTGCTTCAATACTTATTTCTGAACTTTCATCAACTGTAAAAGTATTCTTTAATTCCTCAATAATTCTTTCCATATTTTCAGGTTTAATAATTGTTGGAGTTCCGCCTCCAAAAAATATAGTATCAACTATATTTTTCTTGCCATTATAACTTTTAATTTCTTTAATTAATGCATTAACATATCTATTTTCAACTTCCTCACTCCATTTAATAGAATAAAAGTCACAATAATTGCACTTTCTTTTACAAAATGGAATGTGTACATAAATACCTAATTTTTTCATATGATCCTCTTTCTTGTCTTACTGATAATATCTGTGGGGTTATGGCATACACAGTTTCGCAACACAAATTTATTTGTTCGCTATCGCTCGCATAAATTTGGTGCTCATTGTTAGGGCATACAAAAAGGAGCTGATTATCAGCTCCAATTATATCATCATTTATTATATTGTACAATAATGTATGAATTAAATTACTTAGTTAATTTTGAAGTTGAAGTTGAATTATATACTTCTCTATCTAATTCGCCTTCTGTTGCTGCAACTATAACTGCACATGAAGCATCTCCAGTTACATTAACACAAGTTCTCATCATGTCTAGTATTCTGTCAACTCCAGCAATTAAAGCAATACCTTCCATTGGAAGTCCAACTGATTGAAGAACCATACCAAGCATTATCATACCTGCTCCCGGAACTCCAGCTGTACCTATAGATGCTAATGTAGCTGTCAATATTACAGTAATCTGTGCTCCTAATGATAAATCAATTCCATAAACCTGAGCAATAAAAATAGCGCATACACCTTGATAAATAGCTGTTCCATCCATATTTACAGTTGCTCCAAGAGGTAATACGAAACTGCTGATTGATTTTGGTACTCCTAAATTTTCTTCTGAACTTTTCATAGTTATTGGCAATGTACCAGAACTACTTGCTGTAGTAAATGCAAAAACCATGGCTGGAGCTATTCCTTTGAAAAACTTAAGTGGGCTAGCTTTTGCAAATATCTTAACACATGTTGAATATGTAAATGCGGCATGGATTATACATCCAGCATATACAACCAAAATTAATTTTAATAATGGTAAAAGAACTGCTGGACCGTTTATTGCAACAACAGGTGTAATAAGTGCAAATACGCCTATTGGTGCATATTGCATTATTGCTCCTATTATTTTGTACATAACTTCTGCGAATGCATCAAAAAAGTTAAATAAAATTTTTCCCTTTTCTCCAATTCCTACTATACCTATTCCTATAATTAATGCAAATGCAATAATTTGCAACATATTGCCTTCAACTAATGCTTTTAAAGGATTAGATGGTATAATATTTAAAAAAGTATCTACAACGTTTGGCGCTTCAGCAATTTCAACTTTTGCATCTAGTGGAATACTAAATCCGCCACCTACATTTGTTAAATTTGCTAATATTAGTCCGATTGTAACAGCAAATGCTGTTGTAAGTAAATAGTAGGCCATTGTTTTCCCACCGATTCTTCCAAGCTTTCTTACATCATCTAAGCTGCATGTTCCAACAACTAGAGATGAAAATACTAAAGGTACTATTGCTAATTTAATCATGTTTAAAAATAGTGTTCCAAATGGCTTGATATAGTTAGTCGCTATATCTGGGGCTGGCTGTAAAAAAAGTCCTACTATGATTCCTAATGCCAGACCGATAAAAATTTTGGTCGTTAAACTAATCTTTTTCATATTTTCCTCCATCTTGTTTTATTTTATTACATACATTTATTATATAGTATTTTATTATATTTGTCTTTAGTTTTTTTCTTACTATTAGTAAAAAAAATAAAGCCTTTTATATTATTTTGTCATTTTCAATAATAAATTAGGCTTTAAAATTTCTTTTTTGTGCATTTTTTATAATAATTCGTTTTTATTTATACTAAATCATTTCATTGCATGCATATAAAACAACAGCAGATGTAACTACTCCAGCAGTTTCTGTTCTTAAAATTCTTTTTCCTAAAGTTACAATATGTGCTCCAATTTCCTTAAACATTTCAATTTCTTTAATATCAAATCCACCTTCTGGACCAATTACTATATAATAATTTTTCTTTGGTTCAATTAAAACATCCTTAAGCAATTTTACGTCTTCAAGTTCATATGGAACTATAATTTCTGCATCTTCATCTTTAAGTCTTTTTACTAATTCCTTCACAGTTGTAATACTTTCAACTTGTGGGATTATATTTCTTTTACTTTGTTTTGCTGATTCTTTGGCAATTTTTTGCCATCTATCAAGTTTTTTAAGCTCTCTATCTTTTTCATTAAGTTTTACTATTGTTCTTTCAGTTATGAGTGGAATAAAACTTTTTACTCCTACTTCCACATTTTGTTGAATAATAGTTTCCATCTTAGTTTGCTTTGGTATTCCTTGACAAAGTGTTATATTTATATTTGTTTCATTATTTTTCTTAACTTCATCCTGCAATGTACATTCTACATCATCTTCTATTTGTATAATTTCTGCTGTATATTCATGACTATCAGTAACTATTGATATTACATCACCTATATGAGCACGCAATATAGTTTTCAGATGTCTTGCATCACCACCTGTAATAATAACAGTATTATCTCTTATATTTTCATCTGAACAAAAATATCTAAACATAAATACCTCCTTTTAACAATTGATTTAGCATGGATAAACAATTGATTTAGCATTGATCAGCAATTGTATTCATGTACCAGTGACACATAATTATTACAGTTGCGCATCTATCGCTCACCTATTGCTTATCTATTTTTTATTGCTGTTACAGAAACCCAATCTTCTTTTTCATTTATTTCTATTATCTCAAATCCGAGGCTTTCAAAATTGTCAATTACATTTTGTAAATACTTTTTAATTATACCAGAAGCTACTATAACGCCACCTTTTTTCAAAAACTTAGGAAAATTGCTGCTCATACCAATGATTATATCAGCAATAATATTAACTGCAATCATATCATATTTATCGTATCCTATAGCATCTTGCAATTTTTTATCATCAGTTACATTTCCACAATAAACAGTAAATTTATTGTCAAATATATTATTTATAGCAGCATTTTCTTTAGCAATTCTAATTGCATTTTCATCAATGTCAATACCTACTGATGACTTAGCTCCCAACAATATTGCAGCTATAGAAAGAATTCCGCTGCCACAACCCATATCTAAAACTTCCATACCTTGTGTCAAATATTTTTCAATTTGTTCAATACAAAGACGTGTAGTGAAATGTTGACCTGTTCCAAAACTCATTCCTGGATCAATTTCAAGCACTATTTTGCCTTCTGTAGACTCATTATACTCTTCCCAAGTAGGTTTAATAATAATCTTGTCCGATACTATAAAAGGTTTAAAAAATTGTTTCCAATTATTTGCCCAGTCTTGATCATCTAAATTTTTCAATATAATATCTAATCTACCAAAATCTATTTCAGTATCATCTTTTTTGAAATTGTCAATAATTCTATTTACTTCTTTAAGTTTTTCATTACCTTGTTCATTGTCTGCTAAATATATTTTTATACAACTTTCGCAGTCCTTCATTTTTGCTAATCCTTCATCATAATAATCCCAATTAAGCGTTTCATTATCTAAAAAGTCTTGAAATACACTAGCATCTTCTATAACCGCATCATTAATACCTAATTTTAAAAGTGCACCATTAATTATTTCTATTCCATTTGTTGTCGTATATATTGAAGCTTCTATCCAGTTCATATTTCCTCCTATAATTTTAATTGAATATAAAAAATGAACATTGAACAACGAATAATACAAATATGTGGTTTATTAAATACCCCACATAAGTTGCTAATTGTTCACTGTTCCATGTTCACTATTCATTGTGGTTTAAACCACATATTTGGTGCACCGTGAGGGATTCGAACCCACGACCTTCCGGGACGTTTTTTGGTTATTATATCTTGTTTTATCTTGTTATGAGCGTTGGTTTTTCAGTGTTTGTTCAATTTATCGTTTCGTAAGTTATTTTATCGTATTTTAAATAATATGATAATAATATGATAATAAATTACTATTATTATCATATATTTCATTTTCAATGTGCTTAAAAATCTTGGCGCTAAATTTTAAAAAACTATCATACCACCTAAAAAGACCGTTGTCAGTAGTTTTTTTTAAATACTCTTAAATTATTTTATTTTATCAAATACATTATACCATATAGTAAAAATTTGTCAAAAAATAAAAAAATACCAGGATGATTAGTCCTGGTCAGTAACACCTAAATAATACAAGCATATAATAAGTTATATTATTGGTAATATTTATAAATATAGTTGATATTATAAAAGACTGGAACTTGTCCCTCCAGCCTTTTACTTTTTTGTAACACTTAAATAATACAAGCATATAATAAGTTACCTCCTATGGTTAATAGAAGGTGGTGATATTTATGTATGATGAATTTGATGATAAACTTGATGATAGAGTTGAAGGAGTCCGTGGTCGTCGTAGACGATGCGGTTTTTTCCCTCGTCGCTTT
>Ga0074193_1002482_pt1 | contig 16551 bp, 21 predicted proteins | sample EPASupsiteHSE605_FD_64523 | JGI IMG/M metagenome (GOLD analysis project Ga0074193, IMG submission 64523) | Bioremediated contaminated groundwater from EPA Superfund site, New Mexico - Sample HSE6-05 | ecosystem: Environmental > Aquatic > Deep subsurface > Groundwater > Contaminated ... | reverse complement strand
TGAAGCACATAGCTAAAGCCAACATAAGTACAATAACAGTTTTGATGTTTTTCATTTCGTTTCCTCCAAAAATAATGCATATTGAATGTCGCGCAGTTATTCTATCACATTAGTGAAATAAAGCAAGCCTTATCTAAAAAACCATCTGTGCATTTATTGCACAGACGGTTTATACCGTTTTTTAGTGAGAAACCCGTCAATTTGCCGCGCATTTTTACATTTTGTTAATCTATTTGAATAATACGATGATATAATGTCCGTAAGTGGGCATTATACAGATTCAAAAAAATATACCATAACGCCGCTTTGCGGCTATGGTATAATGCATTTATTGATATTATAATGAGTATATAAATTCGGAAGGACGTGCCCTCATGTCAAAAAGAGCTTTAATTATAGAGGACGATGCAAATATTGCCGAGCTATTGCGCCTTTACCTCGAAAAGGACGGTTTTGACGTTATTAAAGCGGCGGACGGCGGCACCGGAGTCCGTCTCGCGCTTTCGGAAAACCCGGATGTAATTCTGCTTGACATCATGCTTCCGGTGCTGGACGGCTGGCAGGTCTGCCGCAAGGTTCGTGAAACATCCAAGGTTCCCATAATCATGCTTACGGCGAAGGGAGAAACCTTCGATAAGGTAAACGGTCTCGATATGGGAGCCGACGACTACATAGTCAAGCCTTTTGAGGTCAAGGAGCTTCTTGCCCGCATCCACGCCGTTATGCGCAGAACTGAGCCTGAGGAAAAATCCGGCGAGAAGAAGCTCACCTTTGAAAAGCTCATAATCAACCTTGATTCCTATGAGCTCATCGTTGACGGCAAAAGGGTCGAAACTCCGCCCAAAGAGATGGAGCTTCTGTTTCACCTTGCTTCCACGCCCAACAGAGTCTACACCCGCAACCAGCTTCTGGACGAGGTCTGGGGCTTCGATTATTTTGGTGATTCCCGTACGGTGGACGTCCATGTCAAGCGCCTGCGCGAAAAGCTCGAGGGCGTTTCCGAGCAGTGGACGCTTAAGACCGTCTGGGGTGTTGGCTATAAATTTGAACTGAACGACAAGGTTTGACGCGGGACCTTAGCTTCTCAGCGGAGTCTGCCCTTTTACGGCTGCAGACTCCGCAAAAACATCATCCGTTTTCGGCTGCTGTATTCTTAGCCGAGCGAAAGGAACGGTCTGAAATTTGAAAAGCATTTACTTCAAAAATTTTGTGATGACTGCTATGCTCGTTGTTATCAGCTTCTTCATTCTGGGAACGTCCATAGTTATACTTGGGCGCTCTTTTGCGCTGAACCAGAAACGGGACAGCATCGCGCTTGGCGCGAGCGAGGTCTCGAAGGCTGCCTCGGCCTTTCTGGAAGAAAACAGTGACCTCAACGCCTGGTATCTTCGTCTCATCATAAGCTCGCTTGCGAAAAGCACGGGAAATGAAATTTTAATCACCGACACCCACGGCATAGTTGTTTCCACTTCCGATATGGATGTCGTTTCGCCCTACATCGGCAAGCAGATCGACAACAGCATAATGGAGCAGCTTTATAAAACCGGTAGATTCCAAAAACTCACCACGCTTAAAAATTTCTATAACGACCGTCCTTTTTATATCGTCGCGCTCCCGATAATTGTCAATACCGACTCGCTTGCCGGCTACGTCTTTGTCGGCTCCGACTGTACGGAGATAGTCGACGCCTGGGGAACCGCGTCCACGGTTTTCGTAACGACGGCGGTAATCGTCATGCTTCTTGCGATTGTCCTTTCCTATTACACCTCGAAGCGGCAGTCCGAGCCTCTGCTCGAAATGGCAGCGGCGGCCAGGCGTTTTGCGCACGGTGATTTTTCCGCGCGCGTTGCGGACGAGGGCCGTGAGGACGAAATCGGCGAGCTGACCGAATCCTTCAACATGATGGCTGAATCTCTGGAAAAGTCCGAACAGCTTCGCAGCGAATTCGTCGCAAATCTATCGCATGAGCTGAAGACCCCAATGACGACTATTGCAGGTTTTGCGGACGGCATACTTGACGGAACGATACCGAAAGCGCAACAGGATAAGTATCTTGCCACAATTTCCAGCGAGACGAAGCGCCTCTCCCGCCTTGTTCGCCAAATGCTTCAGATGTCAAGAATTCAATCCGTCGATACTGTTGCGCTGCTTGCCCGGAGCTTTGACCTATCCGAGGTAATCATGCGCACGCTGCTGACCTTTGAGGGAAAAATAACCCAGCGCGGGCTTGATGTCGACTGCCAGCTGCCGGAAGAGCGCATAGTCGTCCGCGGTGACGAGGACTCGATTACTCAAGTTATCTATAATCTGTTGGACAACGCCATCAAATTCTCCGACTCCGGCTCGTCCCTCGGAATCTCGCTCTGGAAGCAGGGCTGTAAGGCCTTTGTTTCGATTAAAAACCACGGCGAGACTATTTCTCCGCAGGAACTGCCCTTCATCTTCGACCGTTTTCACAAAACCGACAAGTCAAGGAGCCTGGACCGTGACGGCGTCGGGCTGGGTCTCTCCATTGTCAAAACCATTCTCAACAACCACAACGAGGATATCTCGGTCACAAGCCGCGAAGGGGTCACCGAGTTTGTATTTACCGTCAGACTGAAGAATAATTAGAAAGCTGTAAAAAGGTTCGGTAAACCTGCATAAGTTCATAAACTTTTCACATTATATTCATAACGCGTACAAAAGTATATTTTATGATGTAGTTAGCTTAAAGGATAAGCGTAATTGATCGCCAACTCAATTCACTTTAATTAAGTTATTTTCTCCCCTCTATAATATAATCCTCTCTCAAACAGAAGTTCCGGGTAAAACCGGAGCTTTTGTTTTTCTCATACAAAGCAAACAGGCTCCGTAGTATTCCCGCCTGACCAAAAGGCGATTATGGTTTTAGCTCTGTGTCCTGAGGTTTTTTCGAGTGAAAAGACCGCCTTTTGTAACGAGATTTTCCCGCTCATAGCTTAAAACGCTTTTCCCGCACTTGACAAGCGAAGATTATTTGGTATAATGAATTTTGCGTTCACAAGTTCAGAACGCGGGCGTAGCTCATTTGGCAGAGCGCCACCTTGCCAAGGTGGAGGTAGCGAGTTCGAATCTCGTCGCCCGCTCCATCGTCGGAGCAAATTGCTCTCCGCTCAAAATCCCCTGTCGCTTTGCGGCGGGGGATTTTTTGTCTCATATTGCTCCTTCTCTTCGTTAAATCCGGCCCGGCTTTGCGGGGTCAATTTACGAGTTGATTTTTGTAATTATTATGCTATATTGAGCTTAAAGGAAAACTACTGTGAGAGGTGCTTTATGGAAAATACCGCTTTGCTCGTCGTGGACATTCAAAATGCGCTTTTGTCTTTTCGCCCGTTTGGCAAGACAGATTTTATCAAGAAAATAAAAATGCTCATCGAAACCGCAAGACGCAGCGGCATGGAAGTCATCTATGTTCGGCACGACGGCGGCGCCGGTTCCCCTCTCGAGTTCGGGTCGGATGGCTGGCAGATATTTTCCGAGATCGCCCCGACGGAGGGCGACAGGATATTTGACAAGAAGTTCAGCAGCTCTTTTCGCGGTACCGGCTTAAAGGCGTATCTGGACGGAAAGGGTATCACAAATATCATCCTTGTCGGAATGCAAACCGACTACTGCATCGACACGACCTGCAGGGTCGCGTTTGAATTCGGATACAGAGTGATCATTCCCGCAGGCTCGACAACGACCTTCGACAACAGCCTGGCTTCCGCTGAAAAGCTGATAGGGTATTTCGAGCGGTATTTATGGAACGGGCGTTTTGCCGATGTTCTGCCTGTAGAAGAAGTAATCCGCATGATTGAAGACAAATAAAAAAAAGCAGCATCTGGGTTCGCCCGAATGTTGCTTTTTTTTTGCCCGTGTGTTATTGTATAGCTTAATTTATTTACGAAAGAAGGCGGTAATTTGGAATTCACTCTCCGAGAATGGAGCCTTTCGGACGCTCCAAGCGTCGCCAAATACGCAAACGACGTTAAAATCGCCTGTAATCTTCGGGACGGTTTTCCGCATCCCTATACCGAAGAAAACGCGAAAAGCTACATAAAAAGCTGTTTGGCCGGAAACGACGCCGAAAAACTGTGCCGCGCAATTGTTGTGGACGGCGAAGCCGCGGGCAGCATCGGCGTGTTTTTGGGAAGCGATGTTTACAGGAAAAGCGCAGAGCTCGGCTACTGGCTTGCTGAAAAACACTGGAGAAAAGGCATTATGACCGATGCAGTAAAGCTAATATGCGCCGAGGCCTTTGAAAAGCTCGACATCGTCCGCATTTTTGCGGAGCCCTTCGGGCACAACCTCGGCTCGCGCCGCGTGCTCGAAAAAGCAGGGTTCACCTATGAGGGTACCATGGAATGCGGAGTTTTCAAAGACGGGGTTTTACATGACTACTGCATGTACGCCCTACTGCGGAATTGATGGCGCGGCATGATATACGAGGAAAAGACAATTACACTGAAAAACGGGCAGAAATGCCTGCTGAGGAGCCCTGCCGGAGAAGACGCGGAAGAAATGCTGAATTGTTTTCGGCAGACCTGCGGTGAGACGGGGTTTATGACTCGTTACGAGGACGAAATAGCACTCACAGTTGACGAAGAACGAAAGTTCCTTAAGGAGAACTTCGACGACCCGAAAAGGCAGATGATTGCCGCTTTTCTGGACGGAAAACTCGTTGGCAGCGTCAGTTTTAACGGGGTCGCGCCGTTTGAAAGAATGCTGCACCGCGCCGAGTTTGGGATGTCGGTCTATAAAGAGTACTGGGGGCTTGGGATTGGCTCTGCTCTCCTTTCAGAGCTTATCTCCTCCGCGAAGACGGCGGGCTATGAACAGCTTGAGCTTGAAGTCGTAACAGAAAACGAGCGCGCAGTCGCGCTTTATGAAAAGTTCGGTTTCAGAACTTTCGGTACGCGGGAAAACTCATTGAAATACAGGAACGGGCAATACGCTGCCTGCCATCTGATGCTCAAAAAACTATAGCTGACACAAAGAACAAAGAAACGCTGCCGGACGGCAGCGTTTCTTTGTTTTCAGACCATTTTCTCCTGCTTCACCTTTTTATCGATAACATGTCTTGAAGCGAGTTCCTTCATTATGTCCTCGTTTTTAATACCCATTTCGACCATCATCACCGTCACATGATACAGAAGGTCGGAAATTTCGTATATTGCTTCGGTTTTATCTCCGCTCTTTGCCGCGATGATAACCTCGGTGCTCTCCTCGCCAACCTTTTTAAGGATTTTGTCAATACCCTTTTCAAAAAGATAGCTGGTGTAGCTGCCCTCCTTGCCCTCGGTCTTTCTGCCCTGTATCAGTTCATACAAACTTTCAAGCGAAAAGCCCTTCAGGGCTTCGTTCTCGTAAACCTTGTCGACAAAGCAGCTTTCGTTCCCGAGATGACAGGCGGGACCCGCCTTTTTCACCTGCACGACGAGCGCGTCCCTGTCGCAGTCGGCAGTGATATCGGCTATTTCCTGATAGTTACCGCTCGTTTCCCCCTTGCGCCACAGCTCCTGCCGCGAGCGCGACCAGAAGCAGGTTTTGCCCTCTCGCATCGAAATTTCAAGGCTCTCCCTGCTCATGTAGGCAAGAGTCAGCACCTTTTTAGTTTCGCAGTCAGTGACGACGGCGGGGATAAGCCCCTTTTCATCAAATTTCAGTTCGTCAATATTCAGCATATCGCTTCTCCTGCAATCATAATCTGACGGCTATGCCGTTTTTGTGAAGCTCCGCTTTGAGCTCGGGTATTGTCACCTCTCCAAAGTGGAAAATTGAAGCTGCAAGCCCCGCGTCGACCTTCGGCAGAGTCTTAAAAAGCGTGACGAAGTCCCGAATACTGCCCGCGCCGCCCGATGCGATGACCGGAACGGAAACGGCGTCGCAGACCGCCTCCAGCATTTCAAGGTCGAAACCGCCCTTGACCCCGTCGGTGTCAATACTGTTGAGCACAATCTCGCCAGCGCCGCGGGAAACTCCGTTTCTAATCCACTCTATTGCGTCGAGCCCCGTGTTTTCGCGTCCGCCTTTTGCGAAAACCGTGAAGCGCCCGTTGACCCTTTTTACGTCCGCGGAGAGCACTACGCACTGGTCGCCGTATTTTTTTGCCGCGAGATAAATAAGCTCTGGGTCGCGTATCGCGCCGGAATTGACGCTCACCTTGTCGGCGCCGCATTTGAGCACCCTGTCGAAGTCCTCGACGGTATTTATCGCCCCGCCCACGGTCAGCGGGATGAAAATCTGCTCCGCGACCTGCCTCAGCGCGTCGACAAAGAGGCTTCTGCCCTCGCTTGACGCCGTAATGTCATAGAATACAAGCTCGTCCGCCCCGTTCTCGCTGTAGAACCTTCCGAGCTCGACAGGCGAAGAAACGTCGTTCAGTCCCTCGAAATTCACGCCCTTGACGACCCGCCCGTTTTTAACATCCAGACAGGGTATAATTCGTTTCGTAATCATTTGCAGTCCGCCTTTTTCATAAGCGTTATCGCGTTTGCAAGGTCGATGCTGCCCGTGTAGAGCGATTTTCCCAGAATCACGCCGTAAACGCCCGTTTCCGAGAGCCTCACAAGGTCATTTATCGAGCTGACGCCGCCCGAAGCGATGATATTCATTGAAAAGCGCTTGACAAGGCTCGCGTAAAGCTCCGCGTTCACACCCTGCATCGCACCGTCCTTCGAAATATCGGTGCATATAACGGTTCTTACGCCGATTTGCTGCAGCCTTTCGCAGAAGTCAAGGCAGCTTAACGCGCTTGTCTGCGTCCACCCGTGCGTTGCGACAAAGCCATCCTTTACATCGACCGCAACGGCAAGCTTTTCGCCGAAGCGTTCTACCGCGCTTTTTAAGAATTCCGGGTCGGTAACCGCAGAAGTCCCGAGTATTACGCGCATTACGCCGAGTACTAAATAGCGTTCAATCGTCTGCATACTGCGTATTCCGCCGCCTACTTCGACCCTGAGGCCGCTTTTGCGGACAATTTCACCTATAATATCAAAGTTCGGCGTGTCCCCGTCCTTTGCGCCGTCGAGATCGACGAGGTGCAGAAATGAAGCTCCGTTTTTCCTGAAATCACAGGCAACGTCAAGCGGAGAATCGCTGTAGACCGTCATATTATCATAGTCGCCGCGCAGCAGGCGAACAGCCTTTCCGCCGCGAAGATCGATTGCCGGATATAGCTCCATTATTTCCTCCAGTGGCTATTGCTGATTTATCTCGCAGAAAGCCTTTAGAATTTTCAGCCCGACCTCGCTGCTTTTTTCGGGATGAAACTGCATTCCAAAAACATTTCCGTGCTGCACCGCCGCCGTCAGCTCAGCGCCGTATTCCGCAGTCGCAATTGTGTGCTCTTCGCAGTCCATAGCCGCATATGAGTGCACAAAATACACGCTGTCGCCAGCATTGATATATTTGAACACAGCAGGCAGTTTCTTGTCATATCTAAATTGGAGAGCGTTCCAGCCGATATGCGGCACTTTATATCCCATTGGGATAACTGTCGCTATATGTCTTATCTCTCCGCTTATTAAACCCAGACCTTGAGTCACACCGTATTCATAGCTTCTGTCGAAAAGCATCTGCATTCCGAGGCATATACCCATGAGAGGCTTTCCCGATTTTGCCTCTTCAGCTACGACCTTATCGAGGCCGTTTACACATAGTTTCTTCATTGCGTCCGCAAAAGCTCCGACACCCGGAAGGATTATTCTGTCCGCTTTTCTTATCAGCTCCGCGTCACCGCTCACAGCGGGTTCAACTCCGATATATTTCAGAGAGCTTTTAAGCGAAAAAAGATTTCCGACGCCGTAATCAACAATGACCGTCATCACAAAACTCCTTTTGTAGACGGGACTTCGCCTTCGAGCAGCGGGTCTACAGCGCATGCCTGTTTCAGCGCACGCCCGAGAGCCTTAAAAACTCCTTCAATTATGTGGTGCGAGTTTTCCCCCGCCAACTGTCTGAGGTGCAGCGTTATGCCCGAGGTACGTACAAAGCCGTAAAGGAATTCTTTGACAAGCTCCGTGTCGAAATCTCCCACCTTTTCCGTGGGGGGCGTCACTTCATAGGAAAGGTAAGCGCGTCCTGAAATATCGACTGCGCAGAGAATGAGCGCTTCGTCCATCGGAAGAATAATATCTCCGTATCGGATAATACCGGATTTGTCTCCCAGAGCATTTGCAAACGCAGTACCGAGGCAAATTCCGATGTCCTCCGTCGTGTGGTGATAGTCTACATATTTGTCGCCGACACAGGAAACTTTAAGTCCAAAGCGTCCGTGACGGGCAAACAGCGCCAGCATATGATCGAGAAAACCGCAGCCGCTGTCAACCGCGGTTTCACCACCGTCAAGAGACAGCGACAGTACTATATCAGTTTCCAAAGTCTTTCTTTTCATCTCATATCCGCGCATCAGTCAAGCATCTCCTTCAGTGCATTCAGCATTGTGTCCATCTCATCTTTTGTTCCGACGGAAATCCTTACGTATTCGGAAATCCGCGGCTTTTCAAAATGCCTCACCAGTATTCCGCGATCACGCAGACCCTGGTAAAGCTCTTTTCCCCTGAGTCTCGGGTGTCTCGTAAAAATGAAATTTGTCTTTGAATTTGTCGGTTCAAAGCCGAGTTCCTTTAACTTATAACTTGTATATTCTCTAATTTGGATAATATTCCTATTGTTATTGTCGTAATACGACTGCTCCTTCAAAGCGGTAATGCCCGCAACAAGCGTCAGGCGGTTGACGTTATAGGGGTTTGTGGAGAATCGAAGTTTGTCAAGATCGGCTATAAGTTCCTCGCTTCCAACAGCATAGCCGAGGCGGCCGCCGGCAAAACTTCGCGACTTTGAATAGGTCTGCACAACCAGAAGATTACAGTATTTCTTTATGAGCGGAATGCAGCTTTCCCCTCCGAAGTCAATGTAGGCTTCGTCTATTACGACAACGTTGCCGGGGTTTGAGCTGACTATGTATTCGATGTCCGCTATAGAAAGACATATTCCTGTCGGTGCGTTAGGGTTTGCTATGACTATCGTTGTTCCCGCCCTGCTGTAATCCTCCGCGCAAATCGAGAAATCCCCGCGCAGAGGAACCTCCCTTTTGGATATACCATAGATGTCGGCAAAGACAGAATAGAAACCGTAGGAAATATCAGGATAGGATACTCCTGTTTCATTATCGCAAAACGCCATAAACGCAAACGACAGTATTTCGTCTGAACCGTTACCCACGAGAATATTCTTTGGTGAAACACTATACTGCGCAGCGAGAGCTTCGCGTAGGAATTTGCATTCGGGATCGCTGTACAAACGGAGGTCCTCGACTTCTCTGCTGTTTATTGCGGCTATGACCTGCGGCGCGGGAGGATACGGCGACTCATTGGTATTGAGCTTGATGTAGCTTTTATCCCTCGGCTGTTCGCCGGGAACATAAGCTCTGAGCTCAAAAAATCTGCCGCTCATAAATCTGCTCATGTTTGCTACCTTCCCTTATCTTTTTGATCTTATCGTCGCGCTCACCGCGTGTGCGTGCAATCCCTCTTGTTCTGCAAAATACGCGATTTTTTCACCGACTGCGTTCAGTTCATCCTTTGAATAATACATATATGAGGATTTCTTTACGAAATCGTCGACCGAAAGCGCACTTGAAAAACGCGCGGTTCCGCCTGTCGGCAGGGTGTGGTTCGTTCCGGCAAAATAGTCTCCCAGCGGTTCGGGGCAGTTACGTCCTAGGAATATCGAACCCGCGTTAGTTATCTTATCAAGATAATTAAACGGCTCGTCTACACACAACTCGAGATGTTCCGGCGCAATCTCATTTGAAAGCTCAATAGCTCTCTCAATGCTACGCGTTACTATTATCTTGCCGTTATTTTCAATTGAAGCTCTTGCAATCTCCTCGCGCGGGAGCTCCTTAAGCTGCCTCTCAATCTCTTTCGCAACTTTTTTGGCAAATTCCAAGGAGTCCGTGATTAGGACCGCAGTCGCAAGCTTGTCGTGCTCCGCCTGGGAAAGCAAATCGGCGGCAAGCACAACGGGGTCGCTTTTCCCGTCTGCTATTGCCAGAACCTCGCTCGGTCCTGCTATCATGTCTATTCCCACGATACCAAACACCTGACGCTTCGCTTCCGCGACATAGGCGTTTCCGGGGCCGACGATTTTATCAACCTTCGGGATGCTCTGCGTTCCGAAGGCAAGCGCCGCGATTGCCTGTGCTCCGCCACACTTAAAAATCCTTCCGACGCCAGCCAGCTCCGCGGCCGCAATGATGTTCGGGCTAATTTTTCCATTTTTATCTGGCGGCGTCGTCATCACGATCTCCCGCACTCCCGCGAGCTGTGCAGGGATACAGTTCATTAAAACCGAGGACGGATAACTTGCCGTGCCGCCCGGGATATAAAGCCCGACGCTTCTTATCGGCGTTACCTTCTGTCCGAGAATGATACCGTCCTTTTCGCTGATAACATAACCGTTTTTTATCTGAAAGCTATGGTAGCTTCTGATGTTTCCCGCCGCTTCCTTCAGTATTTCCATAAACTCAGGCTCGACCTTTTCGAGAGCCTCCCTGCGCTCACTTTCGGTTACTTCGAGCGCACCAAGGCTTACTTCGTCGAACCTCAGCCCGTATTCTTTCAGCGCGGCGTCTCCCTTTTCCCGCACGTTTGAGATAATCTCAGAAACTGTGCCAGAAACATTGAGGCTCTCCTCTTTGCGCCGAAATATATCCTCTTTAGACATAATATCCGAATTGTATATCTTAATCATAGAGCAACACCTATTTACCTTCTGAAATTCGCGCCCGCAGCTTTTCGCACATTTCTTCAATCTGCTGCGTTTTAAATCTGAAAGAAGCCTTGTTTACAATAAATCTTGCGCTTATAGCGGTTATTTCCTCAAAGACTTCAAGCTTGTTTTCCTTGAGGGTCTTGCCGGTTTCGACAATATCGACTATTACGTCGCAGAGCTGCACGATGGGTGCAAGCTCTATTGAACCGTTGAGCTTGATAATTTCAATTTCCCTGCTCTGCTCTGTGTAGTATTTTTTCGCAATGTTCGGAAATTTGGTTGCTACCCGGAGGGTCCTGCCCGTTTCGGAAAGAGCGCCCTTTTTCCCTGCGACGACCATTTTGCACTTACCAAAACCCAAATCCAGAAGCTCATAGACGTCCGGCTCCTGCTCGAGCAGTATATCGAGTCCGGCGATGCCGACATCCGCAGCGCCGTGTTCCACATAGATTGCGGCGTCGGAGGGCTTGACCCAGAAATAGCAAATACCTTTTTCTTCATTTTCAAAAATGAGCTTGCGGCTGTTTTCAAGTATCTCCGGGCATCCGTAGCCGATTTCATCAAACAGCTTATAAACACTCTCGCCCAGACGTCCTTTCGGGAGCGCCACCTTAATCATTTGTTTCAAGAATCTCAAGCCCCCCGTCGCTCAGCTTAAGAAGCTGCCTGTATCTCAACCTGTCGGATTTCGTTTTCTGTATTCTGACTCGCGTACCGTTTGCTGTCAGCATTTTCACGGCGGCGGTAAGTTTTGAAACGTCAGCGTTTGCATCGTAAAGGAGCAAAACATCGACGTCAAAACGGTCAAGCTCCGTTTCGCAGCGCTCGAGCTGGTCAGCGTAAACGGCAAACCCGATTGCCTTAGTCTTCTTGCCCAGCTTTTCCATAAGATTGTCGTAACGTCCGCCGGAGAGTATCGCCGTCGGCACTCCGCCGATGAAGCCCTGGAAAATCAGACCGTTATAATATGACAGATCGTTTATCACGGAAAAATCCAGCTTCATGCAGGAGCATTCAGGTTCCGCAGAAAGAACCCCCGCAAGCTCGCGAAGCTGCTCAAGAGCTTCGCGCATCTTCTCGTTTCTAATAAGCTCCTCGGCACGATCCAGCGTTTCGGGAAAGCTTCCGTAAAGCGAAGTTAAGGCAACGAGGCTGTCGCAAATTGAAACCGATACATTCGAAGCTTCGCACAAACGTATTATTTCGTGTGCGTTTTTGTGCCCTATGCACTTCAGAATTTTCTCCTCAAGAGAGCGGCTGAGCCCGCAGCTTTCCAGCATTCCCGAAACAAAGCCCAGATGCGAAACGACCATGAGGCTCTCGTCGCTGAGCTTCTGAAGGCTTTTACAGGCGAGGAGTATCACTTCGCATTGAGTGTACAAATCGACGTCTCCAAGGCACTCAAGCCCCACCTGCATTATCTCGCGGTATTCATTCGAGCCGTGCGGCGTACGATAGACATTTTCGTTGTAATAGAGCTTCTCAGTCTCCGACGGATTTGAGGACGCGTTCTTTGCGATTGAAAGCGTGACGTCCGGCTTCAGCGCCATCAGCTTGCCGCTTAAATCCGTAAAGGTAATGACCTGCTGGCTCGGAAGAAAGCTCTTATTTTCAAGGTAGAGGTCGTATTCCTCAAACTTGCTCATTTTATATTTTTTGTAACCGTACTGCTCGTACAGGTTGCGCAGGCTAAATATGGCCTTTTCTTCGTACTTCAGAATCGAATCCGTGATGTTCACTTGCGTCGGTCCCCTTTCGGATCAATGCTTTTTCAGCTATGCCGACAGTATATATCACGAACATAATCGCGTCAATACTTTATTTCGCTAATATATTACCGTGTTGATGTGCCGAATATGGCAAATCTGTTGAAAGGTTCGTTTTCTCGGCCATTCTCAACTGAAACAGGTCTTACTCAGCTCTTGCCTTACAGCCTAAGCCGGTGTTCAAGCTATGCTTCTATCTGACTATTCCCTTTATAAATTCTCTTTTTTTACGAGGCGTTTCCCCAATCTCGTAGCTGTCCGACAATATCAGTTTTGCTTCCTTCGCGCTTTTCTCGTCCTTTGCGTGTATCGTAAGCAGGCTTTCGCCCCGGCTAATATAATCTCCGACCTTCTTATGCAGCACCACGCCCACCGAAAGATCGATGCTGCTGTCCTTTGTTTCGCGTCCTCCGCCTAGGGCGATGCAGGCTCTTCCGACCTGCTCTGCCTGAATCGATCTTATATAGCCCTCCTGCGGGGACGGCAGCTCAAGGGTTAACGGAGCGGAAGGAAGAAGTGAGGTATCAAAAACCGCACGCTCATCGCCGCCCTGCGCCCTGACCATGTCCGCGAGCTTTCGGAGCGCCGAGCCGTCCTCGATACACTTTTCAAGCATTTTTCCGGCCTGCGCCTCGCTGTCGGCCATGTTTGCCTCCATAAGAACGCAGGAGCCGAGCGTAAGGCAGAGCTCGCGCAGATTGTCCGCGTGCTCGCCATTGAGAACTGCAATCGCTTCTTTTACCTCAAGCGCGTTTCCGACGGCATAGCCCAGAGGCTCGTCCATATCCGAAACGACGGCGACTGTCTTTTTACCCGCGTTTCTGCCGAGCGCGACCATCTGCCGCGCAAGCTCGAAGGAGTCTTCCTCCTTTTTCATAAAAGCTCCGCTGCCCGTCTTGACGTCCAGAACGATTATATCCGCGCCCGAAGCGAGCTTCTTGCTCATGATGCTGCTGACGATGAGCGGCAGAATGTCAACCGTACCCGTTACATCTCTCAGCGCGTAGAGCTTTTTGTCCGCAGGAACGAGATGAGCCGTCTGTCCGGCGATTACGAACCCGACCTCGTTTGCCTGCCTTATAAATCTCGCGCCGTCTATCGAGGTCGTAAGCCCGGGAAAGCTCTCGAGCTTGTCGATTGTTCCGCCCGTGTGTCCCAGTCCTCGGCCGGACATTTTGGCGATTCTTATCCCCAGCGCGGCAAGCATCGGGCAAAGCGCAAGCGAGGTCTTGTCGCCGACGCCGCCCGTCGAGTGCTTGTCCGCTTTTATGCCTGCGATTCCGCTCAAATCAAGGGTATCGCCGCTTGCAATCATCTCCTCCGTCAGGAAAAGCGTTTCCCTCTCGGTCATGCCGCGAAAATATACGGCCATGAGGAACGCGGACATCTGATAGTCGGGAACAGAGCCGCCGACATAATTCTTAATCAGATACGACAGCTCTTCCCTTGACAGCTCGCCCCCGTTCCGCTTTTTTATAATAAGCTCATAAGCATTCATAATTTACTCTCCATTAAATCTGGATTTTGCGCCTGTTCCGAAAAAGCCCTGTTCGTCTTTTTTCTGATTTTATCATCTTCCGGAGCTTTTTTGAAGTGATTTGTTATCATAAGCCGCCTCCGCTTTCATATAATCAAACATATAAGGTAATATGCGCCGACAACACTTGCTTTGGGAGGTTTTATGGATATTGAAATTACGGGGTCTTATCCCATTATTCTTGACGGCGAAACTGTCGGCGAGCTGACTGTAACTCGTCAGGGATTGTTCTGGAGCTTTGAGGCAGAGTGCGAGCCGCGAAGAGAGATCGTCCGCCTGTCTGTTTACGGGGACGGAAGCGAGGGCTATCTCGGTACTATGGAACCTATCGGAGATATGCTTAAACTTACAAAAAAGTTCAGCCGCGCCGCACTGAGGGAATTTCCCGAAAAAATCAGCTATGCCGGACAAAAAGGCGAGCTTGAATACATCATTCCGGAAGCGCCTGCCATGTATGATGAGCCTTCCGAGATTTTGGGCCGTGACGGCGGGTTTCCACTTTTTCGAGCCAACAGACCAGATGACGACGCTCAATCACCACCGGAAAACCATAATCCGCCTTTTGAGGTTCCGTTATCCCCACTATTGAACATAAGTGAGCTGGAATGGCATCCCTGTGCGGTACCCTGCTCTCTCTTTACGGGACTCGATGAAAAGAGGGCTTGCCGATATATATCAGGCGCCTTTGTGGCAAAGGACAACGACGTCCATCTTCTTGCGGTGCCTGAGGAAATCGCATTGACGCTTCCCGATACAAACGCCATCCGTTTTGTCGATGAAATCATTTTTTCAGACAGCGTTTACCTGATTTGCAGAATCAAACAGGGCAAGTCCGTTTCGGAGTTCTGACAATTTGTCGGAACTCCGAATATTTCTGTTTTGCCGCGAAATACTAAAGCTGCATCGAAAAACAGCCGCAACAATGCAGTTCCGCTGTAAAACGCAGCTTGTACGGAATGTCTTTAGGCACTTTGCTTTTCCTATGTTTGCAGGCTGTTTTTCGGTGCAGTCCGATGTCCGAAATTATTAAGGAGGTACACCCATTGGCAAATCTTACGTCAAAGGAACTTACGGCTCTGGCCGATCAGATCGGCGGCGAGCAGATGCTCGTTAAAAAATTCGAGTCGATGGCAAGCATGTGCAATGACGCTAAGCTCCAGCAGGATCTGAACAACTTTGCATCCAAGCACCGCGCGCATTACAACACACTTATTTCATTTTTACAGTAAGGGGAGGACAAACTGATGCAGGGTCAAGGACAGAAACAGGGTACGATGACTGAAAAGGAAATCCTTCAGGACTGCCTCTCCAGCCAAAAATTTACTTCCGCAAACCTGAACACTTTCGCAGGAGAATGCGTCAGCGAGCAGCTCCGCAGCGCTTTTCTGAACATTCTCGACGACGAGCACCGCATACAGGCGGACATTTTTAACGACATGAGTTCGAGGGGCTGGTATCCCACTCAGCCCGCGGATCAGCAGCAGCTTCAGCAGGTCAAGCAGACCTACGGCACTCAGATGTAGCATCCGTCCGTTTGAATAAAATGATGTCACCGTTAAGCCCTCCGGCTTACAGTGACATCATTACTTATGAGATGGAATAACCGCCGCGAACCAGCAGCGTAATTGAGGCGTTCGCCTTGACGCCGTCTCCCTGCGTTCCGACCATACACAGATGGTTAGCCGTAAGCGACGAGCCGCTGGTAATGAGCTTTCCGTCCGTCACGTCGGAGAGACCTGAAGAGCCGCTTGCGACCGCCGTTCCCGAGCGGAGGATTATCTCGCAGCCCGCGCTGCCCTTAAGGGTTTGTCCGTTTGTGAGAGTCACAGCAGCGAAGTTCAGTCCCGTCGAGGACGCCGCAATTTGCTGTTCCATAAGCTCGACCTGCTCATCAAGCTTTGTCTGGAACTCCGCCTGCAGCTTCGGTGTGACGGTCTGATCTAGATAGCTCTTGGCGACAAGCGGGTCTGCCTGCGTTCCGAAGTTTGACGCGGCATAGGCTCCGACGCCGACTCCGACGGCCAGAATCGCAACGGCTGCCAGAACAGAAATAATTTTCTTTTTCTTCATAGTATGTATTACCTCTCCTTGGTTATCTGTAAAAAAGCGGGCCGACAAGAGCCGACCCGCTCTTATAGCGGCAATAGCCCTATCCCTCCAGACCGAAGCTGACCGCGATGGCGTTGTCTACCTCGTTCATCAGCGGCTCATCCAGCCTGCCCATTCGCTCCCGCAAACGGGATTTGTCAATTGTTCTTATTTGCTCCAACAGTATCACGCTGTCCCGGCTCAGTCCGCAGCTTTGTCCCGATAGCTCGATGTGAGTCGGAAGCCTTGCTTTTCCCACCTGCGAGGTTATTGCGGCAGCTATTACCGTCGGACTGTGCTTGTTGCCCGTATCATTTTGAACGATGAGCACGGGGCGCATTCCCCCCTGCTCGCTGCCGACGACGGGACTGAGATCGG